>ERZ795041.222-NODE-222-length-22410-cov-5.192038_pt1 | contig 22410 bp, 45 predicted proteins | sample MGYA00375125_ERZ795041 | MGnify/ENA primary metagenome ERZ795041 (study PRJEB30170, sample SAMN03074214) | activated sludge metagenome | biome: Common Effluent Treatment Plant; feature: Wastewater; material: Activated sludge; isolation source: activated biomass in...
ACGCCTATATCCTCATTGCGACCACTGCCAACCATGAAGATAACATTGTTGTACACACAAGCAGCACGATTGCCAACGCATCCACGCGCAGAAGTTGCGCCTCGGACAACTTGAAAAGGAAAGTTTGAGCCGCCAACATTACGAAAAACCTCAGTCGAATACCGACCTATTGCATACATTTGTCCGTTCAGCCTGATCACTCGCTGAATAGGATCAGGATCGCTTTCAGCACTGCCATATTTCAGCGGGTTAACACTCATGGGGTCATTTAATTCAGTGACCACGATGAACTCGCCATCGGTAGTCATGAAGTAACCATCGACCCACTCAACATCGTTCACCTTCCCTAAATCTGGATCGGTTACCTGCTCGAATGTTGAGCCATCCCAATAGTACAGACGATCGCCGGAATTGATTGCGAGACGATCAAATGAGTATGTCATTTTCACATTGCCGCCCGAGCCTACATCGCCCAATACATCAAAGCTGCCAATGGCAGATACTTTAACCAACTTTGTCCCGAACACTCGATAAAGCGTGTCGTTCCAATTGATTCCACCGCGATCAAACCCAAGCGTGTCGGTTATCTTGTCTATCCCATACCACTGCTGCAAATAGCTGTCATTCACACCTGTAGGCATAGGCACTGGGCGCATATTCACCGGATAACTGGCCCTGACATTGCCAGTCTTGTCCGCGTAAATACCTGACAGGATAGGTATCTTCATTCACTCACTCCTGCTCTGGTCACGGAGTGAATGGATTTTCTGGCATGAACATTTCAGCAGCAGCGCCAACCAAATACCACTTCTGCTCAACCGCAGTATATTTAATCGTGAACCTGTGATCGTTCTGCAATTCAACAGGTATCGCTGAATCAAATGTAGCATCTGTCGATAGCCATGTTGTTTGTGTAATACCTGTCCCAATCACAGCTACGCGAATCTCTGTGCCCTCTGACCAGTCAGCCACAGAAGGCAAACGCAGTTCAAGCGTACCACTGCCAGCAATCGCAAGAACCAACCAGAAGCCCGTTTCCGCTTCTGAATAATCAAGCTCATTGGCAGGCTGAACCGCCAACCCAAACCGCGTTTGTGACGACTCTGGGCTCTGCGCGTTCAATTCAGCAACAAGCGCAGCAATCGCCGTCATGGAAGTTTTTGCGGCATCGCCATTCGCGGAACTAAAAAACGGCAGTAAATCGCCCGCCTGTAATTTTCTCGTAGGTAGTTGGTTGATTTGTGGCATTAGCTGAAATCCTCGCCGCTTGCGTTTTCATTTCCTGCATATTCAATGTAGCCATCAAGCCCTGATTGCAGATCATCAATAGCTCGCTCGATAAACGGGCTAGTAGGACATTTTGCGCCCGCACCCGCAGGCAATCTCCCTATCGCCATCTCACGCACACCAACCGACTTGGTCAGCATCGCGTTATAGGCAACCTTCGCATCAACTCTAAGATCACCTGCAATCTGTTTGCCGTGAACCGGCGCAATTTTAAGCGCAAGGTTTTTATACACAGCTTCGTTAGCATAATCCGGCACATTAGTATCTGCCGTTAAATCCGTGAACTTTGGATTTTCTGGAATTGGATAACCAAGACGAATACCGCGCGCATTCCAGCTCGCCATCATCGAATCAAGCCGCTTTACGGCAATCTGCAATTGCTCCGGCTGCAAATTAAAAACATAGCCAGCAAGACCAATCTCTTCATAAGCCGCTTCACAAAATTGACGCTTTGACCAACCCATACAAACTCCAAAAAAGAATGGGCGGGGTTTCCCCCGCCGCAAACTTAGGTCTGATCGAACAACAAAATGCCAGACTGTTCAGGCGCAGCATTCACAACACCGAACAATGTATCCACGCGGAAGCGCGTCTTCATTGTCGCAATGTCATACTGCTTCTGCAACACAACCTCAATACCCGAATCGGTTTTACCGCGCAGGATAGAAGCGCCCGTGTTGTTGTCCACCGCATAGCTGCCAGGCAACAACTTGATCGCGCCCTTGTGCCAGAACGGGTTCATAGCACAAGCAACGGTGTTCAGCCAAGTAATCGCAGCGGTTGCAAGACCAGTGCCAGCCACTTTCGCGTTCTGATACTGCTTCTCTGCATCGGTCGCGCCCTGCGCTGAAATCAGCGGAGGAGTGATAACCAAGTGAGTGCCGTCAGGGACAGAAACAACGCGGAAGGTTTTCGGCTGCGCCGTATCTTCTTTGCTGATCAAGTGGCATTGCGTTACGCCGTTGATAGTGAACGAGTCCCCAGCTACAACGCCAGCAGTTGCGCTAACGGTGATGGTCTGGAAACGGTTGTCCACATTGCCAACTTCACCCGTTACAGCAGTGCTAGTTGCACGAGTCGTGTAGAAGTTGTTAGCAGCCGCTCGGGTGTCGATAGTGATAGAGCCACCACCAGCCGCCGCCTGCAAGCGCTTAGGATAATCCAGCTTGAACGACTCAAACCCAGACACCATGCCGATGCGAGCGTAGTCATACGCTGTCTCGGTGCGGTTTTCCAGATTTTGACGGCCAGCCAGATTGCCTGCAATGCGATTGTAGTCGCGGCTAGACAATGCGAGTTTACGATCAAACTGCTCTACGCCCACTTCGTTCATCAGCGCATCACAAGTTGCGATGTCGTCGAAGCCGGTCGGGGTTCCTTTCTTAACGACCAAGCCGCCGTAAGTGGCAGCCGCAGCCAAGACGGCGACATTGATATCAGAAGCCAGCTTTTGACGCGCAGAATCGCCGAGACGCTGTTCTTGCAGCGCATCGCGCAGCTCTTTCGCGTCCATTGTCCATGGAACGGACTTGCTGTAACCCAAGGTTGCAGGCACAGAAAGCTGCGTCACATCTTTGAAGTTGGATGTCTGATCCATGCCGGAAAACGACTGCATGATATATGGCTGAGGAAGCCACATGGTGTCGTTTGCTCGCGCCATCGTCATGCCGTCAGTGACATATTTATCAACATTGCGGCTCATTACTTCCGCATCGTTGAAGCCTTCTAACAGTGTTTCAAACGCTACGCGTTCTTCTTTTGAAAATGCATTACTCATGGTATTTCTCCTAAATTATTTTTTAGCCTTGAGCTGTTTTTTATACTGCATAACCTTTGAATAATCGCCGGTCTTTTCAGCCTCAGCGCGAAGGCGGTCTAGGTTTTTATCAGCCGAAGCAACGGATTTACCACCAAACGATGGCGGCATTTTTTCCACTTCTGCGGCTGCTGTTTTTTTGGTGACTTTCATGGTGTTCTCCAATTTCGAGACTGCATAAGCAAACTGCACAGGATTTTTAATCGCCGCCAACTCATTGAGTTTGCCTTGATTTCGACCGAGAGCATACACCAACAAAGCAGGATTTTCGCACGCATCAATGATAATACCTTGTTGGGTTCTATCAAGCGCATTGATTAGATTACCCTCAGCATCCTCGAAGTCTGGAACCCTGATTTTCTCTCGCGCTTGATTGTACGATTCCAACTTGGCATTAAAGCTGTTTTGCCTCTCTGCTTCCGCTTTCTCGTTCTCGCGCTGCTTGTCATCAAAGTCTTTCTTTTTGGCATACCAAGAGTCTAATTCCGCTTCGTACTTGTCTTGGTCATAATCAATGCCATCATCATCAAGCTTTGGCTTCTTTGGCAAAATAGCAGGAGCATTCTCCATGCCATTCGCCGCCGACACCTTGGCTTTCAGATCACGGTTTTCTCGCTCAAGCTCACGGTGTTTCTTCCGAAGATCCTTCACCCATTCAGGCGCAGGCTCCGCTTCCTCTTTCTCGCTTGCTTCTTCGCCGTCAATACTAACAACAATCTCGCCCTCATCTTCCGTCTCTTCTGTTTCCAGTTCGACCTCGGGATCATGCTCGACATCATCAATCAACAGCTTTTCTTCGTCACTCATTGGATCACTCCTAACTCACCCAAACTTTCCGGCTGGGCGGGTGCCGGTTTTTGCTCGCTGACTTGTGGCCCAGCGGTCACCAATAAATCATTGCCGTTTTCTTTCAATCGGTCTAGCGTTTCTGCGTAGTCTTTTTTAATGCTCGACCGAGTTTCTTGTTTTGTTTTCTCAATATCTGCCATCGTGGAAACAGTGTCCGCTCTAGTCTGGTCAACTTTCGCCATCGTAAGCACTGTCTCAGCTCTTGCCTTCGCCGCGTTCGCCTGTGCCTTTTCTGCCTCAGCCAAAAAGAACGCTGCTTGTACATCAGGCTGCGCGCCTTGTGCTTGCTGCGCTGCCGCTAATTGCGCCGCTTCTTCTTTCGTTGGCTCGACCGCGCCAATCTGTAGCAGTTTGTTCCTGAAATACTTGCGAATATCGGAAATGCCCTCTGCATCCATGTTCATCATGGCAGTGGCTGACAACACTTGTTGCGTTTCTGGATCCTGCGTCATTCCAATCATCTGTGTAAGTGCGCGAACAGTGGCGGCGCGTCGAGAAACGCTTGAAGGCACAACATCGACAACAACATCAAATGACTGCGAACTTAAATCATTGCTGTATTCCACCGCCCCAGTTTCAGGACTAAGCATAGGAGAATTGATCGCCACAGCGCCAAGTTCACCATCATCGTTAACCGTCCGAAGCTTTCTGTTTTCTTCTACATAAACTTCTTTCGCCATACCCAACCAAATTTCTGCACAGCGTTTTTCAGCCTTTGCAAAGTTGGATAAATAAATAAAGGTCTGCATGTCTACTTTAGACTGCGCCAATTCGATAGCAACACCTGACGCATTAGGTGACACAATCTCAGCGCGCTCAGGGTTGCCAAGAATGTCACGAATATCCTGCTCTGTTGTTTGCAGTAGCGCGGCAAGCGCTGGCGGCACTGCAGGCGGTCTTGTGTATCCAGTTGGCGGCACTGCTGTTGGATTGCCGTTTCCGTCTGTGATCGGATTTATTAGCAAATAAGGGTACTGTTTAACATTATCCTCTGCCCACATCACCTCGTGACCGCTAACCTGTTCTGGCGTTAAGATCGGCTTTTCAACACTCGACAGCGCAGATATTTCACCAAGTTTTGAGAGCTGTAGATTTTTTAATCTTTGCGCGTCTTTTGCTAGTCGAACATGACCCATGCAACGCTCTACGCCATCAACCATCCAACGCTTGCCGTACACAGGAACGATAGGAATATCTCTGCCAGCAATGTAACCGCAATCCTCAATAATCCCGCCGCCGGACAAAATATATTTATGAACGCGGCATTTTTTTATCTTGCGCTGTCGAACTTCACGAAATCCAGTTACCTCAAGAATTTCATCAAGTTCATCATCAAGTTCATCATCACTATAAGTCTGTTCTGTGCCATCCACACCACGGAAAACGCGCAGAGTTTCTTTTGTAAACTCTTTCTCGTAATACTCTGCAATGTAAACTGTGTCTTTACCAATCAGCCAGTCGAATTCGACCATGCTTACATCTTTAGGCCATGATGCAGGGTTGTCGTTATATTCTGCAATATATTCATCGTATGGAACGCCGCGAAGCACATACGCATGATTGGCGTCAGACTTGTCTTGTCGTTTTGACGACAAGTCAAAGAACACGCAACTATCCGCATCATAGATCGGTTCTGCAATTATTTTTTGTTTTTCGTTTGCGCTGTCGTACTCATCTTCTTCAACATTCCGCAATCTGTACGCGCCAAATCCTCCACCTACAGCCTCCTCAAAAGCATTATCCTTTGCTTCCTCACCGCATGACATATTCATGTCTGCACGATAAATGCCGGTAATTTCATCATTGCTTTTTTCTTGCGCGCCGTCCTTCGGAACAAAAACAACGCTCATTCGGTTGTTGCGATATTCGTTGATAATCCGAATTACAGCCAAATGGATCTTATTGAACTCAAATTGCGGACGATTCTCGAACTGCTCAGACAGCGCACCTTCCCACTGCGCGCCGGCAATCGAGTAAAAGCGACGATCAGATAGGCACAACTCGCGCTCTGCGCGTTGAGCGCCCATGATTGCACCGAACTGCTTGCGAGCGCGCTCGAAAACTTCACTGTGCAGCACTTCTTTTGTCTTTCTCGCCATCGCCTACCCTCAAGTATTTTGCCTTATAACATTAACGCCATCTTGATACAACAGGAACGATTGCCGCTTTTTTTGGCGGTATATTTCGGTTTGCTTGCAGTAATTCCTTTACAGCGTCACACGTAGGGTCAATCTGGTCATCGTGCGGGTGCGAATTGTCAGCCGTGAACGCCTCGCACTCTGCAATGAAATCAGGCACCCATGCCGCCCCATTCGGTAGTATAACATTACCCGCCTCGATATGTGGCAGCGCATCCTGCACCCGTGTAAGTTTGTCAGTAGCGCGCTGGATACCGAAAACGGGGATTCTGTACTCTGTTTTGAGTTGCTGAATTAAGCCCGTGCCGCTCGCCTTATCCTCAACCATCATTTTTTTTGCCCCGAAATCCTCAGAGCATTTCTGCCAGAAATCACGCGCACGGCGCAACAACTCGGGCGCTTCCCACTTACCGCGTATCTGATCAAGTAAATATATCCTGCCATCCAACTTATGCCAGCACTGAAATACAGAGTAATCGTTGCGCTCACCGGTTTTCTGTGCGGTGTCAGCAAAAATAATCGAACTGCCTGCCGTGATTGTTGGCGGGTCAAACCTGCCAAACCACTCACCGCGAATTATCCCGCCACCTCGAGGGCTTGGACGCTGTTGAAACTGACCAGCAACCGCATAACTCCCCATCATTTTTTTATCACGATCTATAACTTCTTGCGGAAATCGTGAAGGAAAAAGCAGATCACCGTCATCAGCTCGAGGATCGCTACCGAATGCCGTCACACATCGCCTCGCTGGCTCAAATTCCATTGGAAGCATGACATGCGTATAGCCATGATCTTCACTCATAAGCATGCCAGAAACATCCTCGTCATGTATGCGCTGCATTACCACAACGATAGCCGACTTGTCTGGATTGGTTAAACGACTCGGAACAGTCTCTCGCATAACCCTGAGCGTCCTAACCCGTTCCGCGTTACTGATAGCACCCTCGATGCTGTGCGGGTCGTCAATAATGACGCGATCTCCACGCGTACCAGTTAGGCTTGACATAGCCATGGCCTGACGAAATCCTGTGGCTTCATTTTCAAACTTCGTTTTTTCGTTCTGATCTTTCGTCATCGGAACTTTCCATCGTTCCTGATACCAGTCGCTGCTGACCAACCGGCGCATTTTCAGCGTGTCGCGGATTGCGAAATCCTGTGAGTGGGATGCCGACACATATCGAGTAGAAGGCTTGCCGCAAGCACCCCATTCCCACGCAGGCCAGAAAACCGATACTAACAGAGACTTCATTGTTCCAGGTGGTACATTGATAAGCAGACGATTTATCTCGCCACGAGTTACCGCCTCAAGGTGTTCACATATAAAATCAATATGCCAGCCATGCACATACTTTTGTGACGGCTCTACAACATGCCATGCGAGTCTCACAAATGCGGACAAAGAACGACTACAGGCTTCACGCTCTATAGCAAGCCACTCTGCATCAGTCAGTTGTAGTTGAGCGCTCACGGGCTTCTAGCAACTCTGTCAGTGTTTGGGTGGATAGTGATTTGGCATCCAATGCCTCTGTTTTGACCGTCGCCGTCATTTCAGTCTTAACCGACTCAGAATGTCCGTGGTTACTCAGCAGCAGCTTGGTTATTTGAGGATTAAAGTCACCGATCAGACCTTTTGAGATAAGCATTGTATGCTGTTTTGTATTTACGGCTTCTAAGGACTGCAAAAACCTGCTATCCCTCTCGCCAAGGTTATATATCGACCTCTCTGAAATCCCTATGTAACATGCCAATCCGCACAATGTCGGACACACTTCACCTTGTGTTTCATATCCACCCACTAGGTATTCATTACATTTCTCCAGCATCGCATCATCAATAACGATAGGCGGTCTACCACCAACATTTTTTTCTTTTGTATCGCTCACGCATACCACCCAATCATATAACCGAAGCCTAAAATTATTATAGCAATCATAGCAGCCAAGATTATCGAATACAGCATTCTATTGTCGTTCATGCCGCAAACTCCAGCCAGCCGACAATCTCAGCCAGCGCAGACTGCGCCTCTGCTTTGGTGTCGTACCAGTCGCTTACGATAAACACACCATCCATCACGCAGTACACATGCACGATCTCGTCGTCTGTCCAGTGTGTTGCTCTGCTACCTATCCAGAGATTCACGCCGCTTAACCCTCTGGAGATCTATATTGCACTGCACGCAATGCTTGCACGCTGTGTAGCGCGCTCCTCCATGGCCGTGCTTGCAATCCCTGCCGATATAGACGGAATCGCCCGAAAACATCGCTTGCAGCCTGTTCGACTGCGCGGCATGTTTAGTCACTTTGGGCAGCCCGCAGCGATGTAATAATCGACTGCTCTCTGGAACCACGCAGACAGAGTGCGTTTTTCAAGGCGCGCTTGAAAGGATTTGTCGGGTGGCGGCAGCTTGGCAATCTGATCGCTACGCAGCGTGATTGCCACGGTTTTGGTTTTGTTTTGCTCTGTCATGCTGATTAACTCTCGTTATATTCCTGAATTCAGACTATAACAAAAACCTAATCGTTGTGCAAGCGGTGTTTTTAGACACAAGCTGTACATTTAGTTACTAGGAACCATACATCGTCACTCATAACTCACAACACCATCACAGCCAGGCTGCCGATAATTGCTAGGCTGACAACTGCAGACAGCGCAGCAACCGCAATCGTGAACTTTTCATGCCGCGTCATTCCTGAACCTCAATTTTCTCACGCGCCTGTTTTTTTTCCCGCTCGAATTTCTCGCGGATAGCCTGCCTGATAAATCCTGAACGACCGCCGCCCGCTTGCCGTTTTTTTGTTAGCGGGTCAGGAAGCATGGCGAACTCTTCCGGCGTGAGCATGATGTGTATGGGGCATTTTACATTCATGAGCGAACCTAAAAAATAATTATTCGCGTAATACTACAATAACAACATTACGCATTGCAATGAATATCTACTGCGCTGTTAGTCATGCGCTAGCAGCCGTTGCGCGTCAATTCGCTGACCGCTCATGAACGACGATGTCATGCCGTCAGCCCATGATCTGTCTGTGTGCATCGCGATAAAACTTTCATGATGTTTCGCTTCATGCGCCGCTTGATTCTGTAGCCAGCTCGCCTTGAATCCCGCCCACGAATTTCTAGCTGCAATTTCAATGGCGTTGGCTAATGTGACGCCCGCCTTGTCCGCTTCGCTCTGGATTGCTTTTAATGCGGTTGTTGTTAAGGGTAGTTTTTTACTTTTTCGGATTGCAAGCCAATCCTTGGCGACTTGCGCATCACAACCGACAGAAATCAAATAATCAACAGATACAGATTCGTCGCGCTTGCGCGGCGTAGTGTTTTTATTGGTTAGTTCTATGGTTAGTTCTTTGGTTAGTTCTTTGCACTTGGATGATTTATCCAAATTGGAGTTGGATGATTCGTCCAAATTGGGTTTGTGCTTTCCGTCCAAATTGTTCGATTTATCCATTTTGGAACTTTCTTCCAAGTTGGATGATTCGTCCAAATTGGCGAAGCCGTATACATTGCCACCTGTAAATCCTCGTTTGCGTTTCGTTATCAGCCCGCGCAATTCAAGCTTGCCTGTGACCTTCGATACTTGGGTTTTGTCTGCTATGCCTGCACGCTCTGCGATGCTCTCAAGTGACGGCCAAACTGTGTTAGCGTTTTTATCTCTGAAAGAATACAGAGCCAGCAAAACGCGAAGCTCAAGCGCGGTTAAATCAAGCTTTAGCAGCTCAACAGGGAAAAAAGAAAATAATGCCATTATTGCCTCTCTCAGTTGTCCTCTCAGATAATAGATACACCACGCCCCTAGACCTGAGAGGGCGTCTACCGAAAAGGAGCTACCAAATCGGCGGGGCGGGTGCTGGCACAATATGCCTATTCCGAGAATACTACAGATAGAGTGCAAGTGCAACACTGTATGAATTAACAGTGAAAAAGTTTCTTTGGCGTGTTGACTTGTCGCATTGTTATTGTATGATTACCGAATCAACAAAGGGGAACACTATGAAGCCACCTTCACAGGAAGCGCGCCTGATCGCGCACTTGCAGACCGGCGCACATATAACGCGCCTTGCTGCACTGACAGAGCTAGGAATCTTCGAGCTGTCTGCACGCATCAAATCGCTGGAAGCATCTGGCAATGTAATTCAGCGGAAGACTGTAACAGTAACAAACCGCTGGGGGGAGAAAACCCGCGTCAAGGAGTATTGGTTATGAGCGGCGCGGATAGGAAGGGATATATTCTAATTGGCGCAATGTCAGATTATGAGATTGCAGCGATTCGCGAGCATTGGATGACTCATACAGACAAGGAAATAGGGGAAATGTTGGGTAGGCCATGGTCGTCAATCCGCAACTACCGCCGCACTCAAAATCTGGTAAAGCCAACTCGTGGCGCGAAACGCGGTAAGCCGCAGCCGCGCAAACAGAAAACGGTTGGAGAGTTCAACGCAATGATGCAATCTTTCCTTGGCTGGAGAGCTACGCATACGCGCACTAGGACTTTTTGCCGTCAGCAATGACTTGAAGCGATTATTTCTAGCGCAAAAGTCAATACGACAAATATCGTAGAAAATAAATCACACAACGATACTGTATGAATTAACAGTAAAAATAATTTGAATAGTGCTTGCGGGTAACGCGTTACCATGTATAATGAACACATCAACCACGGAGATGCAGACATGAAAATTAAAAGCGCAAGAGAATTGGCATTGGCACTGGATAAAGGCGCGGTTGCTGTTGATTCATTATCTAAAGCACTGTTTGGTGTTGTAGCTCGCTGGGAAAAAAGGAAAGAAGTTGTTATTGCTGACGGCGTGGTTAGGCTGGCATGAAGCCAAAAGCCGAGCTAATGGCGACGCTCCGCAAGGAGCGCAAGGCTAAAGGTCTGGTGGAACTGCGACTGTGGCTAACGCCAGAGCAGAAAGAGCGAGTATTGAATTATATTAAGAGTTTTTATTATGAATAAAGACAAGGCTTCTTATTATTCTCAACTGTTACGAGACATTGCGAAAAATGCAAAATACGACTACGGAATACTAGATGCTGCTGCTAATTTTATAGAGTCTCAGAATGCAGAGCTTGATAGGCTAAACCGAGCTATTGATAACTGCACTGGCGGCTTGATACAACATGGCGACTGGCGCGTTTTATATCCAGACGGCAAACGAACGCATTACATGAGCCACGGCGATGCAGATAACTACCGCGAGATTTTCGGTGGGACTTTGGAATGGCGCTATGACGCATAACGCCGAGTTCAGCGGGCATCCGCTGCAACGACTTGTTATACGAAAATAACCGGAGTGAGATTTATGGAATTTGGAAACATTTTGAAAGTTGATATTGATGCGTTAGATGCACTTGAAAAAGAAAAACGAGTTGAATGTATTGACGATGCAATTCACCGCCTGCAATTTGAGCGCAGAGTTACATTGCTCACAGACAAGCAGCGTGACGCGATGATGGATGAATCATTAAGTGATGCGCAACGAGAAAAGCTGGATAAATGCAAAACAGAGGAAGATAGAGATATGGTTTGCCAGGAGTTCGCACGACTTACTTATTTTAGACGCTTGGCTTGGGCCGCATATTTGAACGGGGAAACTAAAGACGCCCCAGTTCCAGCGGAGTGACCGTATAACGCCTGAGGTCAGCCGAACCGCGAAGCGGTTTCGGCTGCACCGAGTTGTTATGCCGAAGCGCAAAGGAGATACACATGGGACAAGCAAAACTCCGAGGCACCTTTGAGCAGCGAGCCGCGCAAGCACAACAGCGAGCCGCCGAGGAGCGCGCCGAGCGAGAACGTAAGGAAGCCGAGGCAAAGGAGGCCGAACGCCAGCGGCTTGCTGAAATGCCGCCGGAACAGCGCGAGCGCCTGGTGCGCGAGGTCCGCCGCCACCAAACAAACATAGCGACATGGGTTGCGCTTGGCGCAGCCTTTGCCGCCGGGCTGCCGAGCCGCAGTGGCAAGGCATAACGTCTGAATTAACCGGCTGACCGGCTTCTCGGCCAGTCCGGGTTGAATGATTTGTTAGGTTGTTTGCGGTAACACAAAAAATATCTTGACATGGTTTGATTTGCGTATTACAGTAGAGCCATGTTAAACACAGATGGGAGCCGCAAAATGACCTACCAAGTTACCGCGATGTACGAGGATGCCGAAGTCGGTTACGGCGAGAGCGAAATCTACGAAGACGCAGCCCGCGAAGCCGCAGAATCGGTGCCGGAGATTTACCCGGCGGATGACGTGCTGCTGTGCTGCACGCAAGGCGTTGTGCAGGTGAAGACGCCCCTGGCGCTGTGGAGGGAAATTTGTGGCTGAGAAGCGCGGCGGCCCCGGAAGGAGCCAAGGCAGAAAGCCACTGCCGGATGGCGAGCGCACCGTGGTAGTAACGGTGCGGCTCACTCCGGCGCGGCGGGACAAGCTGCGGCGCTTGGGGGCGGCGTGGCTTGCAAAGGCGGTTGATAGGGCGAGGGAGCCCGATGCAACCTAACGCTTGAGCTAAGGCGCGGTTGCGAAGCAACCGTCGACCTTGAGCGAATAGTTAGCCACCGCGGTGACAGGAAACTGAGACATGAGCGAACCGAAACGAGTACAGCTTAGCAGGCGAAAGGGCTGGAAGATGCCGCCGAATACGGCAAGCGTTGCTCGGCCGACAAGGTGGGGCAACCCGTTTCGTGTTGGCGTGCACGGCGATGCGGCCGAGTGTGTGCGCAAGTTTGAAGCGCATCTTTTGCCGTACCGGCACGGCGGTAGCATGGACTCGTTTTTGTTGAGCGATGCGAACATGCGGGCGGTGCAGAATGATTTGCGCGGGCTGGACTTGGCTTGCTGGTGCAAGCTCGACGAGCCTTGCCACGCCGATGTGCTACTAAAGGTGGCTAACAGCGGAGGTAAGCGGCGCACCGTTAGGGGCGTCCAGCCGCAGGCGTGCTTGACCACATTGTTATGTGTCACGATTAAGTTGAGGTAGGTATGGACATAAAGAAGACCATTAAAAATTGGCGCTGGTGGGTAATGATGCTGGTTTGGTGTCCGATAGCCGCCCCATTTGCAATTATCCAGATTCTCTTGAGCGTCTCGGGTTCCGCTCTTATGTTGATGGGGCAGCAGCTTAGAGATTTTTCAGACTGGCAGTTTTCAAACGCACTGAGCGTTGTATTCAAAACAAAGGCGGTTACGAAGTGGGTATATCGCAGTGACACATAACAGCGGAGGTAAGCCGTGAACGAGCGAAGCGAAGTGAGTCGGCTTGAACGACTTGTTATAGGGCAGACAGAGAAAACCAATACGGAGGACATGCCGTGGTCTAACGCTGGCGCTAGTCTGATTGCTACACGCGAACATATATTGCTGGCGATGAAAGACCTGTGCGAAAACGCCACTGATACGGTATGGCTCACAAAATACGAAACCGTCTTTGAGCGACTGGCTTCAATCTACGGGTATGCGGGCGGTGACAATGCAAAGCTGGCCGAACTATGGCCGGAGTATTTCAACTGATCTATAACTACTAATAGACCCCAAGTGGGGTATAACTCCGAGCGCGGTATATTTTAACTCAAGAGCGAGGGTGCAGGACGCGATAAGCGTGTGCGGAGCCGCCAGTCCCTACCGCTCAACTGGCACTGATTCGAGGTGGTAAATGCAAGAAATTGATGTTGAAAAAACACTAACATTCATCCGAGACAATGCGAAAAAATATGCCGAGGCTAAAGGTGAGCGCGTGTATTTTGAGCAATTCCGCAAGTCAAAAAAAGCACTGTTGATGCTTGAAGCGGAAAAGAACGGAATCAAGACAGGCCAGGAACGCGAGAGCTACGCTTATGCACATGATGACTATATTGCGCTGCTCACAGCCTTGCAGGTTGCGGTTGAAAAAGAGGAATACTTGAAGCTGATGATTGCGGGATGTCACGCTAAAATTGAATTGTGGCGCACTGAGCAGGCGAACATGCGGGCAGAGCGAAAAGCATACGGCGCTTAATTATTTTTTGGATCGTAAATTGGAGCAATAAAATGGCAGCAAAAAAACGCAATGACAAAGAAAAAAACGGGTTTTTTGACGGGAACCTATTTCACGAGCACAAGGTTTTTTCGATTGGTGGAATGCTAATCACTGCTCCTGCTGCGATTAAATACACCAGAGTGAATCAAGCACAAATGCAGTCTCAGCGCGATGTGCGACATGGCGAGCAACTGTACGCACTGCCAGGCGGCGGGCGTATAACTGAGAGTGGAGTAATATTGGCGATTAACTAAGAGGTGAAACAAGAAGAGGATTAGTGTGTGGCAGTGGAATTACTGAACATTGACTGCATGGAATACATGCGCGGATTGCCTGACAAAGCGTTTGATCTGGCTTGCGTTGACCCGCCGTATGGAATTGGCGTTACAAAAATGAACATGGGCGGGCGAAAGACAGCTAAAAAAGATTTAACAAAAAGCTGGGACTCCTGTGTGCCAGATGGCGCGTATTTTTTAGAGCTTTTTAGAATATCAAAAGCTCAGGTTATATGGGGGGGGAATTACTTTTGTTTGCCTTGCAGTCAGTATTTTGCAATCTGGGACAAGGGCGAGACAATGTACGGGCGCGACTTTGCTGAGTGCGAGTATGCTTGGGTGAGCGGCGGCGGCACTAGAATATTTAAGCTAAACCCAAACCAGCCAGATAGATTTCACCCAACCCAAAAGCCAGTAAAACTATACGAATGGATACTAGCTAACTACGCCAAGCAGGGTGACCGGATACTCGACACTCACCTTGGTAGCGGTTCTAGCGCGATTGCAGCGCACTACGGAGGCTTTGACTTTGTAGGGTGCGAGCTGGATACAGATTACTTTAACGCAGCAAAACAGCGATTTGATCAGGCTACAGCCCAGCTCGCTATGTTTGGTGCATGAAATTGTATAACTTAAAGCCAAAAAAATGCGCGGTGTGCAAGGAAGCATTCCAGCCGTTCCAAACATTGCAGAAAGTGTGCGGGGTTAAGTGCGCGTCTGAATTAGCAAAGGTCAAACGCGAGAAAAAAGAACGCGCAATCACGAAAGAAAAAAAGAGGTTATTAAAAGAAACTGATCGGGCGTACTGGGTAAAGAAAGCTCAGATGGTTTTTAATGCGTGGATAAGAGAGCGCGACAAAGGTTTACCGTGTATTAGTTGCGGAATCCCTGACGGAAAGGGTAAAAGAAATGCCGGTCACTATCGACCTGCCGGATTGCATACAGCATTGCGTTTTGATGAAAAAAATGTTTCTGGGCAATGCGAACGGTGTAATACATCACTAAGCGGAAACTTAATTGAGTACCGAAAAGGATTAGTAAAAAAAATAGGCATTGATGCTGTGGAAAAACTAGAAACTAATTACGATAAAAAACGCTGGACAATCGAGGAGTTAAAAGAGATATGTCAGAAGTACAAAAAACCCAAAGCATAAAAAGAATAGTGCTAGACATCATGGAAGCAGTGTGCAGGATCGAGGAAAGCGGTATTGATTGCGCTTTCGATGTCGAATGGCTGGATGTTGACGCGGTGCGGGTTAATGTATCAGTGCAGTGCGATGACTTAATAATCTGTGATGCCAGTCTCACCGGATCGCCAGAGCGACCCGAGTTGCTGATAGACCTTTGCACTTATCTTAACAGGCTTGCTTTGTCAACTACTGTATAGATATACATAAGACAAATATCTTAGAAAATAATTGTTGCGCGGTCTTATAGTTCTGGTAATATAACCACATCGGATGCAAACGCACCGACACACACAGGAGAGCACCATGAAAGCATACAAAGAAGAATCAACGGGCTTGTGGGTTATCACTCACGGAAGCAAATGGGGTCGAATCGAAACGGCTGGCAAGACATTCGCCGATGCGCTGGCCACTTACTGCCGCATTCTGGATGCGAAACGCGCCAAGGCGGTGGCGCCATGATGATTAGCTATGAGGAAGCCTGCGACCGTGGCTATGACGGACCAGACCCGTTCACAGAGCGCAGACACAGAAACCGTTTCGAGTGGCGAACCATGCTAGACCCGCGTGACCCTGACTATTTGGATGATGATGCTGATGAGGAAGAAGGCGATGAGTGATTATCCACCAGAGCGCATTGTGAGTGATATTTTCGCGCTATCACAGGAGTTTTGGTCTGTTGGTCTCGATTCCACATTCAGCGCATCAACGAATCTTAAAGGATACAGCACCGCTAGTGTATCTATTTTCGACTCTGACGGTTCCGTTTTTTTCAAGCTGGCGCTGTATGAGCACAGCGATACAAAAGAGCTGAACGAGTTATACGATGCGCTGCACGCTCTATTGTTAGAGCGAAAAGGCGCGCCAGAAATAAATTTTTGAGGTGAAAAGATGAACACAGAAAAAGCAACGCCAGATTTACTTGCAGCCCTCGCTGCTGCACAGGGTGAAATCGAAAACGCGACGAAAAACGCGAAAAACCCGCACTTTAAAAATAACTACGCGGATTTGGCAGAATGCCTGAACACTATCCGCCCAGTGTTTTCCGCGCATGGGCTGGCTGTGATACAGAGCGCAGGACATTTTGACGGCGCAATGGTCACGGTGACAACGATCATCACGCATAAGACGGGAGGCATGATTAGTAGTGAGTCTACCTGCGTGCCAGCCAAAACAGACGCTCAGGGAATTGGTGCTGCTACGACATACCTACGCCGCTACAGCGTTGCCGCAATGTGCGGGATAGCTCAAGAGGACGATGACGGGCAAAGCGCAATGCACAATAGTAAGCCAGCCGCGCAGCGTGTGATGCCGAGCAATCTAACAATCGGAGAGGAGGAGTTTGCCGAATTGAACCGCCTGATGGACGACACAGAAAGCGACAAAGCGGCGTTCTGCCAGTATTTTGGCATTGATTCTGTAGCAGCGTTGCCGATGCAAAAATATGCAGCGGCAGTGGCGATGCTGAAAAAAAAGGTGAATAAAAATGGAAATTAAAAACAGGCAATACCACCCGCAAACCGCGCCTGAATTGAGCGCGGAGCGAAAAGGGAGAATAACTGCGAGTGCAGTGGGCGCAATACTTGGGCTGTCTAAGTTCGCAACGCCTGATGATGTTTTGCGCCGCATGGTGCGTGAGCATTTTAGCGCAGAGCCAGAGTTTTCTGGAAACATCGCGACACGCTGGGGACACGATAACGAGCCGCAGGCTATTGCAGATGCGGAGCAGTTTTGCGGGAAAATCACCACCCACGATTTTGTATCATGCGAAATTGATGGAGTGTTGTGCGGCGCATCGCCTGACGGCATCACGGAATCGGGTGAACTGATCGAGATAAAATGCCCTTACTCGCTGCGCGAGCAGTCAGTGATTGCCGCTGATTTTTTAGAGCCTCACCCCGAATACTATGCTCAAATGCAGTGGCAGATGATTTGTGCAGATAAGCCCGCTTGCTTTTTTGTCGTGTGGACAACAATGGGAATTGATTTTGTGCGAGTTGAACGCGAGGCCGATTGGCTGGAAAAAAACATGCCAAAAATAAGAGAGTTTTGGGATTTGTACCAAGCCACGATTGCAGACGAAAAACTGTACGCCAATATGCTGGCGAGCAATAAAAAAGAATATGTAGAGCGTGATGATGATTTATTCGTTTTCGCAGCGGCAGCGTATCAAAACGCAATTGCAGAGCAGAAATTAGCTGAGGAAAAAGTAGAGGAAGCGCGTAAAAAACTTCTAGAGATTTGCACGGAAAACACAAAAGGCGCTGGCATTACTGTGTATCAGTCAGAAAGAAAAGGCGCAATTGATTACAAGAAAATCCCGCAACTTGATGGCGTGGATTTGGAGCAGTACAGAAAAAAATCTACGCAAGTTTGGACAGTAAAGGCGGGAGAATGAACGAAGTGAATGAAGCGAGCCCAGCGACCAAAGGGAGCGTACTTCAACGATTTGTTATGCACCAGCAACTTTAACTACAGAGGAAATAGTATGGGATGGCAACCGATTGAAACAGCTCCAGGTGACGGACGCATGGCTATTGTATACAGGCCACTGGCTAGAAATAGCAGCGATGAGCCTATAGCAGTAAAAAGGCTTGTTGGGCGCAACAACTACTGTTGGCCATGCACTGTGCCAGAAGGGGCTGCTCCAACCAACCCGACAGATGGAGCGTGCCACGCAACACACTGGATGCCGCTACCGGCACCGCCTGCTGGTGCATAACGCTTGAGTTATCTGGTGCCGCCGACGATGCCCGGTGAGCGACTAGAACGATGCGGCATCCAGTTGAACGAATTGTTAGCCGTTGCGATACGGCTGGGAGAACGGAATGAACAAGCACCATGCAGAACGAATTGCAAGCGCCGCCATCATGACAACGATCATCTTGTTTATCGGCTACATGTGCGAAGCACCGATAACGACCCCGAGCAGCGACAACTTTCTGTCTTACATATTCGCGTTGATTTTTGGCGGTATTGTGTACCTGAGACCGTGGAAACTGTAACGGCTAACGCAGAGCTAAAGGGCGAGGCGTTAGCCGAGTCCAGTGAGTGAAACGAACGACTTTCAGCGAGTAGTTATATGCCATTTTCTAATGCAGCGGAGAGATGCTTTTCTGAGCGCAAGAAGCAGCGTGAATTCAAACTGGCTGAGTGGAAAGGTATGCAGGCATTCCGAGATGGCAACTTTGACAACCCGTACAAACTAAACACAGACAATATGCTTGCCCATGAATCAATACTGCGGGCGCGTTGGCTTCTTGGGTTTTTCCGTGGACAGGAGCGCGAACAGAGTGGCATATAACGTAGAGCTAAGGTGCGCCGCGAAGCGGCGTCAACCTTGAGCGACCAGTTGTACGTCAATTCATATCTTCAACAGAGGAACAAAAAATGAGCTTACAGAAAATAATTGATGATGCCAGCGCACAATGGCAGCGCGATAGAGCCGAACAGCAGATGACACTTGGCGGGCTGATTACCGATCTGGAAAAGCTACCAGATGGCGCTACAGTGGAAAACATCGGCTCACCGGACAGCTACCGTGGCTACTACTGTGACCTTGCTTTTGAAAAAGGTGAGGGCGAACGGCTCGCAGCCGAATTATTGGCCGAATGCCGCGCTGCAGTTGGAAAAGTATTCCACGGATACAAAGGCGGCGAATACACGATGAGCGAAACCACGCCGATCTGGATTGCTGACTACGGTTGCTGTGGAGAGAAAATCATGGCTATCAATGACGATGGCACATTTGCTACGGAAGAGGACGATTGACGTATAACGCTTGAGCTATGGGGCGAACGAAACGCGAAGCGTGTAGTGAGTCCAACGAACGACGAAGGAGAGAGTGAACCATGAGCGAATTGTTATGTACCGCAGCCCTACGAAAGGAAGCTGATGAACACCAGACGGTTTTCGAAGAGGACAGGCGCAGGAAGGCATTGTTCTATGCTTCTGCCGAAGAAATAGACCGTCTGAGAAAACTGATAGCCGAGGTTGTTAAATTCGATGATTGTATTGCCCTGCCATCAATGGGCGATAACATCCTGCCGACCAAGCTGCTACGAGAGCTTAGGGCGTGCTGCGTAGAAGGTACATAACGCGGAGTTCAGCGGCTCGTCCGCTGGAACGACCAGTTATGCGACAGAAAAATTTACCTGAGAGGTAAACCAAAATGGGAAAAGAACAGCCAGATATTTCTGAAATCATTGTGGCGCTTAACGAGCTTGCAATCGTGTTTGACATTCCAGGGGCGAGGGGTTTAGCGCTTCAAGACTTAATAAGATTGCGAAAAGCAAAAACAACATGGGTTGGCAAGGAGGAAAACGACTTGCGTTTTAGCATTGACAGCGCCTTGGACGAAGCATCGCCGGGCTGGAATCTTGACAGATGCCAAGGCACGAACTGCGGCACGAACTGCGGCGACCATTCGCCAGAGTGCACCATGGAAGCGGCTGAAGCGCAAGGCTGGCTTGATGCACCGGAGGCTATTGAGGCTGCACAAGTGATCGCGGCACGAAATGCTGGTGCATAACGTGGAGCTAAGGGGAGAGCGAAATGAGCAAAGCGAATGAAGCGAGTCCAGCGGCGAAAGCCGCGACCTTGAGCGACTTGTTAGGTGGCCGTAATAGTTGGGCTGTAAAGGTGTCCCGCGTAGAGCGGGTACAAGTAGTTGGCCAAAAGGCTGACTACGATGATTGCCTGCAATGGCTAACTGAAAATGGTTACAGCGTGACACGCGCTGGCCCGTACTTTGATGCTGAAATGTTCCCAAAGGTGGATATGAAGCGATTTCTATTTGAGGCAGAACGTGCCACCTAACGTGGAACTAAAGGGCGAGCGCTTGCGCGAGTCCAGTGAGCAACGCGAACGTCTTTGAGTGACTTGTTAGGTTTCGAGGCATGTATGTTTGTGGAAATTGATTTGCAAGGCATTACTGGTGAAGGCATTACGCTGCCGCGATTCACAGTGGAAATACCACAAGACATGCTTATGAAAATTGGGCGGCTAATTGCTTTGCAGAAAGGAATGATGCCAGACAATGCCGTTGATATTTTTCCGGTAGCAATGAAGTTTGTCACTGGCGAAACCTAACTACTAATAGACCCCAAGTGGGGTATAACTCCGCAGACAGCGTGGAAAACGACACTCACGATAACAACTGCATTTTCTGTGTGTGTTAAAGCATGCGTAGATTAAGCCAGTATGTAATTGGCTGGATCACGCCCACTTGTATGGATTTGCAGCTTGAGCCTGCGTAAATAGAGCTTGTCCATACCTGTGTGCTGCCAGCTAGATTCGCCAAACAGTCGTACAGCCGTGGCTACCATCGCGCCCTTGAGCGTCAGCCCGCGTGATCTGATACCTGCTTGCAGCGTTTCGTCGGCAGTGCGTCTATCGCAACAGTGCGAAGTATAAAACCAGTCGTGTGCTAGAAAGAAATCGACAACGCGAGAATCAAAAGGCGTGAATGTTGCTTGCCAAAAAGCAGCAGGAATTGATCCGCCATTGAACCAAAAACCAGCGGGGATTGTGTAGGATTTTCCGTCTGTAGCAATAAAAGAAAAATCTTCTACTAGCTCATACCCCTGTTCGTTTGGGTAAAACTTGCACTCAGCGGGCGTCAGAATCGGGCGCGTCATTAAGCACCTTGTCCGCAATTTCTAGTTTGGCTTTCACTTCGGGATTTGTCGAAACTTTCGCGCCAATCGAGACAAGTTTCTTTAACCACTCAAAAAACTTTTTCATTTTGCGCCCTCTTGCGTGACGATGAATAGTCGCTTGAGCCAACCTCTGCCGTAGACATCAAACCCACGCGTCCCTGTGTATCTGAGAGCGCGTGCAGCCATAAATAATGCAGCAGTCTCGCTGCCGGATTTGCGTGCAGCGGCGAGCGTTACAGCGCCAATCAAGCCGTCTTGTTTAACACCGAGCGCAGCTTGTAAAAGTTTCTTTGCAGCGTCACTGCCTTGATTCACGGCGCAGTCAAAAACGTACAGGCTTAACGGGTACGGCAACTGATCGCACTTGCAATTATTCCAATAGCCTGAGCGATAAATGCTTTCCGCAACATCGAGCGGCAGCTTTTGCATATCGCCAGCATAGCCAAACGCTCTAGCCACTTTTTCAGTGATTCCATACTGCGTTTTGCCACCGCTATCACGAGGATCATCAGAGTACCCGCCTTCTAGTTTTAGCACTATTTCCAGTGCGCGTGGAAAATCGTCCTTGATCGCTTGTCCTACGCTCATAACGCGCCCGTTTTATTTTTGATAACTTTTTCCAGCGCTTTTTCAAAAAAGAACAGAGAGCGTGTCCCCATGTGTCCAGAAACTGCGACAAGCGCGGCGGTTAGAATCTGCGGAAATGCTGATAGTTCACAGAGATAAAAAGTGATAATGCCGACGAATGCAGAGATAACCACTTCTCCGACAAGCTCCACGATGTTATGCGCCTTCGCTTCGCCGCGCTTTAATCGCTGAATAAAATTGACAACGCCGCCCCAAATCGCGAGAAAAAGCACCCACGCATAAGTAACCACAGAATAACCAAGCGGGTCTTTATCAATCATTTTCATATCTCCTCCGCTTGCGCGATTAAACTGCAGACGACGCAGGAACCACTTGTAAATACAAAGGATGCGCTGGCTCGCCAGTGGTTACAGCCGAAACCGCATCCCAAAAAATTCCATCGGGATAACTTTCTGCGCCGATCAATTTAATGAGCTGTCGTCCCGCACCGCACGGCGCGTCGATCAAATCAAAATCCACGCCGTTGTGTACTGACATACCAGCGTAATGCACGCCGTTGAAAAGAAAAGGGACTGTGATATTGACTGCGTTCATGTTTGATTACCTC
>ERZ795041.223-NODE-223-length-22328-cov-4.720963_pt1 | contig 22328 bp, 17 predicted proteins | sample MGYA00375125_ERZ795041 | MGnify/ENA primary metagenome ERZ795041 (study PRJEB30170, sample SAMN03074214) | activated sludge metagenome | biome: Common Effluent Treatment Plant; feature: Wastewater; material: Activated sludge; isolation source: activated biomass in...
GCACGCCGGAGGAACACCAGCCATTCACGAATCGCGTCGCGACGCTGAGGCCGTTCATCGCGTCGTGAAGGGAGCTGGAGATAGTGATGCAGCCGGTGACGCCATGCTCGCGTGCGCGCGCGAGGACGCCCTCGACGCCGCCGGCGATCTCGGTGGAGAGATCTGGAAAGGTGAGATGGCAGTGGGTGTCGATCACTGGGCAAGGGTAGTGGGCACTACAGTTCGGCGTCACGCGACCGGGCTCCGCGAGCGGGCCTTGTGGAATGTGGCTCGATGGCGAGAGCGGAAGGAGTTGGGCGATGCGAATCGAGAGGTTCTGGATGCGGTCGAGGCGGAGTGTGATGCGGGGTGTGTGGGCACTCGCGCTTCTGGGCGTCTCGTCGCCGGTCGTGGCCCAGACGACCACGCTCGAGCCGCCCGCGAGCACGCACGCGACTTCTGCCGCGCCCATTCCCGCCATCGAGACACACTGGTACGTGGTCGAGATCGGCGGGCAACGCGCGGGGTGGATGCGGACCGTTCAGACGACGACCATCGATGAGATCTCCACGCTCAGTGAGTCTTCGATGCGCATCGGTCGTGGAGAGACGGATATGGAGCTGGCCACCGAGACCACCTTCGTCGAGACGCCCGACGGCACGCCGAAGTCCATTGTCTCCAAGCAAGTCATGAGCAAAACACCCGTCGAGAACGAGTGGGTTTTCGGCAAGGATGGAATCGTCCAGACCACCACCCAGGGCAAGAAGGTGACGGTGAAGACGCTGCCGACTTTCGACGAGGCGTGGCTCACGCTGGCCGCGTCGGAGCGATACGTGAAGGCCCAGGGCGCCAAGGGCGAGAAGGCGGTGTCGTTCAAGACCATCGACCCGAGCCTCGGGCTTCGCCTGATCAAGGTGACGCACACCGACGAGGGCCGCGAGACGCTCACGATCCAGGGCGAGGCGATGGATCTCCGAAAGGCCAGCATCACCATGGAGCAGTTGCCGGGCGTGGTGACCACCGAGTACACCAACGACGACGGCGACATGATCAAGACCATCACCCACATGGGGCCGATCAGCATCGAGATGACTCAGTCCACGCAGGCCGAGGCGACCAAGGACTTCGCGCCACCGGAGCTCATGGTCCGAACGTTTGTCACGCCCGATCGCGCCATCGTCGGGCCTCGCAAAGTCGCCACGGCACGATATCGCTTATCGATCGACGAGGGCGAGATGCCCGAACTCCCCATCACCGGCTCGCAGAGCGTTCGTCGCGACGGCGTCACGGCGTCGATCATCAGTGTTGACACGTCGTTCCCCAATGGCGTCGCCCCGGATGAGTCGAGCAACGCCGCGTGGCTCGCGACGAGCGCGATGACCGATCTGACCGACGAGAAACTCAAGGATCTGCACGAGCGTGCGGTGAAGAACGCCAAGGATTCGCGTCGCGAGCGGGCCGAGGCGATGCGGCGATTCGTGCACGAGTACATCCGTCGCAAGAGTCTGGGCGTGGGGTTCGCGACGGCGTCGGAGATCGCTCGTGATCGCGAGGGCGACTGCAGCGAGCACGCTGTCCTCCTTGCCGCGCTCCTGCGAATCGACGGAATCCCGGCCCGGGCGGCGTGCGGGCTGATCTATGCCGCCGCCTTCGCGGGCGCCAAGTCCATCTTCGGGTATCACATGTGGGCCCAGGCCCTGCTCGACGTCGACGGCACGAAACGCTGGGTCGATCTCGACGCGACGCTCCCGGGCGAGACGTCCTATGACGCCACGCACAACACGCTGGGGCTCTCGAGCCTGAACGACTCCGACGTGACCGAGTCGCTCGTGAACCTCGTCCCGCTGCTTGGGCGTGTGAAAATCGTCGTCGAATCGACCGAGCCATGAGCGATCACGCCTCACACCCGCCACGCCAGCCCCCCCCACTGCCTCGCATCCCGGCGCGCGATCCCAGGGGGCATAAGGGGACCTTCGGCACCGTCCTTGTCGTCGGGGGGTGCTGCCGGGGTGACGCGAGGATGATCGGGGCGCCGGCCCTCTCCGCACATGCGGCGCTTCGCGCTGGGGCCGGCCTTGTCCAACTCGCGATGCCCGCACCCATCATTCAGGCGGGAATCTCTCTCTGTCCCTCGACGACGGGCGTCGCGCTCCGCACCCATGACGACGGGTCGCTCATCGCCCACGAGGCGGCGGCCCAACTCGACGAGGCGTTGGCGCGTGCGACCGCCGTGGCCGTGGGCATGGGATTGGGAGACGCCCCCGATGCCGCACCGGTTGTGCTGCGATTGATCCAGCATGAGGACGCGCCGGTCGTGATCGACGCGGACGCACTCAACGTGCTGTCACAGGTCCCTGATCTCTGGCGAGACTTCCGCGCGCCGTGCGTGCTCACGCCCCATCCCGGTGAGTTCATTCGTCTCGCGTCGGTGTTGCGAATCGCCCATGATCCGACCGACGCCGCGTCGCGTCCGCTTGCCGCCGAGGCCCTGGCCCAGCGTCTGGGCGCCATCGTCGTCCTCAAGGGCGCGGGGACGGTCGTGAGTACTGGGCATGAGACCTGGGTTTGCGAGCGTGGGCACGCCTGTCTTGCGACGGCGGGAACGGGCGACGTGCTCGCGGGCGTCATCGCGTCGTTGGCAGCCCAGCACGCGGGCACGCCCTCGTCTCCACGGATGACCGTGCCGCGACTCTCGCTCTTTGATATCGCGCGTTTGGGCGTGCAGGCTCACGCGCTCGCGGGCGAGATGTGGGCTTCGCGCCACGACTCGCCCTCGGGTCTGCTCGCGATGGAACTCGCCGACCTCATTCCCGAGGCGATCGAGTCCCTGCGCCACTCCTAGTCCAGTTTGCGAGGCGAGACCGAGGAGACCATCCGGATCGTGGGGGTCTGGAGCGACGAGCCGATGCTGGCGTCATCGAGGTCGTTGGGGAGAACGGTCAGATCGACCGTCGCCTTTTTGAGCCTCGGGCCGACGTCGTACTGCAGTTCGAACGTCGCCTCTTTCACACCCACGAGGAGCGGCCTGGCCTGAGTCGAGATGAGTGCCCCGCCGGAGTAGTCCTTCTGGACGTACCACAACTCGTACGTCCCGGCGGTGGCCGTGTCGCGCCGCTCGATTCGGACGATCTGCTTGGTCCCCGCGCCGACGTTCTCGCTGGTGGTGAACTCGATGAAGGTGCTGTTGAGCGGATTCTGGGCCGCGTTCAGGACGTCGGCGGGATAGGGTCCGAACTCGGTCCCCGTGCGGATCATGGTCATGAGACGGTACATCACCATGCGCGTGACGACGTGGGTCGAGGCGCTCTCGCTTGTCACCTTGTAACTCTTGAACGAGGCGTCGAGAGCGGCGAGGGCGGCGGCGAGGAGCGTCCCCGTGATCGCCAGCGAGATGAGCACCTCGATCATGCTGAAGGCGCGACTGACGCGCGGACGACGGATCATCGTGTGCCCTCCCGATACGAGCCAGTGACCGTCGTGAACTGCATCGGGAGCATCACGCCGTCCGGCATGGACATGTTCGGATTGAATCGGATCGCGATGCGGCCGTAGCCATTGAACGGCACGGGCGTCGAGCCACTGGGTTGGACTTCGTCGGGCCCGACATCGGCGATCCCGTCGCCGTTGGTGTCATACCCGACGATCGGCACGCCGCCGACGATGGGCAGCGACGAGGGGTCGTACGACTCCTCGTCGCCGTCGTCGAGCCCGAAGTACCCGATGGTCGAGTTGAACCCCGCGGGGTTTCCGATGGGCGCGCCCGTCGCGTCCTGGAGCGGGCCCTGCCCGAGTTGGGGCTTGAAGGTGAGCATGAGCGCCCCGTCGATCGTGGCGTTCCCGCGCACGTCGATGACGCCCGCGATGATCACGCCCTGGAGTTGCAGGTCCTGCGACGTCGGGCTGTTGAACGAACCCAGGTCCACCGAGTAGTGCGGGAGCATGAGCGAACTCTCGGCGATCACGCCCTCGTCCACCGACTCGGGGTTGATCGACGGATTCCCGGGATCGTCGGGGTTGTGCTGGTAGAACTTCGTCGAACCGGTGAACTGGATCTTGTTCCTCGAGTTGGTGTAGTTACTCGGCGAGTCGCTCACGATCGACCCGATGATCCGGCAGTCGTGGAAGCGGAGATTGTTCGAGAGCGTCTTGGTGTCCGAGATGCGCTTTCCGGAGACGATGAGCGGGTCGGGGAGGTTGTTGTAGCCCATGGTGAGCGCCACCTCGTCGTCGGGGATGTCCGCCTTGTCCATCGGTGGCTGCGCCATGAGGATCATCTGGCTGGGCGGCTTCGCGGACGACGGGAGCATCGCCGGGTAGCTCGTCTCGCCCGGGTCGTCGCCGTACACCATCCTCGGGGAGGCCAGCTTGGGGCGCCCGGACGTCGTGTCCAACGTCATCTTGCCGTATTCGCCCCAGAGCACGTGGGTGTTGGCTGTGGTGGAGTGGACGTAGGTCACGCCGATGAACGTGCAGTTCTTGATGAGGGCGTTCGTGCGCGTGGGGATCACCACGTCGCGGAAGGTCATGTTCTCGTAGACCGGGCGATAGTAGTAATCGGTGTGATTCGGCGAGGCGTAGGGCATCTTCTCGAAGTACGCCGTCGCCCAGTTGTCGGGGAGGCCGTCGAGTGGCGCGACATCGGAATCGAGGCGGAGGAATCGCGGGTTGGTGGAGCCCTCGGGCTGCGACTCGACATAGGTCGCGAGTTGGCCCGAGGAGATCCCCAGTTGCGTGGCGACCTGGTCGTTGAAGGGCTGCCCGTCCGCCGCCGACTGCAGATCCGTCCGCGACGAATCGAAGGTGTCGATATCGAAGTCCGGGAGTTCCGTGCTCGACACGCCGTAGCGTTGTGCGGCGACGCCCTCGCTGGGGATCACGGCGCCCCTGAGGCGGTCCTCGACCGCGCCCTGGGCGGCCTCCCACGCCGATTGCGTCGCGCGGAAGGCGAGCCCACCACGCACCTTCGCGTAGCGATCGCGATAGTCGATGTACCCATCGCGATACCCAAGAACCTGGTCGCTGTTGCCGTTGCGTCCCGCGGCGTCCTCGGTGGCGTTCCAATCGGCCATGTTTCCATCGGCGCTGTCCCAGTATCCATTGGCGTTGGTGTCGGTATAGCCGTACACGCCGTTGGCGTTCCGATCCGGGACGCCGCCGTCGATCAGGATCGCGAGGTTGTTGTCCACGGAGAACTCCGCGGCGAATCCGGCCGCGGGCGTCCCGGCGGTGAGCGCCGCCGAGAGCGTGAGCTTCCCGTCACCGTTCTGGTCGAAGTGCTTGATGAAGATGTCGAAGTCGTCCACGAAGCCGTCGTTGGTCACGTCGGTGAAGGGGTTGACGGGGTTCCCCGAGCCGTCGGTGTACGACTGGCTGGGCGAGACGGCCTGGCCTTCCACCGGGTGCCCGACGCGGAGGCGAGAGTCGCCATCCACGTCGTTGGCCTTCACCGCGGCAAAGAAGTCGTCGAGTTTCTGATCGAGCACGGGATCCAATCCGTAGAAGTCCGAGCGGATCACCATCGGATCGCCAGAGTTGAACGCGACATCGGTGAAGGTCGAGCCGATGCTCCCCTCGATGTTCACGTTCTTCCCGATCATGACGCGATTGGGGCTCATGATCGCGTGGTTCACACGCTTGATCATGCGATAGTCCTGAGAGACCGTCCGCTTCACGGGGCGTCCGTTGCGGAGGTAACTGAAGTCGTATCCGGTCGAGATCACGCGGATATCCGTCCCGTTGGCGAGCGGGGCGTAGGTGATCTGGAAACAGACCGGGGGCGCGCCGCCCGCGACGGGCGATTCCACGGCCACGCCGGGCGTGTACACCCAGTTCGTCAGCGAGTACTCCGTTGCGCTCGTCCCCGAGGGCGCGTTCGTCAGCGCCACGGAGGCGACGCCGGCCTCGGGAACTGTGTTCTGGTCCACCGAGTGCATCTGCATGAGCGCCGCCGCCACGCCCGAGGGCGTCCCCAGATCGAGCGGTCCGATCTTCGAGGGGACCACCACGTGCGTCCCGATGCCGCCCGAGTTTCCGGTCCACAGATATGTCCCGAAGGTCGAAGTGATCTTGCTGTTGGAGACAACGAAGCGACCCGCGGCGTCGGACAGCCGAGCCTTGGCGACCTCCAGCCCCGTCTCGGCCGCGCCCTGGGCGCGGATCACGCGGATGTTCGTCGCCGCGGTCGCGATGTTCCCCTTGCTGACGATCGCCATCGCCGCCGCCAGCGAGCCGAACATGATCAGAAGCATCATGGAGAGCACGCTGGCGATGCCCGTGCGCTCGCGCAACTTGCGAATGGCGTCCCTGGTTCGTGCTCGACGTGTCGCGCTCATCGGTTCAACTCCTCCGGCCTGACTCCACCATCCCGCGCCCACCCACGCCGCTCCCTTAGGGGCGCACCCACGTCACCCGCGCGATCTCCTGCGGCGAGACGTCGTTCACGCTCTGATACTCCACGACCACCGTCACGCGGAGCGGGAACCCGTTCACGGGGATCGCCGGGAGCGACGAGGTCGCCGCCTGCGAGTAGCCCGCGGCTCGCACCGTGCTGTAGTTGTACGGATCGACCTTCTCGACGATCACCCGCTGCGACCATCCCTCGAGCGGGACGGGCACACCGGAGTTCGATTCCACGAGGCCATTGATGTCCACCTCGGGCACGACGTTGCCGTAGGCGTCGATGGGCCCGGGGAGCGTCCCGCCGTTGCCGAACTGGATCCCGTCGAGATCGTCGATGTCGTCGATGTCGGCAGCGGTCGCCTCGCCGGCCTCTCTTCCCCAGCCCACGAGCACGGAGCTTCCGCTGCTCCCATCGACAAAGAGCCCCGTGACGGGGTCGTGCCGCGGAAGGCGACGCGTCATCTCGCGAATCTCATTCGCTAGGAGCATCGCCGTGCCGGCCTGCGAGGACCAGCCATTGGTCTTGATGAAGGACGTCTGGGCGTCAACGTACGCGAGGATCCCGACGCCGATGATGACCAGGGCCATCATCGTCTCGAGGAGTGTGAACGCCCGAGGCCCGCGCCGACGCCGGCGCACCGCTCGAACCGTCCCGGCGATGTCGTGGTTCATGAGCCTTCCCTCCCGAGGGGACCGCACGGTCCCTCGACAAGGAATATCGATTATTTCACGATCTGGCTCATCTTGAAGATGGGCAGAATGATGGCCATGGCGATGAAGCCGACGACTGTACCCATCATGAGGATCATGATGGGCTCGATCATGGACGTTGCCGCCTTGATCGCGTCCTTTAACTGCTTGGAGTAGAAGACCGAGATCTCGTCGAGCACCTCACCCAACTTACCGGACTCCTCGCCCGCCGCGATCATCTGCGTGACCGCCTTGGGAAGGATCGCGTCCTTCATGAGCGCGTGCGTGATCTTCTTGCCTGTCTTCACGTGCGCGTGCACCTTCAGCCACACCGAGCGGAAGATCGAGTTTCCGGAGATCTCGCCCGTGATCGAGAGCGTGTCGAGCATGGGGACACCGGCGTTGATCAACTGGCCCATCGTCTGCAGCGAGCGGCTGATGTAGAGCGCCCGGAACATCCCTCGGAAGATCGGGACGCTCAACTTGGCCTTGTCCACCCAGAAGCGACCGACCTCGGTCTTTGCAAACGCGAAGACGATACCGCCGATCACCGCGACCCCGGCGAGAACCAGGTACCAGTTCTCCACCATGAACTTCGAGAGCCCCAGCAGGAACTTTGTGGCCCAGGGGAGGATCTCCTCCTTGCCCTGGAAGACGCCCGCGAACTTCGGGAGGACGAACGTGAGGAGGAAGACCGTGACGCCGACCGCCAGGGTGCCGATGATCACCGGGTAGATCGCGGCGCCGACGACCATCTTCCGCGTCTCGAGTTGCTGCCCGATGTACGCGGCAATTCGATCGAGCATCTTCGAGAAACTGCCCGACATCTCCGAGGCGCGGACCATGTTGACGTAGAGCGGGTTGAAGAGTTTCGGGTGTTTTGCGATCGCCTCCGAGAACTGCTTGCCCGACTCGACGTCGTTCTTCAACTTGATGATGACCTTCTTGAACCCGACGTGGGTTGTCTGCTCGCCGATGCCATCGAGCGCCGCGCGGAGGTTGATGCCGGCTCGGATCATGACCGCCAACTGGGTGGTGAAATCGAGGACGTGCTTCTGGGTCGGCTTGCCGGAGTTCATCTCTCGGAAGCGATCCATCAGCGACTTGGTCTCCTCGCTCCCGCTCACCGCCGTCAGGGAGAGGACGTGCGACCCCTGGTTGCGCAGGACCGCCGCGGCGGTCTGGGCCGTGTCGGCGGAGACGACCCCGACCTGCACCTGGCCGTTGGCGTTGCGAATCTGGTAGCGATAGTTGGCCATGTCTCACTGGACCCGCCGGGGTTCTCCGTGCGTCTCGCGACGCCGCGACAATTCCGACCGTCCAACCTCCTTTCCACACACCTCCGACACACTCAGGCCGCCAACTGACGCTCCAGCTTGTCCGGGTAGGCGGACTGCGCGATCGCGTCCTCCCGGCTGATCATTCCGTTGAAGTACGCCTCGGCGATCGACGCGTCCAGGCTCATCATGCCGATGGCGCGGTTCGTCTCGATCACGTTGGGAATCTCGAAGGTCCGGCACTCGCGGATCAGGTTGCGGACCGCGGGCGTGCACAAGAGCGTCTCCGTCGCCGGGACCATCCCCGCCCGATCGATGCGGCTGAAGAGCGTCTGCGAGACGACCGCCTGCAGCGTGTTCGCCAGCATCGAGCGGATCTGGTTCTGCTGACCGGCCGGGTACATATCGATGATGCGCTCGACCGTCTGCGAGGCGTTCACCGTGTGCAGCGTGCTGAGGACCAAGTGGCCCGTCTCGGCGGCGCTGATCGCCAGGGCCGTCGTCTCCAGGTCTCGCATCTCGCCGACGAGGATGATGTCCGGGTCCTGACGCAGGGCGTGCTTGAGCCCCGACGCGAACGTGGGCATGTCCTGCCCGAGTTCACGCTGCTCGATCACGCACTCCTTGCTCTCGAAGACGTACTCGACCGGGTCCTCGAGCGTGATGATGTGCTTGCGGTAGCGCTCGTTCATCGCCTGGATCATGGCGGCGAGCGTCGTGGACTTGCCCGAGCCCGTGTCTCCCGTCACGAGCACCAGCCCTCGCGGGAGGTACGTCAGACGCGCGATGACCTCGGGAAGGTTCAGCGCCGCGAGCGGCGGGACCTTCGTCTTGATCATTCGCATCGCCATACCGACCTTGCCGCGCTGCATGTGCGCGTTCACGCGGTAGCGGGCCAGCCCGTCCACCGCGAAGGAGAAGTCGGCGTCCTTCTGCTTCTCGAAGGTCGCGAGCGCCTCGCTTGGAGCCATCTGCTCCAGGAACCGCCGGCCCACCTCGGGCGTGATCACCGGGAGGTCCATGGGCGTCATGACCTGGTGCACCCGCATCACGGGAACTTGTCCCGCGATCAGGTGAACGTCCGACGCGTCCGCTTCATATGCCGCCTTGAGAATCTTGAGCAGGTCCAATGGGGGCCTCCATCCGGGCTAGCCGTGCCCCTACACATCGGTCCTTCGACCGCCCATATTGACCAAGCCCTCGCCCCCGGTTCTCCTCCCCCACACCAAACCCCATAAGCGAGGCACAACCCGCACAACCGGCACAGATCGCCCCGGTCTACCTGTGAGTCAGTCAGGATTCGCCACCAGCGCCTCGCGGGCCGCCACCGCGAGCCGGTCGCAACGCTCGTTCTCCGGGTGCTCGTTGTGCCCACGAATCCAGTGGAATCGCACATCGTGGGTCTGCATCAGGAGGTCGAGCGCCTCCCACAAGTCCCGGTTCTTCACGGGCTTGCGATCAGCCGTCGTCCAGCCGCGCTTCTTCCAGTTCGCCATCCAACTCTTCATCCCGTCGAGGACATATTTCGAGTCCGAGAACAGATCGACTCCCGAGGGCTTCGTCAGGGCCTTGAGCCCCTCGATGACCGCGCAAAGTTCCATGCGGTTGTTGGTCGTGTCCAACTCGGCCCCGCTTGCCTCGCGGGCCGTTCCGCTCGCCGGGTGCTTCAGGATGTACGCCCATCCACCAGGCCCGGGGTTCCCCGAGCACGCCCCATCGGTGTGCAACTCCACGCGTGGGAGACCGGCAAAGTGGTGCGTCATGGACTTTCCGAACCTCTTACTAACTCTAGTGGCGCAACCTCAACTTGCGGGAAGGGCAAACTCTAGGTATCTTATCGGACACCCTTTGGAGAAGCCACGATGAAGACCTCGATCTCGCGTCTAGACTCACGATATGTGTGTGTGTGTGTGTGTGTGTGTTTGCAGCGATGACTGCATTGGTGAGCGGTGATACATTCGCGATGGCGGATCCGATTTGTCTCTCTTGTACGGTTAGTACAGGTACACACTGTTCAACAGTCCTTCGGCCTGGCACAAATGATGCGTGGGGTGCGGAGTGTGGCAGTTCGGGAAGCTACACAACATCGAGTACGACTGGCCACAACTTTCAGGGCACTTGCCGATTAGGTGACTCACCAATCACTCTGTCGTATACGTATGTGCTTCGGGATCAAGCCGGGATTACATGTGGTATCACGGCACCTCCATGTCAACGTTGCACTCTGCAGACGTGCTGGCCCAACTCAACTATCACCGTTCGTCAGTGTGAAGCTGAGTACTATGTCTTTGAGGCTTCTGGCGATCGCATTTGTGGCAGAATGCTTGGCACCTGGGAACGTCGCACCAAAATCGTGCAGCACGTGTCTTTTAAGTCCGGGGGCTCCGTAGTCTGTTCTTCATCATGTGAAGACGCGTCTTGCCATTGTCAGTCACTTGGACACAACTGTTCTTGCGACAGTCCTACTCCTTCAGGCACTCAAAATGGTTCCGAATCGGCCATCGTGCCGTTCTCGGCGATCGGGATTGATGCCACACAGTTCGATGACATCTTTCCCTTCTTTGGAGAAGTGAAGCGCATTGAGGATGCTTATCTCCGACAAGTGGTCGAGATTCGAGACACTCTAGTTCGCGCAATCTCTTTGGAGCAAACGCCACCAGACAACGTGAGCATCTTCTGGGGAACACGTGGTGACGTCTATTCGGCTCATCCCACAGATGCCTTGCTCTTCCTAAACGATCTGTTGACCGAGCTCGATCAAAGTGTGGGCAAGTACGACCTGGACGGCAACGGCCAGATCGACAACGACGATATCGACATGTTTGATCAGATGGTAGATCTCCAGGACATTCTGAGCTACTACATGGACAGCAGTGTCGATTTTTCTCGACTTGACTTCGACGGCGATAAGATCGTCAACGAACTCGATAAATGCAAGCTGATCATGAAGCTGGGCTCGATCGTTGAGCAATAGTCAGTGCGCAAGCCATGCCCAGTTCGTTCCCATTCACGCCCCACATCCCGCAGTGGTTGGGATTCACTCTGATCGCGCTGAGTATCCTCTTCTATGGTGTGCCGATCGTCGCGCGGCTCAACCCTGGTGAACCGTCGCGACCGGGTGGTCACTCGAGCGCGCGGGTTGATCCGGCACGGCCCGCAGCCGTGGCCGTGGCCGCCTGGGTGCTCTTCCTTTGCTCGAAAATCGCGGGGCCGCACGCACCATCGACACTCCTGCTGGTTGATGTCTCCCTCCTCGCCCTCGCAGGTGCGTCCGTGATGCACGTCGTGCAACTCCGCCACCAGAATCGGATCAAGCAACGAGCACTCGCACACGAGTGCGTCACGTGTGGTTACGCGCAGCATCCGGGCTCGCCATCGATCTGTTCGGAGTGCGGCCAGTCTCCCTCACATCTTCCCCGACCCCCGTGCATGAGCGCGATTCAGGCGATCGTGCGCCTGATGAGAACGCTCCTGGTCGCGTTCGTCCTTTCCCTGCTCATTCCTGTTTTCTATCTCGGCGACTGTGGCGGCACGGGAAGCGCGCCCTGGAGCGGCACTCGGTCGGGACGGGTCGATGTGCAATCGACGGAGGTCATGGCCCTCAATGGGCTCGGCATGCGATTGCCCTGGAGCAGCCGACTCACTCAGTTCGTGACCGGCCACGACGAGAGCGTCATCAGCGCGTACGACATCGTGTCCGGAAACGAGCAGGTTCGGCTCTACGGCACGACCAAAGTGTTCTACACGACTGGTCAACGCCGGACAGCATCGCACGAGAGGGACTCCGTGTTCCAACTGATTCGCGAGACGGTCCCTTGGGCGACGGACGCCGACGCGAAGGCCATCACTGCCCAGCTCATTCATTTTCGGAAACTTGTATGGGGAATCTGGGGACCCGCATCTGAGCCGACGCGTTGGACCACGGTTGGATTCATGGGCTTTGCTGCTCAAATCGCACTGGGTTACGTGATTGTCCTCGGAATGTCTCGATGGCACGCCCGAAGCCAATCAAGGCGACCGATGGAGACCCATCCCCATCCGTCGTCCCGCGACGAGTGACGCCGCCGAGACCATCGCGACGCCGCCGGTCTCGCCGGAGCGTTCCGCGTCGAACCGCGCGAGGGCCAGGTCGTAGGCCGTGGTGTACGCCTTGCCGAGTTTCTCCCAGTCGAACTCCCACGAGTGTCGATCGACCTCGTTGCGCAGCGCGATGCGGTCGCGCCGCTCGAGCGTGCAGAAGTCGAGCATCCGCCTCGCGAGGTCGCCCGCGGCATCCTGGAACGAGCGCCCACGCCGCTTGAGCACGGTCAGGCCCCACGCGTCGTGGTCCTGGTAGGTCTCCTGCGCGTACCTTCCGAACCCGGCGAGGTCGCTCGTCACCGCGGGAACGCCCATCGCGATGCACTCGAGCGGCGTGTAGCCCCACGGCTCGTACAGGCTCGGGAAGATCCCCATGTGGCAGCCACGCACGAACTGGTCGTACTCGATCTCCCACAAGCGATTCGTCGGCGTGATGAAGTCCGGGTGGTACACCACCTTCACCGGGTCCTCCTCGCGATTGAGAAGGCCCAGCACGCGGATGTGGTTCAAGACCGGGTCGTGCACGTCGTCCTCGAGGATGTGCGTGACGACCATCGGCAGGCAGGGCTGCTTGAGCGCGTGCTGCGCCCGGCGATACCGGAGCATCCAGTATTCATCCACGAGGTCGTCGAGTTTGAGCCGCCCGCCCGAGGCCGAGCGATAGAAGAGTCGTGAGCCGACGCCCTGGGTGATCTTCTCGCAGACCTCCCACAACTCGTAGAGCACGCCGCGTTTTTCCATCGCGAGCGGGTTGATCCCCTTGGTCGCCCGGCGGGAGACCACGAAGAAGACGACCGTCTTCCCGAGGTTCCGTGTCTTGAGTTCCGAGTTCAGGCGCGCCATCGCCTCCAGGCACAGGTCGAACCCCTTGTTGTGGGGCTCGAACCGCCCGCTCGTGAAGAAGTACAGCGTCCGATCGAGGTCGAACGAGTAACTCGGGAAGAAGTGCCCCATCGTAAAGCGATGGATCCAGTCCTTGTACTCCTGGTGGAAGCGCTGTTGATCGTGCCCGGCGTTGTACATCCCGATCGAGAGCCCGTTGGGCGTGACGACATCCACCGATCGCCCGAGGAGCGACGCGCACTCTTCAGCCGTGATCGATGAGACGGTGGTCAGGACGTGGGCCCCGTGGGCGCTGGCGCGCTCGATGGCGTGCTGCGGGCGGATGTTGTACGCCGCCGCCTCGTGGGCCTGATCGATCCAGGGCAGTCGGTCGTAGAGATCGTCATGAGCCGAGGCGATGTACCTTCCCAGCAGCGTCGCGTGGGTCGTGAAGACCGTGGTCACCGGCACCTTCCGATGACGCAGCATCGGGATCGCCAGTCCGCTCATCCACTCGTGGAAGTGGGCGATCACCGTACCCTCGTGGGCTCGCTTCGTGCGCTCCTCCGCGATCGCCTCGACCAGTCGCCTCGACGCGTCGGCGAACGAGACCACGCCATCGATGAGCCAGTCCGAGCCGGGCGTCTCGATGCCATGGTCCTGCCAGATCGCGTACTTGACCTGCCCGAGGCGTTCGGGCGATCCCCAGTGCTCCAGCAGGAGCACGCGTGGCCGACCCGGGATCAGCCACGTCCCGTGGTGCACCCCAAGCCCCTCGTCGCGCAGGCGACCGATCACCGTCTCGAGCCACTCCGGAGCGGGCGTCGGCTCGAACTCCAGGCCCACCTTCCCCGCGTCATAGGGCCCGACCAGCATGTATCGATCGCCCCAACCCGACCGGACAAAGGGCACCTTCGATCGGATCACCTGATAGATCCCGCCGACCTGGTTGCACACTTCCCACGCGAACTCGAGGAGAAGCCCCGCCTCGCCGGCACGCGGCAACACGATCGTGGGCCGCTCGGAAGGCACGGGCGTATCGCTTCTCACCTCGCGCGCCAAGGCCTCGTGGTCCCGTTGAACTTGTGGATCGCTCGGTTGCACGCCTAGGTCTTTCGGCTCGACGAACCCCGCGACTGAATCCAGAGGCGACGGCGCGCGTCCGGACGATCCCATCGAGCGTGCGCCCGTCTGTTTCGCGGCCTTCTTCGTCGGACGCCCGCCCATGACGACAGCACTGTACACACGGCATCCTCACCACCGCATCCATATGATCGCGCCCATGCCCCCAGCCAACGCCGCACACACGAGCACACTCGCCCCGCGCGTCCATCGATTCGAGGTCCGCGCCAAGCCAGGCCAGACCGACCCGCGTGCCGACGCCCTCGCTCGGAGTGCCGAGTCCCTCGGCCTGCGCGCCAGCGCCCAAACCGCGTCGATTTATCTCATCGAGGCAACGCTGAGCGATGCCCACCTCGAACGCCTCGCCTCGCAACTCCTCGCGGATCCCGTCTGCGAGGTGGCGTCCAGGGGCACGAATCCCACGCCATCCAGGCACACCACGATCGAGGTCCATCCGCTCCCAGGCGTGATGGATCCGGCCGCGCAAAGCGTGCGCGAGGCGATCGCCGACCTCCTGGGCATCCAGGCCGATGTTTCCACCGGGATTCGCTTCGACATCGATGGCCTCACGAAGGACCAGGCCATCGACCTCGCGCGCGCGACGCTCGCCAATCCTGTCATCCACCAGATCACGACCGAGCCCTTTCACCCCGCGAGCCTCCCCAAGGGACATGCCTACGCGCTCAACCTCCGCCATGTGCCCATCCGGGACCTCACCGACGAGCAACTCCAGATGATGTCGCGCCAGGCGCATCTCTTTCTGAGTCTCGACGAGATGCGGGCGGTGCGGGCCGAGTATCGCACGCTCGGGCGCGAGCCGACGGACATCGAGCTGGAAACCATCGCGCAGACGTGGTCCGAGCACTGCGTGCACAAGACGCTCAAGAGCACGGTCCGGTACGCGGGCGAACTCCCGCCGACGCCCACGGGCACGCCGCGCCCCGGCCATACGCCCACCGGTTCGAGCGTCACGATCGACAACCTCCTCAAGTCCACCATCGCCGCCGCCACGCACGAACTGATCGCCGGTGGCGTGACGTGGGCGCTCTCGGTCTTCAAGGACAACTCCGGCGTCGTCGCGCTCGACGACCAATGGGCCGTCAACATCAAGGTCGAGACGCACAACCGCCCCAGCGCGATCGAGCCGTATGGCGGGGCCGCCACCGGCGTCGGCGGTTGCATCCGCGACGTGATCGCGACTGGTCTTGGCGCCAAGCCCATCGCCAATACCGATGTCTTCTGCGTCGCCCACCCCACACGTGCCGGCGATTCGCTCCCGCCGGGCACCATCCCGCCACGCCGCATCCTCAGAGAGGTCACCGCCGGTGTGCGCGACTATGGCAATCGCATGGGCATCCCCACCGTCAACGGGGCCGTCCACTTCGACGACCGGTACGTCGGCAACCCCCTCGTCTTCTGCGGCTGCATCGGCCTGCTCCCGCGCGACCGCATCAAGGGCGCTCCCGCGTCGGGCGACCACATCATCGCGCTCGGCGGGCGCACCGGACGCGACGGCATCCACGGAGCCACGTTCTCCTCCGCCGAACTCGAGTCCAGCGCCTCCACCGAGTTCGCCCATGCCGTCCAGATCGGCAACGCCATCGAGGAGAAACGACTCCTCGATGCCATTCTCCGCGCGCGCTGCGCCGGCCCGAATGGCACGCCGCTCTACTCCGCACTCACCGACTGCGGCGCGGGAGGCTTCTCCTCCGCCATCGGCGAACTCGGCTCGACGCTCGGCGCCCAGGTCCACCTCGATCGCGCGCCGCTGAAATACGCTGGACTCTCCTACACCGAGATCTGGATCAGCGAGGCCCAGGAACGCATCATCCTCGCCGTCCCTTCGAAGAACATCGAAGCGCTCCGCGCGATCTGCAAGGACGAGGGCGTCGAACTCGCCGATCTCGGACACTTCGGCACGCCCGGCCAGGACCTCGTCCTCCTCTACCACACGACCGAGGTCGGCCGCCTGCCCATGCATTTCCTGCACGAAGGCATCCCCACACCCACGCGCGAGGCCGTCTGGTCCACGCCCGCAAGCCCGACGAAGCCGACGTCCGCCTCGCCCCCGGCTATCGCCGACGCGCTCCTCACGCTCCTCGCCCATCCCACGATCGCCTCAAAGCACTGGCTCATCCGCCAGTACGACCATGAGGTGCAAGGGAACACCATCGTCAAGCCGCTGGTGGGTCCCTCGGGTCGAGGTCCGAGCGACGCCGCCGTGCTCCAGCCAGTCCCAGGCTCACCCGCCGGCGTCGCGGTCGCCTGTGGCCTGCAGACGCCCGTCGGCGATCCGGCCCTCGGCGGCGACACCTACGCCATGGCCATCGCCGCCATCGACGAGTGCGTGCGTAACCTCGTCTGCGTCGGCGCCGACCCGTCGCGCATTGCCATCCTCGACAACTTCTGCTGGCCCTCCTGCGAGCAGCCCGCCAACCTCGCCACACTCGTCCGCGCCTGCGAGGGGTGCTACGACGCCGCCCACGCCTATCGCACGCCCTTCGTCAGCGGAAAGGACTCGCTCAACAACCAACTCCGCTTCACCGACCCGAAAACGGGCGAGAAGAAGGTCATCGAGATCCCCCCCACGCTCCTCATCACCGGCCTCGGACGACTCGAAGACACGTCCCACGCCATCACGATGGATGCCAAGCGCCCCGGGCATGTCCTCGCCCTCGTCGGGCAGACCACGCCCGAGATGCACGCCAGTCTCTTTGCCGAGCGCTTCGGCGTGCACGAGTCGTGGGGGCCGCTCGCCAATCACATCCCTTCGCCGAACCTTCGTGTTGGCCCCGCCACCGCGCGGGCCGTCCACGCCATGATCGCGGGACAACTTGTCCAGAGCGCCCACGACTGCTCCGAGGGTGGCCTTCTCGTCGCCCTGTCGGAGATGCTCATCGCCACGACAGGCCCCGACGCCCCAACGCCCCCTCTCGGCGCTGACCTACTCCTGGGCCATGTGCACGCCTCGCCCCACCAACTCGCCTTCGCCGAATCGCCCTCGCGCTACATCCTCGAGATCCACGAGGACGACGTCGCCCGCGCGCGCGCCATCGCCGAGCGCGAGCCGGGCGTTCGCTTCGAGATCCTCGGCGTTCTCACCGAGACAGGCCGCCTCTCCTGGCGCGACCAGTATTTGGACCTCGATGTCCGCGACCTCGCCAAGGCCTGGCTCAATCCCCTGGATTGGTAATCCGCCCGGCCCGCCGTGACACTCTCGTCACAAACATCGTGCGAACACCGAACCGCGATCAAGATCGATCCGTTATACTTGTCGCCATGCCCACGGACTGGTCCGACGACATCGTGATTGCCGAACTCGCCGATGAGCCTGCCCTCTCCGACGAGTTGACGGGGATTGTCCAGCGACTGGAGTCCACCGATGCCCGCAAGCCCAGCGTTGTCCTGAACTTCGCCGGCGTGTCGTATGTCAACAGTTCCAACCTTGCCCAACTTCTCAAGATCAAGAGTCGTCTGAAGGAAGCCGGGCGGACGCTTCGGCTGTGTTCGGTCTCGGACGATGTCTGGTCCGTGCTCATGGTGACGGGTTTGGACAAAGTGTTCCAGTTCCATCCGGACCCGATGACCGCCCTCGCGGCGATCCAGATCGATATCGCCAACAACGACGAGTCCCCCAAGGCCGACGGCCCGCGCGGAGGCCGGCGTTGACCGACGACGCGCGCGCCGAGCCGGTCATTGCCCTGCGAAATGTCCGCAGAACCTACTACCGCCCCGATGGCACGGTCATGGTCGAGGCCCTGAAGGGGATCGACGCCGAGATCCGCCAGGGTGAGTACGTCGCGATCATGGGCGCGTCCGGCTCGGGCAAGTCCACGCTCATGAACATCCTGGGGTGTCTTGATCGGCCCAGCGACGGCGAGTACATCCTGGGCGGACGCGACACGCGCCAGATGGAGGACGAGGAACTCTCTCGATTCCGCGGGCGGATGGTCGGCTTCATCTTCCAGTCGTTCAACCTGATACCGCAGTTGACGGTCGAGGAGAACGTGGCCGCCCCGCTGTTCTACCAGCGCATCCACAAGCAGGAGCGTGCCGACCGGGCGCGACGGGTCCTCGAGCGCGTGGGCCTGGCCGACCGGATGGACCACCGCCCGCGTCAACTCTCCGGCGGGCAGCAGCAGCGCGTCGCGATCGCGCGGGCGCTCGTCGTCGAGCCGACGATCCTGATGGCCGACGAGCCCACGGGCAATCTCGATTCGACGACGGGCGGGCAGATCCTCAACCTCTTCGACGAGTTGCACGAGGCCGGAATGACCGTGCTGATGGTCACGCACGACCCGAAGATGGTCGAGCGCTGCCAGCGTGTGATCCGGTTGCGTGACGGGCTGGTTGAATCCGACGCGCGTGTGGGCGTGACGGCGACCTGATACCCGGCGGGTGGGATCGCGCTCCGGGTCGGGGCCGCCGAAGTCCTCTTACAACTGATCCGCGTAGGTCGCCAGCGACTCCGCGAAGCCGCTGTACCGGACGCCGAGGTGTTGCTGAGCCTTTGTCGTCTCGGCGAGCGAGTCCTGAGCCGCCATGATCGGCATCCCCTCATCGAACGGGAGCAAGGCACCCAGCCCCACGTGCTTTGCCACCATCGCACCGATCGAGGCGACCTTTGCGGGCACACCCACGGGCTGCAGGCTCTCCTTCCCGTGGGTCGCGTCGCGGAGGGTCTTCAGGAGGCTCGGCCACGCCAGCGTCTCGCTCCCCGCGAGGTTGTAGATCTCTCCCACGGCCTCCTCGCGCTTGAGCGCGCTCACGAACGATCGCGCCACGTCCCCGACATATACCGGCTGGACCCGCGGGATCGGGCGTTCCACCGAGCCCAACGGCACCGTGTCGTCGGCCTTCTCCCCCACAAAGTACGGAATAAACAGGTACGGCGGCTCGTTCCCCGAGGCCAGGCCCGTGATCATCGCGATGAACTCGCTTCCCTTGCCATGGATCAGACTCGGGCGGAAGATCGTCCACTTGAGCGACGAGTCCGCGACGATCCGTTCCGCACGCCACTTGGACTTCTGATATGCCGTCGTCCCCAGTTCACTCACGCCAAGCGCCGACATGTGCAGGTATCGCTTCACCCCGAGCCTCTCGCAGGCCTTGACCACGGCGCGCGTCGCCTCCACGTGGCACTTCTCGAACGTCTGGCCGCCCGATGCCTCACGGATGATCCCGATCAGGTGGACGCACGCTTGTGCCCCCTTGAGGAGGTCCTCCAGGCACATCTCGTCGAGGATGTCCCCGGTGATCACGGTCAGTTTGTCGGATGCCCCGAGTAGCCGGCGGGCCTCTTTCGCGTCGCGGGCCAGCACGCGGACGGTGTAGCCTTCGTGCAGGAGTTGGGCGACGATGCTCCGCCCGACGAATCCCGCCCCGCCCGTCACCGCCACCCAGGAGCTGATCAAACGAAAAAACAACAAAAAACAAACAAACCACCCCGGCGTCATGCCGCCCGCAACCCCGGATCGTTGGGCACAACCCCACCCGGAGCAACTCGCCCCCACCTCATGGCACAGGGAGGGGGACGGCCCGCTGGCAGAGAGGTTCTCCTACAACCTCTCGTGGCCCAGGCGTCCCGACTTTGGCCTCTGATTGACCATTCCAAACATATAGCACTCACGCCCGCCGCGACTTCAACTCCCACATGCTCGCCACCCGCAACCTCACCTTCGCCTACCCCAACGCTTCAACCAGGCCGATCCTGCGCGCCCTTGACCTCGACCTCCCCGCCTCCTCCCTCACCGCCATCATCGGACCCAACGGCGCCGGCAAGTCCACGCTCCTCCGACTCCTTGCGGGCGTCATGCCCGACGCAGGGCACGCCACGGGGAGCATCACGCTCGCGGGGCGACGCCTCGCCGACGTTCCCGTGCGAGAGCGCGCCACGCGCCTGGCCTACATGGCCCAACGCGGGAGCGCCTCCCTCGTCGCCTTCGGCTTTACCGTCCGTGCTGTCTGCGCCCTGGGCCTCCACGGCCGGACGTTCGACCCCGCCGCCGTCCATCGCGTTCTTGATCGCCTCGATCTTCTTGGCGAGGGGGATCGTGTTGTCCACGAGTTGAGCGCAGGGCAGCAGCAGCGCGTCTCGTTCGCCCGGGCGGTTGTCCAACTCGAGCACCAGTCGCCCGGGTCCCGCGTGCTCCTCGCGGACGAGCCCATCAGCGCCATGGACCCGAGGCACGCGCTCGCCACCATGCGTGAACTCAAGGCCATCGCGCGTGCCGGCGGCACGGTCGGCGTCGTTCTGCACGACGTCACTACCGTTCTTCGGCACGCCGACCGCGTCATCGCCCTGAGCGATCACGGCGATGTCCTCGCGCAGGGCACGACCCAGGACGTCCTCGAGGAGGGCTCGCCGGGCCGGATCCTCGAACGCCTCTACCACATTCCGTTCGAGCACTATGGCGAGTCCCGCTCAGGCGGCGCGTGGGTTCCTGCCGACGTACAGTGAGCCGAGGATATCCGCCGTGAACCAACTGATGCAATATCTCTCGTCCTTGAATCCAAGGACGATCTTCTGGATTCTCTTCATTGGCTTCAGCGTCGGCGGTTGGATCCTCAGGCGAGTCGCCGAGCACAAGGCCCGGCGAAAACTCATCATCGAGCGAGAACGCCGGGAACTCGAGCGTCTCCGCACCGGCGGCCGCGACGACGCCGACACCACGCTCTCTGGTCGGCCCGCGCCCACCATCGCCACCATGTCCTCCGGCGGCACGCCGCCCCAGCCGACCTCGCGCTCGCTCGAGGACATCGCCGCACGCCGTCAAGCACGTCTCGAAGAACTCCGCCGGCGACGGGCGTCCGAACTCGCCGGCACGAGCGCTCGTGTCCCACCCTCGGCTCCGAGTTCGACTCCGACGACGACGCCTCCAACTCGGTCGCCCTCGATCCCGCCACCGGTGCCGACCCAGACTCAAGTCCAGCGCCCCGTGCCGATCCGCGCTCCGCGTCCGGCGCGGATGCCCAGCCGCATCCCCGGCAGCCCCGGCCCCACGGTGCCGCCGTCGCGCACACCGCCACCCACGTACGCCCCGCCCACGCCCGTGCAGCGTCGCCAGCCGCAGCGTCCCTCGGCCCCGCGCCCCCAGCCCATGTCCGACGAGGCGTACGCCTTGACCTCTGATATCGGCGATCACTTCACGCGCGCGTCGCAGACCCAGGTTGACCCCGCCGGCAAGGCCCCGCACGAAGAGCCCGACGCCCACAACGTCCGCCGCCGGATCGGACGCCCCGGGCTGTCCTCGGCACGGCGTTCCAAGCCAACCTTTGGCGTCTCTGCCCGCGATTTGCGCAAGGCCATCATCCTCCGCGAGGTCCTCGGGCCACCGATCGCGGAGCAGGATGAGTAGCGTTCGAATGCCGCATCGGCGTCGCGTTCGCCCGTCCATATACTCGCCCGATGCCTTCCTTGAAGTCATGCTCGACCATCTCCAGCCTTGGTGTCGTCGCGATCGGCATTGGTGCGGTTCTCGCGCTCTCTGGCTGCGGCGCTGACTTTTCGGCGACTCCCGGCGCGAAGTCTTTGCGCGAGGTACTTCGTGGCCCGTCGCCCGCCGATGCCGCCGAGATGGCCCTTGATCCGTACGACCCGCAGCGTCGATTCCGCGGGACGCTCCTGCTCGCGAACGCCACATTCGCCGGCGAGACGCTGTACATGCAACTCTTTGCCGACGGCCTGCGCGATCCCGATCCCGGCGTGCGCCTCGCGTCGGCCCGCGCGATCGCGAACCACGGCGTGCCCTCGCAGGCCATGAGCCTGGTGCCGATGCTCAAGGACGACAACCAGGACGTCCGCCTCGAGGCCGCCAAGGGCTTGCAGCGCCTGCATGAGCCCAAAGTGGTCGACGCGTTGCTCGAGCGGCTCGACCCGAAGATGGAGCCGCAGCCCGAGGTGCGTGCGGAGATCGCCGAGGCGCTCGGGCAGTACGCCGAGGGTCGCGTGGTGCAGGC
>ERZ795041.224-NODE-224-length-22325-cov-4.582488_pt1 | contig 22325 bp, 22 predicted proteins | sample MGYA00375125_ERZ795041 | MGnify/ENA primary metagenome ERZ795041 (study PRJEB30170, sample SAMN03074214) | activated sludge metagenome | biome: Common Effluent Treatment Plant; feature: Wastewater; material: Activated sludge; isolation source: activated biomass in...
AGGATGAGCGGGAGGTGGGCGATCGAGGCGAAGAAGACCGCCCGGGCGTTCTCGCGGGTGCGCTCGCGGATGAGCCGCAGCGCGAGGGCCAGGAAGACGCCGCCCGTCGCCGAGGCGACGACGACGTAGGGCAGGCCCACCCAGCGCGGCATCATCCACGCCGGCAGCAGGGAGAGCGCGAAGAGGGCGAGCGTCCACAGCGCGATCGAGCGGGCGGTCTTTCGTCCCGTCACATCGACGACGGGGAGGATCCTGTATCCGCCCATCGCGTAGTCGTCCTTGTACATCCACCCGATCGCCATGAAGTGCGGCATCTGCCACGCGGTCATGAGGAGAAAGAGCGAGAAGCCGCCGGTTTCCCACAGGGCCGAGAGTCCTTGCGCATTTGACGCCGCCGTCCATCCGATCAGCGGCGGCAGGGCGCCGGGGATCGTGCCGATGAGCGTCGCCCACGGCGTCACCGGTTTGAGCGGCGTGTAGAGCAGCACGTAGACGAGGATGCACGTCGCGCTGAGCACGGCCGGCAGCGGCGTCGTGAGCAGGAGCAGCGTCATCACCCCGAGCACGCTGAGGATGATGCCGAACGCGAGGACCTGCATCGGCTCGGCACGACCCGTCGGGAGCGGGCGACGCCTGGTCCGCGGCATGAGCGCGTCGCGGTGCCGCTCCATCCACTGGTTGATCGAGTTCGCCCCCGCGGCACTGAGGGCCGTCCCGATCAAGGTGATCAGGATGAGGCGGACCAGGCCCAGGCCGGAGGGATCCGTCCATCTGAGCGAGGCCCCGGGAAGCCCGGAATCGCGGAAGCCGTGCGTCAGGGCCGAGAGCCCAAGCCCGACCGAGGCGGTGATGACGACCAGCCGCACGATCCGGGGCTTGGTGGACTCGATGAGCGCCCCACGCAGGCCCGTCGAAGTCGCGGCGGCGGCGCTCGGCCGCGACACGGCCACGGCACGTGTTGTCGAGTGGAGATCGGGGTTGGTCGTCGTGAGTTTGGACACGTGGGTGGGTTCGTTCGGGCGTGGGTAATGCGTTCGGGGAACGCGAACGGATTCCGGTGTGGGCGAAATACTAAGCCCCCTGGCAGGCCCTGGGGGAAGGCGAACGCGGGAGAAGACCGAAGGTCCACACCATGTGACCGAGCGGAACCGCGGCTTGAGAGCCAACGGGAAGGGGTGGGCGGCTACTGGTTGAACGAGGGTTGGGATTGGCCGGGCCGACGGGCGCGGAGTTGGTCGATCATCTCGCGGACCTCGGCGGCCATGCGGCTGTTGGGGAACTCGGCGATGATCCGCTCGCCCAGCACGACGGCCCGGTCCCACTGGCGGTCCTGGACCGCGAGTTTGAAGTCCGCCCCCAGGTGCTCCCGGGCCTTGGAGATGATGCCGCGGGCCAGTTCGCGATACGGCTCGGCCTCGACCTCGGTCAGGTACTGGTCGAGTTCCTTTAGGAGTTCCAGGGCCTCGTCGGGGCGGTCCTCGCGTGAGGCGATGAGGAATCGGCGTTCGACGTCGACCTTGTACAGCGTTTGCGCGCGCGTCAGGCGTTCCATGAGGCCGACGACACGCGATGAGTCGGGGTAAAGCCGCGTGAGGCGTGCCGCACGCTCGTAGGCGGCCTGCCAGTGGCGGAGCGAGAGGTGGCGCTCGAACTCGGCGAGTTCGGCGTCGAGTGCGGCATCGACCGCGCCCGAGCGCGCGTCGCTGATCCTCTGGCGATAGGACTCGGCGAGCGAGCGGGCGCCCAGCGTGTCCCCCAGCACGGCGATCTGGGCGAGGGCCGTGTCCCAGTCCCGGGCCGCGAGGTCGGCCTCGATGGCTTCGACGAGGATGTCGCGTTCGGCGTGTCGCGAGAGGGCGCGGCGGGCCGTGTCGCTAAGGGCGGCACGATCGGCGAGGTCGAGCGTGGTCGATCGCAGTTCGTTCAGGCGGGCGAGCATCGCGCCCGTCCCCTTCATTCGAGCGGCAACGAGCGTGAGCATGAAGGCGATTGGAGCCAGGGCGAGGAGGAGGATCGCGGCGAGCGGCCGCACCCACGAAGGGTCGGCGGGGAGCAAAGACGCGGAGAGAACGGCGAGAGCGAGGTAGAGACTGGTGAGAATAAGGGCAAGGGGGAGGCCGTCGCCCGTGGAGGGTCGAGAAGTCGGAGGACGTGATGGATCAGGAAGTTCGGGCATGAGATCAGGACTCTCAAAGAGATGGTGGGAGTGAGAGTGATGTCGGGGAAGGAAGTCACAGGCGGGACGCCTGTGCCACGAGGAGGTGGAGCAGAAGTCGATTTCTCGTTCTCTCAACTTCCGGGCGTGGGGTCGCCGCAGTTGCGGTGGACCGGGACGAGGCAGAGGAATCGCAGGCCTTTGTCGCCGGCCTTGAACTGGTGCTCCTGGTCGGCGGGGACATAGACGACATCGCCGGATTTCACGGGGCGTTCGGCCCCTTCGAGGAGGACGGTGCCGCTGCCCTCGACGATGAAGACCTCGTGCTCGTAGTCGTGGCTGTGGCGGGGTGTGTTTCCCTTGGGTTCGACCCTGAACTGGCGGAGGGCGAAGTTGGGGGCTCCGTCCTCGCGTCCGACCATGATGGCCATGGTTGCGCCGTTGACACCGGGCATCGTGACGGGGGCCATGGGGACGTCGTTGATGTTGCGGATGAGCATGATCGGGGATCCTTGGGTGGCGGCGTGGCTCGTTGGTCACGCGGCATCACGCCGGTCCATCGCCATGGGCCGGTGGAGATTGAGGTCCATACCTTGGGGCCGTTCGAGACCAACTGCATGGTGGTGTGGCCCGCGGGTTGGCGTGAGCGACCCGAGGGCGAGCGCGAGTGCGTGGTGATTGATGCCGGGATGGGGACCGAGCGGATGCTCAAGGCGATCCGATCACGCGGGCAACACGTGACAGCGATCATCCTGACGCACGCGCACATGGACCACATCGCGGGGGTGGGGGCGATCAAGGGCGCGTTTCCCGATGCGCCGATCATGATCCACGAGGCCGAGCGTGAGTGGCTGACGAATCCGCAACTCAACCTCAGCATGCTCGGCGGGTTCCCGGTGACAGCCCCGCCGGCGGATCGGCTGCTGAAGGATGGCGAGATCGTCGAGATCTTCGGCGAGTCCAACTCGGAAAGATTGTGTTCGCGGGCCGTGAAGTTGGAAGTCCGGCACACGCCGGGGCATTCTCCAGGGGGGATTACGCTGGTGGTCGAGGGCGGCGGCGTGGCACTCGTGGGCGACGCGCTCTTTGCCGGTTCGATCGGGAGGACGGACTTCCCGGGGTGCGACTTCGAGACGCTCGAGCGGTCGATCCGCGAGAAGTTGTACACGCTGCCTGAGGAAACGGTGATCTATCCGGGGCATGGGCCGACGTCGACCATCGCGCGTGAGAAGCGGTCGAATCCGTTTGTGAGAGCGTGAGGCACCGATCTGGAGCGAGGTGCCACCGGGAGCCGTGCCACGTACGTCAGGGCATCGACGGGCCCAGGCCCATGCAGCGGCGCCAGGCGCTGAACTGCCCGAGGTGGAGCATGGGGTGGGTGAGCATGAAGAACTGGAAGACTTGGCCGAGTTTGGGGAATCGCTCGGCGTAGCGAGAGTCCCTGGGCGTGTCGGTAAGGAGCAGGGCATCGTCAATCGTGGGGATCGCGGCGACCACGGCATCGTGCCCGGCGATGAACGCGTCGCGAACCTCGTCGAAGGAGGGATACCTGAGACCCTCGGGCATGTGCCGGGCGTCGTGACTCTTTGCCCCGCGCCCGAAGTGCGTGGTGTAGGACTCGGGGACTTTGATCTTCGAAGCGTCGCGGCCGAGGAGCGTGAGCATCATCGGCGGATAGATCGCCAGGTGCCCGAGGATGAAGACCGGATGGTTGGTCTCGATCGTGATGGTCTTGCCATCGCGATCGAACGTCGGGCGATGGGCGGCGACCTTGGGATCGACACCCTGGCACAGCGCGACGGCGTTGTCGCGGACACGATTGGCGGCGGGGAGCGTGAGTTCGGCGATCTGGCCCATGGGTGAATTCCGGGATCCGGTGTGCGTGTGGTGGAATGTTCTACGCAAACTCGTGGCACAGGCGTCCCGCCTGTGTCTTCTGCTTCTACTTCGACTTCGTTTTCTGACTCTCCTGGTCAAGATATTTGCGATGCCGCTCACAGCCCCACGTATCGAGCGTACACATTCCTCGCGATAGTGATGTCGATCGTGCCCTGGACGATGGCTCTGGCATCGGGAAAGAGTGTGAGGCGGAGGCCGTGGTCGGCGAGTTCGAGTCTCGCGAAGAAACGGTTGACCGACGAGGTCCTTACGCCGGCCGCGGACTGCCACGAGCTCGCGATGGCGGCAAGGTCGAGCCTGGCCGGCGACACGGGTAGGATCTGCACGGCGTTCTGCCCGCAGAGGGTGGACTCGGCCTGCGATTCGTGCCGGCTCGCGTCGAGAAATTCAAACCGACGAAGGGCGCAGCACGGGCACTCGGGATTCGGCGGCCCCAGGACGATCGATCGCACGCCAAACGGCCAGACCTCGATCGTGTGCACGCGGGCGGTGCTCGAGTTTGGATCAACGATGGTGCGGATCGCCTCGCACGCCTGGAGCGAGGCCATCACGCCGACCGCCGGCCCGAGGACGCCGGCCGTCTCGCACGTGGGCGTCGTGCCCGGCGCGGGGCAGTCGGGGAAGACGCAGCGAAGGCAGGGCGTGGCGTTCGCGATGGGGTTGGGGCGGATCGTGAACTGCGTGCCGATGGTGCCGAGGACGCCGGCGTAGATGAGCGGGAGCGAGAATCGCACCGCCACATCGTTGAGGAGATACCGCGTCAGGAAGTTGTCGGTGCAATCGAGGATGATCGTGGGGCGAGCGCGAGATCCGGCCTCGGAGTCGCTCGATTCATGCTCATCGAGCGCGAGGAGTGAGGCGATGTTCGACGGGCGCACGTCGGCGGGCTTCGCGTCGATCGTGATCGTGCGATTCACCTCGCGGAGTCGCTGGGCCGCGGCCACGACCTTGGGGAGCGACTGGGCCGCATCGGCTTCTGTGAAGAGCGTCTGGCGCTGGAGGTTGGTGAGCTCGACGATGTCGCGGGCGATGAGGGTGAGGCGCCCGACGCCGGCGCGGGCGAGGAGGTCGGCGCCCTGCGTGCCGAGCGCACCGACGCCGACGATCGCGACGTGGGCACGGGCAAGTCGCGTCTGGCCCTCGTCGCCGATCTGGGGCAGGATTCGTTGTCGGGCGTAGCGCGCGTCGTCGGGCACGCCTGTATTGTTGACCATGGCGGGCACTGGGGAACACGAGCGAGAGATCATGCCGAGGCCGGCGCGGTGGTGTGCGCCGACGCCGATGCCCGCGCGATTCGCGGTGCGATCGGTGCCGGAGCGCCGGGAGTTACTGCTGCGGGTCTACGAGGATTGGGATGCACCGGCACTCTTTGAGGGTGTGGATTCGTCGCGAGGGACGCTCCACCCCTGGCTTCCCTGGGCAAGGGAGCAGCATCGCTCGGCGCAAGCCTCCCTCGACTCGATCCGGCTGATGGCCAGGGCGAGGGAGAACGTCCTCGACCCCGAACTCGGCGCCACGATGGGGTTTGTCGTCGGGATCTTCGACGCCCGCACCGCTGAACTGCTCGGCGGCACGGGGTTCAACCGTGTGGACGCCGTCATGGGCAACGCCGAGACGGGGTACTGGCTCAACGAGAGAGTGCGAGGCGAGGGCGTGGCGACGCGCGCCTGTGCCGCGATGATCTCGTGGTTGTTCACGGATCAGTCGTCGGGCGGCTTCGGATTCCGACGCGTGCACATCTTCGCTTCGGCGGCCAACACGCCCTCATGCGCGATTCCCGAACGCCTCGGCCTCCGCCAGTCGCAGCACACGCGCCTCGATCGATGGATCGATGGCATGGGCTACACCGACACGCTCGGCTGGGACGTCCTCCGCGAGGAATGGGACCTTCCGGGACAGCGATTGAGACCCGCAGCCCGATCGTGAGGGAGGGCTCCATGCAACATCGCTTCGACGGATCGAAGTCGCTCTACGCCTTGAGATCGAGCACGAGTTTCTTGAGCGACTCGCGACGGGCGCGGACGTCCTTGTACGTGATCTGCTTGATCGCGATGGAACTCGCGAGTTTCTCGGCCTCCTCCGCACACGGCAGATCCCGCTCGTTCTCGGCCTTGGCCTGCAGCGCCGTCATCAGGCCGTATTGCAGGTCCATCTGCGAGTCGCCCATGACCTCCTTGCCGGCGAGCGCGTTGCGGAACGTCTCGATCGCCTCGTCCACCCAGCCCATCTTGAGGAAACACTGGGCGAGCATGTTGAGGGCGTGGAGGCGGTTGCGAGGGTCGGACTGGGCCTCCTGCAGTTGCGGAATCGCCTCCTCGTAGCGCTCGGTCACGAACAGCCGCCGACCGAGTTCGAACTTGCGTGTGATGTCGGTCGGATACGCCTCGACGCGGAGGCGATGCTCCTCGACCTCGAGGTCGCCCAGGCGCTTCATCGCGTCCTGGAAGGCCGTCTGCTTGTCGGGGCTTCCGCTCGCGGCGGCCTCCTTGAGCGTCTGGGCCTCACGCCGAGCCTGTCGGAGTTTCAGATCGCCCGCGAGTTCGCGGAATCGGAACTGCTTGGTCTTCTCGAAGGTGTCCATGAAGAGGCGGATCGCGCGGGCCTCGTCGTTGCCTCTGGCGCGCTCGGCCCAGAGTTTGCCGAGCTTCTCGATCGCGGGAACATCGGTGGGGCGGGCGCGATAGTCCTCCTCGGCCGCGGCCACGAGCCGGTCGAGCGTGTCCTCGGTCTTGACGATGCGCTCGGATTCTTCGAGTTGGCGCTGCTTGGACTGGTCTCGGATATTCTGGCGGAAGCCGCCCTGCACGCCCGACTGATCGAAGCCGCCGCGAGTCATGGTCGCCTGGGCCGCCAGCGAACGGACCTTGGCGGAGAGATCACCGTTCGACGGATCGAGCTTGCTCGCCTGTTCGGCGGCCACGACGGCCCGCTCATAGTTCCGGATCTTCTCGAATCCTTCGGTCAGTTTCAGGAACAGGTCCTTCCGCGGCTTGTCACGCATCGCGGCACCAAGGGCCCGTTGCCCGATCCAGTCCGCGGGCTGCTCAAGGCCCAGCGAGACGGCGCTGTCGAAGGCTTTCACCGCGCAACTCGCGTCGGTCGGTTTCATCCCCCAGTCCACGAGCGAGGACAGATAGCGATCCAGCGGCGTCCGCCCGCTCACGCTCTTCATAACCTCCTTGCTCAGGCCCTTCTTCGCGGCGGGCGTTCCGAGGAACTTCGCGATCGAGGAGAAGAACCCTTCCAGCCCATCCATCGCGGTGGGGTCCTGCTTCAGCCCGCTCAGCCACGACTGGACGGCGTACTCATAGTTCTCGGCCTCGTCCACGACGCGTGCGTGATCGAAGAACCGACTGGCCTTCTCGGGCGAGAAGGTGATCGGCTCGCTCGGGGTGCTGCCTTCGTCTGCGGACCTTTTCCAGGGGAAGAGCGCCAAGGTGTGGATCCTTCCGCGCGGGGTGCGGTGGGAGGTTTCGTGCGGTTCGGCCGGCGCTTCGGCGCTGGCGGGGAAGGGAAGTGCGGATTCTAAAGCATCCAACGCGGGTTGGCTACTCGCGATTGGGGGCGGTTTGGGTTGTGGAGACGCGCCGGGTACGATCGGGCATGCCGGTTGATCCGAGCACGCTCATTGTCGTCCACTACCCGGCGGCCATTCTGCGCGCCCGGGCGAGCGATGTGCCATCCATCACGGACGAGGTCCGCGAGGTCGCCTCCCGCATGATCGACCTGATGCGTCAGGAAGAGGGCATCGGACTCGCCGCGCCGCAGGTCGGGCTTTCCTGGCGGATGTTCGTTGTCGAGATCCCCGAGGACGACAGCCGATCGGCGTCGGCCGAGCCGATGTCGGCGACGAAGGGGCCGGTCGTGTACATCAACCCCGTGCTCTCGGAGGCGGGCGGCCCGTTGGAGTCCAAGGAGGAGGGGTGCCTGAGCCTCCCCGACATCCGCGGGCCGATCCAGCGCCCGGCCCTCATCACGGTGCGGGCTCGAGGATTGGATGGCATCGAGTTCACCCAGCGGGCCGGGGGCCTGCTCGCGCGATGCCTCCAGCACGAGAACGACCATCTCGATGGCTCGCTCATCATCGACAAGATGCCCCAGATCCACCGCCTGAAGAATCGCTCGGCGATCCGCGCCCTGGAGCGCGAGGCCACCCAGTGACCCACCACTCGATCGACCGCCATCGACCGATGCGCCTCGCGTTCTTCGGCTCGGGCGCGTTCGGCGTTCCGACGCTCTCGGCACTCGCCGGTCGGCACGAGGTCGTGCTCGTGCTCTCGCAGCCGGATCGCCCGGCCGGTCGGGGCGGCAAGCCCACGCCGACACCGATCTCGAGTCTCGCCCTGGAGCGCGGGCTTCGTCTGACTCGCGTCGAGGACGTGAACGAGGGCGGCTCGTGCCGGGACATCCGGTCCGCGACAGAAGGCGTGGACGCGCTCGTCGTGATCGCCTTCGGTCAGAAACTCGGCGAGGAACTCCTGGACGATCGGTTCGCGATCAATCTGCACGCGTCGCTCCTCCCGCGATGGCGAGGGGCCGCCCCGATCCACGCGGCCATTCTCGCGGGCGATACCGAGACCGGCAACAGTGTCATCACACTCGCCCAACGCATGGACGCGGGTCTGGTCCTGGGGCGCCAGCGCACGCCGATCCTCGCCACCGACACCACGGGCGAACTCCACGATCGTCTCGCCTTGATGGGCCCCGAACTGGTGCGGGACGTCCTCGAGCAACATCTCGCGGGGACACTCGCGGGCGAGCCCCAGGATCCGGCGATGGTGACGAGAGCACGCAAACTCACCAAGGCCGATGGCGTGCCGAACTTTCGTCGCGAGGCGATCGAGTGCGTGCGACAGATCCACGCCCTGAACCCCTGGCCGACGGTGACGGCGTCGTTGAGAGGCGAGCCGCTGAAACTCCTGAGGGCGGCTGCCGAAGAAGATCGTCTGGAGAACCCGGACGGCGCCGAACAGGGCACGATCGTCGATGCGACCAGAGGCCTCGTCGCCTGCGCGAACGCCACGGCGATGCGCCTCGTCGAGGTCCACCCGGCGGGAAAGCGGGCGATGCCCTGGGCGGACTTCGCGCGAGGCCGAGGAGTCCGACACGGCGAGAGGCTCGGAGTTCCCAGCACTCCGTGACGAACCCTGGAACCGTCGCGGGGACTGGCGCATTCCCGCTACGCTTCAACTCGTCATGGACGGACCCCAAAGAATGATCCCGACGTTGTGGGACTATGTGCTCGGGCTTGGTCGGCACAAGACACGAGCGCGTGCCAAGATCCATCCACCGTCGATGCCTTCCCAGCCATTGAATCCCGCGGCGCCGGCGCTCGTGCCCGCTCGATCCTCGAGTCCAAAGACCAGGCGAAAAACTCCGACCAGGGGAGGCGTGAAAACCGCTTCTCGGGTCGACGGCGCGGCCGCCAACTACGAACGCATGACGCGAGAGATGCTCGCGACGCACGGCGTCCGCGTCCGGCGCTGGCGAACGTCCATGTCCGGCATCGCGTGGACCGTCACGTATCAGGACGGCAAGGTCGTGCGCCTGATCGAATCGCCCAAGCCCAAGGGGCCCATGTCGGCGGCGATCTTCCTCCACGAGATCGGGCACCACGCGATCGGGATCGGAGCCTTCAAGCCGCGATGCCTCGAGGAGTACCACGCCTGGCGCTTCGCTCTCGAGGAGATGGCCCGCCAGGGAATCGCGATCACCGAGCGCGTCGAGAAGCGCCGTCGTGATTCGCTACGCTATGCTGTGGGCAAGGCGATGAGGCGAGGGATCAGGGACGTCCCGGCGGAACTCCAGGAGTTCGTGCCGACGCGAAGGTAAGCGTCAGTCGGACGGAGGGCAGGCATGGCGTCCACCCGCGGAATCTTGCATTGGATGTGTCTCCCGCTGTGGGTCGTTGTGCCATCGCAGGCCTGGGCCGGCGCGACGTTCACGGGTCTTGGGCACCTCGCCCCCGCTCCGGGATTGAGCCGGGCGAACGCGATCTCACCCGATGGGACCATCGTCGTGGGACAGGCCTCCGTGACGCCGGGGCCGGCGGCATTCGTGTGGACCGAGTCCGAGGGCATGCAGACCTTGCCGGAACTCGCGGGCGGGATTTACGAGGCGACGGCCAGCGCCGTGACCAACTCGGGCGTCATCGTCGGGCAGAGCGCGGGGTTCCAGGGTGGCCAGGGCGTCCGCTGGGTCGGCGGCTCGCTCCAGCAACTCGGCGAACTCAGCGGCGGGGTCTACTTCAGCCTCGCGACCGGAATCTCCAACGATGCCTCACGCATCGTGGGATCCAGCGCCGCCGGCCCTGGCGTGCTCGCCTGCGATTGGAATCCGTCGATCGCCTCGCTCGCGCTCCCCGAGGGAGTCACGCTCGGATCCGCGAACGCCATCACGCCCGATGGACAGTTCGCGGTCGGCGAAGGACTGGACTCGATCGGCACGGTCGCGCTCGTCTGGCTCCAGTCGACGCCGGTGTCGCTCCCCAGACTCCTCCCCACGGGCGACATACGGGCGATCGCCATCTCGGCCGACGCCTCGACGATCGTCGGAGCGGCGACGACAACGAATGGGAGTGAGGCCTTCCGACGCGTCGGCGTGACCATCACGCCCCTGGGCGACCTTGCCGGCGGCCCGGTGGACAGCGTCGCCCGTGCCGTCTCGGGAGATGGCACGATCGTCGTGGGTCGCGCGACGACCGACGATGGGAATGAGGCGTTCCTGTGGACACCCTCCGACGGCATGCGACGCCTCGTCGATGTCGCGAGCCAGGGCGGCGCGGCCATCGCCGGTTGGACGCTCGTCGAGGCCACGGGAATTTCCATCGACGGCCGATCGATCGTGGGGTACGGCGCGGACCCCAACGGCCGCACGCAGGCCTGGATCCTCCGACTCGACGAGACCTCGCCCGCTTGCGTCGCCGACGTCGACGATGGCAGCGGCACCGGCACGCCCGACGCCGGCGTCACCATCGACGATCTCTTGTATTACCTCGCGATCTTCAATCAAGGCCTCGTCAGCGCCGATGTGGACGATGGCTCGGGAACAGGAACCCACGACGGCGGCGTCACCATCGACGACCTGCTGTATTACCTTCTCCGATTCAACCAGGGCTGCTAAGGCGAGCGACTCGCACGAGCGCGTCGAGCGTTCGGGCGGCGTCGAGCAGGATACACGCCGAGAACCGATCCGGCCGACCGAGATTCACGAACGAGTGATGCACGAGCGCCTCGGCATAGTGGCGCGCCTCGGCATGCTCCTCCACAATCGAAATCGTCGCCAGGGCGTGCACTCCCCAGGGGTGGGCCGTCGCGTTGTCCGGCTGCAACTCCTCGAGGAGCCAATGGATGTGCCGGCGCGCGCGCCGCCATGCGTCGTGATTCCCCGCCGCGGCAAGGTCCGCCAACGCGTGAAGCCCGGCAAGTTCATCCTCCGTCCATATCTCGATCGTCGCCCGCTCATTGGCGCTGCACAATGGACCCGTCGCGCGCGCGTCGATGTCGACTCCGCCACCACCAACGACCGACCACCACAGGCGTTCGGCCGTGCCCGCGGGCGACACGGGCGACTCAAGGTCGAGGCCGAGCAGGCGTGAGAGCAAGGGTCGATCAAGGGCGCGGCGGTGCCCGAGTTCGTCCGAGAACTGGCCCACAAACTCCCGCGCGTCATCGCTCGTCACCGGCGCGACGCGCAACTCCGGGGGAAGCCCCTGATTCGCGGCCTGCACGAGGAGTCTGGTCCAGTCTTCCGGCGTGTTGAGTGGCACCGTGAATGATTGTCGGGACAGGTCGCTCGGGTCCGGGAATCGTGGGCGAGTGCCCAGTTTGAACTCCGCGGAGCCAACCGCCGATGGGCTGAGTCGTGGGACGTGACTCGAGCCAACCTCACATTCTTCGGAGCACCTCCGGGTGGAACGGCGTGTCGAGGCCGATGGGGCCGGGCGTGGTCCCTCCGCCACCGGGGCGGTCGGCGCCCGCGCGGGCGAGCAGCGGGCCAGCACCGACTCCACGTGCGGCACGCTCGGGCAAGCCGGGCATGTTCGCCTTTGAGGCCGAACTCGAGGTCACGGAGATCGACGATCGTCTCCGACCCGGCCCGTGGTTCAGCGCGAAGGGAAAGGAGTTGGGTCGGAGTTCGGTGGTCTTCGTGTCGCGTCGGATGGTCCACATTGGGAGGTTGGTCTTGCTGGCGGTGCACATGATCGACGATCGTCCGACGCCTCTCTTTGGGCAGGTCGGGTCGTGCGAGTACGACACGGACGGGATGCACCGCCTGAGCATCGAACTGAGGCCGCTCCCCGACCAGGTGCTGATCGACGAGTGGATGGCGACGCTCGGGCGCCACAGCGCGTAGTTTGCGGGTTTCGGGCGAACGACTCGGCGTGGGGGTTACGATTGGCTGCATGCGAGTCGTGACCACGGCCGAGGAACTTCGGGAGATCGCCGGTGCGCGCGCGTCGGTGCTCGTCCCGACGATGGGCGCGTTGCACGAGGGGCACGCGGACCTGATCACGCGTGGGGCGGAGTTGGCGCGACGGCGCGGGCTTTCGGGCGGGTGTGTCGTGAGCGTCTTTGTGAACCCGACGCAGTTCAACGAGGCGGCGGACTTTGAGCGATACCCGCGCACGCTGGAGGCGGATGTCAAGGTCTGCGAGCAGGCCGGGGCGTCGGTGGTCTTCGCTCCCGCGGTGGATGAGGTGTATCCCAAAGGAGCGAGCGGGGACGCGAGGCGCCTGCCGGGCGTGGCGACCATGCCGAATCTTGAGGATCGGTTCCGCCCCGGACACTTCGCCGGGGTGTGTCAGGTGGTGGGCAGGCTCTTCGAGTTGGTCGGGCCGGCGTCGGCGATCTTCGGCGAGAAGGACTGGCAGCAGTTGCAGGTCGTGAAGGGTCTGGTCCGCCTGGAGAAGTTGGGCGTGACGATCGTCGCTTCACCGACGATCCGTGAACCCGACGGTCTGGCGATGAGCAGCCGGAATCGGCTATTGGCGCCGGAGGATCGGGCCCGAGCCGGGGCGCTCAACTGGGCTCTGCGTCAGGCCTCGATGATGAAGGAGCCACGAAGAGCGGAGCAGATCATGGCCGAGACGCTCTCGCAGGCGGGGATTCTCGCGGAGTACGCCGTGGTCCGAGATGCGGTGTCGCTGCTCGAGGTCAAGGTGGGTCGGCCCGCGCGGGCACTGATCGCGGCGAGACTGGGATCGGTTCGGCTGATCGACAACGCGCCGTGGTCGAATGGGTCCTGAGCCGTGCCGGTGCTCCGGGCTGGATTGATCGCCGTACGATGTTCGGTCGGCGGTCACCACATGTGATCAGTTCGGCCTGCTCGACTTCCCAGACGCTCGAAGGAGATCTCCACAGTGCTCCGCACGCCGCTGCATCAGTTCCATGTCGATCACAAGGCCAGCCTCGTGGACTTCGCGGGTTGGGAGATGCCGATCCTGTACTCGGGGATCCAGGAGGAGCACAAGCAGGTCCGCACGCGTGGCGGGCTTTTCGACGTCTCGCACATGGGGCGAGTGCGTTTCAGCGGGCGCCACGCGCGTCGACTCCTGGAGCGTCTGTGCACTCGGAAGATCATGGACATGGACCACGGGCAGTGCCGGTACTCGCTGGTCTGCAACGAACAGGGTGGCGTGCGTGACGACGTGATTGTCTACCGGATCGACGACGACGAGTTCCTGGTCGTCGTAAACGCGTCGAACCGCGAGAAACTCCTTGGGCACTTCGAGCAGGTCCGCGCGGCGTCGGACTTCGCGGTGAAGATCAAGGACGAGACGATGGACTCGGCGATGATCGCGCTGCAGGGCCCGAAGGTCATGGATCTCGTCTCGAAGTTCAGCAAGGAGATCCCCACGCTCAAGCGGTACCGCTTCACGACGAAGAACCTGCTCATCGTGAAGATCATCGTGAGCCGCACGGGATACACGGGGGAGGACGGCGTCGAGGCGATCCTGCCGGCTTCGGCGGTGTCGATGGCGATGAAGATGATGCTGCAGGGCGTCCCGATGGACGGGCCCGACGCGGTGATCAAGCCGATCGGGCTTGGGGCGCGCGACACGTTGCGGCTCGAGGCGGGCATGCCTCTGTACGGGCACGAGTTGGGCGAGGAGATCAACGCGCTCTCGTGCGGCGTGGATTTCGCGATCGCGATGGACAAGGACCAGATGGACCGCGGCGAGAAGTTCATCGGGCTGGACGCGCTCAGGAAGACCCAGAGCGAGGGCGGGCCGAAGCAGAAACTGGTCGGGCTGGAGATCGTGGGCAAGCGTGCCGCACGCCAGGGCATGAAGGTCAAGAGCGGCGGGAAGGAGATTGGCGTGGTGACGAGCGGCGCTCCAAGCCCGACGCTGGAGAAGTGCATCGCGATGGCGTTCGTGGATGTGGAGCACACGCCCGTGGGGACGGCCCTCCAGATCGATCCGGGCGGCGACCGCGGGGCGCTCGAGGCGGCGGTGGTAGCGATGCCGTTCTACAAGGCGCCCAAGCCCCAGCCCAAGCCGGCGATGACGATCTGACAGATTCGTAGGATCCCGGCGTGGATCGCGTGTACCTGGACAATGCGGCAACGAGTTTCCCCAAGGCGCCCGGCGTGCGTGAGGCGATGGTCCGCGCGCTGGAGTCGCCGGGGTCGCCCGGGCGCGGGGGGTATGCCGAGAGTCTCGCGGCGACGGCGACCCTCGAGCGCGTGCGTGAGTCGCTGGCGCGGATGCTGGGCGAGCGTGGGCATGCAAAGCAGATCGTCCTGACTGGGAGCGCGACCGACGCCCTGAACCTCGCGATCCAGGGCGTGGTGAGGGTGGCGTCGCGGCTGGCCGGGCGTGGTGTGCATGTCGTGTCGAGCGTGATGGAGCACAACTCGGTGCTCCGGCCTCTGCGGATGCTGGAGCGACAGGGTTTGGCGCGGGTGACGCTTGTCGGCTCGGATAGGGCGGGAGGCGTTCGGGCGGCCGACGTGATCGACGCGATCGGGCACGAGACCGTGCTGGTCGTCCTGGCGCACGCGAGCAACGTGACCGGAGCGATCCAGCCTGTGGGAGCGGTGGGGGAGGCGTGCCGATCGCACGGCGTGCTGTTTCTCGTTGACGCGGCCCAGTCGATCGGGCATCCGCGAGTGGACGTGCGCACGCTGCACGCGGATCTGGTGGCGTTCCCGGGGCACAAGGGCCTCCTGGGCCCCAGCGGCACGGGCGGGTTGTACATCAGGCCCGGCGTGGAGGATCGGATCGATCCCTGGCGCGTCGGCGGAACGGGCGGTGAGGGGAGCGAGTCGGAGTCACAGCCCACGACGATGCCCACGCGGTTCGAGGCGGGGACGCCAAATGTGATCGGTCTGGCGGGGCTGCTCGCAAGCCTGGATTGGATCGAGAACCGGACCGTGGACTCCATCGCGGCGCACGAGGCGGCACTCGTCGCGTTCGGCCTGGAGTTTGTGTCTCGCGCGGGCGTGATGCCGGGGCTGAGATACATCGGGCCGGGGAAGGATTCGGGTCCGGGCGGGCGTGTGCCGGTCTTCTCGTTCGCGCACGAGAGCGTGGGGCCCGCGGAACTGGCGTCGATTCTCGAGCGTGAGTTTGGCGTGCTGGCTCGATCTGGGTTGTTGTGTGCCTCGAGGGCGCACGCGTCGTTGGGCACGGCTCCGCAGGGCGTGCTGCGTCTCAGCCCCGGAGTGTTCACCTCGATCGAGGATTTCGAGCGGGCGCTGCGGGCACTGGACGAGATCTGTCGCGGGATCGCGTGAGCGATTCAGGGCGTTTTTTGACCTGGGCCGGCGGTACCAGAGTTGGGGGCAGAGGGGACCTCGACCCAACTGGTCGCCTCGTGGCGGACGATCGCACCCGTCGTGAGATAGATGATCTGCTCGGCGATGTTGGTCGAGTGGTCGGCGACGATCTCGCAGAGACCGGCGATCTCGTGGAGTTGGAAGGCGAAGTCCAGGGGCATGGCGCTCTTGGAGATCTTCTCCTCGGCGTCGCGGAGAAGGGCGTCCTTGAACGCAGTCACGGTGTGCTGGCTCTGGAGCACGACTTTCGCGAGGACGGGGTCGTCGTGGAGGAGCGCCTGAGAGACATCGCGAAGGATCCCGATGACGCTGTTGGCCATCACGCGGAAGGTGTCGGGGAAGGTGGGAAGGGGAGCGGCGCCAGGCGTGTTCGCTCGGGTGAGGGCGGCGAGGTCCACGCCGATGTCGGCGATGCGCTCCAGTTCGTTGTTGATCTTCACGATCGTGAGGATCAGGCGCAGGTTCGTCTCGGTGATCGTGGCGTGGGCGGCGGTCGCGTCGAGCAGGAGCGCGACCGAGGCCTTCTCGATCGCGACGTCGGCGCGGTCGATGACGTCGTCGAGTTGCGGGACGCGGTCGGCCAGGGGTTTGTTTCGGGTGAAGACCGCCTCGAAGGAGGCCTCGCTGAGGGCCTGCACGCGGCGCGCCTGCTCGATGAGATCGGCCTTCAGGCGCTGAGCCCGCTGGGCGAACGTCGGCTGACCCTGCGGCGCAGGGGGCGGGGGTGTGGGGGGCATGGAAGGTGGTGGAGGGGTCGGCATCGTCTCCAGGTCTCCGCCTGTGTCCCAACGATAGCCCCGTTCGCGCGAGTGGCCGACGACCGATCTCCCGCACGGTCGATCACGCTCGAACGTGATGGGCACCGGGGCGCGTCGTATCCTGTGCTGACCCCGCCGACGTGAGCCGGCGGCATCTCACTGCCCGCTGCCAAGAAGATGGAGCCTTCCATGAGTTTCGAGATCACCACCGTCCATGCCCGCCAGATCCTCGATAGCCGTGGCAATCCCACGCTCGAGGTCGACGTGCTCCTCGACTCTGGCGCCCTGGGACGGGCCGCCGTCCCCTCGGGCGCGTCCACCGGCGAGAACGAGGCCGTCGAACTCCGCGACGGCGGGACGGCGTGGGGAGGCAAGGGTGTTCTGCGGGCGGTCGCCAACGTCAATGAGCGCCTCGGGCCAGAACTGCTGGGCCACGACGCCCGCGAGCAGGAGGCGATCGACGCCCGCATCATCGCCCTTGATGGGTCCGCCAACAAGGCGAACCTCGGCGCCAATGCGACGCTGGGTGTGAGCATGGCCGTCGCCAAGGCCGCCGCCGAGGCCAGCGGGCTGCCGCTGTATCGCTACCTCGGCGGGTCGTCGGCCAAGACGCTTCCCGTCCCCATGTTCAACATCCTGAACGGCGGGAAGCACGCCGACAACACCGTGGACTTCCAGGAGTTCATGATCCAGCCCTGGGGCTTCGAGACCTTTGGCGAGGCCTTCCGGGCCGGCGTCGAGATCTACCACGCCCTCAAGAAGGTCCTTCACGACGACGGGCTCTCGACCACCGTTGGCGACGAGGGGGGGTTCGCCCCCAACCTCAAGAGCAACGAGGACGCGCTCAAAATCATCGAGAAGGCCGTCAAGAAGTCCGGCTACAAGTGGGGCGAGCAGATCTTCGTCGCCCTTGACCCCGCGACCAGCGAGTGCTGGAACGAGGCCGAGAAGGTGAAGAAGCACGGCTACTGCCTGTTCAAGTCGACCAAAGAGGTGATGTCCAGCGACCAGATGATTGACATGTGGGCGAGGTGGTGCGAGAACTACCCGATCCGTTCGCTCGAGGACGCCCTGGCCGAGAACGACTGGGACGGGTGGAAGAAACTGACCGCGCGACTGGGCGAGAAGGTCCAACTCGTCGGCGACGATCTCTTCGTTACGAACAAGAAGTTCCTGGAGCGCGGGCTCAAGGAGGGGTGCGCCAACGCGATCCTCGTGAAGGTGAACCAGATCGGGACGCTGAGCGAGACCTTTGAGGCCGTGAACCTCGCGACGCGGAACCGCTACGCGGCGGTGATGTCGCACCGCTCGGGGGAGACCGAGGACGCGACGATCGCGGACCTTGCCGTCGCCACCAACTGCGGGCAGATCAAGACGGGCGCTCCCTGCCGCAGCGACCGCAACGCGAAGTACAACCAGTTGCTGCGTATCGCCGAGCAGTTGCAGGGTCACGCGGTCTACGGCTCGACGACGTGGTGGAGATCGTAACCAGGACGAGACGGACCGGTTGTGGAACACGATCCTCGACACCGGCGGTGCGGCCGGTGACAGAATGTCTAAAGACGGTGCGTAGTGGGGTTGTGTGGGGATCATCGCGTTCACGAAATCTCATAAAAGAGTTCAAGGAGCGAGTCATGGCGACAGTTCGTGGCAGCAAGAGCACGGCGAAGATGGCGACCAAGGCCAAGGTCGGGACGAAGTCCTCGGGCGGGAAGTCGCGCGGGCCTGGCGTGACGCCGCATACGGCCAGCCGGCTCGATCCGTCGCACGGCGTCGAGAAAGCCCGCGCCACCCGCGCGAAGAAGGCCGCGGCCAGGGCCAAAGCCGTGACGAAGCCCGCCGCCACGAAGAAGACCAAGTCCCGCTAATCCGACGAGTGTCCTCAGCCAAGACGAGACCTCGGGCGTCGCGGGGCCACCGGGCATTGTGATCGTGAGATCAGCCGTCGTGCCACCCGCGGCAACGCGGCGTGTCACCTCGGGGTCAGTGGAAAGTCCAACGATCCCCGCTCATACCTCATGCCAGTTGCAAGTTGCGTCGTGCTCTGTGCCGGGCGCCTTCCTTTATCAGCAACCCGTGTTGAAGCGGTCGAGGTCCTACAGGAGTTCGTCGATGGTCACGCCGCCGTCGGTCGTGCCCTTGGGCGTGCCGTCACGCATGCCGCTTGAGGAGAGGCCGGCACCGGACGTCAGGAGTTCGAACCAGACGGCGGCGTTGAGGTTGGAGCCGATGACGCCCGACTGAGTGAAAGCCTTTGGGGTGGAGTCTCGCAGGTCGCTGAAGAGTCGGCGTTCATACCAAACTCCTGCGCGACCACGAACCCGAGCACGTCGCGAGAGAACCGCTGCGACCGCTCCAGATCCGCGACTTTCAGGTGCGCATGCCCGGCGACGACCTGGGATCGATGGGTGGTTTCGGATTGGACATGTCGGGGACTCCGTGATGGGCTGCGTGAACTGAGTGATCGTGAGATTGGGTTGACGACCTCGCCTCGTTGGCAGCGAATCCTGTTGATCGGCCGCGAAGGCGACGCGCGATCAGGACAACCGTGTCGGACTCACGCGGCCTTCTCGCCGGAGTCACGTCCCGGTTGCCTTCAGGATCACGAGCGTCAGGTCGTCCTGCTGCGGCACGCCGCCGGCAAACGTGGAGGCGTCGGCGACCACGCCATCGATGATCGCCGCGGCGGGTTTGCCCGCGTGCCTGGCGAGCGATTCCAACAGCCGATGGAGCCCGAACTCCTCACGATGGCCCCGTTCTTCGGCCCGTGACCACTCGACGATACCGTCGGTCACGAGCGCGAGGACGTCACCCTGGAGCATCTCGATCGTCTGTGCCGGGCCGATCTCCAGGTCGGGAAGGACCGCGAGCGGGAGTCCGTGGGGGAGGATCGACTGTGCGATCCCCGAGGCCCGGGCGTAGAGCACGATCGGCGCGTGCCCCGCCGAGAGGATCGCCGCGGGCCCGCCGCGAGGATCGAGGAGCACGTTGACCATCGTGACGAACCGACCATCGACGAGGTCGTCGGCAAGGAGGCGATTGACGCGCGTCGCCAGTGCCTCGAGACCCGAGTGGTGTGTGCTCGACGCCCGGACGTACGCGCGTCAGGCGGCGGTCACCAGGGCGGGGCCGACGCCGTGGCCCGCGACGTCGGCGAGACTCACGAGCCAACGTCCGTCGGGGAGGGCGTGCCAATCGTAATAATCGCCCCCGGTCTGGTCGGCCGGGCGATTCCACCCGGCGATCTCAAACCCCGGGACACTCGGCGAAACGCGGGGGAGGAGCGACTGCTGGATCGTCCGTGCCACGTCGAGGTCGTGCTCGAGGCGTTCCATCGTGCGTCTGGTCTCCGCTTCGGCGAGCGCGGCCTCGACGTGTGTGCGGATCTGCCTCGCGACCCACGCCGCGACCACGCCACTGAGGAACACGATCAGTCCGGCCATGGGATAGCCCGGAACGGGCCACCCGGTCTCGGGCGGCGAGAGACCCAGACCCAGCGCGACATACGCGAGCGCCGCGACGTACCCACCAGCGGCGACGGCGCCGGCCCACACGCAGAGCGCCGGACGGAGGCGCAGAGTCGTCAACGAGATGAGCAGGCCATACGCCAGAAGCGGCGGGGTCGTGAGCGCGGTGTACGGCGGGATCGACCCGACCCGGATGTGGGTCAGGATCACCAACGTGGGGACGGAGCACTCGGCGGCGACGACGATCGCGTCGAACCAGGTGGGGACCGACGTTCCCAGGCGACGCGCGCGTCGCAGGAGCGTGATCGAGGCGATCTGGATCGAGAGGAGCAGGAGCCCCGCGATCGCGCCGATGACCCGCACCGCGACCAAGCTCTTGTTCCCCGCGTCCGACGCCCCCACGCCATACGCGGCGAGGCCGACGAGCGCGATGATCAAGATGACGGCGATCGCGCGACGCTCCTCGCTGCGGAGCATCGCCTCGCGAAAGGCCAGCGATCGCTCGAGGAGGACCCGGGTCTCCGGACCGTCCGTCCGGGCGGGTTGGCTCGCCGACGTCGTCATGGGCCGACGATAGGCGGGGGCGCGGGGGCTCCGACCACGCCCCCACAGGGGTCTCGGCGTGAGCGTCGCGCGACTCGCGCATCATGGAATGCACCCTCGTCCCTCAGCACCCCGCGTTGAAACGCGTGAGGAAGTAGAGCAGGTCGTCGATCGTCACGCCGCCGTCGGGCGTGCCCGTGCCACTGCCGTCGTCCACGTCCGCGTCACCGAGTCCCTGGTTGAAGATCTGGATGTAGTAGAGCAGATCGTCGATGGTCACGCCGCCGTCGGGGGTGCCCGTGCCCGTGCCGTCGTCCACGTCGGCGATGCAGACGACCGGCGGGGCGTAGTTGTGTCCGGAGTGTGCGGTCACGAGAGTGCCCGGCGTCAGGGCTTCGATGGTGTGCAGCACATACACATCGGCGGAGATGCCTGACATGATCGGGCCCGTGCCGCTGATCCGATTGGCCGAGAGCGTGACATTGAGCGTCCGCGACCACGTGAACGTCGCGCCCACGTTGGAGGCGCACGTCTGGGAGAGAGACCCAAAGCCTGACAAGAACCCGGACGTGCACAGTCCGACCGACGCGACGACGTTCACGAGCGGATCCTGGTCGTTGACGGTTGCGTGCCCGGACGTGGCTGCCGTGAACCGCAGCATGACCGGCGTTCCGACGGGGAGCGTTGTGGAGGAGATGGTGATCTGGTCGCTGACGGCGCCGGAGCCGAAGGCGGACAGGAACATGCCCGCGCCGGTGGTCTCTCCCGTGCCGGTCGCGGAGAAATGGAACCCGGAAAAGTCCGCGTCGCACTCGGCGAGGCACGACCCAAAGGCGCCTCGTTCCGCGTTGTTGTCAAAGGCCGACGAGATCGCGCTCGCGGGCGCGACGCCGACCACTCCCGAGTCCGCAAACACGTCACCAGGCCCTGGCCCAAACGCCTCCGAGACCGCGCGCGATGTGGTCTGGAGCTGGGATTGGGCGCTGGCAAAGGAGGCCAGTGCTGCGAACGCAAGAACAAGCATCTCCCGATTCATCTCTCAACTCCTCATTCAAACACTCATGGTCAGTATGCAATGGCAACGCACGGATTGAAGTATGCAATGGTGGGCCGGGGTCGCAGGAGGACATGTGCCAATGGTCCAGGGCCAGACTCCATCAACATCCCGCATTGAACCGTGTCAGATAGTAGAGAAGATCATCGATTGTGGTCCCGCCGTCGGGCGTGCCCGTGCCGCTGCCGTTGTCGACGTCGGTGGTGCAGGTGGCGGTCAGTGCGGCGGGATCACTCACGAGCGTGCCGCAGGTGTTGGAGAGGACACAGTCATAGGTGGCGGCGTCGGCGGCGGAGACGGGGTTGATGATGAGGGTGTCGGTGGTGGCGCCGGAGATGGAGCCGGCGTTGACGAGCGGGATGCCGTTCTTCCTCCATCGCAGGCCGAGCGGGCTCGAGCCGGTCGCGGCCACGCGGAAGGCGGCCATGGCGCCCTCCCTCGCGGTGAGCGGCGAGGGTTGAGACGTGATCGCCGGCGCGGTGCCACCGAAGGAGTATCGCGCCAGGCGCAGCGCTGGACTCCCGCCGGCGTTCGTGAAGGACCCTCCCGCGATGGCGTCGGCCGCGGGGGTGACCACCATGGCGTTCACGGGAAAGTCCAGTCCCGTGCCCAGCGGCGTCCACATCGCGAACGCGTCGTTCCAGCGCGCGGCACGATTGGCCGAG
>ERZ795041.226-NODE-226-length-22253-cov-6.533336_pt1 | contig 22253 bp, 21 predicted proteins | sample MGYA00375125_ERZ795041 | MGnify/ENA primary metagenome ERZ795041 (study PRJEB30170, sample SAMN03074214) | activated sludge metagenome | biome: Common Effluent Treatment Plant; feature: Wastewater; material: Activated sludge; isolation source: activated biomass in...
CCGCCATCGATCGGGGCGGCCAGATGCTCTTGCAGCCGCCCACGATAAGGGGATAGCAACGTCTCGACGGCGAGCGCCCATGCCTCCGCGAGAGAACCCTCTTCGTTCATGATCAGTTTGTCGATCTCCACCAAAAAGCGCAGCACGCTGAGGGTATGTCGAAAAACATCTTCGTGATGTGGGGGAGACTGGGCCAGACTATCCAGGGCGGAGACTTCCGGCAATACGTACCCCAGGATTTCCAGTTCCTGGAGCAGGGCGATGCCGACATGGGGCGCACCGGTGGTCAGAAGCCTGGAAAGCTCGTCGCGCAATCGTTCGGGGGAGGTGCGTGACGGCAGCCGGGGAGCGGCCGCGCGAGCCGCTGCCGCCGTCTCGGCCGTCAGCGCAAAATTGAGCTGGGCGACAAACCGCGCAGCGCGTAATGCCCGTATCGGATCGTCGGCCAGGGAGTCTTCATGGACGCGCTCAAGCCGCTTGGCCGCCAGGTCTCCGCGTCCATTGTGGAGGTCGATTATGTCGCCGGTGGTTTGCCCTTCGATGGGCAAGGCCATTGCATTGATCGTGAAGTCACGCCCGCGCAGATCATCCTCAAGCGTTGGGCCGCGAAAACGCGCGATGTCGAGCGTCAGGCCCTCGTTGGGGACGATGATGCGGCCGACATCACGCTCTTTATCGAGGATATAGGCAGGTAGGCCCAGAGTATTGGCCACGCGAAAGGTCAAAGAGATTGCGCCGTTCGCCACGACGAGATCGATATCGTGGATGGGTCGCCCCAGCAGTGCGTCGCGCACTGTACCCCCGACGAGATAGACCGGCTGGGATTCGGCCGAAAGGATCGGCCGCAACCGGTCAATGAGTGGGGTAAGCGGCAATGTGGGCAGGTTGGTCACATGAAATATTGTCGGTGGGTGCTCGTCAGCCCAATAGATGGGCGAATACTTCCGGCTTGAGGACGGCAATGAAGGGCAGGTTCCGGTACAACTCGTCGAAGTCCAGACCATAGCCGACAACGAACTCATCCGGGATGTCGAAGCCGACGTAATCGACATCGACGTTGATCTCGCGTCGGGCGGGCTTGTTCAGCAGGGTGCAAATACGCAGCGAGGCGGGCGAACGAGACAGGAGATTGCGCCGCATATAGTCGAGGGTGCGGCCGCTGTCGATGATATCTTCCACGATGAGGACGTGGCGATTCTCGATTGGCGCTTTCAGGTCCATAATGATCTGTACCGCGCCCATGCTGGTTGTTCCCTTGCCATAACTGGAAATACCCATGAAATCGATGCTATGGGCGCGTTTAAGGGCGCGACTGATGTCGGACAGGAACATGAATGCTCCTTTCAGCACGCAGATCAGCAAAAGATCATCCTTATCGGCATAGTCTGATTCGATTTGTGCGGCCATCGCTCCGATCCGATCCTGCAGGGTCGTCTCGTCGATCAGCACGGTTTCAATATCTGCCCAAATGTCGCGCATATTATGGCTCTCCATATCCGCCCTTTCGTGTAGATGAAGGCGCAATTTGATGGCATTTCCGGCAGCGAGCTTCATAGACCTCGGCTGCGCCCACCAGGACAACCGGATCATCAAACGCCGCCGGTTGGCCTTCAATGAGGCGCTGGGTGCGGCTGGCATCTTCGCCGCAGACCACGCAGATCGCATGGAGTTTGCTGACATCTTCGGCGCGGGCCAAAAGTTCAGGCATCGCGCCGAACGGCAAGCCGCGAAAATCCTGGTCAAGACCGGCGCAAATGACGCGCTTGCCGCGGTCGGCCAAAGTTTCGCAGACCATGATAATGTCGCTGTCGAAGAATTGCACTTCGTCGATGGCGACGACGTCGGTTTCCGTGTCCACGGCGGCCAGGATGTCGCTGGACTGGCTGATGGGTTGGGCCTGGAAATGCAGCCCGTCGTGGGATGTGACCTTCTCCACGTGGTAGCGAGAGTCAATGGCCGGTTTGAAGGCCTGGACCTGCTGGCGGGCGATGACGGCGCGCCGCAAGCGGCGAATCATCTCTTCCGTCTTGCCGCTGAACATGCTGCCACAGATGATTTCAATTCGTCCCCGTGGATGCGTTCCGTGGGATGGCATAATTACGATTGTCTCCTGAAAATAAAAAAGGCAGACACGTCGTTAAACGTATCTGCCTTATTATCCTCTGATTGGTTTTCTATACAAAACCGTATAACGGCTTGTGGCTAGTCAATCAGTTCTTCATCGCGCATGTAGCGTTTGATCTTGATGAGGGCGGTTTGTCCCACACCCTGCAGGGCCAGAATGGCGTCATCGCCTTCCTTCAGCAGTTTCAGAACATCGCCGACTGTCACCAGATCGGCCTGGGCCAAGGCGTTGTTGACGCGCGTGCCAAGCCCCATCTCTTCGACGCTGAGATTCTCGATCTTTCGGCTTTCCTTGACTGTCTCGGCCTGCGTTTGAATCTCTCCACGCTTTTGCAAGCGGCGCATGAAGCGATCGACCTGACCTTCGGTGTCCATCAGACGCTGCGTGCCCGTGTAGAACGGATGCGTGCCCGACCAGACTTCGACGTTGATTTCCGGCTTGGTCGAGCCGACGGTCATGACGACCTCGCCCTCGACGATTACTTTGGCGTCAGGATACCACTTCGGATGAATTGCTTCCTTCATCTTAACTTACTCCCCAACGCTTTCGGCCTGGGCCGGATAGACGCTAATAACCTTGCGGCCGTAGCGATTTTCGAATGTCACCTGACCATCGATCATGGAATAGATCGTGTAGTCGCGGCCTACGCCAACGTTGTTGCCGGGGCGATACTTCGTGCCTTTCTGGCGGACGATAATCATGCCGGGGCCAACGTACTCACCGCCATAGCGCTTGATGCCGAGGCGCTTGGCATTGCTGTCGCGGCCGTTACGAGTAGAGCCGCCACCTTTCTTATGTGCCATCTTATATCTCTCCCTTAAAAATGCCTGACCGGACTACCCGGCAACGATCTCGTCGATGCGCAGACGCGTATAATCCTGTCGATGACCGCGACGACGGCGGTAGCGTTGTTTCGCCCGGTATTTCCAGACGAGAATCTTCTTGCCCCGATATTGCTCTACAACAGTCGCTTTCACGATGGCACCCCCAACGGTCGGCTGACCCACATTCACGGAATCTCCGTTAGCGATCAACAAAACGTTGTCAAGTTCCACCTTGTCTCCGACTTCGTAGGGCAACTTCTCGACAGAGAAGGTATGTCCCTCTTCGGCGCGGTATTGCCGGCCACCACTTTCAACAATTGCGTACACCTTAACCTCCAAAAAGAACCGGCATCCGTACCTGATGCCGGGTTTCGTCGTAATGACTTTTGCTGTTTATCATGCGTAACGCAGGCGTGGTCGGTAGACCTATGTCACGCGAACGTGAATTATAGATCGCTTGCCGCGGGTTGTCAAAATCTCACGACAGGTGTTTGGAGGGGATCGGGGAAACCAATCTGTGTGCCGGGTCGCCGCGGATGGCGGCATTTGCTATACTGCCCGTTATCCTAACCGATATCGCCGGTGAAGACGAGTTTGACTGCTGCGAAAATCATGACACGAAGTGAAATCGGGAGTGATCTCGACGAATCAGCGCTTATTCGACGCGCCAAAGATGATCAGGAAGCCTTTGGCTTGCTCTACGAGCGCTACTCGCAGCGGATTTACCAATATATATATTATCGCACCAGCAGCGAGCCGGATGCGGAAGACCTGGCGGCCAAGACATTCATGCGGGCTTGGCAACATATTGGAAATTATGATGACAGGGGCGTGCCGTTTTCGGCCTGGCTCTATCGTATTGCCCATAACCTTGTGGCGAATTGGCACCGGGATCGCAGCCGCCGAAAGGTGATCTCGCTGGATGATCTCAGCCGCTGGCAGGTGAACGAAGACGGGCCGGAGGCGCATGCCCTTTTTGCGGAGGATCGCGCGACCTTATTGCGAGCTGTGCGTCGTCTGCCGGTTGAGCGACAGGAACTGCTGTTGCTTAAGTTTGTAGAGCATCTCTCGAATGCGGAAATCGGTAATATTATGGGTCGCAGCGAGGGCGCAATCAAGTCACTGTACCATCGGACGCTTATGACCTTGCGCGACGACTTGCAGCCGGATATTCGGCCGGAGGCGAAGCCGTCGTCTCTTCGCAAATTGTTTGGCCGTCTGGGCGAGAAAGGGCCGGATCGCGAGTAGAGATGGCGCGATCCTGTTGCAACATGATAATTGTGATAGTATATTCCGTCGTGGGCTGCAAATGGCCTGACGGAAGCGTTTTTAAGTGGAGATGGACTCTTGAAGAACAAGCAATCATTGATTACCTGGCTCATAATCTTTGCAATTCTTGTTGGTAGCGGCATTCTGACTATTCTGCTGCCCTCATTGCTCGGAGGCGGTTCATCTACACCCTTGCCCTCAGAGACAACGACCGTCACTGTCTTGTTACCCGTGCCGATCGGCGGCCAAAGCGAGATCACGCTGCCCAGCTGGCAGTGGATGCTCGGTCTGGCCCTCCTGATTCCGGCTCTGGTCATTGGCGCGGGACTGACGTTAGCCATTATCTACATCCTCCTCTCTCGCCTCGTCGCTAAAACCACGTCCAGTACGAGCTACCAGACGAAGACGACCACTCTGGAACAGAGGCAGAACCAGAAGATCTCCACGATGCGCGAGACTCGCCCGACGAGTTCTGCCCCCGAATCTACGTGGCGGCGCTGGTCGGTCATCACCACGGCCATCTCTATCCTGATGTTCGTCGCCTTTATAACGTTGCTCTTCGCCAGCGTAGCATTTCCCAGCGGACAAATCATCCGCAATGATGCTATTGTCAATATCGCGTCGATTATGGTTCTGATCACTGTTGGGGTTGCCCTTTTGGGGATGGTGTTGTGGTTGCGGGCGGACCGCATCAACGCCATTAACCGCACGGAGACGATGGCTATACCCTGGGACTTCATTGCAGTGGTGCTTTCGGGCCTGTTGGTGGTTGGATTGGGCATCGGCGTCATTGCCATCCTGAACGCGCCACAGTAAAATTCTGCCCGCGTCGATCGGGCATGGCGGGTCTCGACCGTGCCTTTCTGTTGTCAAATCCGGATTATCCGGTTTTTTGCATGTCAACTGTGTTGTCGCCACCCCGTGGCTTTTGCTGTTTCCGTGAGCGTGACAGGTCGCGATCCGGCAGGAAACGTGCGGCTGTGAGAGGCCAATGGCCCTATCAAAAAGTAGGAAATTGAGGAATGGGACGATTTAAACATTTTATCAACATCATCATCCTGGTAGCTCTGTCGACCGTTGGGCTGCGCTTCCTGTTTGAATATATTTTTGCGCTCCCGATCGCAGCCAGCGCCGAGGCTGGGCCGATTGATACGTTATTCGATTTCCACTACTGGATGATTGCCTTGCTCTTTTCGTTGATCATGGTTTTGATGATCTACGCGGTTTTCGCCTTCCGCCGCGCGGATGATGATGAAACCGATGGGCCTCACATTCACGGCAACAAGAAGCTCGAGATCGCCTGGACGATTGTGCCCACATTTTTTGTTATCGGCCTCGGCATTTGGGGCGCGATAGCCTTGAATGAAATTACCCGCCCTAAACAAGGCGAGATGGTTGTCGATGTTATCGGCAAGCAATGGGTTTGGTCATTCAAGTATCCGGAGCAGGATAGCATCACCTCAGGTGAGTTGGTATTGCCGATCAATCGGACCATCGTCCTGAAGATGAATGCCGAGGATGTGATTCATTCCTTCTGGGTGCCGGAGTTCCGGGTGAAGCAGGACCTTGTGCCCGGACGCGAGACCACATTGCGCATCACCCCTACGATGGCGGGCAATTATCGCCTGCGTTGTGCCGAAATCTGTGGATTGAACCATACACTCATGGAAGCCGACGTGCGCGTGGTTAGCGCGGAAGAGTTCCAGGCTTGGGTCGATGAAAAGTCGGCCGCGCCGGCGTTTGCCGATATGACACCCGAAGAGCGTGGCGCATACTGGGCCAGCGCCGAAGGTTTTGGCTGCGTCGCTTGCCATTCTCAGGACGGCACACCCAGTGTTGGCCCAACCTGGAAAGGCTTGTACGCTCACGAAGCGCAACTGGCGGACGGCTCCACGGTGAGTGTCGATGATGAATATATTGCCACGGCCGTCCATGACCCAAATGCACAAATCGTTGCGGGATTTAATCCGAATATCATGCCGCAGAATTATGTGGAACAGTTTACCGCCCGCGAACAAGAAATTGGCGAGGCCGAGGCTATCGAGCTTGATATAACCGCGGATCTTATCGCATTTATCAAGACGTTGCAGTAAGAGCCGAGAACACGCAGGGAGCAGAAAGATGTTTAGAACCCTAAGAATTCTTCTATCCTCAGCTCTGGTCAAGGGCATTGTCGGGCAATATGTTGCCTGGGCGCTTGGCTATGGGTTTATCGCCATGCTGCGCTCCTTTCGCGGGCAGCCGACACCATGGCTCTATGAGCCGGCGATTGCCTTTGGCGCGTTAATGAGTGTCCTGGGCTTTCTCCTGGCCGCGGGTGTGCTGACTGATTGGCTTAAATGGATCGTCGGCAAGCGCACGCCGCTGGTCCATGGCGCACCGGAAGGCAAACCGGAATGGTCCCGTTATTTTAACGTGGATTACAACCACAAGGTTATCGGCATCCAGTATGGCATTACGTCCTTGCTGGTGTTGCTGGTTGGCGGGTTGTTTGCCATCATCTTCCGGATCGAGCTGGCTCATCCGGGGATGCAATGGCTGACCAATGACCAGTTCAACACACTGTTTAGCGCCCACGGCATTGTGATGATTGCCAGTATCCTGCTGGGTGTCGGCGCAATGGTTAATTACCTCGTACCCCTGATGATTGGCGCGTCTGATATGGCGTTCCCTCGTTTGAACGCCTTCAGCTTCTGGGTCGCCATTCCCTCCGTGTTCCTGATTCTGACCGGCATGGCCGTCGGTGGTTGGGATACGGGATGGGTTGGCTACTCCACATTGAGCCTTCGCGCCCCGTTGGGCATTGTGCTCTTTCTCCTGGGCTTTTGGGTCAATGGATTCTCTTCCATCGCCAGTTCGATCAATATGCTGGTGACGGCTACGACCATGCGGGCCAAGGGCATGACTCTGTTCCGGATGCCCATCGTGGTATGGGGCGCGGCCGCGGCGTCGATCATTCAACTAACCGCCACTCAGACCGTCGGTGTCGCCCTGACCATGACGGTTGCCGAGCGTATCCTGGGCCTGAACTTCTTTGACCCAAGCGGCGGCGGAAACCCGATCCTTTATCAGCATCTCTTCTGGTTCTATTCCCACCCTGTGGTATACGTCTTCGTTTTACCCGGCCTGGCTGTCATCAGCGAGTTGCTGCCGGTATTCGTTCGCAAGCCGTTGTTTGGCTATCGCTGGGTGGCTCTTTCCAGCCTGGGTATTGCGTTGGTGGGCTTCCTGGTTTGGGCGCATCATATGTTTACCTCGGGTATGGCCGATGCGCTGCGCGTACCGTTCATGTTCTCCACGATGATGGTGGCCATTCCGACGGGTGTTAAGTTCTTCAGTTGGGTCGCCACCATGTGGGAAGGGAAGATACCCAGGAACCCCCCCACGCCGTTCTTGTTCGTCCTTGGCGCTATCTCGATCTTCCTGATCGGCGGCGTGACCGGACCGATTTTGGGCACCATCCCAACCAACCTGCATCTGCATGACAGCTATTGGATCGTCGGTCATTTCCATGCGACCATGTTCGGCGGGTACATCTTCCCGTTCTTCGCTGCTCTGTACTACTGGTATCCAAAAATCAGTGGCCGCATGTACAAGGAATCGCTGGGCAAGCTTCATTTCTGGTTGATGCTCCCCGCTTTCTGGGTGATGAGTATCGGTCAGATGAGCGTTGGCTTGCTGGGTATGCGCCGCCGTGTCGCTGACTACGATGCGGCGCTGGGTATCACCACGACGCAATTGTTGGTCACCCTGGCTGCCCTGGTCATCGGCTGGTCGGTGTTGATCATGCTCTACAACTTTATCTCCAGTGCGCGCACCCAACCCGCGGCGGACATCAATCCGTGGCGCTCGCGTTCACCCGAGTGGCAGATCCCGTCACCGGTGCCGGAGTTTAACTACAATGTTCCGTTCGAAGTTGTGGGCGAGCCTTATGACTATGGTCTGGCTGATTCCGCCTACACGCGTGACTTGGTACCCGCGCCGTCGGGCGATTGATAGGGGAGATGTTAGAAGAATGAACGATAAAAAAGCAGCTGCCTACCGCCTGGGCTTCATTACGCTGGCGATTCTGGCGGTTCTGACGATTGTCGAGTTTTTTGTTGCCGTGTATATGGAGACATTGGTTCTGCTGTTCATCATTGCCCTGTTGAAGGCAGCCGTGATTGTCCAGAATTTTATGCATATCGCCCGGTTATGGCGGGAGGAAAGTCACTAAATGAGCGCAGTATCTACAACGCACGAGTCTCATGACGACCTGCACGCCGGCGGGCACGAAGTCCCCTATTCAACTCAGCTCCGCTCAAACCGTTTGGGGCTATGGCTGTTCATGTTTTCTGAATTGTTCCTCTTTGGAGCATTACTCACCACACGGTTCGTGTTGTGGGGAAACACGCGGCCGGATTTGAGTCAGGAGATAGGGTTGCTGGCCACGGGGATTTTGCTGGCCAGCAGCTTTTTCATGTACCGCAGCGAAGTTGCGATTGCCAACGGCGACCAAAAGGCATTCTTGCGCAGCGCCCTTGTTGCGGCGACGATGGGGATCATCTTCTTCATCATGGTCGTCGTCATGGAGTGGAACATCTTTGGGCTGAGCGGGGACCTGTTCGGGATTGAACTTTTCGGCCATCTCAAGCCGTCCGATGGCGTCTACGGTGGCGTGTTCTTCGCCATGACAGGCATGCACGCCCTGCACGTGCTGAGCGGGGTGGCATTTATACTGATCATCTGGTGGAACGGCCGTCGCGGGTTCTTCACGGCCGAGCGCCACTGGGGTGTCGAAGCCACGGCCATTTACTGGCATTATGTGGACGTGATCTGGGTGTTCTTCTACCCGGTGTTGTACCTCATGGGGAAAGCCGTCTAATTTCTGCTCTGCCTGGGCCACGGCTGAACATTGGGTAAGCCGTGGCCCGGTTTAATTCCCCTTTCCGAGCCACTCTCGCTACAATCACGAATATGGATCCTATCGCTCGGGCGGCGCTCTCTTCGTGGGATTGGCGCCCCGAAGTCATTCTCGTCATTCTCGTCATGGGCGGGTTATTTCTGATTGGCTGGCGCAGGTTGCGCGCAATCAGCGGCCCGGCGAAAAGTTGGCGCTCTTTGGGAGCTAAGTGGCGGCCGATATTCTACATAATTGGTCTCCTGGTCATCGGGTTTGCCCTGATGTCGCCGCTGGATGTGCTGGTGCAGCAACTGTTCTTCATGCACATGATCCAGCATCTTCTGTTGATCATGGTGGCCCCGGTATTTCTGCTATTGCCCAATCCGATGCCTTTTGTGTTGTGGGGCTTGCCGCCTCGCGCTCGATTGGCAGCCGGCTCGGTGCTCAATAGCATAATCAATAAGGATACCTTCCTGGGGCGAATTCTGCGGAAGATAACCAGCCCATTTGCGGTGTGGTTCATCATGATCGTGTTCATCGTCGGCTGGCACGACCCGAACATGTACAATGCGGCCTTAAGCTATGAGTGGGTCCATGACCTGGAACACGTCACGATGTTCACCGCCGGGATGCTTTTCTGGTGGACGGTGACGGGTGCGGGGCCGCGGTTGCACAAGAATTTGAGTCGCCCGGCCAAAGTCGTCTTTGTATTGGCGGCCATCCCGCCTAATATGGCTCTGGGGGCGGCCCTTGCGTTTACCCAGACGCCGATCTACTCCTTTTATAGCGATATGCCTCGCTTGTGGGGTATTTCCGTCCTCGATGATCAGCGGTTGAGCGGGATAATCATGTGGATTCCCGGCTCCATGATGTATTTCATGGCTGCGTTGGCATTGCTCTTTCTCATCCTTTCCGGGGAGGGTCGCAAGCCGGTGCAGGAAGACAAGCCCTGGTTATCAGATGAGGCTTTGGCGGCTCCGGGTATAGCGAGTGGCGGAAAAGGATGAGCACAAAAGGTGAGCTTGGGCGGGCGCTGATCAGTCGGCAATGGTGGTGGGTAACGCTTATCGTGCTGGCGTTGATGGCCTTGTTTGCTCGTCTGGGCATCTGGCAACTGGACAGGCTGGAGCAGAGGCGGGCGGCCAACGCGCAATTAGTAGCTGCGCTTGATTCTACTCCCATCAATCTAAATGATGCGATTGAGGCGTATCGGCTTCTTGCCCCCGGCGAGATTTCCGACGATCTGGCGAACCGCGATGTTGAGGTGAGGGGGACCTATGATTTCTCGGGACAACGGATCGTCAAGCTCCAATCCTGGAACGGCCGCGCCGGTGTGCATCTGATCACTCCATTTATTATTGAAGGCACCGATACGGCTATATTGGTGAACCGGGGATGGATTCCTGATGCGGATTATGCCGCAGGGAACGCCTATGACAGCGACACCGGCACGCAAATGATCAAGGGTTACATTGCGCTGACGGAGACCATTAGCCGACGAACGCCCGATGCAATTGTGCCTGTTGATCCGGGAACTGAACTCTTTCGGGTCGATATAGCTACCCTGTCTGATTTCGTGCCATATCCTCTGACCCCTTTCTATTTGAAGTTAATTCCTGGTGATGGGACGCCGGCAAGCCTGCCCGTTCCCGTCCCGAAAGAAGTTGATCTCTCTGAAGGGCCTCACCTTGATTACGCCTTGCAATGGTTTGTCTTTTCCATCGGTTTGGGCGTCGCCTATGTGGTCTACGTCTATCGGTCGTTGCGCCGCAGGGAATCGGGCGCCGTTCCCGATGCCCCGCCGCCCCATGATTAAGCCCCGCTAACAAAACCGTCACCGTGTTGACCCCCGGCGGCCACCCGTTAGAATAGCGTTTGCTCAATCGGGTATCGGCTCAGACGCCAATAACGTCTTCGATTCCATCGATTTCTCGACGTCGAGACAGGATCGTAACCATAGGAGAATGCCGCATGGATCCCATCGCGGGGCGACTACGAGAAGATTTGCCGTCTCTATTACTAATATGGGGAATGCTGTTGATCGCCAGCATCGCAGTATTGCAGGCGGATCTGGTGGACGGCATGCACGTCCTGCCCATTGTTGCCACCCTCGCACTAGGGGCAGGTTGGTTGCTGGCCAAGAGCATCTTTTCTGATCGTACTGCCCACCTCTTTGCCTTGATCTACGGGCTGTTCTTCATATTTTTTCTGGTGGGATCGACGCTGCCGTATGAAGGCCCTTGGCGCGAGAGGGTGCTGGATTTACTGGGGCGTCAGATAAATTGGTTACAGAAAGCCTTCAGCGGCGGGACCAGTCGAGACGGCCTCATTTTTGTCATCCAAACGACAGCTTTGTTCTGGATTCTAGGTTACCTGGCTGCCTGGTATACATTTCGACGGGCGCATGTCTGGCGGGTGATCGTTCCCACGGGTGTTGTCCTATTGAGTGTGGTTTACTACTACAATGGGCCGCGGCCGCTTCTGGTCTACCTGGCCATCTATACGCTTTTGGCCTTGGTGTTCGTCGCCATCACCCACCTTACAGCCGAGCAAGCGGAGTGGCGTAAGGCGTCAGTGCGCTTCGACCGCGCTATCCGGTTCGATTTCCTGCGCGCCGGACTAATTGCTGCTTTGTTGGCATTAACCCTAGCGTGGAGCTTACCGGGCCTCAAGGCCAGTACCACAATCAGTGAAACCATCGCCGGTTCGGGTGGCCCTTGGCGCACTTTCCAGGATACCTGGACGCGATTGTTCTCGTCTCTGCGCTCCTATGGCGCGGGAACCAGTGATCCTTATCAGGATACGCTTATGCTCGGCGGGCCGAGATCGGTAGGCCAAACGCTGGTCATGGATGTTCAGGCCAGCAAGGAATTGCCCTACGGCGTTTATTGGCAAGCGATCGTCTACGACACCTATGAGGATGGCGGTTGGCAAGCAAGGAAGAGCAACGCGGAGGAGTTGATCCATTACCCCGACGCCGGCCCTCTCAACGTTCCGTTATCTCTGTCGCGCACAGTGATTACCCAGACGGTCACCAACTACTTACCCAACTCCAGCTTTCTCTACGCCGCTCCCGAGGCGGTCAGCAGCGACCGGCCGATGCTCGTCGACGGGACGTTTAATCCCGATGGTCAGATGCTGGTGACTTCGTTGCGCTCGCGCTTTGTCCTGAGGCAAGGTGACCAATATCAGGTTGGATCCCGCGTCTCGGTGGCAGATGCCACCAGCCTGAGAGCAGACACGATTGATTACCCCCAGTGGGTTCAGGATCGTTATCTGCAACTTCCCGATACGATCACTCCGCGAACGATAACCCTGGCTGAGGAACTGACTGCCGGTCTGACGAATCCGTATGATAAAGCCATCGCTGTGCGTGATTATCTGCGGCAAAATATTAGCTACAATGACCAGATCAATGCCCCGCCCGAGGGGGTGGAGCCAGTTGATTACGTGCTGTTTGACTTGAAAGAGGGCTATTGCACGTATTATGCCTCTGCCATGGCGGTTATGCTCCGTTCGCAAGGCGTGCCGGTGCGTTTGGTGAGCGGCTATGCTCAGGGGGATTTTGACGAACCGACGCAATCTTATCGCGTGCGCGCCAAGAACTCGCATACCTGGGTCGAGGTATACTTTCCCACCTACGGCTGGATTCACTTCGAGCCAACTCAGTCGATTCCGGTAGCCGAGCGACCCTCTTCCGGCAGCGGTGCGCTGACAGGCTTGGGAGAAGATGCTGAACCTCTTCCGCCGGATGGTATGTTCCCGTTGGATGACTCGACGGATTTTGAGTCGGGCGGGGGATTCCTTGGCGATCTGGGAAACCCGGAAGCTGATCAAGGGGTTTCGAATCGTGTTGCTTGGTGGCAAATTGCGCTCGGCGCGCTCTTGTTGCTCGTGGCGGGTGGCGCTGTCTTCGCCGGCTACAACTACAATCAGCGCGTTGAATCCGACGTGGATCGCAGTTATAGCCGGTTGGGTGATTGGGCGCGCTGGCTGGGTATTCCCTGGCGTGCTACCCAGACACCGTATGAACAGGCGGATTCACTTGTGACTGTTGTGCCGGAGGGCCGGCAGCCGGTTCGCAATCTGACCAGGCAATATGTGCTCCAACAATTTGGCCCAAGCAAGGCCGGCGACGAGAATTTCGATTCCTTGCAAGAATGGAAACAATTGCGGCCGCTGTTGATCAAACGTAGATTGGCCAATATCATCAATCGCTCGCGGGACAGATAATGACACCGGCAACGCTCGGCATAATTTAGATATAATGGCGGAGGAATAGCCTTGATGCCTTTAAAGGGATAATGTCGGCGGTAAGGCCAAGGTGAGTGATAATGGAGATCGAACGGACCACGTAGTGAATAAACAGGACTCTCCCCCGGCCAACTTCCAGAACCTCCTGGCCCAACTCCAGCAAATTCAGGCCGTCCTCAGCGATCAGCAGATGGCCTTAATGCGCGTGCCCGCCGAACAGGCCAAAGCGACGGCAATGCGTGGCAGCGGCCTGTTGACTCGCCACATCGAGATATTGATCCAGACCGCCGAACAATTGCAGAAGGAATCGGCGCGGCAGGAAATCGAAAAAGAGCATTTGCGCGCCCTCCAGGAAGTTGGCGCGGCTATCAATTCGTCGCTTAACCTCGACATTGTATTGCAACAGGTGATGGACGCGATTATCCGGTTGACCAATGCTGAGCGCGCGATGTTGCTGTTGGTCAACAATGGTGATCTGGAAGTCAAAATCGCACGCAACATCTCGCAGGAAACGCTGGATGATGCCGCTTCACTCGAAATCAGTCATAGCATTGTGCGCCGGGTGGCCGAGTCCGGAGAGCCAATTGTCTCCATCAATGCCCAGGAAGATGAGCGGTTTGCCTCGCAACACAGCATCGTCAGTTACAAATTGCGTTCCATCGTTTGCGCACCACTCAAGACAAAGGGCAACACGACGGGTGTCATCTACGCCGATAACCGCATAGCAAGCGGTATATTTAGCGACACGGATCGGGATTTGCTGGCTGCGTTTGCCGACCAGGCGGCCGTGGCCATCGACAACGCGCACCTCTTCCATGAGGTGGCCGGCATGAAGCACCTCATGGATAACGTGTTCGCGTCGATTGCGGGTGGCGTCATCACGATTGATGAGCATGATCGGATCACCCTTTTCAACCGCGCGGCCGAGCGCATCCTGGGAGTCAGCGCGGAGTCGGTTCATATGCGTCCGTATCAGGATGTGCTGTCGCCGCTCGGCCCGCAGATCGAGTCTTTGATTCGGGATGTCAAGGAAGACGGATGTACACATAATCTGGAGTTGGACTTGGGCGACTCGCGCCGCGGGGCTTTGCCCTCAACCGTTAACGTGACGGTATCACCCCTGAGCACAATAGAAAACGAGCGTGTGGGCGGTGTGGCAATTGTGGTTGATGATATTTCCGAGAAGAAGCGCGTGGAGAGCCTGCGCCGCTATCTGCCGCCCGCGCTCGTTGACCGCGTGCGTGATATGGATGCGGCACAGAGGTCCCAGCGGCGGCCGATCACCGTCATGTTCGCGGACATTCGCGATTTCAGCCGATTTGGCGAACATGCGGATCCCGAGGAGTTGATCGACCTGGCTAATGGCCTGTTCTCCGAGGCCGTGGCGGCCATCAGCGCTCATCATGGGCTGATCGACAAGTTCATGGGTGATGCGGTGATGGCCTTGTTCAACACGCCGTTAAACCCGCAAGAAGATCATATCGAGCAGGCGGTCGCGGCCGCGCTGGATGTGCAAGCTCGCATGGCAGCCCATCGGCGCAGATTGCCGCCGAGCAAGGCCCTCCACTTCGGCATCGGCATCCATACCGGTGACGCAGTGGTCGGGAATGTCGGTAGCGCTCAACGCAAGGATTACTCGGCCGTGGGTGATGTGGTTAATCTCTGCAAGCGACTGCAGGAAATCGCCGGGTCAGATCAGATCATCATCAGTCGACCCGTTTTTGAGCGCGTGCGTGGTTATGCCCTGGTGGAACCCATTGCCTCCGTCAATTTAAGAGGCAGGAAGGCCCGGGAGGAAGTCTTCCGGTTGGTGGGCGTGGCGGAAGGCTTCTAGCCAATCGTGGTTTCGGACGCGAGGTCTGGTTCGGGAAGGGGAGGAGGGTCCGGGTCACTGGGGAATGGCGGAAGGTCGAACAGCTTGCGCCAGGTATATTGCCCCAATATTTTCAGTGAGGCGACGATTGGCGCGGCCAGAATGGCGCCCAGGACGCCGGCCAGCGACGCGCCCATGAAGACGCTGACGATGACGATTATGGGGTGCAGGTCGAGCGCGCTGCCGACTATGCGCGGCACAAGCAAATTGTTTTCCACCTGCTGGATAACGATCATCAGAATCAGGACGGCCAAAGCAAACTGCCACGCATCCAGCCCCAGATAGTTCGTCGGCTGGAAGAATGCCACCAGGATAGCTACGACGGCGCTGATAACCGGGCCAATCGTCGGGATAAATTCCAGCAGGCCGCCCAATAGGCCAAGCGCCAGCGAGTTTTGAACGCCCAGCAACGATAGGCCGATCCACACCGTAACGAAGATCACAAGGCTTAGGATGATTTGTCCCCGGAGATAGGAGCGCCATACCCGGCTCAACTCCGGCAGCAGGCGCCCGGCATCCTCGCTGTAGCCCGGTTGCCGAGCGAAGCTCTTGATATAGCCGTTGAAGTTGGGCAAATCAGAAGACAAATACACTGCAATAATAAAAACCGACACAAAATTGAATATTGTGCGCACAGTCGATGTGGCGAAGCGACTGACGAATGTCGTGCTCTGCGTCAGCATCGGCTCCAGCATCCCGATAATCTGATCGGCGAGGCGATCCCAGGGGATAATTGCGGGACTAAATACAAACGGGCCAAGCTCGATGGGTTCCGGGCGCGTGACGAAAGAGTTGATGGAATCGCCGGTGCTTTCAATGAGGCCGGGAAGGATCTCGATGAGGTTCCCGAATTGCTGGAATGTAGCGAATCCCAGAGCGGAGAAGCCGCCTATGAGCGCCACCGCCAAGAGGACGTAGCCCACCAGTATAATTAATCCACGACGGATCTGTGTTCGCCTCTCGATGAAACCGATGATAGGTTCCATCAGATAGCTGAGCACGACCGCCATCACCAACATGCCGATGATCGCGCGGAACCGGCTGACCAGCCAGAGAACGGCGAGGATCATGAGCACAATCACGATCACCTTCGTGGTTTTGCTCCAGTAAGGAGAATTGTCGTCGGGTGGCGGAAGATGGGTCATCGGGTTTCGACTTGCTTTAACTTCCAGGACGCAGAGAGTGTGCCAAGCAACCCTGATTAACGAACAGGCAACGGGTCAGGTGGCGGAAGGGTTGGTTTCACAAGTGAATTATACCCTTTGCGCGCTACAAACAAAAGGTATGCGCCGCTGTCCGGTTGTGGCTCCTCATCAAAGAACGGCCGCACCCAGCGCTCCGTTGGTCTAAGGCTGCTCTCCCAGGGGGCCACGATCCAGTGGCCGGTCAGGGCGTGCATCATCGCCGCCGGCAATCCTTGCACGTGGCCTATCTCCAGAGCGCGCAGCGCATCGCGGGAGAAATAATACTGCCAGCGCTCGATGACAAACCCGGCCTCGGCCAATCGGGTGGCCCATATCTCAGGTGAGTCTGTGTGGGCATGGCGGGAGATCATGTTGAAGAAATCACGATAACGATTGGCCGGCCCCTTCAGACCCAGCCGGTCGAAAAACGCACCCCCACCCAGGAACTCCGTGAAGTAGTGGCTGGGGGTGGTGATGAGAAAGGGTGCGCCTGGTTGGAGCACGCGGCCGATCTCGTTCAGCACCGGTTGAATATCGGGGATGTGTTCGAGAACGGAGTTGCTGAATGCGCTGGCGAAGTAGTTATCGGGAAACGGCAGATAATCGCCCAGCGCCTGGATGGGCAGTTCGTAATTTCCTGCCTTGACGGCCTTGTTGAGCGGCCGCCACCACGGATCGATTCCGGCGGTGATTCGCCGTTCCGGCAAAGCCAGCTGCGCGAAGTTGCCGTCTCCGCAGCCGATGTCGAGGATCGGATCAGGCAAGGGGATTTGTTCGTAGAAGCGCGCTTCCACGGCGCGTAGCAACGCCCGGAAGGCCGGCAAGGTTTTGAGTTGTTGCCAGAGTAAGTCATCCGATGTGTCGGTGGTCATCATTTGGTTGTCGGTCTGAGCGCCTCGTCGCGCATGGCACGCAGGCGGTCATAAGCCGGCGGCTCGATGGATTTCGTGGGTCGTTGGCCGTTCTGGAGCGCTTCGAAGATGCGGATGTATTCGCTCGCCGTTTGCGCCGGATCAAAACTCGCGCTGATGAGTTCCGGCGTCCGAATATAGCGCTCGCGCTCATCCAGAATACGGATGAGCGCCTCGGCCAGGGCGTCGGAATCGCCGATTGCTGTGACTTCACCCATGCCGGTCATCGTCACGGGCTGGCGCACGCCGGGCAGGTTGCAGGCGGCCACCGGCACGCCGTTGCGCATAGCCTCTATCTGGACAAGGCCGAAGCTTTCGGTGCTATTCAGGCTGCATATGCAGAGAACGTCAAGATTGCGATAGAAGGCGGTCAGTTCATCCCCCTGGAGTGTGCCCAGCAGTTTGTAATGGGTTTTGTACTGCTCGAAGAGCGGGGCAAGTCGATTGGCGTAATCCTCTTCGCCGAGGATGTTCTTATATGGCCCGGCATGGAGGACCAGCAGATCGGGATACTTCTCCATGACGCGCGGCAGGGCGTGGAGCAATACCTCGACGCCCTTCTCGGCCGCCAGTCGCGCCGAGATGCCGATGATCGGTCGATTGCCCAGCACGTGTTTTTCGCGGAAAGCTTTGACCACCTCATCCGAAGCCTGATCGAGGGTGATGGGTGGGGGGATGATGACCAGTTTCCGGTCAACAAATCGGGACAGGTAGGGGGAATGCATGGCGTAGTCGCGCGTGTAGGTGGCGACGACGTCGGCCAACTTGCCGGCCATCTGATTCTGGAATTGCACGACCTTGTCAACCACTTGATTGAAAAAGCCGACCGGCAACTGGAGATCGCAATGATACGTGAGGACGACCGGCTTGCGCAGCATCCGGCCGCGCGTGGCCAGCCCCGGCGCGTCAAACTGCGGCAGGTGCAGATGCATGACGTCCGTCTGACGGGCGAGCTTCCAGGCCATCGGTCCGAAGCCGGGCATGATCACTCCCTTGCTGATGCGAAAAGCCACCGGGACGCGCACCACGTTCACGCCGTGCATGACTTCGTTGCGGGGAAGCGACGGATCGTACTGCGAGGTAAGCACAGTGACCTCGTGGCCTTGCTCGACGAGCGCGCGGCTCAGGCGTTCCACGTAAATCGTCAGGCCGCTCACCCACGGCCGGTAGTAGGTCAATACTTCAAGTACCTTCATAGCTATCTGCTTTCGTCCGTTTATCCTGAATTTTATACACGGCAAGGGAAGAAATTTCGCGACCAGGAATTACGGGGTTTGATCGGCGCGTGGGCGGGCGACGAAAGCCTGCGCCGAGGATAAGACATTGCGGAACGTGACGCCGGTGCCAAGGATACCAATGATCCCAAAAATGACCATGATCACGATGTTGGTCACGTGATAGAGAAAGGCGAAGCTGGCCGATTCGACAGGCGGCTGGCCGTAGAGTTGCAGGGCGCTGATGACGGCAAAATGGTAGGGGCCTGCCTGTCCGGGGGTCGAGGGAACGGCCACACTGAACGCGGCCGCGCACACGACGAAGCCGGCCATGACCCACGTCGGTTGCAGCCCGACGGCCAGCATGATGAAAAAGTAGGCCACGATGACGGGGATCCAGATGAGCACGCTGAGAACGGTCAGGATAAGGCCGTCGTGCAGGGTCGTGAGGCTCTTGAGTCCGATGAGTAAGCCATCGAAACGGTGGAGCCAGCGCTCGCGGTTGAGAAATGGGAGCAGCCAGGCCATCAGGCTGTCCAGGATGTGCAAGGCGCGCTGACGTTGGTTGGCAGCCATGACCAGGACCACGATCCCGGCGATGGCGACGAATCCCGAGGCCAGGGCGAAGGAGCGCATCCATTCGGGCAGGGCGGTGACGCCCGATAAGGTGAACGGCAACAGGACGACGATGAACAGCATATCGAGCAGGCGCTCGACGACCATCGTTGAAATGCCCTGGGTGATCGTCACCGGCGGGACGTTGCCGATGAGGATGGCCCGCGCCACATCACCCAGACGGAAAGGCAGTAACTGCGTGAGCATGTAGCCGATGTTCTGGATGTGGAATACCTGGCTATAGGGGACGCTGTTGTCGAGCATGAAACGCCAGCGAATCGCGCGCAGAAACAAGAAGGCCACGATTCCCAGAACTCCGAATAGAAGATAATGCCAGCGGATGTGGCGTAAATTTTCGATAATTTCGCCGGGTCGGGCGTAGAAGAAGAAGACGGCGGCCAGACAGGCGAGGCCTACTAAAATGCCCACCCATACCTGCCACTGTCGCTTGGGGGTATTTTGCTCCATAGAAGCGACATTATACCAGTAACGGCCCCGGCCGAGGAGGGTCTATCATTTCTCCGAACTCGTTCGATGCCGTGTCTATCTGCGCTAATAATCGTAGAAACCGCGGCCGCTTTTTCGCCCCAGGCGGCCGCTGTCGACCATGCGCTGCTGGATCGGATGCGGCCGGTAGCGCGGGTCCTGAAAATAGGCGTCGTAGACCGATTGGGTGACGGCGAAATTCACGTCGATGCCGATCAAATCAAGCAGTTCAAACGGCCCCATCCGAAAGCCCAGGGAGCCGATAAGCCGGTCGATGCTTTGGTGATCGGCCACGCCTTCGCCCAGCATGCGCAGCGCCTCGCCATAGAAGGGGCGGGCGATGCGGTTGACGATGAAGGCCGGGGAATCCTTACAGAGGACGGGGGTCTTGCCCAGTGTTTCGACAAAGTCGCGACAGATTGAGACCGTCGCATCGCCGGTGAGGTCGCCGCGGATTATCTCGACCAGCCGCATCAGATGGGCGGGGTTGAAGAAATGCAGGCCAATGACCCGTTCGGAGCGCTGCGTAGCGGCGGCGATGGCGCTGATGCTGAGGCTAGAGGTGTTGCTGGCGAGGATGGTATGGACGGGGGCCAGGACGTCGAGGCGACCGAAGATTTTTCGCTTCAACTCCAGTTGCTCCGGCACGGCCTCGATGACCAGATCGACGTGGGCCGCTTCTTCCAGCTTCGTGGTGGGCGCGATTGATTTTTTCGCGCGCTCGGCGGTCTCGGGCCTGGTTTTGCCGCGTTTCACGCCTTCGTCAATCGCATCTTCGATGGAGCGAATCGCTGTTCCAAGTAGCTCGTCCGTTAGATCGAACAATACCACTGCGTGGCCTGCCAGCGCGGCGGACTGGGCGATCCCACGTCCCATTGTGCCTGAGCCGATTACGGCAACAGAATCAATACTCATTGTTATCCTCCTCGAAGACTATCTCCGTGAGCCAATCCATATCGGCCGGGAAATGATAACACTTCGGCCGCAGGAATAAAAAGCTCCCGCGCGATGGTCATCACGCGGGAGCCTGAACTGCATCATCTCAAGTGAGCTACTTGGCGAAACCGACCGCTCGTGTCTCGCGGATGACAGTCACCTGGATCTGGCCCGGATACTGCATGGAGTCCTCGATGTTCTTGGAGATTTCCTTCGACAAGCGCACGGCCGCCAGATCATCGATCTGGTTGGGCTTCACCAGGACTCGTATTTCGCGACCTGCCTGGAGCGCATAGGCGCTCTCGACGCCGTTGAACGATGTCGCGATCTCTTCCAGTGTGCGCACGCGCTTGATGTAGTTTTCCAGGTTTTCCCGTCGCGCACCGGGGCGCGCGCCGGAGATGGCGTCGGCCGCCTCGACGATGATGGCTTCAATCGATTCCTGCTCAACTTCGTGATGGTGTGAGGCGATGGCATTGACGACGATCGCCGGCACTTTGAACCGCTTGGCGTAATCAGCTCCTAATTGAGCGTGTGTGCCTTCCTGATCGTGATCCATCGCCTTGCCCAGGTCATGGAGCAGGGCGCCCATCTTGGCCGTCTCGATGTTGGCTCCCAATTCCGCGGCGAGCATGGAGGCGATATGGGACGCTTCGACGGAGTGTTGCAGCTGGTTCTGCCCGTAGGATGTGCGGTATCTGAGGCGTCCCAGCATCTTCAGTATTTCGGGGTGCAGTCCATGAACATTGGCTTCATAGGCGGCTTGTTCGCCCGACTCCTTGATCACTCGTTCGACTTCATCCTGCGCGTCGCTGATGAGTTTCTCGATGCGAGAGGGATGAATGCGGCCATCGGTGATGAGCTTGGCCAGAGCGCGGCGGGCGACCTCGCGCCGAACCGGGTCGAAGCTGCTCACGGTGACGGCTTCGGGCGTATCATCGACGATGATGTCCACCCCCGCGGCTTGCTCGAAGGCGCGGATGTTGCGGCCGTTGCGGCCGATGATGCGCCCCTTCATCTCGTCGCTCGGCAGCGGCACGACGGAGACAACCATGTCGGCCACCTGCTCACTGGCCAGCCGCTGGATTGCCAGGGCGATGATCTTGCGGGCCTGTTCATCAGCTGTTTCCTTGGCGCGGTTGTCGATCTCGCGCATCACTCGCGCCAGGTCTTGCTGGGCCTCTTTCTCTACCTGCTGGATGAGAACGGTGCGGGCCTCGTCGGTCGTCATGGCGGCGGTCTCTTCCAGCTTCTGGCGGTGCTCCGTTTCCAGGTTGCCAAGTTCGTTCTGTCGTTTGTCGATCCGGCTCTGGCGTTTGTTGAGTATCTGTTCGCGCTGTTCCAGGGTCTTGGCTTGTTGATCCTGGTTTGCGCCGCGGCGGTCGACGCGCTCCTCGGCTCGGGCCAGGTCTTGATAGCGTCGTTCAATCGCCTTGTCGGCTTCGAGGCGGATGTCCTGTGCCGATTCGCGCGATGTGCGCAGGACGTTTTCCGCGTCTCGCTCGGCCGCTTCCCGTCTCTCGGCTACTTCTGCCTCGGCCGTGGCGACCATCTCGGCTATACGAGGCCGCATGACGGCCCGGGCGATGAGCGCGGCGACAGCCGCCCCCACCACCAGGCCAATCAGCAGGCCTATCCATAGTTCCATGATAATTTCTCCTTATTCGTTTTCGTCTGGTT
>ERZ795041.227-NODE-227-length-22245-cov-3.814736_pt1 | contig 22245 bp, 18 predicted proteins | sample MGYA00375125_ERZ795041 | MGnify/ENA primary metagenome ERZ795041 (study PRJEB30170, sample SAMN03074214) | activated sludge metagenome | biome: Common Effluent Treatment Plant; feature: Wastewater; material: Activated sludge; isolation source: activated biomass in...
CCGCGGTTCGTCGATTGGAACGTCTATGCGCGTACCGAGCGCACCTACATCCGGCGCTACGAAGGCGAGACGAATACGCGCCTGATGCTGCTCGTGGATGCGAGCGCCTCGATGGGCTACACCTCGCACACCATCACGAAGCTGCAATACGCCAAGTTCATCGCCGCGGCGTTCGCCTATCTGGCGACGCGTCAGCACGATCCCGTCGGCTTGATCGTGTTCGACGAAAAGCTGCGCCATTACCGTCCGCCGACCAGCCGCGCCGGGAGCTTGCAGGGTCTGCTGCACGTGCTCGATGAGGTGCAGGCGGGTGGGCGGACCGATCTGGCCGGTTGCTTCAGCAGTTTCCGCGAGCATCTCACGCGCCGCGGCCTGGTCGTGGTGATCTCGGATCTGTATTGCGATCCGGCGGCGATGACCCGCGCCGTGCAGCCGCTCGGCTATCACGGCCACGACATCATGATCGTGCAGGTGCTCGATCCGCGCGAGCTGAAGCCCGACTGGAGCGAATCCGTCGTGTTGAAGGATGTGGAGACGGACGAGCTCGTGAACGTGTCTCCCGATTATCTCGAAGGACGTTATCGCGAACGCATCGCCGCCCATCTGGAGGAGTTGCGCACCTCCGCCGCCAGCGTCGGCGCGCATCAGACCCTGGTGACGACCACCGATCCGCTGGACGACGCGCTGCGCCGCTACTTGCAGTTCCGCCAGGGACGGAACTGAGCATGTTCCTCGCTCCTCTCTTCCTTGCCGGCTTGCTCGCGATTGCGGTACCGATCTGGCTGCATCGTGTCGCGCGGGCGAACCCGACGCAGCATCCGTTCGCGTCGCTTATGTTTCTGGAGCCCAGCGAGACGCAGCGCACCGCGAAGCGCACGCTGCGTTATTGGCTGCTGCTCGCGGCGCGCATTCTGCTGTTGATTCTGCTGGCGCTCGCTTTCGCCGGACCGCTGGTGTCGCCACAGGTCGTGCCCGAACGTGCAAGCAATGCGCGCTTGCACGCCATCGTCGTCGACGGCTCGATGTCGATGCAGCACGGCGATCGCTGGCGGCGCGCGCTCGATACGGCGCAGTCCATCATCGACGCGGCGCGCGCCGGTGATCGCGTGATGCTCGTCGCGGCGGCCGGCCGTCGCATTCAAGTGATCCATGAGCCCACGGCCGCCAGCGATGCCGGCGCGCTGCGCGCGCAACTGCGCACGCTGACGCCAGGGGTCGAGCGGCTCGACTATGGCTTGTTGATGTCGACGTCGAAAGCCTGGCTCGGCACGCCGCGTATGCCGGTGCTGGTGCATTTCATTTCGGATTTGCAGCAGTCGGCCAGCCCGCTGCGGTTCGCCGATCTGGAGCCGCCGCCGAATACTGAAGTCGTGCTTCACGACGTCGCCCGCGGCGGCGGGATCGAAGACGACGTGAACACGTTCGTCGCCTCCGCGCAGATCGCAACGACGGATGCGCGCAAGCTCATCGCCAGGATCGTGACCAACTCACCGCGCGCCGAGCGGCGTGAGGTCATCCTGAACGTCGACGGCAAGGAAGTGGCGCGCCGACCGGTGGAATTCGCCGCGGCAGCCGTGCCGCTGTCGCCCGCGCAGCAAGGCAGCGAAGGCGGACCGATCGAAGCGCCAGCCAAAGTGCCCGCGCTTCGCGATACCGAGATCGAATTTCCGGAGCTCGCGCTCGGAGCGGGCGCGCATCGAATCGAAGTGCGGCTGGAGCCGACCGACGCCATCGCCAGCGACGATCGCTATTTCGCGATTCTGCAAAACACCGATCCGAAAGTGCTGTTGCTGGCGCGCGATACGTCGAGCGACGAAAGCGCGTATTTCGGCGCTGCGATCGAATCGCTCACGGCGCCGCGCCTCATCGTCGACAAGCAGGCTGCCGGCGCGGCCGACGGCGTGCCGCTGGCGAGCTACGCGATGATCGTCGTCGCCGACGTGACTGCGCTGTCGAGCACGGCGCAGATGCGCATCAAGGATTACGTCTCGGGCGGCGGGCGCCTGTTGATGGCCGTTACGCCGGGCATTGCCCGACAAAGGCCGATACTGCTGGAGGATGTGAACATCGGCGAGGTCGTTACGCGCGCGGCGCTGGTCGGCGCGGTACGCAGCAGCCATCCCATTCTGAGGCACGCAAGCGATTGGCATCGCGTGCGTTTCTTCCGCTACCTGCAGGTGCGCCCGACCGACCAGGACCAGGTGCTGGTCGCCCTGGAGGATGGCACGCCGGTGCTGATGGAGCGTCGACAACACAACGGCCGGGTGCTTTTGCTGACGGCTCCGCTGGATCGCACCTGGAACGATTTGCCCATCCATCCCTTGTTCGTACAGTTCATCGCGGATTCCGCGCGCTACCTGGTCGAGCAGGATCCAACCACGCAAACGGCCAGGGTCGGCGTTGCGGTGCTCACCGGATTGACCGCCGCGAGTGGGGGGCAGATATTCGATCCGCAGGGCCGCCGGGTCCTGACCTTGGGCGAGGCGGCTGCGGTGGACCGCTTCATTCCCGATCAAGCCGGGTTCTACGAGATCCGCGGCGACGGTGGACAGAAGTGGCTGGCCGCGAATGTCGACCCGCGGGAATCCGACCTGACGCGCCTGCCTGAGTCGCAGGTGCAGCGCTGGCAGGCATTGCGGACGCCGCCGGCCGAGCTCAGCCCCGATACCACGGCGGCCGAAGATGGTTCGCCGTTGAAACGATCGATCGGCTATTGGGTCTTGTTGATAGCTGCGGTTTTCGTCGTCGTGGAGCTTCTCATGGCGAATCACTATCTGGCGGTCCGGCGCGAGATCGCCCAATGAGCTCAGGGCCAATGAATCCTGGACCAATGCACTCCGGACGTTCGCCGCAGAGCGCCGGGGGAGAGCGCGCGAGCGCCCGTCTCGACGGCTATCTGAGCGTGCTGCGCAGCCGGATTCGTACGCTCCTCTACGTACGCACCGCCGCGGTGATTGCCGGCGGTGTGCTCGTGCTCACGCTCGGATTTATCACTTGGCTCGCAACGTCCGGTTACGCCAGCTCGATCGCCTGGACCGGTCGTGCTCTGATCGGCGCGTTGATCGTGCTGGCCGTGGCGGCCTTGCTGTGGTGGCCGCTGCGCAGGCTCGCCGTCGCGGACGGCGCCGCAGAATTCGAGCGTCGGCTGCCCGAGCAGCGCGGCCGTATCCAGACCTACCTGGACATTCGCCGCCGTGAGGCCGACGTCGGCGCCTCGCCGCTCACCGATCTGCTCGCCGAAGATGCCGTGATCCTCGCGGAAAAGACCTCGGTCGAGCGCGTCATACCGAAGCCGCATCTGCTGATCCCCGCCGCGATCGCCGCCGTCGGGGCGATCGCGTTGGTGTTTCTGGTGGCGTTTGCTCCAGGGCAGTGGGGTTTCGGCAGCCGTTATCTGTTGTTCGGCGCGGAGTTGCCGCGCAATGCGGTGCCGGCGCGACGTATCACGGTGAGCCCCGGAGATGCCGTCGTTCGGCGCAACAGCGATCTCGCGATCCGCGCGACGACGATCAGGGACGAAGACGACCGGCGCGTCTTCGAATTCAAGCTCTATGCGCTGCGCGGTCCGCTGCACTATTACGTCGCCGCCGAAAACGCGAAAAGCGCCGAGCATGGCGTGACGGTGGCGGACCTGCCGCGCATCGACAAGATGCGCTTGACGTATTCGTATCCGGGGTGGACCGGCCTTGCGCCGATGACGGAAGAGACGCTGCGCGATATCCGCGCCGTCGAAGACACGCAGGTCAAGGTCGAGGTGTTCTCGAACGTGCCGCTGGATTCTCCGGCGCTCGTCGTCGACGGGGCCAGCGTGCCGCTCGACAGTGCAGGCGAAGCGAACGTCGGCCATATCGAGGTGAAGAAACCCGGTCGCTACCACGTCGGCGCACGCGTCGCCAACGAGCTGGTGGCGCTGACCGAGGACTATCCGATCGAAATCGTCATCGACGAGAAGCCGACCATCTCGATTGCGAAGCCGGGCCGCGATTGGCGCGCCTCCAGCATCGAGGAAGTGCCGGTCAAAGTGCAGGCGCAGGACGATTTCCGGGTACAGAACCTAGAGCTGCGCTACGCGGTAAACGGCGGCAAGTGGCAGTCGGTGGCGCTCGGCGCGGGCGATAAAGACATCGCCGTGGATTCGCTGTTGCGTCTGGAAGAGCTCGGGTCCAAGCACGCCGCAGAGACGGGCGGCTTACTGGAGCCGGGCGATGTGATTGCGTATTACGCCGTCGCCAAGGATCGCAGCAAGGTCGTGCAAACCGATCTGTTCATGGTGACCGTGCAGCCCTTCGAGCGCCGCTTCACGCAAAGTAGTGGCGGCGGCGGTGGAGGTGGCGGCGCCGGCGATGAGCAGGGGGCGATTTCCGAGCGCCAGCGGGAGATTCTGCTTGCGACCTGGAATCTGCAGCGCAGCGATCGGCGTGAGACGCGCACGCGCCAGCAGCTCGAAGAGAACGCGAGGATGCTCGCGGAAATGCAGATGACGCTCGCCGAGCAGGCGCGCACCGTCGCGCAGCGCACCCGCGCACGCGCTTCGGATTCCGACGAGCGCATCAAAGTCTTCGTCGAGAGCATGGAAAAGGCCGCGACCACGATGGAGCCGGCGGCAAGGAATCTGCGGGAGTTCAAGCTCGAACAGGCAGTGCCGATCGAGCAGCAGGCATTGCAGCAATTGCTGCGCGCCGAGTCCGCCTTTCGTGAAGTGCAAGTCGCCATGGAGCGCCAGAACGGCGGGGGCGGTCAGCAGGCCGCGCGTAATTTCACCGAAATGTTCGAGCTCGAAATGGATGTCGATAAGAACCAATACGAATCGCAATCGCAGCTCTCGATGGAGAATCGGCGGCAGGAGGTCGACGAAGCGCTGCGCAAGCTGAAAGAGCTGGCTCAGCGCCAGGAAAAGCTTGCCGAGGAAGCACAGCGCAAGGCGATGACGCAGCAGGAGCAGCGCTGGCGCCAGGAGCAGCTGCGCCGCGAAGCCGAAGACCTGCGCCGCCAACTCGCCGAGCTTGCGCGCCAGGAGCGCGCTCAGCAGCAGGCGTCGAATCAGCAAGCGGGCCAATCGCAATCGAATCAGTCGCAATCGGATCAATCGTCGAGCCAGCAATCCAGCAGTCAGCAGCAAGGCGGCCGACAGCAAAGTGGCCGACAAGCGGGGCAGCGCTCCGAAGGCCAGGCGCAGAACGCGCTGAATTCGCTCGAGAATGCGCTCGACGACATGCGGGCCGCGAATCAGCAGAACCGCCCCGACGATGCGACCCGCTCGGCGCGCGAAGCGAGCGAGAACCTGAATCGTGCGCTCCAGCAAATGGATCGTCCGCAGGAAAGTGGCTCGCTCGACAAGGATCTGGAGCGCTTCGCCGATCGCGCGCAGGCGCTCTCGGACACGCAGCGTGAGATCGAATCGAGCTTGAATCGCGCGCTGAACGAAGCACAGGCCGCGGGCCGCCGCCGCGGCGCCATCGATTCGCGCAGCGCCGCGACGATCGCGGCCGAGAAACAGCAGATGGCGAACGAGCTCGAATCGTTGCAGCGCCAGATGCGCGAGACCGTGCACAAACATCGGACGCAAACGCCTGAAAGCGCGCGCCGGCTCGGTGAGATCGTGAACGAGCTGGAAAGCTCGGGCATTGGGTTTCGTATCAATCGCAGCGCGGCCGAAGTGCTGTACGGGCGCGCCCGCGATGCCGCGCCGCGTGAAGGCCTGATCAGCGAGGGGCTCGATGATCTCGAAAGGAATTTGCGCGAGGTGGCGGCCTTCGCCACGAACGATCGGAAGCGTCAGGGCGCGCAGGCGAATCCGGAAGAGTTGCTCGCGCAAATCGGCGAGCTGCGCCGTGCGCTCGAAGAGGCGCGCCGCCAGGGGCGCGGCTCGCCCGGTAATGACTCAGGTAATGAAGCAGGCAACGCCGCAGGCGACGAAGCAGAGGGCGAAGCGGGCGAGCAGGCTTCGGGCCAATCGCCATCGACTTCATCGCGCAATGCCCAGGCCAATACTCAAGTCGGCGCTCGCGACGTGTCGAACGTCGGCGGCGGCGGGCTGAACGGCTTGGACGCCTGGAATCCGCTCACGAATCGGTTCGGCACCCTGTCGGATCTCGAGCGTGGCGAGGGTCGCCTGCGCGATGCGCGCGAGCTGAGCGAGCGAGTCGAACAGCTCGCCAATCGCATGGGCCGCGATCACCTGAGCCCCGAGGAGCTGCGCGCGTTGCAGCGCATGGCCCACGAGCTGCGCCGCCTCGCCGGCAATCCGCTCGCCACTCATCCCGAGGCCGTGTCGAGGCTCATCGATCAGCTCGAGCTCGCCACGTTGGCCGCGGTTCAGAAAGCGAACCCCGGTTCGCCACCGCGTACGGCCGTGCAGCGCAGCGATGCCAACGAATATCGCGAAGCGGTCGCCGAGTATTACCGTCGGCTCGGAGGCTCGTGATGCGGATTCGATTCACGGCGGGACGGCATTCATCCTTCATTTCCTTGCGATGATGTCGCGCCGCTTTCCACTTCTGGTCGCCTGGATTTCGCTGGTCTCGCTGATCGCGACGGCGGATTCCGAGTTCCCGGCCGGCGACGGCGGTCGCTCGCATGTACAGCCGAATCTGTCGCAGCTCAATCTGGTGCGTGCGATTTACGAAAGCGAAGGCGGCATGGGCGAGGCGTATTACGCCTACGACGGTCGCATGTGGGCGCGTTGGGAAACCGATTTTCCCGAAGGCGACGACAATTTCGCCCGCCGCCTGGCGCAGCTCACCCGCATCTCCGTGAATCCGACGGCGGCGAGTCGCACTTTCCTCGCCAAGGATCTGAACGACTTTCCACTGCTATACATGTCCGATCCCGGCTACATGGTGATGTCGAACGAAGAGATCGAGGCGTTTCGCAACTACCTGGCGAACGGCGGCATTTTGTGGGTCGACGATTTCTGGGGCGATGCCGAATGGCGGCAATTCGCGAACGTGATGCGCCGCGTGCTGCCGGACCGCGAATGGCGCGTGCTGCCGAACGATCATCCGATCTTTCACATCGTTTACGATCTCGACGAGGGTTTGCCGCAAATCCCCGCGGTGTCGTTCGCCAGCATCGGCGGCGAAACCGCCGAGCCGGCCGGTGCGCACAAATATCCCGCCGGCTCGCTGGAGCACCCGCAAATGCGCGTGTGGGCCGACGACGAAGGCCGGTTGATGGTGATCGCCACGCACAACACCGACATCGGTGACGGCTGGGAACGCGAAGCCTACGGCGACTGGTATTTCGAGACGTTTTCCACGCGCGCGTACATGCTGGGCGTGAATGTGGTCGTGTATGCGATGACACACTAGATGGCCAGCTGGGGATCCGGCCAGCTGGCTAGCTGGCCAGACAGGGAGCATCCGCTGTCATCTCGATACTGGAACCGTCGTCCCGATAGAACTGTCATCCGATAGATCTGTCATCCCGACGAAAGTCGGGATCTCAGACCCCGACTTTCGTCGGGGTGACGAGTATGTGTTGTGATCAACGCGTACGTTCTGGCCAGCTGGCCGGATCCCCAGCTGGCCTCTATCAATGTGCTCGCCGCCTCTGTACAGTGCGCGCCACTCAGCTGCCGTCCGGTCAGCTCGTTCACCTTCGTGGTCTTAACGGTCTTCGACCGCCACTTGGATCTCCCGCCTCTACTGGACCTCGGACGATGCGTCTCGAGATAGGCAGGCAGAGGAAAATCAACAATGCCATTTACCACCCTCGGGCTCATGCCCGAGCTCATTCGTGCGCTCGCCGACCGCAAGTATGTCGAACCCACGCCCGTTCAATCCAAAGTCATTCCCGAAATTCTCGCCGGCCACGACATTCTCGCGGGCTCGCAGACCGGCACCGGCAAAACGGCTGGATTCACGCTGCCGCTGCTGCAGCGGCTGAGCGCGAACACTCAGCCCTCGCGCGCGCCGCGTGCGCTGGTGCTCGTGCCGCCGCGCGAGCTCGCGGCTCAGGTTGCCGACAGCGTGAAGGCCTACGGCAAGTACCTGCGGCTGCGCACGGCGGTGATCTTCGGCGGCGTGAGCATCAACCCGCAGATCGATACCTTGCGCCGCGGCATCGACATCCTGGTCGCCACGCCCGGCCGGCTGCTCGACCACGCCGAGCAGCGCACCGTCGATCTGAGCCGTATCGAAATCCTGGTGCTCGATGAAGCCGATCGCATGCTCGACATGGGCTTCATCCGCGACATTCGGCGCGTGCTGAAGCTGCTGCCCTCGCGGCGCCAGAATCTGATGTTTTCCGCGACCTACTCGAACGACATTCGCGAGCTCGCACAGAGTCTGCTGCGCAATCCGGTCGAGATCGAAGTGGCGCGACGCAACACCGCGGTCGAGTCCGTCGAGCAGCACATCTACCGCGTGCGCAAAGACGACAAGCGCGCATTGCTCACGCATTTGATCCACGACGGCGATTGGTCGCAGGTGCTGGTGTTCACGCGCACCAAACACGGCGCGAATCGCTTGACGAAGCAGCTCATGCAGGACGGCATCGAAGCCGCGGCGATTCATGGCAACAAGAGCCAGAACGCGCGTACGCAGGCGCTGGCGGATTTCAAGGCGTACAAGATTCGCGTGCTGGTCGCGACCGAGGTCGCCTCGCGCGGCCTCGACATCAAGGAGCTGCCGTTCGTCGTGAATTTCGAGCTGCCGAACGTGTCCGAGGACTACGTGCACCGCATCGGCCGCACGGGCCGCGCCGGCGCGACGGGCGTCGCCGTGTCGCTGGTGTCGGACGACGAGCAAGGCCTGCTGAAGGACATTGAGAAAGTGCTGCGCAAACCGGTGCCCGTGGCGCCGACGCCGAAGTTCGCGCCTGCGCCGCCGCCGGTGCCGGAGCACAACGAGCGACATCGCGACCCGCGGGCGGTGACGAGGAATCCTCCGCAGCGTGCACGCGGCCAACAGCACGCCCATCAGCGTGGTGGACACGCGAATGCAGCACGCCCAGGCGGGCAGAGCCAGGAAGCTGCGCCGCAGCCGAGCGGGTCGCAACGACGCAAACGCCGTCGCCGGCAGGGTGCCGGCCACAGCCATTCTCAGCATCGAAGCTGACGAACGCGGGTGGTTACCAGGGATACGCGGCGGTCAGGTTCGGCGATCCCGCCGCATCCGGCGGCAACTCGCCGCGCGCCTGCGCTTCGGCGCGAGCGCGTTGCTGGCGCACGGCCAGCTCCTGCATCTTCAACTCACGCTCCTGTTGGCGTTGCAGTTGCTCCAGTTGCGCCGGCGACAACCATCCGCTGGCGGCCATGCGAATGCGTTCATTCGATTGTCTGGTTCGCTCGAGCATGTCTTCGGCGGTGCGCGCCTGCATTTCCGCATTCGGGCGGCCCGATATCGTGTATGGCGAAGCCATCTGCGCTGGGCTCTGTTCGCGCGCGATGGCGTCCACAAGCGGCTTGATTTGATCCTGGCGCAGCGGTTCACCCGATAGGGCGAGAGTTTGTCGCAGACGTGTGACTTGTCCGCGCGCCCAACCATTCTGTTGATAGGCCTGCCATTCACCGTACTTCGGACCGAGCACCGCGGCGATCTCGGCTTCGTTATTCTTCCGTTGCTCTGCAAACGCTTGCTGCCGCTCGCGAATGTCGGCCTGGTCCGGCGGCGCGCCTGGCGTCGGTCCGAACATCGGCGGCTGCTCCATGTTGCGAATCGAGTGCTCGGCGAGCACATCGAGTAGCCGATCCGCTTCGTCCGCGGTCAATCCCAGCAGCGGTCCCAGATCCGCATACGCCTGTTCCAGGCCGAGCCGGTGTTGAGATCGCATCAGCTCGCGATATTCCGGGTCCTTGAGCATGCGCATGTGCTGCTCGCGGGATTCCATGATCCGCCGCCTCAACTCGGGGTCCGGCGGGGTCGCGCTCCAAACACCGGACATTGCAGGCGCGGGTAGCGCCCCGGTAGGGCGCATCGCAGGAGCTGGCGGCTGCGGGTTTTCCGGCGCCGCCGGCGGGTTCTCGGGAAGCGGTGCCGGGTTGATGAGTTCCACAGGTGGCGCAGATCGCGCGATGGGCTGCGATCGCTCCAGCTCCATCACACGCGATTGCAGCGTCGTGCGCAGTTCGCGCTAATCGCCGAGCTCCAGCCATAGATACGTCGATGCACCGGCGGAGGCGATCGTCGCTACCGTGAGTGCCATCGTCAGTTTGCTCACGGACGGTCCCTCCGCAGCTCAATTCGGTCGTTGCGCTATTTCTCTGCGAATGTCCCTCAGCTTCAGCTTCACCGCCGCGGCATTGTCGTTCCCCATGCGCAGCAGCAGTTTCTGGCCGGACGATCGCGATTCCAGGCTCGGATCGGCGAATTCATAGAACACGCCTGGTTGCACGAGCTTGACGGGACCCTGGATCTCCGGCGTTTCCAGCAGGTGATCGATCACTTCGATCAGGCGGTCGTTGAAGTAGCCTTCGGGGTAGCCGAGATCGACGTACGCCTGTTGAAACAGAGGATAGAAGCGCTTGTACACCGCGATGAGTCGTTCGGTATCGGCCGACGTGGCGAGTCTCACGATCGGCTTGTAGCGATCGTAGTTCGCGTCGTTCAGCGTGATCTCGTCCCTGCCATTGATCGCAAGCTCGCCGCCGAGCGGTTTGACCGGCCACATCTGTACCGCGGTTTTCTTGCGCGGCAGATTGTCGATGGTCGCGACGAAGCGCTTGATGATGTCGCGCGGGACGAGATAGCGATCGAGCGCATTGCCGAAGATCTGCGAAAGCGATTGCTGCAATGGCGCATCGCTGTCCGCGAGCGTCGGCAGCTGCTCGGCAGGCGTGGGCGTTTCGATCGGATGATGTTCGACGGGCTCGGAGACAGTTGCGACCGGTGCTTCCACGACCGGCTCGGTCGCCGCCGCCTCTTCTTTGTGACGCTTGCCGAAATACAGCGCAGCGCCCAATGCGACGACGACTGCGATCGGAATCGCGTAATAGAGCCATTTCTTTTGGTCGTCTTCCATCGGAAAGCTCCGAGCTGCTGGGTCGTCGGGATGACGGTGGAGAATCTGCTCCTCACCCGTTCCCCTCTGTCGAGGGAAGAGGGGCGGATGAAGTTTTCCTTACTAGGTTTTCTTGCTGGGTTCTCTTACTGAGGCTTCTGAAACTTCAGCAGGAAATTATCCGCTTCACCGATCGCGAGATATTTTTCGCGATCCTGATCGCCGAGCGCGAGCGTCGGCGGCAATGTCCACACGCCTCTCGGCCAGTCTTTCGTATCTTTCGGGTTCGCGAGCAGCTCGGAGCTGCTGACGAATTTGAAGCCGGCCTTTTCGGCGAGCTGGATCGTGTAATCCTGCCGGACGTAGCCGTTGGCCGCCTTCGGATCCTGCGGCACGGCATCGCTGGCGCGATGCTCTTCCACGCCCAGGATGCCGCCCGGTTTCAGCGCTTTGTAGAACGAGGCGAACATTTCGTCGGCGTTGCCGCGCGCCATCCAGTTATGGACGTTACGGAAGGTGAGGACCATGTCCGCCGAGCCCGCCGGCGCGATCGCATCCTCCAGTTGACTGATCTTTACGTTGCCGTAGATCTCCGGGGCAGCATCGAGCTTCTTTTTCCACGAATCGATCTGACGAGAGGACACGGCGGTGTAGTACGTACCCTGGCCTTTCAGATAAGGCGCAAGGATCTCGGTCCAATAGCCGCCGCCGGGCGAAATCTCGACGACGGTCATGTTCGGCTTGATGCCGAGGAATTCGAGCTCTTCCTGTGGCTTGCGGTATTTATCGCGCTCGATGAAGTTGGCGGAGCGGTGCGAGGCGCCAATGGCCTTGGCCAGCGCTTCGTCTTTGGCATCGACCGTGAGCCATGGCGCCAGTAGTACGCAGCCGGCTAGAACGAGTGTGGTCAATCGCATGTGACATCCCCCTTGGATCGTTCATCGATTCCTACAAAGCGGCCGACTGTACCAGAGCTCTGCGGTTACCGAACGTTACAAGCCGGCGAGTAAGGGACCGCGCTTGAATCGAGGGGTTCCCCAGCTGGCCATATCTGGCTAGTCTGCCGGCTTCCTCTGCGCGAGCCAGCTCACCATCGTCCTGCTCACCGTGTCGGCCGCATCCTGCTGCACGAAGTGGCCGGCGCCCGGAATGGTCATGATCGTCAGATCCTTCTCGACCCATTCCCAGGTGCCGTTCAGCGCGCCGGGCAGCAGCGCCTGATCGTCGAGGCCGTGCATGAGGAGCACGGGCGCTTTCACTTTCGGAAACGTCGGTGGTCCCGAAGGTGGCGGCGCATCGGGCTTCGGGTAGTTGGCTTTGTAGTAATTGAGCATCGCTTCGAAATCCGACTGCTCGAACGCCTCGACGTAGCGGGCGCGCGCGTTCGAATCCTTCACCCAGTCGGCGAGCCGCTGCGCCGACAACGCCTTGTGCGCCTCGGGTTTCTGGAAATTGAACGCGTATTCGCTGTTCTTTTTTTGTTGCGGATTCGTCGCGATCTCGCGCGCCAGCCCTGCGGGATGCGGCAAGTTGCAGATGATCAGCAGCTCGACGAGCTCCGGCCTGCGCATGGCGATGTTCCAGGCAACCGAGCCGCCCCAGTCATGGCCAACGACGATGGCTCGTTCGACTTTCTCGGCGGCGATCACGGCCGCGATGTCGTTGACGAGCAGGCGCATCGAATAATTGTCGACGCCGCTCGGCTTGTCCGAAAGGTTGTAGCCACGTTGATCGACGGCGGCGACGCGATAGCCCGCTTGCGACAACGCGTGCATCTGATGGCGCCACGAATACCAGAAGTCGGGGAAGCCGTGGATCAGCACGACGAGCGGTCCTTGACCAAGCGCCGCATAGTGAATCTTCACGCCGTTCGAATCGGCGAAACGATGCTCGACTAGATCCCAAACGTCTTGCGACATGGCGGCTCCGGTAGTGAGCGTGAGGACGAACAGCAGCGCGGCGCGTCGTAGTAGGGCTCGCATGCAAGGCTCCGGCGGCGCACGTGGCGCGAGCCGGAATTCTCGGCGCGCCGCGGATTCTCGGCAATGCCCACAAGAAAGAAGCGGATGGCGGATGGGCGATAGCGGATACTTCGCGACGGCTCATTGCGAACAACAATATGACGGTCTCTCTCGATGTCGTTCTCGTTCTGATCGCCGCGGTCGGCGCCGGGCTCATCGATGCGATGGTCGGTGGCGGCGGTTTGATTCAGGTGCCGGCGCTGTTCGGCGTCTATCCGGGCGCTGCGCCGCCGGTGTTGTTGGGAACGAGCAAATTCGCAGGCTTCTTCGGCACCTCGAGCGCGGTGATGCGGTTCGCAGGCAAGGTGGCGATTCCATGGCGCTCGCTTCTGCCGCTCGGCATCGCCGTGCTGATCACGGGTGGGCTGGGTGCTTTGGCGGCGACACGGGTGCCGCCCGAGGTGTTTCGTCCGCTCGTGCCGGTTCTGCTCGTCGCGGTGCTGATTTATCTACTCCGCCGCAAGGAGCTGGGCGGCAAGCATGCGCCGCGCGATTTCGGCGGCCGCCATCATGTGCTCGGCACGCTCCTGATCGCGGCGATCGGCTTCTACGACGGGTTCTTCGGTCCCGGCACCGGCAGCTTCCTGATGCTCGTGTTCGTGCGCATCTACGGCTTCGATTTTCTCCATGCGGCCGCGAGCGCACGTGTGCTGAACGTTGCGACGAACGGCGCCGCGCTCCTCTATTTCGGCTTGAACGGCTACGTGATGTGGCAGGTCGGTCTCGGCATGGCGATTTGCAACATCGCGGGCGCCATGCTCGGCGCTCGGCTGGCGTTGCGCGGCGGCAGCGTCTTCGTTCGCAAGGTGTTCATCGTCGTCGTGATCCTGATGATTTTGCGGACGGCGTGGGTGGCGGTGGATTAGCGATCCGGTGATCACCCTCTCCCTGCCTTGCATCCCCGCGCAGCCGCGGCGTAATTTGACCACCCCCCATTCACCGCCCAATTCCAGAGCCATCATGTCACTGCAAGGCAAGACGCTGTTCATCACCGGCGCATCGCGCGGCATCGGGTTGGCGATCGCGAAGCGTGCGGCGCGTGACGGCGCAAACGTCGCGATCGCCGCGAAAAGCGATCGACCGCATCCGAAGCTGCCAGGCACGATTCACACGGCAGCGGCCGAAGTCGAGGCGGCAGGCGGCAAGGCGCTGCCGATGCAAGTGGACATTCGCGACGAGAACATGGTCGCCGAGGCGGTGAAGCATTGCGCAGAGCACTTCGGCGGTATCGACATTCTCGTCAACAATGCGAGCGCGATTTCGCTGACCGGCACGCTGGAAACGCCGATGAAGCGCTTCGATCTCATGTTCGGCGTGAACGTGCGCGGTACGTTCGTGTGCTCGCAGGCTTGCATTCCGTATCTGAAGGAATCGGCGCAGGCGGGACGCAATCCGCACCTCCTCACGTTGTCGCCGCCGCTCAGCATGAAGGCGAAATGGTTCGCGCCGCACGTGGCCTACACGATGGCGAAATATGGAATGAGCATGTGCGTGTTGGGCATGGCCGAGGAACTGAAGCGCGACGGCATCGCCGTGAATGCATTGTGGCCGCGTACGATCATCGCAACCGCGGCGTTGAACGTGATCGAGATAGCCGATCCGAAGCTCGGCCGCACGCCGCAGATCATGGCCGATGCCGCGCATGCGGTTCTGACGCGCGATGCGAAAAGCTGCAGCGGCAATTTCTTCATCGACGATGAAGTGCTGCGCAGCGCGGGTGTGACGGACTTGAGCAGGTATGCAGTGACGCCGGGAAACGAGAATCTCACTGCGGACTTTTTCATCGACTGACGCGGCATCCACGGGAATTCCCGGACGGAAATTCCCGCCGGTCACGAGCCATGCGAGTCACGAATCTCCCGAATCCCTACTTCGTTTGAGCAATCTCCCACGCCCGCGCCGCGATGTCCTGGTAGGACTGCTTCGCCTCCGCCATGCGGGCATCGACGCCCTGGCCGTCGATCGCGCGCCGGTACACGCCGGCGAGAATCGCGGCCGTGCGGAATAGCGAGAAGACGATGAAAAACGTCCAGTTCGGAATGTCCTGTCGTCCCGTGCGGCGGCAGTAGGCTTCCAGGAACTCCGCTTCCGTCGGAATGCCGAGCGCCTTCATATCCACTGCCTCGAAGCCGCGGCCACCGGCGCTCGGCGAATGATAGGCGCTGCAGCAATAGGCCAGATCGCCGAGGGGATGGCCGATCGTCGACAGCTCCCAATCCAGCACCGCGACGACGCGCGATTCGGTGGGGTGATACAGCAGGTTGCCGATGCGGTAATCGCCGTGCGCGATCGCCGCCTCGTCTTCGGCGGGCTGGTTTGCGGGCAGCCACTTCATCAGCTCGTTCATCGCCGGCGTATCTTCCACGCTTGAGGCGACATACTGCTTCGACCATCGCGATACCTGTCGTGCCACGTAGCCCGTCGGCTTGCCGAAATCGGCCAGACCGACAGCCTGGTAGTCGACGTTGTGCAGCTTCGCGAGCACGTCGTTCATCGCGTCGTACATCTCGCTGCGTTGTTGCGGCGTGCAGCCGGGCAGCAGGCGATCGAAGTAGACACGACCCTCGACGTAATCCATCACATAGAACGTCGTGCCGATGATGCTCGTGTCTTCGCACAGCAAATGAACATGCGGTACGGGTACGTCCGTGTTCTTCAGCGCATCGAGCACTTTGTATTCACGATCCACTGCATGCGCCGACGGCAGCAACTGCCCGGGTGGCTTCTTACGCAACACGAAGGCGCGATCGCGCGTCTGCAAATGGAACGTAGGATTGGAAAAGCCGCCCTGAAACTGGCGCACGATCATGTCGCCCGAAAATCCGGGCATGTGGCCGGCCAGATATTTCGCAAGCACAGCCTCGTCGAACCGATTGTTCTCGAGTACCGGCACCAGCACTGCGGCGCCGGCGTTGATGGGTGTGTCGGTCATGAGGGAGATCCGAAGAGGCCTTGCTCAACCTCGCCCCACCACGCCGCCGCCGTCGATCACGATCGTCTGGCCGCTCATGAACGAGCCGCTCGGTCCCGCGAGGAATACGGCCGCGCCTGCGATTTCGTCCGGCTCGCCGATGCGACGCAGTGGATACACGCTGACGGTCTTCTCGTAGATCTCCGGGTTTTCCCATAGCGCCCTTGCGAAATCCGTGCGCACGAGGCCCGGTGCAATGCAGTTCGCGCGAATGTTCTTCGGGCCCCATTCGGCGCAGATGTTGCGCGCGAGCGCCATGTCGGCGGCTTTTGAGATGCCGTACACGCCGAGCGTGGGTGAGCCGAGCAGGCCTGCGATCGAGGAGATGATGATGACGGAGCCGCCGCCACGCTGCGCCATCTGCGGCAGCACCATGTTGCACAGCCAGAAATTGCTGCGCACGTTGCTGTTCATGACCTTGTCGTAGGCATCGTCCGGCATGTTGATCGACGGCCCGAAGTACACATTGACGGCGGCGTTGCACACCAGCACGTCGATGCCGCCCCATTTCTGAAGGGTCGCATCGACGAGCGCCTGCAAATCTTCCTTGCGGCCGATGTTGCATGCGTGTGAGAACGCTTCGCCGCCCGCGGCGGTGATCTCCTTCACGACCGCTTCGCATGCGTCCAGCTTGCGGCTGGTGACCACGACTTTCGCGCCGTGCTCCGCCAAGCGGATCGCGATCGCCTTGCCGATGCCGCGGCTGGAGCCGGTGACGACGGCGACCTTTCCTTTCAGATCGAACAGCGGTGAAACGGACATGGCTGATGCTCCCGAGATCCCGACATTCGTCGGGACATCGATTCTGGTTCGGTTGTTACAGGCCCCTAGGTTATCTTTTGCGCGGATTACACGCCCTTCGCCGGCTTGTATTTCTCCAGTTCCATCCTGCCGATCTGATTGCGATGCACTTCATCCGGGCCGTCGACGATGCGCATGGTGCGGGCGCTCGCGGCGACGTGGCCGAGGCGGAAATCCGTGGTGACGCCCGCGGCGCCGTGCGCCTGAATCGCCCAATCGACCACGTAATTCAGCATGGCGGGCGCCGCAACCTTGATCATCGCGATCTCTCGGCGCGCGGCCTTGTTGCCGAGGCGATCCATCTTGTCGGCGGCGTTCAGCACGAGCAGGCGCGCCTGATCGATCTGAATGCGGCAGTTCGCGATGCGCTCGAGCCAGATCGATTGATCGGCGATGGGCTTGCCGAAGGCGACGCGCGACAGCAGGCGCTTGCAGGTCATCGCGAGCACGCGCTCGGCGACGCCGATGTTGCGCATGCAATGGTGGATGCGGCCCGGGCCGAGGCGTGCCTGCGCGATCTCGAAACCGCGGCCTTCGCCGAGCAGGATGTTGCTCGCCGGCACGCGCACGTTGTTGAACTCGATCTCCATGTGGCCGTGCGGCGCGTCATCGAAGCCGAACACCGGCAGCGGACGCACGACTTTCACGCCGGGCGTGTCCATCGGCACGAGGATCTGCGATTGCTGTTGATGCTTCGCCGCCGTCGGATTGCTCTTGCCCATCACGACGAGGATCTTGCAACGCGTGTCACCTGCGCCCGAGGACCACCACTTGCGGCCGTTGATCACATAAGAGTCGCCGTCGCGCTTGATCTCGGTGGAGATGTTCGTCGCGTCCGAAGAGGCGACGCCAGGCTCGGTCATACAGAATGCCGAGCGAATCTCGCCATTCAACAACGGCTTTAGCCAGCGCTCCTTGTTCTCCGGCGTCGCGTAGCGCTCGAGGATTTCCATGTTGCCGGTGTCGGGCGCCGAGCAGTTGAACACTTCCGACGACCAGCCCACGCTGCCCATGATTTCGCACAATGGCGCGTATTCGAGATTGGTGAGTCCCGCACCGCGATCCGAGTGCGGCAGGAACATGTTCCAAAGGCCCGCGGCCTTCGCCTTCGGCTTCAATTCCTCGATGATCGAAATGGGTTCCCAGCGCTCTTTGCCCACGCGCTTCTCGACCAATTCCTGAACGGCTTTCTCGTTCGGATGGATGTGCTCGTCGAAGAAGGCCTGCAGATGCGAAATCAGGCCTTTGACTTTGTCGGTGTACTCGAACTGCATGGAAGAACTCCAGGAACGAACTTCGGGGAATGATATTCGGGGGCTGTATTCGGAAGAGGATTCGGCTTGCTAGATGCGGCGAGGGATCATAGCCAACGGGTGCGGCGCTGCATACCGAAAGCACTGAGCCGAGAACCGCCTTGCGGATGGAGCAATGACTGTGAAGAACTGGCAACGCCGGTCGCGGCCGCACGATGCCCTGCGACGTGTTGCTCAGAACGGCAATGTGCACCTGCGTTTTCATGAAGTTGTCGCTCAACCCGCGCACTTTCGTGCCGATGCTCGATACGAGGCGTCAGGAACCGCCTTCGGTCGAGAGCGTTAGTGATAGGCATTGACTGGAGTCGACCATGAGAACCAAAGAAGGCTGGCGACAGCATCTGCGCGACCTGATGGGAGCGAGTCTCGATCCCACCATTTATGCCGTTCAGTGGGCCGACGATCCGCGCTGCCTGCAGCGCGGCGGCAGCCATCGCCGCGTGGGTGCATTCGCCTCGCTACGCCCCCCGGTATGCCGCCTCTGGGCTGCCTCTCGCAAATGGATCTGAGGTCGGCAACCGCTGTCGATTCTCGACTTTCAACGCTTGAGCGCCATCGCCTTGGCGCCCAGTCCATTATTGGAGTAATCTCGGTTTAAGTCTTTTACAGGACTTTGCCGATGCTCCAGCCCAGATCTGTCTCAGCCGGTAGTTTCTCGCCCGACGAGATCGGCGCGGCCGCGCTCACCGCATTCTTCAACATCACGGCTGCCTGGGGGCTGTCGGCGGAGGAGGAGCGTACGCTGCTCGGCGCACCGCCCCGTTCGACGTTCTTCAAATGGAAAAGCGAAAAGAGCGCGCGTCTGTCCGCCGATACGATCGAGCGCATCAGCTACGTGATGGGCATCTACAAGGCGCTGCGGATTCTGTTGCCCACCGAAGAAGCGGCGAATCAATGGATCAAGAAGCCGAATGCCGCGCGCGGCTTCAACGGTAAATCGGCGTTGCAACGAATGCTCGGCGGGCGCGTGATCGATCTCGCCGACGTGCGCCGGTATCTCGACGCCGAGCGCGGCTAGCCCTTCGAGCAGGGAACGCACCATGAGCATTCGTAATCCCGCACCGCAGCCCGTCCGGCTGCGCTGGCAAAAGATCTATCGCGTCGTCGCGTCGAGGCATCCGCCGATCAACGTCTTCGAGAGCATCGTGCCGGCGCGCCAGATGGACGCTGCCTGGTACATCGAAGGACTCACCAACGATCGCTTGCGCGATGAAAGCGGGGCCACACCGCTCGTCGCGCCCGAAGACAGGCTCCATGCACCGGGCGCGAGCATCGTGATGGCGGCGTTCACGCACATCGGCCGGCCCAGCCGCTTCAGCGATGGCAGCTACGGTGTGTATTACGCAGCCCGCACGCTTGAAACCGCCGTGCGCGAGACGGCTCATCACCGCGCTAATTTTCTGGCGGCCACCCGGGAGGCGCCGGGAGAGATCGACATGCGCGCCTACGTCGGCCGCCCGCTCAAGCCATACCTGGACATCCGCGGCGCGAAGTACGCACCGCTGCACGATCCCGACGACTACCGCGCTTCGCAGGCATTCGCGAAGCCGCTGCGCGATGCGGGTGAATGGGGTTTAACGTATCGCAGCGTGCGGCACGCAGGCGGTGAGTGCATCGCTGCATTCAAGCCGCAAGCCGTCAGCATTCCGATCGCCGGCGCGGCGCTGGCCTACGTTTGGGATGGCACGAAGATCGGCAAGGTGTATGAGAAATCGGAGGTGTTGTTCGTTTTGGGGTGAGGGCATTCATCCGTTGGTTATGAATTTGAATTGACCTTAATGACAATTAAGATTCATAATATATCGCATGTACACGCACCGAGAGCTTCGCGAAGTCTTCCATTTCTGTTTCCTGGAACGGCTTCTGAATATATCGTCCGCCGATCTCTATGTGCTCAAAGGCGGCGTCAATCTGCGATTCTTTCTGCGCAGCCCGCGTTACTCGGAAGACATGGATCTGGACGCGATCGGCGGCAGCGTGCCCACGCTGAAGAAGAACGGTTACAAGGTTCTGAACGATGCGGGATTCCGCAGGACGTTGCGGACGTACGGGATCGCGGACATCGCAATCAACGATCCCGAAAAGGCGAAGCACACCGAATCGACGCAGCGCTTTCGCGTGCAACTCATCACCGAGAGTGGCGAGCGATTGCCCAGCAAAGTCGAATTTTCGCGGCGTCCCAACGTCGGTCGAACCGACGACCGAGATCATGCCGTCACGCTCGATACCGTCGATAGCGAACTCGCGCGACGATACAAACGTATCGCCTTTCGGTGCCGGCATTACTCAGGCGAAGCAGCCGTGAATCAAAAGATTCGCGCTCTCGCCGGTCGCGCCGTCACACAAGCTCGCGATGTATTCGATCTGGAGGTGCTCGATCGCGGCGGATTCGCGCATGCCGATCGCATCCGTCGCGAGATTCCCACAGAGATACTGCGAAGCGCCTCGGTCAATCTGGATGCGCTGAGTTTTGACGACTTCAACGGTCAAGTCGTCGAGTATCTGGTTGACGAACATCAAGCCGAGTTCGCCACCCGCAAGGCATGGGCGTCGATGGTCGAGACGGCACGCAGGTTGGTCGCGTCGTGAAACTCGATCTCTTCGCGCAGCCCGATCTCATCGTGTTCACGACGCGCGAGTATGCAGCGGCGGCCGGCATCGGCATCGACAGTGCGTCGCGTCAACTTGCGCGATTGAAGCGCCAGAACAAATCGCTGCAACAACTGACGCGCGGCGTCTGGGCAAACACCGCTCATCCACATTTCAATCCCTATTCCTGCGTTGCCAAGCTGGCGGGCAGAGAGCAGGCCTATGTCTCTTTTTTATCGGCGCTGCACCTGCACGGTGTGTTGTCGCAAATCCCTGCGACGATTCAAATCGCCACGACCGGACACACACGAGCGTTGCGCACACCGATCGGTACCTTCGAATTCCTGCAACTCAAGCCCGCCCTATTCCGTGAAGGAATCGATTGGCGCGATACCGCGATCCCTTATCTGCTCGCGACTGTCGAAAAGGCGTTGTTCGATACTCTCTACATCTCCACACGCAAAAACCGCCGGTTTTCGCGTCTCCCTGAACTTGAACTGGATACCGGGAATTTCAACGAGCGGATCTATAAGAAGCTGATCAAGAATTCCCAGCTCCCACCACAGGTCATGGTGGCGATGCGGGCTCGGTACGAATCGCTGCCGTTGAGGCTGTAGGAGCTTGTCCGTCGTCTCATGCGCGCGGCTCCGCTGGAACGAACCTCAACCTGCAAGGTCGATCGGCTAGCGGCGCATGGAGGCTGCATAGTGCGAACCCGCCTTCGCCTCTACCGATACCTCGCCAGAATCTTCCCCAGCGCCGCATTCCCCGGGGTGAGCCGCTCGTACGGAATCTGATTCAGGGGCTGCGCCGAGGTCTCGTTCACGGTGTGAAACTCAGGGCTCGTTTCGTCGATGTAGATCAACCCGGTGACGTATTCGCCTCGCGCCTGCTTGTCGCGAATGTAGTTGAATGCCTTGCCGCGCTGCGTCGGATCGTAGCTCGGATCGAGCTTGCGCAACAGGATGCGACTGCCGTCGTGCATCGTGACGGGCATCACTTCGCCCTCGGCATAGCTCGCCTTGATTTCCGCCGCTGGCGCGACGAAGTCCGCATGCACGACCTCGCCGTAGTGATCGCGCACGAAGGCGTAGCTCTTGGTCGAGCCCTCGTGATCGTTGAACGTGACGCATGGCGAAAGCACGTCGATCAGCGCGAATCCTTGATGGCGCAGTCCCGCCTGAATCAACGGAACGAGCTGCTGTTTGTCGCCCGAGAAACTGCGCGCGACGAAGGTGCAGCCGAGCGTCAGCGCCGCGAGCACCGGATCGATGGGTGGCTGCACGTTCTCCTCGCCGCGTTTCGCCTTCGAGCCGATGTCGGCCGATGCGGAGAACTGGCCTTTGGTAAGCCCGTACACGCCGTTGTTCTCGATCACATACAGCATGTTCACGTTGCGGCGCATCGCATGCGCGAATTGTCCGAAGCCGATCGAGAGCGTGTCGCCGTCGCCGGAGAGGCCGATGTAATGCAGATTGCGATTCGCGGCATTCGCGCCGGTCGCAATCGACGGCATGCGACCGTGCACGGCATTAAACCCGTGGCCGCCGCTATCGAAATAAGCCGTCGTCTTCGATGAGCAGCCGATGCCCGACAGCTTCACCAGCGC
>ERZ795041.228-NODE-228-length-22150-cov-7.107445_pt1 | contig 22150 bp, 15 predicted proteins | sample MGYA00375125_ERZ795041 | MGnify/ENA primary metagenome ERZ795041 (study PRJEB30170, sample SAMN03074214) | activated sludge metagenome | biome: Common Effluent Treatment Plant; feature: Wastewater; material: Activated sludge; isolation source: activated biomass in...
GTCCACGCGGCCGTGGTAGATGTTCAACAGGCTTTGGCGGAAGCGCTCGCGCAGCGGGGCCATCAGCAGTTCGCCGTTGCGGGCGATGCCGCCGAAGAGCACGATGCGCTCCGGACCGGTGACGGCCACGGCGTTGGCCAAGCCCACGGCCAACCAGCGCGCCGCATGGCGGAAGGTCTGCAACGCGGCCGTGTCGCCTTGTTGCGCTGCCTTGGCAATGCACAACACGCCTTCCTCCTTCAGCACGTCCGGGTTGCCGTCCAGCTCCGAATAGGTTTGCCGCAGCCCGCGGATGCTCACGTACGCTTCCAGGCAACCCTTCCTTCCGCAGGTGCAATCCCGCCCGTCGATCACGATGGTGGTATGGCCCAGTTCGCCGGCGTTGCCGTGGCTGCCCAGCACCAGCTGGTCGTTCACGATGAAGCCGCTGCCCACGCCGGTGCCGAGGGTCACCATCAGCAGGTCCTTGCAGCCTTTCCCTGCGCCATAGCGCCATTCGCCGAGCGCGGCCGCGTTGGCATCGTTGCCCAGCACCGCCGGGATGCCGGTGCGCAGCTCCAGCATGCGGGCCAGCTGCACGTCGTGCTTCCACGGCAGGTTGGGCGCCATCTCAATGATGCCCGTGAGCTGGTTGGCGTTCGGTGCGCCGATGCCGATCCCCGTAGGTGGTTCGTTGTCAGTTGTCAGTTGTCCGACCGCGTCCGCCAAGGCATCAGCGAAGGCATCCGCGCTGGCGTGGCCGGTGGTGGGCAAACTCTTTCGTGCGACCACTTTGCCCTGGTCCACCAATCCCAGCTTGGTGCTGGTGCCGCCGATATCGATGCCGATGATCATGGGGGAGAAGGGAGGTTTTCCGGGTGAAAGGTGAAGATGCGAAGAAGGGAAGGAGGGAAGAAGTATTGAACCGGATTGATCAATTCATTTTCTGATCATCGCTTCCGCCGGCTTGCTGCCCCTGAACCCGAACCACGCCAAATACCCATAGCAGAGCAGTGGCAGCACAAAGCTCAAGTGCATGGCCGTTTCACCGAGGCCCCGTGACTGCAGCAGATCGATCAGCGCACCTTGCGCCACGGGCACCAAGGCGCCGCCCAGGATCATCATCACCAGCAGGGAGCTGCCCTGGCCGGTGTCGTTGCCCAATCCATTAATGGCAAGTGTGAAGATGTTGCTCCAGAGGATGGAGTTGAACAGGCCCACGGCAAGAATGGCCCATAAGGCCAACACCCCGCCACTGCCCATGGTAACGAGTACCAGTGCAGCGGCCACGCAAGCAAAGATGCCGGTAACCTGTCCTGCTTTCCGGCCTGCGACCACAAATACCGCCATGTTGGCCGCAATGAGCACCGCCAAGGGCCATAGTTGGCCGAGATGCAATCCACCGCCCAAGCGGTTGATGAAGCCCAGCAGCAGGAAGAGGGCCACTCCAATGCCGATCATGAAGCCGATGCGCTTCGCCCCATGGAAGCGGTCGCTGAGCGCTACGGCGCCGAGGAAACGCCCGCACATGGCACCGCCCCAGTACAGGCTCAGGTAGTTCTTCGCGTCATTGTGCTCCAGCCCCAGTACATTTTCCAAGCCCAGGAAGCCAATGATCAAACTGCCGATGGCCACCTCGGCGCCCACGTAGCAGAAGATGGCCGCCATGCCGTTGCGCAACTGGCGGTGGCGCAGCGCGTGCTGCCGCTCACCGGCGTTGGTGTGCGCAGGTTCCGGCAATGCGGTGAAATACACCCACACGGCTTGCAGCAGCAGCAACGCCGCGAAGAACGCGTAGGGCCAGCGCACCGCCGCATCACCCTTGAAGTGCTCAAAGATCAAAGCGCCGCCGATCAGCGGGGCCAGGGTGGTGCCCAGCGAGTTGAAGCCCTGCGCCAAGTTGAGGCGGCTGCTGGCCCCTTCGGCCGAACCGATGATGGCCACGAAGGGGTTGGCGGCGATCTGCAGCAGCGTGAAGCCCAAGCCCAGTACGAACAAGGCCATCAGGTAGAAGCCGTAGGCCTGTACGTAGGTGGCGGGCACGAAGAGCGCCGCACCGGCCGCGCTCAGCAGCAAGCCCGCGATCAACGCGCGCTTGTAGCCGATCCGCTGGATGGGATCGCCCTTGCTGCTGGAGTAGATGTAATAGGCCAGCGAGCCCATGAAGTAGGCCCCGAAGAAGCAGAATTGCACCAGCATGCTCTGCCACCAGCTCAGGGTGAACACGGCCTTGAGGTGGGGGATGAGCACGTCGTTCATCACCGTCATGAAGCCCCATACGAAGAAGAGCGTGGTGAGCACGGCCATGGGCCAGGCGGTACGGTGGCTTATGGTGGTTCTTCCTTCGCTGGACATGGTTGTTCCGGCGTGGCTTGGGCCTGGGATGCACCCCGCCAAGGTGGCCAAAATAGCGCAACGGCGCCTGGCCCAGCGCCTGTGCGAACAACGTACCTTCGCGGCTGTTGTAATGCCAATACGCAAGACGATGCCCACTACAAAACACCAGGATACCCGGAGCCAACGCGCCATCAAGCTCGAAAGCAAGTTTGGAGCACACAACTACCACCCGTTGCCCGTGGTGCTGGAACGTGGAGAGGGCGTGTTCCTGTGGGACGTGGAGGGGAAGCGCTATTATGATTTCCTCAGTGCCTACAGCGCGGTCAACCAAGGCCACTGCCACCCGAAGATCATCGCGGCGCTTACGGAACAGGCCAAAAAGTTGACCCTTACCAGCCGGGCCTTTTTCAACGATGTACTGGGCGAATACGAGGAATATGTCACCGGATTTTTCGGGTATGACAAGGTGCTGCCCATGAACACCGGTGCCGAGGCGGTGGAAACCGCCATGAAGCTGGCGCGCAAATGGGGCTATAAGGTCAAGGGTATTCCCCGCGACCAGGCCCGGATCATCGTGTGCAGCGGCAACTTCCACGGCCGCACCATCAGCATCATCAGTGCCAGCGTAGACCCCGATGCACGTGCCGATTACGGCCCGTACACGCCCGGCATCGATGTGATCCCCTATGACAACCTGCCGGCGCTGCAACGGGCCTTGGAACACCCGCACGTGGCGGCCTTCCTGGTGGAACCGATCCAAGGCGAAGCCGGGGTAATGGTGCCACACGCCGGTTACCTGAAGGAGGCATACGAGGCCTGCAAGGCGCGCAACGTGTTGTTCATGGCCGATGAAGTACAAACAGGCATCGGGCGCACGGGAAAACTGCTGGCCTGTGAACATGAAGGCATCCGCCCCGATGTGTTGATCCTGGGCAAAGCGCTCAGTGGCGGGGTCTATCCGGTCAGTGCGGTGCTGGCCAATGACGACATCATGCTCACCATCAAACCGGGCGAGCATGGCAGCACCTTCGGCGGCAACCCCGTTGCAGGCCGGGTGGGCATTGCGGCCCTAGAGGTGATCAAGGAAGAAAAACTGACCGAAAACGCGGCGAAGTTGGGTGAGGTGTTCCGCGCCTCCATGCAAAAGCTGGTGGACGAGTTCGGCTGGGTGACGCTGGTGCGCGGCAAGGGCTTGCTCAACGCGGTGATCATCGAGCCACGCAAGGACGGCCGCACGGCTTGGGATCTGTGCCTGCTGCTGGCCGAGCACGGCTTGCTGGCCAAGCCTACGCACGGCGACATCATCCGCTTCGCCCCGCCATTGGTGATGAACCGTCAGCAGCTGGACGAATGCTGCGCGATCATCCACCAGTGCGTGAAAGCCTTCCACTAAGCACCGGAGCCGCAAAGGCTTCTCGTAACGGAGGAGCCTCAAGGCGCTTTTGACCGGTCCACGGTACGCACCAGCTTGCCCTTCTCGTAGTATTTCTCCAAGTAAACTTGCCCGTCCGGTGCGTATTCGATCTGTACGCCCTCCTCCAAGCCCTTGTCCCAGTGCTCGGTGTACTTGGGCGTGCCGTTCTCGTAATAATAATTCCACTCGCCCTGTTCCACGCCATTCTCAAACCGCCCCACATAATCCAGCTTGCCATTGGGGTAGTACACCTTCTCCATCACTTTTACCGCCGCTTCGCCCTTCCCCTTGAGGTACAGCACCACTTCGGGCTTGCCATTGGGGTGCCGACTGGCCACGAATTTGTTGATGCCCGAGCAGCCCATGGCCGCACAAAAGCCCAATGCAAAAAGGAGCGGCGTGCCTTTCATCGTGCACAAATTAAATACACCGGCATGAAGGCACTGGAACTTCAGGTGCAAGCGACCGTCAGTTTTTCAACAATGGCGCGCAGGGGCCGCAGCAATGGGATGCCCGCTCCCGGCAGTCAGAACCGGGCGATCAATTTCAGGTTGATCCGCCGGGGCGTCAAGAATTCAGGAATCCCGTAATAGCGCCCCTGTACATCCTGCACCCAGGTGTAGTCCACCGTGTTGTTGAGGTTGATCAGATTGAACACCTCGAGCGAGAGCCATAGGTCCTTGACGTGCCGCAGCACTCCCGTTTTTTCCTGGCCTGGTGCGCCTAAGAGCTGCTTGCTGAACCCGATGTCCACGCGGCGGTATAGGCTGGTGCGGAGGGTGTCGGCATAGCGCGTGGCATTCGGCGGCCCGTATGGCAGGCTGGTGCCGAACAGCAGGTTCACGTGTACCTTGAAGGTAGGCCATCGGGGCATCTCATCCTGAAAGAAGAGGGCGAAATTCACCCGCTGGTCGGTGGGGCGGGGGATGTAGCCGGCATCCACGCGCACGCTGTCAGCAGGGGTGCGGTCCAGGGTCTCGGCCCCGTCGGTGCGCTCACCGTACTTGTTGTAATAGCGGTGAAAGTAGTCGCCGTCCAGGTCTTCCATGGTGTTCATCACGGAAAGGGAAGCCCATGATTCCACGCCCTTGATGAACTCCCCGTTCAGCTTCATGTCAATGCCTGTGGCATAGCCTTTGGCGTTGTTCTCGGCATAGTAGCGTATGCGCACATTGTCCAGTTCGTACGGGATCAGTTTGCTCAGGGCCTTGTAGTACAGTTCCGTGGTGAACTTGAAGGGGCGCTCCCATAGTTGGAACTGGCGGTCCATGCCGAGGATGAAATGGATGCTTTCCTGGGCCCGCACCTCCGGGTTCAACTGGCCTTGGAAATTGCGAAGCTCACGATAGAAGGGAGGTTGGTAATAGGATCCAGCGGCCAGCCAGAAGCTGTAGTCGCGCCGAACAGTATCGCCCGGTGCCACGGCCTTGCGCCATGCCGGGTGAAAGGCCAGGCGCGCCCGGGGGCTGATCACGGTTTGCCCATTGTAGCTCCAGTTTTGGCCGCGCACCCCGGCCACCAAGGCCCACTTGTGCCCCCGCGCGGTGTTCCATTCCCAGGCATTCTGCACATAGGCCGCCGTGCGCAAGCTGTGCAGGTCGATCCTGGATTTCACGCTGCTGTTCAGCTCCAACAGCCCGTTGTTCAACTGGGGGATGCTGTATCCTGCGCTGTCCACCATGTACCATTCGCTCAGCCGGTCGCTGATCTGCTCGGTGCGGGCTTCAATGCCCCACTGCAGGTTGTTCTTCCGGCCCCAAACCCAAGAGCCCGTGTGCGTGGCGCTGATCACGGTGGCTTCCAGGCTGTTCCGTGCGTGGTCCAGGTAGGCGCCAATGCCCAGGTCGCGCACCACCTCGCCGAATTGCTCGCTGGCCAGGTTGCGGTCCAGTTCACCCAACCGGTATTCACCAAGGATGTCCATCCGTTCGGTCTCGTAGGTGTTGAACGCACTGCCCGTGAATTTCAACAGCATCTCTTTGGACGGGCGCACGTTCAGGTTCAAAGCCCCGGAGAAGGTCTCGTAGGCGGTGCGCTGCTGGCCTTCGAAATACACCGTGTAGCGCAAGGCTTGGTTGAAGTTCCCCAATTCCGTCTCCCGGTCGCTGGGGATCACGTCGTAGCGGTTGCGCGAATACAGGCCGAGGAAGCCCAGCTCCACCTTGTCGCTCAGGTCGTAGGTCCAGTAGCTCTGCAGGTCGGTGTAAGTGGGTATGTAGTCGCCTTGCGTGTCCAGCCCCTTGAGGATGGTGCTCAGGGTGCGGTAGCGGAACCCGGTGATCTGCCGCAGACGCTGGTGGGCCATGGCACTGCCCACGGTGGCCGAGCCGCCAAGCAGGCTGGCGGATACGGTGGCATCGAACTCGCGCGGGCGGCGGTAGGTGATGTCCAGCACGCTGCTGAGCTTGTCGCCGTAACGCGGTTCCCAGCCGCCGGCGCTGAAGTGGATCCGTTCGATCATGTCCGGGTTGGGGAAGCTCAGTCCTTCCTGTTGCCCGCTGCGAACCAAGAAAGGCCGGTAGACCTCAATGCCGTTCACGTACACTAAGTTCTCGTCAAAATTGCCCCCGCGCACGTTGTAGCCGCTGCTCAGCTCATTTCGCGTCATTACGCCTAAGCTGCCCTGTAGCAGGCTGTTCACATCGCCCAGCGAAGGCTGGAAGTGGGAGGTGCGTGCATTGAGCTTGTCGATGCCGGCATCCCGCAGCCGATTGCTGGTGACGGTCACCGGGCCGATCACCGTGGAACGGATCACCACATCCAGCTTACGTACTTCCCCCGGCTTCAGGTCCAGCTCCCGTTCCACCACATCGGCCCCCGGGTAGGCAAAGCGCAATACAATGCCCTGACCGGCCGGCACCGTGATGTGGTAGGCACCGTTGGCGCCCGAAGTGACCGCGGCGTGGCCGGTCACGGCGATGCTGGCGTCAGGCAGCGGGCGGTTCTCATCATCGCGTACCACGCCCTGCACCGTGGCCGTTTGTGCCATAAGTAGGCACGGGATCAACAAGATCGTGAAGAAGAGCAAATGCCTCATGCACCGTTGTGCGGGTGGAACGCCTTTTGGGGGCGGGCCAAAGTAACGGGCCAAAGCCGGGTTTAGTGCCACCGCCCCGGACTTTCCGCTTTTCCGCCTGCTCCCGGATCTTCCCGTGCTTGAACCTGTGATCCGCATGGGTCGCCATCCGGCTGATGCGGGATCAACAAGGACGCCGGTACAGGAGGTCCAGTGTGCGGTGGTGCGAACGAGGTTGCGCGCCACCCGTGCACCTGTGTCCATTGTGCTTTCACAAACCACCTTGGCGGAGCACGATCCGTGTGCCTCCGCCTATCCAACCACGGGAACTCACTTCGCCGCTGCCGGAGCTTCCTGCCACGGGTCGTACATGTATTCCTCCACGGCCTGCTCCAAGTTGGCCGGGCGGGGCACGGTGGCCAGGCCCGCGCGGTAGGCTTCTTCGGCCACGGCCACGGCCACGGCTTTGGAAAGTGAACGGATCTGGGCCAGGCGCGGGTAGAGGGACCCGTGCTGAATATCCCCTTCTTGTACCAGTTGTGCCAAGGTGCGTGCCGTGATCAGGAACATGGTGTCGGTAACCACCTTGCTGCCGGCAACGAGCGCCCCCAGGCCGACGCCTGGGAACACATAGGCATTGTTGCCTTGTCCCGGCCGGAACTCCTGGCCCTTGTAGGTGACCGGCGGGAACGGGCTGCCGCTGGTGAACACGGCCTTGCCGTCGCTCCATTCGTAAGCCTGTCGGGCGGTACACTCGGCACGCGAGGTGGGGTTGCTCAGGGCGAAGATCACGGGGCGCTCGTTCATGGCGCTCATCTTCTGCACCACCGTTTTGTCGAAGGCGCCGGCAGAGCCGGTGGCGCCGATGAGCACGTTGGGCCGGAGGTTGTCCAAGGCTTGCAGGAAGGACATGCGCTGGAAGCGGTGTGCATAGCGCGCGTTGTGCGGCTTCAACTGGTCGCGGCCCTCAACGATCAGCCCCTTGCTATCGAGGAACCAGCAGCGCTGGCGGGCTTCCTCCAGGCCCAAGCCTTCTTCCTGGAAGGCGGACACCATCAGGTCGGCGATGCCCGTGGAGGCGGAACCCGCGCCGAGGAACATCACCCGCAGGTCCTTGAAGGCCATGCCGGTGATGCGCGTGGAGGCGAACACGCCGGAGAGGGCCACGGCGGCAGTGCCTTGGATGTCGTCGTTGAAGCAGCGCACGCTGTCGCGGTACTTGTCCAGCAGGGTGTAGGCGTTGAGCGTGGAGAAATCTTCGAACTGGACCAGGGCCTTGGGCCAGCGCTGCTGCATGGCCCGCACGAATTCGTCCACCAGCCCGAAGTAGGCTTCCCCGGTGATGCGGCGCTCGGGGTAGCCGAGGTAGAACGGGTCGTCCAGCAGCTCCTGGTTGTTGGTGCCCACGTCCAGCGTAACGGGCAGGCACTGGTGCGGAGGTATGCCTGCGGTGGCGGTATAGAGCGCCAGTTTGCCGATGGGGATGCCCATGCCGTTGGCGCCCAGGTCGCCTAAGCCCAGGATGCGCTGCCCATCGGTGACCACGATGATGCGCACGTCTTTTCCGGGCCAGTTGGCCAGCACCTCCGCTATGCGCCCTTTGTGCTCGCGGGTGATGTAGAGGCCCTTGGTGCGCCGGAAGATCCGCGAGAAATTCAGGCAGGCTTCCCCCACGGTGGGCGTGTAGATCAACGGCATCGTTTCCTCCAGGTGCCTCTCCACGCTGGCGTAGTAAAGCCGCTCGTCGCGGTCCTGCAGACCGTTGAGCATGATGTAGCGCTCCAGGTCGTTGGCCTTGTGGCGGAGCATGTCCATCACGCGCTCCACCTGCTGTTCCCGCGTGGTGACGGCATGCGGCAGCAAGCCTTCCAAGCCCATCGCCTTGCGCTCTTCGCGCGTAAACTCCACGGACCGGTTCAAGGCGGGGTCGCGCAGGACGTCGATGCCTCTTTTCATGGGTGGCTAAGGTAGGAAAGCGGGAAAGCAGGACATGGCAAGGCTGCAAAGCGGGCGCAAAGGGCGGATCGGGATGCAGGCACTGTGCAGCGCGCTGGAATTGCCGGGGAGCGAAGCGCGGGCGGAAGCCGGCTGCAATAACACCAGGCGATCTGGGTTATTAGGTCGCGCCTATTTGCGATTTCAACGATGCCAATGCCGTCTTCATTCACGGAACTCATCTTCCTCATTGCGCTGTTCCTGCCGGCCCTCGTTGCTGTATTTCTGGTCAAGGCGCTCATCGAACGTCGTCAGCACAGTGGAAACCACAAGGTGAAGACCTGGACTGTGATCATGGTACTGGCATTCTTGTGGAATCCGATCGCACAGGCCATTATTCTGGAGCCGTTGGACAACATGCGGGGTGCCAGCATTAGGAACCGGGCCTCTGCGGCAGGCATCATCGGGATGGACGAAACCCAAGTGCGCTCATTTCTTGGTGAACCCTCCAGGATCCGTTACTATTCGGATGTGCTCACATGGGAGTACAAGCAGATTCCCGGCTACTGGTTCAGCAGCTACTTTCAGGTCTTTTTCCGGTCGGGCGTTGTTTACGGGATTGAGGCGAACGATGATTAGGCTGAAGTTCCAGCCCAATTCCCGGCGCTTGGGTGCTTACCGAGCGCGCTTTCCGTTTCAGCCTCCAGCCATTAACGACCTTACACGTGATTGCCCCATGAGCGCAGTGCTGGCAACCGCCGGACCTATGCGCCGGACCTGTGTGCAAGAGGCTCAGTCCGAACGGGATACTGGCCCTCGACAGATTCGTGGAATTAACAGGGAAGCCGAGCGCGGGGTCTTCCTCTTAAGCCACGGTTGCAGGCGAGGTGATGCCTTGTCTATGTGCATCGCTCAATTCCACGGAAAGCTCGCCGGGGCATTGGCCATGCAGCGTGGCCTCCGTGGACCCGCCTCCTATGCTGGCCGCAATGCCCTGGTACGCACGCCATTCCAACCACTTCATGGTTACGCCGGGACACACGCCTTATCGCCCTTCCTTCACCAACCGCCACCTGCCGACGGTGCCATCGCTGAAGCGCACCTCCACTGACCAGAACCCCGGCGCCCAGTGGGCGATGGACATGGAGCCGCCCTGGAATCCGGCATGGGCAACCTCGCGGCCCGTAAGGTCCCAAGCACGTACCTGCTTGACCCGCACATTGGTGTCTAACCACAACCTATCGTGTGCCGGGTTGGGGTAGAGCAGTGGCTGTTCCTTCGTGCCTGCCTCGGCAATGCCCACGGTGAGCACCACGCTCACCTGTTCCGTTTGCCAAGTGCACCCGGCCGGTGTTGTGTAGGTCGCATGGTATGATCCATTGGATTGCGGCAACCAGGAGGAGGAATCAGCGCCGGGGATCGGGTCGTTGTTCAGGAACCACTGCCAACTGGTGCCGCCGGGAAGGGTGAGCGTGTCGCCATGCTGCTGGACTTCGAGCGCAGGATCCCCCTCTTCAGTCACGGCCGCATCCGAGGTGATGCTTTGCCCGTGCGCATCGCCCACTTGCACGGAAAGCCCGCCGGGGCATTGGCCATACAGTGTGGCGCCCGTGGACCCGTCCCCCCACAGGACATCAAAGGGTCCGCTGCCATTGGTGAAGACCGTGCGGGTGCCATTGCATTCGCCCGGGCAGGCAGGAGTGGTGTGCACGTTCACGGCGAAGGTGGTGTCCAGGCCGCTGACCAGCATGCCATCGCCATTCTGGATGTCGCTGATGGTGGTGCTGCCGTAAGTGATCGTGCCCCAGAAGTAGCCGCCGAAGTAGAGCCGGTGCGGCGCAACAGCTTGCCGGTGAATGCACAAAGGGATGTCGCGCTGGTATCCGCTGGGTTGACTGAACCACACCGGGGTGCCGTCCGCGCGCAGCTTCATGATCAGGGCATCCTCATCGCCCAGCACGGTGAAACTTTGCCCCAGCAGCTCTATGGTGTTGGTGAACTGCATGGCTACGTAAGCGTTGCCCTTGCCATCGGCGGTAATGTCCCAGGCGAGGTCGCGGCCTGCGGAGCCTGACCTGTGCCCCCAGCGGTGGTTGCCCTGTTGATCAAGCCCGAGCAGGAAGATGTCGTCGTTGCCGCCTGCGGATTGCAGGGTGTCTTCCGGCAGGTACAAGCTGCCCCACAGGCTGCCGACAACGAAGAGGTTGCCGAGGCTGTCGGCGGCAATGCCGGTTCCTTCCACGTTGGCCAATCCGGAATAGGCGCGGGACCACAGGCCGTTGCCATCGAGGTCGCAGGCCAGTACGTACAGGTTGCCGCCACCCGTGGTGGAGAGGGGAAGTTCGCCGTAGGTGGAGATGCCGTAATTGGCCTGGCCCGTAATGAATAACCTGTTGCCCTGGATGCTGATGCCGCGCCCGCTCTTGTTGCTTCCGCTCACGGCCCCCGAGGAGATGCGGGCCCACTGCGGGGTGCCGGTGCTGTCGTACCGTGCCAGGAATACTTGCCGTATGTTGCCGAGGTTGGGCAATTGGATGGTGCCGATGCGCACCGTGGTGCCGCCGGCCCGGCCCACGATGAAGATGCCGCCATCGGCGGAAAGGGCGATGCCGCGCGCCTCGCTGGTGGCGTAGTCGCCGCCGGCTCGCTGTGCCCAAAGGCAATTGCCGGCCGTATCGTACCGGGCCAGGAAGATGCTGGTGCTGTTGCTGTAGCTCTGAAGGGTGAGGGTGTCGCTAAAGGTGGCGGTGCCGCGGTAGCTGCCCGCCACATAAATGCGGTCTGCAGGGTCGATGGCGATGGCGTACGCCCGGGCATCGAAGCTGGGCACGGTGATGGTGCGCAGCCATAGGCACTCGCCCGAAGCGCTGTACTTGGCCACCACGGCGCCTGTTGTGGCCCCCACGCCCACCGGTCCGCAGGCGAACTGCCCGTTGCTGCCGCGCGTGGTGCCCGCATAGTACACATTGCCCTGGCTGTCGGTGGCAATGGCGTAGCAGAAATCGTCGTTGCTGGTGCCGCCACCGCTGGTGGCCCAGTTCCATTGCTGGGCTAACGAGGGAAGTGTGAGCAGGAAGGCGGCAAGCGCCCAAAGGCGGTTGTTAGGGTGCATGGGGGCAAAGTAGGCGTAAAAGCGAAGCGGGCTTGGTGCTTCCGTGGATCGGGGTGGGAGGTGGCTGATCCCCGATGGGGCCGTGCATGTCCAGCGGTTGGTGGTGCACTGAAAGTTGAGGACATGGCTCAGGGGCCGCATGTACGCGTCCATCGGTTGCTGCCAACTTGCAGGATGGAAAGGAAATGCGGAGTGGCGGCCGGGGCGTGTTACCCGCCTTCGCCGCTCATGCGGAATTGCACCAACAGCTCAAAGGTGCGCCTTCCTGCCAGCAGCACGTCCCGGCCGAAAAGTGCCCAGCCGTACGCCATGCCGAAGGTGGCCGGGCCCCAGTCCATGGAGGCGTTGACGAGCACGGCGTTGTTGTACTGATAGCCCAAACCGGCCTTGAACCCCAGCAGCGGCGGACCGCCTGCGGTGCGCTTGGCGTTCAACAAGTGCTTACCCGTGTAGATGTTGATGCGGCCCGTGTGGAACGGCCCTTGCAGCCGGACGCGCACTTCCCCGCCGAGGAATCCGTTATCCCACGCAGGGAAGGGCAGTTCCAGCATGGTGTAAGCGGTGAAGCGCACGGGCACGTCCGGCAGCGGCTGACCTTCGCGCCGCAGTGTAAGCTTGCCCAGGTGGTCCGCCGAAATGCCCGCCACCAGCACGTTGCGTTCACGCCGGAACCGGCTTTCCTCTTCTTGCTTCAGGGTAAAGGACAGCCCGGCCCGTGTTTCCAGCGAAGTCTGGCTACCGGCTGCCCATTTTTCACCGGACGGCAAGGCGGCATCATACCACTGGCCGTTGTACTGGCTGCCCCATTGGCCATCATCCAGGCCCATGGCGCGGTTGGCCCAATGGATCTCCAGCCCGGTGGAAAGAAACGACCTTCTGCCCGCGCGCAGGTGCACGGCGGGAACCAGGCCTGCTGAGGACAACTGCTGTGCGCCCTCCAATTGGTTGTCCCGTACGGCGACCAAGCCGAGGCCCATCCAGGAGTGCACTTCCTTGTGCTTGTTCTTCAGGCTCCATTCCGTGGCCAACGCTTCGGTGCGCCATGCGCCGGGCATTTGCAGCCATTGGTCCTGGTGCAGCAGGGTGATCCGCCCGCCGGGGTCGAAGCCCGTGCGGGAAGGATCAAGCAGCATGGGAACTTGCCCGGCGAACAAGAGGTCGGCATCTTGTGCCTGCATATAGCTTGCGAGCAGGCAGGCCAGTATGGTGGAAGCGGCGCGGCTCATCGCTTCAGGGTGATGGTTCCGGTGCGCTCGATCATCTCCCCGTTGGTGCGCAGCACGTGCAGTACATACAGGTAGGAGCCTGGCGGCAGGGCCCTGCCGTCGCGGGTGCCGTCCCAGCAATCTTGCACATGGCGGGCATGGAACACACTGCCGCCCCAGCGGTCCAAAATGCTCCAATCAGTTTCCGCGATGCAAGTGCCGAACAAGCAGAGCTGGTCATTCAACTCGTCGCCGTTGGGCGAGAAGATGTTCGGAAGGAACACGTCCGCACAAGGAGGAGCCGGAGGGGTGGTATTGGACGACCACGGGATCACCAGCACCGAATCCATTGCCGTGCAACCCTCCGGGGAAATGGCCTGTACGCTGTACCAGGTTGCGAAGGCCACGGTGCATGCGGTGGTGGCGGAGGTCGGGTCTGCCAATCCGGTGGTGGGCAACCATTGGAAGGTGGCGGGGCTGTTCGCTGGCACGGTATAGCATGAAAGGTCCGCAGCACCGTTCTCGGCCAAGAGGGTGTCCGCATCGATGTACACCGCGATGTCTCCTGCCGTGTTGATGACGAACGCGATTTGCGCTGAGCAGCCCGCACTGTCCGTGGCTGTAACCGTGTATGATCCGGCTGGCAGGTGGTCCACCAGGCTGTTCGTGGTAGCACCCGCGCCAAAGTCGAACATCAAGCCGGGCGAGGTGCTCACGGAATTGACCCAGGCCGTGCCCACGGCTTCGCCGCAGAATGCCGCCGTGGTGGAAATGCTGTCCATCAGTGCGGCCGGTGCCGTAACCGTCAACTCGTACGAATGGCTGCAACCGGTGGTGTCGGTCAGGGTTGCGGCATAGGAGCCTGCGGACAAGCCCGCCACGGCAGGCCCCTGCAGGTCCGGATCAGCCCATGCAATGTCCATGTGCGCAGTATCGGGCTGAAGCCAGGCGATCTGCCCGTCCGCGATGTTGTTGCATGAGGCATTGGTGACTTGCCAAGTGGCCATGGTTGCGGGGGGCAGCTTCACGGACAAACTGTCCGTGCGGCTGCAACCCAGGGTATCGGCCAAGGTGACCACGTAGATGCCGGGCGAAAGGCCGTCAAGGGCAGGTCCGAATAATCCGGGCTGTGCCCAGGTGATCACCAAGGCGGAATCCATCGCTGCGGTATCGGGCAGGTTGAGGGTGATGGATCCCGGTTGCCCATCGCACGTCACGTCGGTAATGTGCCAAGTAGCCGTCAATGTGGGCGGCGTGACCACTTCCAGGATATCGGTGCGGCTACATCCGTTCAAAGTGTCCGTTAACGTGGCGGTGTACAGCCCCGCATCAAGGCCGGTGAGCACCGGACCGGAATAGGTTGCGGGTTGCCAGGCCAAGGAAAGTGCGGCACTGTCTGTTGTGGAAGCCTCCGGCAGGTTCAGTGCGATCATGCCCGGTTCACTTGCACAACCCATGGAGGCCACCTGCCATTCCACATCCGGCGCGGGCAGCACGAACACGGGCACATCCACGTTCACCGTGCATGCCGGCCCGTTGGTGGCAGCCGCCGTGAAGTGTGCCAGGCCTGGCTGCATGGGCGCCGCGGCCTGCGCCTGTGCCCCCGTGGCCACCACCGAATCGCCCAGCAACCATGCCCAGGTTTCAGCACCGGTGCCGGCAAAACTGACGGGTGCCCCGGCGCATACCGTGTCAGTGGCAGTGATCACGGGTTCCGGCATGTCATGGACAACAATGACCGCATGGCTGCACAGGGTCACATGGTCCTGGCCTTCCGCACGCACGTACAGGGTAAAGGAATGGTCCGGTGCAATGGTGAGCGTGTCGCCGGTGGACAGGTACTGCTCCGGTATGCCGCAGGTATCCACATACCACATCCATTCCGCTTCCCAGCCCAGTGCGCCACCGTATACGATGAACGTGATGGAGTCACCGAGGCAGACGTCAAAAACGGGTTGTGGCGGATGGTTGCCTTGATCCCCACCACCACCATCAGCGCCACCGCCACCACCACCACCGCCGTCCGAGGGCGTGCAAATTCCCGTGGACGGCGTGGATATCTTCTGGTCAAGGCGTGCGGCAAAACCGTCCCATGGGCCGCCCCCATAGTTCATCTGGTGCCCTTCGAGCGGGAAGTTGTTGGTGGTGTTGGTGCGCCCGCCCAAGTACAGGGATGTAAAGCCCTTAATGGCCATGGCATGTGCCTCCACGGTGTCAGCCGTGCCGATGTATTGGATCCATGTGGGTGCCTGACTGCTGTCAAAGCGCATGAGCATGACCCCGGGGGTGATGGCTCCAAGGCTGTCCCAGGTCACCCAGTGCCTGGTACTGGCCACGTAGCAATTTCCCTGCTCATCAATGACCGCGGCCACGGCGGCATCGTTGGCCGTATCGCCGATGAAGGTGCTCCACCGGAGCTGGAAGGCGGTGTCCAACAGGGCGATGAAGCCATCTCCCTGGCCGGCGTTCACGGGTTGGAGGGAGAGGCTGTCCGTGTACAGTTCCGGGGAGTAGCTGAAACCTGCCACCAACAGGCTGTCACGGTGAAGGGCAAGGTCGTTGGCACCATCGTTCCCGGTGCCGCCGAAGTAGGTGGCCTTGATCACGGCCAAATTGGTGTCCACTTTGGCCAAAAACACATCGCCAGCGCCTTGTGCCGCAGGGGTCATCGCACCTGGGGTGGCAATGCCGGTGAGACTTGTGGTATTGCCGGCCAGAATGGTGCCGGTGCTGTCGCCTTGCACCACCTGAACCACTTCGTCATCGCCTTCGCCGCCGATGTACGTGTATGCCGAAAGCTGGGCGGTGCCGCTGAGCAGCAGGAGCAGGCCATCGTTTCCGGCCACCCAATTGTTCACTGGTGCCGGTACGCCGGTCAAGGTAGCCGGACCGTTCGCTACAGCACAAACCACCAACCTCCCCGACACGTCAAGTGCTGCCCCGGTGGCCCGTTCGTCCGCACTGCCGCCTATGTAGGTCGCGCCCACAAGCACGCCAGAGCCGCGGAAATGGGCGACGAAGATGTCAAGTCCTCCGCCCGGTGATTGCTGGAAGCTCAGTGTATCCGTGGCGATGCTGTCCTGGGATGTGGTGTTGCCGACGAGATATACTCCGCCAAGGCCATCATCCACCACCTTCACCGCTTCGTCGTCTTCCGTTCCGCCGAAATAGGTACACCACAACATGGACCCCTGTGGCGCGTACTTGGCCACGAAGGCATCGGAAGTGCCCCCGCCATAGCGGCGCTGGTGGGTGAAGCCGCTCCTGCCCGTGGTGTCGTTGCCCAGCAGCAAGCTGTCGCTGGTGCGTCCGGCCACATACACATGGCCGAAACCGTCGGTGGTGATGCTGTTCACCTGATCGGTCGCAAGCCCTCCGGCATAGGTGACCCAATTGGGAAGGATACTGGCTGCATCTTGGGCCCATGCATGTTGTGGTGTGGATAGCACCGTGCACAAGGCTAAAGCGGCCAACACAGTGGAACCGGATTGAGCTTTCCTGGGGGAGGGCATGTTGTGCATGGGAACGGGGTTTGGGACCAAGCTATCCCCGTTACCCTTGGTGGCCATGCGCATTTCCGGGTGCGGTCGGATTCCGCACGGCACCGGCAGGATGCCATGGATAACGGGGCGCCCACAGTGCTTTGTGGCCAACAGTCCGGCCCGTTCCGGAAAAGGGTGTTATCGGTCTGGCCACGAGGGTAACAACGTATCAGGTACGTTGCACACCACACGCTCGACGACGCGCAAATCCCAAGTGCTGTCAGCCCTCATCCTGTTGTGGAAGTATGCTTTGTGCGCCTGGCAGGTACAAGTATCCATCGCGAGCGTCATGCTGAAGCTCCGTTGGCCACCCCCGGCGCTCGCTTGCAGCGAGTGCCCCAAGCTCATCGGCCTCGGGCCGTCAGAACGTGGAAGAAGGCATGAGTTCTTTGTCGGAGCACTACGCATGCAGCAGCGCCCATGCGGGCAGTGGCTTGGATCAATTCAATGCGGACGCGTGAAACGGCCCAAGGCCGAAAGGGATTAAGGCACTCGGCACAGTTGAGCGCTGGGGGGGGACCTTCATTTTGCCCCACCGCCTTTGCGCATCTTGTACAAGCGCTCACTGAAGCCACCGTGCTCCTCAAAGTCGTGGCCCAGGCGGTTTAGCTGACGGTCCAGCATGGCCTTGGTCACATTGGACAGGATGCTCCCGATGTTGGCCGCGATCTCCGGTATGCTGCGGTCCGGCAGGCGGTCATTCACTTCCTTCACCCATCGGATCAACCCATCCACCTCTTTGAATCGCTTGTCGATCAGTTCCTGGCGGATGGGATCATCGCTGGGCCATTCCTTCAGTTTGTTCTGCCGGAGGAATGCTTGGTAATCTTTGCGCAGCTCTACTTGACTGGCCTTCGCCACGTTCGTGAGGTTCATTTCCAACTTCTTGGATGTGGCACTGAACACACTGCCCTCGGCAATGTTGCGGCTGCCGCTTCGCGCGGCTTGGTCCATCTGATCTCTGGTACGGCTTCCCGGCTCAATGAACTTCTTCGTGAATCGCGTAGTAAAATCATAGAGCAGTTCGCCCACTTGGAAGCCAATGAGCTCTTCGAAGCCACCGCTCTTTCCAAAGACCTTGCTGTTGGGTGGTCCTTCAGGCATGTGGCCAAGATAAGGCCGCCCGCCGCACATTCCCTCGGGTGGACACGGTGGACAGGGTAGGCAGCACCCGGTCCACCTGGTCCACCGTGCGGCGGGCCTGCGGGTGCTTTGGGCAAGCCCAGCCTAGTTCTGATCCATTTTTTTCACCATCGTCAGAATAGTGGCCAAAGCAACCGTCTCACCCGTTTCATCAATGACATCCACCAGCCACTTCACGATTCCCCGTGCCACATCCGCACCCTTTGGCGAATCTTCCGTCTTCGGCCGCTTCTCCTGGTCCAACTTCTCCCGGCAGGTGAACTTCACTTGGATCGTTGATCCCGGATACACCGGCTTCAGGAAGCGGCACTCCTCGATTCCGTAGTTCAACAGCACCGGGCCTTTCGGCGGGTCAACGAACAGGCCAGCAGCGCGGCTTAAAATGAAGTAGCCGTGCGCCACGCGGCCGGTGAAGACGGTGCCATCGAGGCTGTTGGCATCCATGTGCGCATAGAACTTGTCGCCGCTCAGCTCGGCGAAGTCCTCGATGTTCTGTAGGGTCACCAAATGCTTTTCGGTGATCAGTGTGTCGCCGATGTGCAGCTCTTCGTAGTGCAGGCGGAAAGGGTGCTTTTCCGTGAGGTGGTAGCGCGCGCCTTGCTGGTACTGCTGCGTGAGGGCGGTGATCATGCTGGGGCTGCCCTGGATGGCGGTGCGCTGCAGGTAGTGCATCACGCCGCGCTTGCCGCCCATCTCCTCGCCGCCGCCCGCGCGGCCGGGACCGCCGTGTACCAGCGTGGCCAGCGGACTGCCGTGGCCGGTGTTCTCCTTGGCCATGTCGCGGTTCAGCACCAGCATGCGGCCGTGGTGGCTGGCCGCGCCCCACACGAACTGCTGTGCCGCCTGTTCATCGTTCGTGGCGATGGTGGCCACCAGCGAGCCCTTGCCCAGCTTGCTCAGCGCGATGGCATCGTCCAGGTCGGTGTACGGCATCAGCGTGCTCACGGGGCCGAAGGCTTCCACCTCGTGGCTCTGCAAATTCTTCCAAGGCTTGTCGTTGCGCAGCAGGATGGGGCTCATGAAGGCGCCCTTCTTCGCGTCCGCGCCGGTGACTTCCACGCTCTTCGGATCGCCGTACACCAGCGCACTGCCCTTCAGCAGCTCGTTCAAGTTGGCGCGCACTTCCTCGCGCTGCGCCAAGCCCACGAGCGAGCCCATGCGCACGCCTTCCGCGCGCGGATCGCCGATCACCGTGCCCGCCAGGCGCTTGCTGATGGCCTGCTGCACATCTTCCACCAGATTTTCCGGCACCATGATCCGGCGCACGCCGGTGCAACGCTGGCCGCACTTCAGCGTCATCTCGCGGCCCACTTCCTTCACGAACAGGTCGAATTCCGGCGTGCCGGGCACGGCATCCGGCGCCAGCACGATGCTGTTCAGGCTGTCGGCCTCCATGTTGAAGGGCACGCTCTCGGCGATGATGCGCGGATGCACCTTCAGCTTGCGGCCCGTGCTGGCGCTGCCGGTGAAGGTCACCACGTCCTGGCTTTCCACATGGTCCAGCAGGTCGCCCGCGCTGCCCACGATCAGCTGTAAGGCGCCCTCGGGCAGGATCTTGCTTTCCAGGATGGCCTTCGTCATGGCTTCGGTGAGGTAGCTGGTCACGGTGGCAGGCTTCACCACGGCGGGCACGCCGGCCATCCAGTTCACGGCGCATTTTTCCAACATGCCCCAGATGGGGAAGTTGAAGGCGTTGATGTGGACGGCCACGCCCTCCTTGGGCACCATGATGTGGTGGCCGATGAAGCTGCCGTTCTTGCTGGTCTTGATGGCGTCGCCGTCCACGTAGAAGGGCATGTTGCCCAGGGAGCGGCGCAGGCTGGCGTTGGCGAACACGTTGCCGATGCCGCCCTCGATGTCCACCCAGCTGTCGGCCTTGGTGGCGCCGGTGCGGTAGCTCACCTGGTAGAATTCCTCCTTGCGCTCCATCAGGTACATCGCCAGGGCTTTCAGCATCCGTCCCCGTTCCGGGAAGGTCATTTTCCGGAGCGGCGGACCGCCAACCTCCCGCGCGTAGGAAAGCATGCGGCCGAAGTCCAGCCCGCCGCTGCTGGTGGTGGCGATGGTTTCACCAGTGATGGCGTCGGTGAGCTCGGTCTGCTTGCCCGTTCCGGCGACCCACTGGCCTGCGATGTAGTTCTGAAGTTGCATTGGGGCGAAGGTAGCCGTGGAGGTGGCTATCTTTGGATTACAGATAGAACCATGGATACCCGCGCGCTCAAGCTCGAACTACTGGAAAAACTGGCCGCTGTGAACGACGCTGCGAAGTTGAACGAGGTGAAGCATGTCCTCGATGGCACGGATGGCTTCGAGCTTTCGGACGAGCAACTGAACGTTGTTAGCGAACGCTACGAGCAACACAAGCGTGGCGAAGCCAAGACCTACTCCTGGGAGGAAGTGCAGTGCATGCTGGAGGAGAACAGGCGCAAGGAACAACGATGAGCTTCCGGCTCGTCATCCACGAAGAGGCTTATCGGGAGTTGGACGAAGCCGAGCGCTACATCGAAGCGCGGCGCTCCGGTATGGCCGCAAGTTCCGTGCTGAGGTGGATGCCTGCTTCCGGTTCATAATGGAACGTCCGACCGGGTTCGCACAACGGCGTTCGGGTTTCCGCTATGGGTCGGTGGCCCGGTTTCCGTATCGCGTGATCTATCGGGTCTATGAGGATGTGATCTTTGTCGCGGCTGTGTACCACGGCAAGCGCAAGCCTTACGGCTGGGCGAGGCGCACGATATAACTCAATGACCGCGCTCGGAGAAGGTCATCTGAAGCAGGCGTCTTCGTTCCGCACAAGCGGGAGGCGGACCGCCGACCTCCCGTGCGTAGGAAAGCATGCGGCCGAAGTCCAGCCCGCCGCTGCTGGTGGTGGCGATGGTTTCACCAGTGACCGCGTCGGTGAGCTCGGTCTGTTTGCCCGTGCCGGCGACCCACTGGCCGCAGGTGTAGTTCTGGAGTTGCATGTGTTTCATCCCGGCGATAGGCGGGAAGGGCAAAGTAAACTCCAAGCTCATCAATGGCCCTTCCTTTCCCCAGGGCTATCGCGTCTTACCAGCAGCACAGAAAGGTATGCACTGTGCGACGCCCTTTGGGGTCGACCACCGCGCAGGATGTGGTTTCTACGTTGTGTGACCCACTTCGGGGTCACCAGTCGTGTTTTCTCAACTGACCCCAACGGGGTCACAGAGCGTAGCAATAACACGATAAATGGAGTTCGACCCCGGAGGGTGTCGCACAAAATCCCATGCCTGACCAGGGAATAAGACGCGATAGCCCTGCTTCCTTTCCAAGTGGTGAACTTGCGGTCGCACAGGGTCTGCGGGGTTGGGTTGCCTTTCCCCATACGCCGGAAGTTGGCCGCCCCGTGCGATCTTCGCCGGGCCCATGCGCTTTGCCTTTCTCTCTGCTTTTCCGCCTTACCGGGGCGGCATCGCCCAGTTCAGCACCGCCTTGGTGCACGAACTGCGGAAGGAGCATCAGGTTCAGGCCTTCACTTTCACCCGCCAATACCCGGACTTCCTCTTCCCGGGCACCACGCAATTTGATGAAGGACAAACCGACGAGATCGCGGCGGTACGGGTTCTTGACAGCATCAATCCGCTGACCTGGGCGCGCACGGCGAAGCGAATGGCTGCGGCAAAGCCCGAGGTGGCCGTGCTGCGCTACTGGATGCCCTTCTTCGCGCCCGCCATGGGGGCGGTGGCAGCCAACCTGCGCAAACGCGACGTGAAGGTGGTCACCATCGTGGACAATGCCCTGCCGCATGAACAACATTTCTACGACCAGCCGCTGACGCGTTGGTTCCTGCGGAAGAATGATGGGTATGTGGCCATGACCGATGCGGTGCGGCAAGACATCCTTTCCCTGCATCCGCAGGCCAAGGTGAAGTTGATGCCGCACCCGTTGTACGACCATTTCGGTGCTCCGATGGACATGGTGGAGGCCCGCCGGAAGCTGGGCCTGCCCGCCGATGCCCGCGTGTTGCTCTTCTTCGGCCTGATCCGCGACTACAAGGGCCTGGACCTGTTGATCGATGCATTCAACGGGCTGGATCCGCGTTACCACTTGTTGATCGCCGGCGAGCCGTACGGTGATTTTTCCCGCTACTCGGACTGGATCGAGCGAAGCCCCCTGAGCGCGAACATCCATGTGCACGCGCGTTTCATTTCCGATGCGGAAGTACCGGAATTCTTTGGCGCTGCGGATGCCGTGGTGCTGCCGTACAAAAGCGCGACGCAAAGCGGTGTCACGGCCATTGCCCTGCACTTCGGCGTGCCGGTGGTGGCCACGGATGTAGGTGGATTGAGGGAGATGGTGCGTACCGGCCAGACCGGTGTGCTCGTGCCCGGGGTTGATGCGTATGCCGTTCAGAACGGCATTGAAGCCCTGTTCAGCATCGACCCAATGGAGCTGCGCCGGGGCATTGCCGCGCTGCGTGAAGAGCTTACCTGGGCGCGGTTTGCGCAAGGC
>ERZ795041.229-NODE-229-length-22141-cov-3.917097_pt1 | contig 22141 bp, 15 predicted proteins | sample MGYA00375125_ERZ795041 | MGnify/ENA primary metagenome ERZ795041 (study PRJEB30170, sample SAMN03074214) | activated sludge metagenome | biome: Common Effluent Treatment Plant; feature: Wastewater; material: Activated sludge; isolation source: activated biomass in...
GTTCGACGGGCTCCCGGTGACGCTGTCGCTGCTCTTCGCCGAGCTCGACGGCACGCCCGTTCACTATCTTGGTTGGAATCTTGCCGATACGACGAAACCCGGCTTGTTGTTCGTGCACGGCTTTCGTGCGCACGCGCGCTGGTGGAGTTTCGTTGCGCCGTTCTTTCTGAGCCGCTATCGCGTCGTCGCGATGGATTTTCCCGGCATGGGCGATAGCGCTGCGCGAGCGGCGTACGACTGGATCGATTTTTCACGCAGCATTCGCGCGGTATTGGAGCACGCGGGTTTGGGGCGTTCGACGCTCGTGGGCCACAGCTTCGGCGGATCGCATGTCGCACGTGCTTGCTATGAGTATCCCGAGCTCGTCGAGCGCGCGGTGATCATCGACAGCTACATCCCGGTCCTCGGACATGTGCATCGACCGCCGTTGATGGAAGTGCGCCCGAAGAACGTGTATCCCACCTATGAGGCGGCTCGCGCACGCTTTCGGCTCGTGCCGGAACAGAACAGCGCGGCGGATTACATCCTCGACTACATCGCCTATCACTCGCTGAAGGAAGTATCCGGCGGATGGATGTGGAAGTTCGATGAGCGTTTCGTGCCGCGACAGATCGTCCCGGAGACAGCAGCGCTGATCGCCGTGCTGAAGGGCATTCGTTGCCCCGTGACATATGTGTACGGCGACCAAAGCGTCGTCGTCTCGCGGCAGCTCGCGCATGCGATCGTCGAACAAATTCCGGATGGCCATGGCCCGATCGCCATCCCGCAATCACATCATCATGTGATGCTGGATCAGCCGTTGTCGCTGGTGGCGGCGTTGAAGGGAGTGTTGTACTGAAGGCGACCGGGTGATTAAAGTCATTCTCAATTCAAGAATCAAGAATATGGCTCGAGTCAGCAGCCAGCAGATCGCGCTCAAACCTCAGGATCTCGTGGCTTTGCTGGCGTTGGCGGCGCGAGGAGAGGCAACAACCTATGCCGATCTGGCCGCTGAAACGCGCTGCAGTCGCCGGGCTGACCCGTTATCAGGATCGGCAACCCGTGCTGTTGAAGCCTCAGTTGCGCGAGTTCGTCCTGTTCGGCGCGAAGTATGCGTTTCCGGCCGTCACCGGCCGGCTGACCCGCGGGGTGGTAACGGCGTATGCCGCTGCGCCACTCAACGCGGTGATCGCGCCTTCATCCGATCCGCCTCCGGTATGGCCTCACAAGAACGGCAACACCAGAGGGGTACGAAGTTCGAGGCGTTTGCGAATCGCGGCAAGGCTGACCTGCTCGCAAGCCATGATCTGGAGGACGTCCTCAACGTAGTGGCAGGACGCGAACAGCCTGCCGAGGAGATTCGTCAGTCTTCCTTGTATCTGCGGCGTTAGCTGGCGCAACTGTGCCGCGAATTACTCGCGATGCGGGATTTCGAGCACTACCTGCCCGGACTCATCCAGGATGACTCATCCGGCGAACGGTCCGATCTGGTGCTGGAACTACTTCGCGCCATTGAGGAGATGGGCGGGTAAACGGCAGTGGAGTAAAGATGACGGGTCGGCCCATCGCCTCACCGTTCAACATTGAACTCAATATCCGCACTCTGATTCTCCCCCGCCTCCATCCGCAGCACCCAGCGGTCGCTGACGGTGTAGCGCAGCTTGAGGGTATTGATCGATTCGGTGAGTGAAATGCCGTAGCTTACGAACAGGCGCGGCGAGAGGAACTTGCCGAGCACGAGTTGCTGGTTGGTTTCTCCGGCGCTGTTGATGGTGCTTTCGACGCCGACTTCTTCGAGTCCGATGCGACGGCCGATCTGGGAGGCGATCAATCCCCCGCCTTGCATCGCGAGCGCATCGCGCGCCGAGGCGACCGATGCCGTATCGCCCGCCTGCATTCGATCCACCGGCTTGCCGACGAGCAGGTACGAGACGATCTGCGATTGCGGCATCGACGGCTCGGAAAAGAACGACAGCCGCGGTTGCTGCAGCGTACCGCGTACGTTGAGGCCGACGACGATGGTCTCGATTCTGCGGCGAGCTTCGATGTCGAGCCCGGGGTCGCTGAGCGGCGAGGCTTCGAACAACAGGTTGCCGCGCGAGATTTCCAGCTTCTGGCCATACGCTTCGTAGCGGCCTTCCGCGACGCGCAGCTCGCCGCGGCCGATCGGTGTTTCGCCCGTGCGCGTCGTCGTTGCAACGCCGCCGACGATGCGACCCTGCAGACCGAAGGAATCGATGCGTACGTCATCGCCCATGTCGATGCGGATGTCGCTGCTCACGATGTAGCGGCCGTCGGCCTCGGCGGGATGATCGCCGACGTAGCGCGTATCGTCCGAATTCTGAATCGCGCCGCTCAGGTCGGCGGTTTGCACCAGTGCGCTCGGAATCCTCACCGTGCCGGTCGCGTTGATGTGGCGGCCGTCGATCGCGAAGGTGAGATCGGGCGAGGCGACGACGCGGTACTCCGGCAGATCCGCGACCAGCAGGTTCTCGCCGCGCAATTGCAGGCTGCCACGCGACTCGCCGCCCTGCCATTCGAGCGCGCCGCCGATATTCAGCTCGCCCTCGCCGGCGCGGCCCCTGCCGTTGAAATAGAGCGCATTGCCGGCGAGGTTCGCGACGAGATTCAGATTTCGCAGCGCGAGGTTGACCCGATAGGAATCGAATTCGCCGTTCGCCAGCTCGATGCGGCCGTCGAGCTGCGGCTGGTTCAGCGTGCCGCGTACGTTGCCGTTCGCCGTGAGCAGGCCCGCCGCATGATCGACGTCCGGAAATACGATGGGCAGGATATTCGCGTCGGCGGCGCGCGCGCGGAAGTCGCCGACGAGCGGCGAGTCGGTGAGCGCGGTATCGACGCGCCGATCGATGTTGGCATTCAAGAACAGAAACGTGTCCGTGAAGGCCTGTATGCCGAACGAGAAGGTCACGCGTTCGGGCGTCGCGGTCGCGCCCAGACCGCCGGTGCCGAGGTGCAAGGTTTCGGATGGTGCGCCTTGCGGGCGATTGATGATGGCGGCATCGATGATTCGCATGCCGGCTGCGCCCTGCCACGCGGTATCCGGCGCGCCGAAGGCGCGAACGCGGCCCGCGATGCGGCCGCCGAATTCCGCCTCGGCGCCGGCGGGCGGCAGGAATGCAGCCAGCGGCAATTCATAGCCTGACACGCTGCCTTCCCAGCGGCCGTTGCGTTGCCAACGCGCCTCGGCGCACATCCGTCCGTTGCCCATCGCGAAACACAGCGGATCGAGCAGCAGCCGATCGCGGCTCAGTGCCAGCGTGCCAGGCTCGACGAGCGCAAGCCTATCCTCGGTCGCTCCCGTCTGGATCTCGGTCGATTGCACGGTCGCGTTCCAGATTCCATTCGCATAGCCGCCTCGAAGCGTGATGTCGGCGCGCGACACCGGCTCGCGAGGATTCGCAGCCGCGCCGATCGCTTCGAGAACGATGCGATGGTCCGTCGCCGTGCCATCGCCGGTCGCGCGCAACGACTCGAACAGAGCAGATGCCGCGCCGAGCTGCCGCGCGTCGATCGACAGGCGCGCCGCCTCGGTGCCGGCCAGATCCACGTCGGCGCTGATGGCGAGATGCTGCGCCTGCCAACCGCCGTAGCCGAGGCGGTCGCCTTGGGCGTCGATCACGACGCGCGGCATTTGCAGCGGGCCGTTCGCGCTGCCGGAGAAGGCGAGTGCGCCGGTGGCGTCAGGCAGCAGCATGGCGAGATCGGGCGCTTGCAGCGACCAGCTGGCATGAATGTCGTCACGCAGCTCGCCATCCAGCGCGAGCCTCGCCGTGCCGTAGGCGACGCGCGCGTCCTGCACTTTCCAATGGCGGCCGTTGCGCTCGAGATGGCCGCGAGCGTTCACGGGCTGATTGCGCAAGCGACCGTGCAATTCGGCAACACTCACGGCGAAGCGCGCACGGCTGTCGATGCCCGTGCCGTTGGCGACGATATTCGCGGTGATGCGTCCCGGAAAACGCTCATCCAGCGGCGCGGTCTGGATGTCCGCCACGTTCGCTTCCAGATTCCAATGTCGTGGCTCATCGAGCGATAGCGCGCCCGCGCCTGCGAGCCGGCCATTCAATGCGGTCACGTCGAAGGCATCGAGCGTCACTGCGGATGTCGAGAGCGTGCCGCTGGCGGTTCCCGTCGCTTCCGGCACGCCGCGCGCCGCGACCTGCGCGTCGATGGCGAATGCGTACGGCAATGAGCCGCGCAGCGTGCCGGTGCCCTGCGAGCTCGACACGATGGGTTCGCCGCGCAACGGCCATTGCAATTGCGACCATTGCGCGCGCCCGTCGATGCTCGATTCGACGCCGTTCAATTCGACGCTGCCCGCGACGCGCAGCTTCACCGGCGATTTCGCGAGCGCGAGATCGGCGCGCTCGACGACGATCGTGCTGTCTGCGAAGCGTCCCCGCGCATCGATCGATATCGCCTCGGCGTCCAGCTGCGGCACGATGAGATCGCCGCGTGCCCGAATACCGTCCGGGTCCATCTCGACCTCCAGCGATACGGCGCGCAATGAAAAGGGCGGATGTTCGAGCCACGGCGCCAGCGAGAGCTCGGGCGAGGTCACGCGGCCTGCCAAGCGCCAACCGTCGTCGGGGCGCGTGAGCAGCAGCTGCGTCGAAGCGGTCGTGGGCTGCAGGACGGAGGCTCGAATGGCGAGCGCATCGACGTTGCCGTCGAGATTGCCTTCGATCACGTAGTCGACGTCGCGATAATCGATGCGCCCGCGGGTCGCCAGCGTGATGTCGAGCGGGCGCCGCGCCGCGAGCACGACGCTGCCGTAGAGATCGAACCAATCCGCCTGCGCTTCGAAGCGCGAGACGCGAATACGGCGCGGCGTGAGCGTCACCGCGCCGCGCACGCGCGCGGCATCGATCTGGCGTCCGTCGATGTTCACGTAGCGCACGCCGGTGAACATGGCATTGTCGACGTCGATGCGCAGGAAGTTCGGCAGAAAGCGCAGCGGCGTGGCCGAGGGCGGCGCTGGCGGCGCACGACGGATCTCCACGACGGTGTCGCGCGCGCTCGCCGAGCGCACTGCGATCGTTTGCACGGCGAGCTGCCGGAGGCGCGGACGGATGACGAGATCGTGGGAGACGATGTGGACGTGAGGATTGTCGAGCTCGAAGCGCTTCACGTGCAGCGGCCCTGCCAGGGTGCCGGACACGCCTTCGATGTAGACGCCATATCGATGCAGCCGCTCGAGCTGGCCCGCGACGAGCTGTAAGGCGACTTCGGTATAAAGCAGCACACCGACGATGGCGAGCGGCAACACCACGATCAGGCTCAGCAGCGCGGTGAGCCAGCGGACCGCGCCGTGCGTGCGATACAGCGTCCAGCACAGGGCTGCGAGCACGAGGATGGTGATGAGCAGCGCGAGCACGGCTAGAACAGCGTCGAGATGTACAGATGCAGTTTCGGATTGCGTCCGGACTGCGACAGCGGCTGCGCGACGTCGACGCCGAAGCTTGCGACCGTGATTCGATAGCGCAGGCCGACGCCGATGGAGTATTCGAGCGAATCGCCAAATTTATTGAAGGCGTTGCCGACGTCGACGAAGGTTGCGAGCGCGAAATTGCGCGGCAGGTCGCGCTCGACTTCGGCGGTGCCCGTCAACAAATGGCGGCCACCGACGCTGGTGTTGGCGGTGGACGCGGGCTGGCCTTCGACGGGCTCGGGCGGTGGCGAGAGCTCGTTCAAGTCGAAGCCGCGCACGCTGCGGTCGCCGCCGGCGAAGAAGCGCTGTGAGGCCGGCAACTCGGAGAAATCGGCCACCCAGCTCGCGCCGATCTCGCCCCGCAATCGCAGATACCACTTCGGCGCCAGATTGAAGATGCGTTCGCCTTGCAGACGCAATTGCAGGAACGATGCTTCCGAACCGAGCGTGCTCGGCGAGCCGCGCAGCTCCGCATACACCTGATAGGGCCGAACACGGCCGCCGACGACATAGCTCGGCAACGTCGAATAGCTGATGCCCGGAATGATCAGGAACTGCTCGATCTGGCGCTCCAGCGCGCCGTCGATGGGCGGAAACGTCGTCGTCTCGTGCGAGAGGCGCAGGAACAGCACGCGCTGCCAGCGACCGAGCGCCTCGGTGAGACCGGCGCCGATCTCATAACGCTCGCTGAGGGTGTCGCCGAGCTCCTCTTCGTTGGCGAGCGCGGTGAATTCGAGCTTTTCGAGCGCCAGATCCATGACCGGAATCACGTAGCGCGCGGAGATCTGCGAGACCACGGACGAGGCGATGAGCTCGGTTTTGAGCCGATGGCCGCTCTCGTTCACGCGGCGGTCGTCCCAGGTGAAGCGTCCGCGGGCGCGCGTGTCCGTCGCGTAGCCCAAGCTCACGGCGAAGCGATGCCGGCGCGAGGGGTCGGCTTGAACCGTCACCGGCACGGTGCGCGTTTCGCGATCGGGCTCGCCGCTTTCGATGTCGACGAGCGAGAAGTATTGCGTATCGTCGAGCACGTATTGAGTGCGCAGCAGCGAGTCGAGCGTGTAAGGATCGCCTTCTCCCATGCGCAGCAGCCGGCGCATCGCGTCGTCGCGGATGACGTCCTGGGCGATGTCGATTTTGCCGTAGCGGTAACGCTCGCCGGTCTCGAGCACGAGCGTGATGCTCGCCCGCCGCTCGATGCGATCGATCACCAGCTCGTGCTGCGTCAGCTGCGCATCGAGATAGCCGTCGTTTTTCGCCACGCGCACCAGATCGTTCTTGACGCGATCGTAGACGCCGTGATTCAGGCGCAAGCCGGGCTTCAAATCCGCGGGCTCGCGCAGCTCCTGAAATACGCGCGCAGCGTTGCCGGGGCCGCGAATGTCGATCGTCGCCTCGGAGATGCGCACCGGGCGCCCCGGTGTGACCTGGATCGTGACCGCCCAATGGCCCGAGCCCCGGTCCTCGACGCGGTATTCGATTTGCGGCTCGTAGTAGCCCAGAGGCTCGAGTGCCTGACGCGTCTCGGCGACGATGCGTCGCTGCAGGCGCGAGATCACCTCGGGGGTTACATCGGTGCGTTCCGCATAGCGCGTCAGGCTCAGGAAGGCACGGATATTCGTTGCGATCTGCTCGCTGACGTCGGGAATCTCGATGTCGATCTGGGCGTGTGCGCCGGCGCCCAGTAGTACGAGAGACAGCGCGAACAGCGACGTCCAGCGCCGCGCATGGCGTTGTGAGGGTGGGCGATGAGGCGGGTCGCGCGTCACTCGGGCGAGGAATCGAAGGAAGTGTCCGGCACGATTGCCTCGTCCGGGTCCTCGGCCTCGAACCACACTTCGGGCACTTCGGTGCTCGTGAATTCGAAGCGGGACGTGCCGCTTTGAATGCCGCCGGCATCGAAGCGACGCTCGTGCAATATCGTGCGTCCGTTGCGTTCGACCATGAGCACGCTGGAGCAGCGCGTGCCGTAGCGCTCATTGACGATGAAGGGCGCGGAGACGACGCGTTCCCAATCCGCCGGCAAACCGGTCGCCGGCAGGCCATCGGCAGGCGCCTGTTCGCGATCCGCGAGCACCGCGAACAGCGCGTCGATCGTCACGTCCTGTTCCTCGAGAAGCCGGGTGAAATTCGCACGGGTTCGCGCCAGCTTCGGCCAGGGCGTATTCAGCAGATGGTTGCTGAGGCCGTAGACGCCCGGCGCCAGCGCCGTCGGCGCCTTCGACCCCCGGTTGGAAAAGTAGTACAGCGCTCGCGAGCCGCCGACCAGCAGATTGAAACCCGAGTAGCGCATGGCCGCGCCCCGCAGATCGTCGAGGAATTCCTTCGGCGAGGTCGCGCCCGTGAGAAATCTCGGCACCAGATTGCCGCGCGAGGGCGCGCCTTCGATGGGCGCCTGCAAATCGCGATAGTTAGTGACCACACCGAAGCGTCCCGAGCGCGCGACACCGAGCCAGGTGCCGTTGGCCTTCAGGTCCCGGCCGGCCAGGATGCGCGGATCGTCCTGCCACCAATTGAGCGGAGCGGCGGGGCGATCGTGAAACTCGTCCCGATTCCCGGCGAGGATCAGCCGGTAACGCGGATGGGTCTTCCAGGCGATGAGCAGCAGGCACATAAGAAAGAAGCTAGGCGATGGCGGATGGGCGATAGCGGATGAAACGGAACGTCCGTGCTGTCTGCGCGCCGGCACCAAGAATGAGCCGGCGAACATGAATGATAGGTGACGGATGATCGGCAATTCTGACGAAGCATCAGCGGGCCGTCATCATCGGGTCGCCATCATCAGGTCCTGCCCGAGCCCCAGCGGTTGACGTTGGGTTCCTCGCGCAGCGGACGGCGGGCGTCTGCGTCGTACCATTCCTCGATCAGGCGAAACGAGATCGAGTGTTCGAACGGCACGCCGATCTCGCCTGCGGCCAGTTGCTCGCGCGTCACCCAGCGCGCCTCTTCGAGCTCGGCGTCGGTGAGCCGGATGTCCGTCGTCGCGGCGTGCGCGAGGAAACCGAGCATGAGCGACGACGGAAACGGCCACGGCTGCGAGGAGTGATACTCGACCGCATCGACGACCACGCCCGTTTCTTCGTGTACTTCGCGCACTACCGCGTCTTCCAGGCTCTCGCCCGGCTCGACGAATCCGGCGATGGTCGAATAGCGCCCCGCGGGCCATGCGGCCTGCCGGCCGAGCAGAGCGTGCTCGCCGTCGTGGATCAACACGATGATGGCGGGATCGATGCGGGGAAACTGCTGATTGTTGCAGCCCGGGTCGGCGCAGTGGAGCACGTGGCCGCCTCGAATCGGTACGGTACGCGCGCCGCAGCGGCCGCAGTAACGATGCCGCTCGCGCCAGGTGATCATGGCGCGCGCATAAGCGAGCACCCCGGCCTCGTCCGCGGGGACTTGGCCGGCGATGGCGCGCAAGTCGCGGAACATCGCCGGCGGCTCCACGCGTGGATCGAGCCGGGGATCGATCTCGACCGCAAAGCACGGACAGTCGCGGAACTCGCCGAGGAAGATGAGCTCGCTGCGGTCGACCGTGCCGATGTCGCTGAGGCTTGCGAAAAAATGCGCGCTCAACGTGGTCTCGGTCTGTACGACCAGATTGCGCGTGCGCCAGACGGGCACCAGCAACAGGTTCGGACTGTCGAACGCGGCGCGCAGACGGATTTCGTCAGCGCGCCACTCGGCAGCGCGGTTCAGGTAGTGACCGGCCAGGAAATTCGGAGATGACCGAGGAGCCGCCATGGTTCGCGCAACACCTTCGAGCGATGCGCGAGTGTATCAGTGCGGCGGATGATCCTGTCCGCCGCCGTGGGTCCGATTTTTCCGCAGCAGCCGGGCTTGCGTCGGCAAGGAGCGGGCAGCGCAGGGCGGGCGGCGCGGGCTCGGTCGTCGTTTCAGACGACACGTCGGGCAATTCGCTGCATGCGTCGCATCGCGAAGAAACTGGCCCTGGCAGTCGCGGCAGCGAATGACACGAATCGCACGGCCTTCGTTCAATTGTTGCAGCAGGAACCAGGCGTGCTCGAACGTGATCTCGGGCAGGCGCGCGAGCTGGCGATGTGTCTCGAAGGCGTCGCAGAACAATGAGCCGTATTCGAGCGAAGGCGTTTCGATACCGTGATCCGTGGGCCGGCGCAGCAGTTCGAACGCGCCGAACACACTCGTCAGGCAGGCCGATTCGAACTGCACGTGCGCATTGCGGGTGAAAAACGCAGCGCGGCGCGGCGCCTTGCCGCGCCGCCGTACTGGCGATGCCGCGGCATGCACCGCATAGGTCTTGCACAACTGCCGGATGCGATCCTCCGTCAGACCCGTGCAGGCTTTGATCGTGCACGTGCGCGCCTCGTGGCGAATCATGCGCAGCGCCAGGTCGTGGCGCTGACGCTCGCGAAAATACAACTCGTTGCTGATATGCATGGACGCTCCTTGTCGGGTTGGGATGAGCGCTCGACGTCCTGTCGGGCGGAAGGCGAGTGTGCGCGAAATTGACTGCGGCGCAAAGCCTGAGTTACAAACGCGGCGCAGCGTTCGCTGCCAACACCAAGGAAGGTGATCATGAAATCGACGACGGCAGGCTCGTTGGGCGCCGCAAGCCCAATGGCGACGACTCCGGTCCTCACACGCGAGCTGCTGGATCGGCAGCAGGATCTGAATCTCGACTATCTCGATCTGGTCATCGCCGAGCAGGCGTTCGGCGGCGGGTTGGCGTGCCGCTTTCCCGATCGCGTACTCGAGGGCCTCATGGAGTGCACGTTCGAGCAGCGTCAGGCGCTCGCCGCGACGGCGTTCTCTCTATATTCGCTCGGCTTCGAAGAACAATACTTCTGGCAGTCGGCCCTGCGCAGAACGGCGCTGCCGGTCGAAGCGCGCTACCGTGTACCGGGCTCGGTCGCGATGGAGACGGCCTTTTGCGAGGTCGCGCTCGTGCATGCGTGGCACGTCGCCGTCACTCGGCCGATCGCCGCGCGAATGCTGTATGGAATGCCGACGCCGCTCGCGAACCGTATGAGCTTCACGCAGCTGTGGCAATTGAAACGGATCGCCGCCGACCATCCGGGACTGCTGATGCCGCGCTGGCCGTCGAATCCCCGTTTCTGGCCGGACATGATCAGGTTCGCGCGTGCCGGGGACCTGCAGCGGCTCGACACCGCGCAGCAACTCGGCCATCAGCTCATGGCGACGGAGCTGCAAGCAAGCGCGGCGCACCGCAGCGCGACACACCAGCGCCAGCAGCATCTGTTGCTACAACGGTTGAAGGGTGCATGAGAGAGGCAGACCTCTATGAAAAAGAGGCGTACTTCCAAGCGTACCCTCCAGACTGACGTGCCCTGCAACGTGCGCGACAAGGCCGCGGTGTCATCTTTCTGGAAAGATGACACTGCACATACGGGTACGCGAGCTACGCGCCAGGCTTCACGCCAAGCGAAGTCTTTAATTCGTGGCCCGACGTACCGCGTCAACGCGCCTGCGTCTTCGCAGGTCGCGTGGATGCGATCGGGAAATTCCGCTTACATTCGACGCCACCACTTCTTTCCCTGAAGCTTTATTGGCAGCACAAAGAATAAAAGGACAACACCGAATACAAGGGTTCCAAGAAATCCGAGCAGCATCGCAAGCTGCCATTCGAAGAAGTATCCGAGTGGCAGTAGCGCTAAAGAAATGCTCAACAGCTTGACCAGAAGTTTGAATTTCTGGTCGTCCAGGATGCCTCCCTTGTAACCGTAGTAAGCATCGCAGACACAAACTGTTGCTCCCGCTGGAATACGGTGCCCGCTGAAAGGGCAGACCGTACCGTCTTGCGCAGCAGCAGGATCGACTTGCTGTGTTGTCGACTGCGCCGTGGACGCAGTGTCCTGCATATCATTGGGCGCGCCACAACGCGGATAAGTGTTGGCTTTGTCGGATATTGAAGCATCGCATTCTGGACAACTAAATCAGCGCCATGGATAGTTTCCTTTTGCGTCTATGAAGGCTCTACCTGCATTTATCTCTTGTCACATCGCATCGGAAGATGTTCCTGGCGATGCCCAATACAGCCTGTGGTCCTCACTTCACCGTAATCGTGATCACCTTCGACATCACCGCCGGATCGTGGGGGATGTGCAGGTGATCGCCGACGACCAACTGCAGTGTGTGCTTGCCGGGCTTGAGCTCGACGGTGGTTTCGGTCTGGCCCTTGCCGAAGTGGAGATGGTGGTCATCGGCGGGAATCGGCGCGTCGAGCGCCGGCGTTTTCGCATCGACGATCAAGTGGTGGTGGCCCGCACCGTCGAAGGTGAGGCCGGCGGGGACGACGCCCATGCCTTTCAGGCCGAAGCGCACGGTCACTGGGCTCGTCACGGTCTCACCATCCTGCGGCGAAATGAAATAGACCTCCGCGCCCTTGGGCGCCGGCGTGCGTTTGATCTGGGCGACGGCGATCGCGCTGACCCCCACGGCAACCAATGCGACGGCAGAGACGAGACGCTTCATTCGAGTGCTCCTGATGAACATGTAGAAGGTGAACGTAGGTAAGGTGAGTGCAAAGTGTATCGCGGGTTGATCCTCTCCCCCGCCAGGCGGGGGAGGGCTAGGGTGGGGGAGCCTTATCCGTATCGCATCTGCCGCATCTCGTCCTGCGAATGTCCCGCAGCCATCTCCTCGGTCGTGAAGTCGTCGACGTGGATGAGCTCCATGACGCGCTTGTCGTAGTCGCGCAGGAAGGTCGCCTCGGTTTCGGACAGGATGCCCTGAGCCAGCGCTTGCTGAATCTGGCCGGGTAGATCGAGCGCCGTGATCTTTCCGGTCTTGACGCCGTCGACGCGCACGCGCTTTTCATAGGCTTCGGCGGTTTCGGCGAGCGTGAGCGCTTCGTGCAGCAAGCCGAGCGGGTTCGTCGGCTCGACGGTGCGATAGGCGCCTTCCGTCAATCGCGTGCGCGTCGTGCTCGGGCGCAGTACCGTGCTTGCGACCGCATGTGCGAGCGGATCGCTCGGTGCGTGATAGGTCTGGCCGCGTGGGAAGATGAAGAAGCGCATCGCAGCCGCCATGAAGCGATTCGGGAAATTGCGCAGGAAGCTGTGCAATTGTTCTTGCGCCTTGTAGAGCAGGCTGCGGCACGCCCATTCGACCAGCGGCAGGTCTTCTTCGGGCTGGCCTTGGTTGTCGTAGTGCTTCAGCACCATCGAGGCGAGATACATGCAGGAGAGCACGTCGCCCAGGCGCGCTGAGAGCGATTCCTTCTTCTTGAGATAGCCGCCGAGCGTGAGCATGGCCACGTCGGTTGCGAACGCGAACGAGGCGCTGAAGCGGTTGATGTGCTGGAAGTAGCGCTGCGTCGGGCCGGTTTCGGGCACGCGTGAAAAGCGCGCGAGCGTCAGCGCCATCACCAGCGATCGCACGGCATTGCTCAGCGTGAAGCCGATGTGCCCGAACAGTGCCGCATCGAATTCTTTCACGCCCTTGCGTTTGTCCTTCTCGCGCGCGGCGTTCATTTCCCTGAGCACGAATGGATGGCAGCGGATCGCCCCTTGGCCGAAGATGATGAGGCTGCGCGTCAGCAGGTTCGCGCCTTCGACGGTGATCGCGACGGGCACGATTTCGTAGCCGCGGCCGAGATAGTTCTTCGGCCCCAGACAGATGCCCTTGCCGCCATGAATGTCCATTGCATCGTTCGCGATCTGGCGGCCCATCTCGGTCAAGTTGTATTTCAGCATCGCGGAGGGCACCGACGGGCGCTCGCCGCCGTCGATCGCGCCCGCCGTGACCGAGCGCGTGGCATCCATGATGTATGCGGTGCCCGTCATGCGCGCGAGCACTTCGGCGACGCCCTCGAAATTACCGATCGCGGTATTGAACTGCCGGCGAATGCGCGCGTACGCACCGGTCGCGAACACGGCGGCCTTGGTCGCGCCGGTTGCGCTCGACGGCAGCGAAATGCAGCGCCCGACGGACAATTGCTCGACGAGCATTAGCCAGCCCTGGCCCGCCAGCTTCGGTCCGCCGATGATGAAGTCGAGCGGCACGAATATGTCCTTGCCCTGGATCGGCCCGTTCTGAAACGGCACGTTCAACGGGAAATGACGGCGGCCGATGGTGAGCCCCGGCGTGTTGCGCGGAATGAGCGCGCACGTGATGCCGTAGTCGGTGCGCTCATCGCCGAGCAGGCGATCGGGATCCTGTAATTTGAACGCGAGCCCGATGACGGTCGCGATCGGCGCGAGCGTGATGTAGCGCTTGGAGAAGTTGAGTTTGAGCCCGACGATCTCGCGTCCTTCGTACATCCCTTTGCAGACCACGCCGGTGTCGGGAATCGATGCGGCATCGGAGCCCGCGCGTGGACCGGTGAGCGCGAAGCAGGGAATCTCCTCGCCGCGCGCGAGCCGTGGCAGGTAGTAGTCGCGTTGCTCTTGAGTGCCGTAATGCAGCAGCAGCTCCGCCGGACCGAGTGAGTTCGGGACGGCCACCGTCGAGCCGACGACGCCCGAGCGGCTCGATAGTTTCACCAGCACGCACGAATGCGCGTAGGCGGAGAATTCCAGACCGCCGTACTTCTTCGGAATGATCATCGCGAAGAAGCCCTTCTGCTTGAGAAAATCCCACACCTGCGGGGACAGATCGGCGCGGCGATGCGTGAAGTCCCAGTCGTCGATCATGCGGCAGAGCTCTTCGCATGGACCGTCGAGGAATGCCTGCTCTTCGGCGGACAGGCGTGGCGTAGAGGCCGACATCAGCTTTTCCCAATCGGGGCCGCCGGTGAACAACTCGCCGTCCCACCAGACGGTGCCGGCTTCGAGAGCGTCTTTCTCGGTCTGAGACATCGACGGCAGCATGCGGCGATACGTGCGCAGGAACGGGCGGCTGATGAAGCGAATGCGAAAGCCGTCGAGGTTGAGTATCACCAGGCCTGCGAGCACGACCCATAGGACGATCAGCCAGGCGAGCGAAGCGGCTCCGAACCAGGTGTAGAACAGCAGCGCGCCACCGTAGGCGAGCGGCGCGGTCAGCAGCGATGCGCGTTGATACGCGAGTACCAGCGCGCCACCGAGAAACAACAGAAACCAGAACACACTGCTCACGATAAGGACCTCTCCAGGGAATCGGTGTCGCGCCGATGGCGAGCGCCTGTCGGGCAGGGAGAATCGATGAGCGGGACACTAGCTCGCGAGCGAAATCACAGCAAGCGCGCGAACCGTAATGGGGAGCAGTTCAGCGCGGCATCTGTCGGATGGTCGTACCGAGATCCCGTCTGTGGATAAACGAAAACGGCGAGGTGACGAAATCACCCCGCCGTTTCATTCACTAGGACAGTTGGCCTCCCGCAAGTGAGCAGGGAGAACGGTCCGACTAACCGCCAACCGCTAATCACTTCTCTCTTAAATCAGCTCCTTCACTCCGTCGCGCTCTTCGAGCAGTTCCTTGTGTGTCGCATTCATGCGCTGGCGGCTGAATTCGTTGATCGAAAGACCTTGGACGATCTGGTAGTCGCCGTTCTTGCACGTCACCGGATAGCCGTAGATGACGCCGGCAGGAATGCCGTAGCTGCCGTCCGAGGGCACGCCCATGCTGACCCAATCGCCTTCCGGCGTGCCCAGCACCCAGTCGCGGATGTGATCGATCGCGGCCGAGGCGGCCGAGGCTGCGGACGAGGCGCCGCGTGCCTTGATGATCGCCGCGCCGCGCTGCTGCACGACGGGAATGAACGTATCCGAGTACCACTGCTGATCGACCAGCGAGAGCGCGGCCTTGCCGTCGACGGTCGCATGATGCAGATCGGGATACTGGGTGGCCGAGTGATTGCCCCAGATGATGGCCTTGCGGATCTTGGTCGTGTGGCTGCCGGTCTTCTCGGCGAGCTGCGACAGCGCGCGGTTGTGATCGAGGCGCACCATCGCCGTGAAATTGCGCGGATTCAAGCCCGGCGCGTTGCGTTGTGCGATCAGCGAGTTCGTGTTCGCGGGATTGCCGACGACGAGCACGCGCACGTTGCGGTTCGCGACGGCATCGAGCGCCTTGCCCTGAGCGGAGAAGATCTGCGCATTCGCGAGCAGCAGATCCTTGCGCTCCATACCGGGGCCGCGGGGGCGTGCGCCGACGAGCAGCGCCACGTCGCAATCCTTGAACGCCACTTTCGCATCGTCGGTCGCCACGATCTTGTTGAGTGTCGGGAACGCGCAATCGTTGAGCTCCATCACGACGCCTTGCAGCGCGCCGAGCGCCGGCGTGATTTCGAGCAGGTGCAGATTGATCGGTTGATCGGGACCGAGCATCGCACCAGAGGCGACGCGGAAGGCAAGTGCGTAGCCGATCTGACCGGCGCCGCCGGTGATGGCCACATTGACGGGATTCTTCATAGGACTTTGGTTCTCCGGTTCTACATGCGTGGCAAAAGCGGGCGCGAATTCTAGTCCGAAAAATGCAGGCGAGGGGCGATGGCGGATGGGCGACGGCCGCGATCCCTGGCGTCGGCATGGTGTCCCAGGGTGGCGGGGCGCGGGCTTACCAAGACCCGTAATGCCATGAATATATTGAAGAAAGAAGCTTCGATGGACCTCGCCGCCTTTTTCGTTTCTTATGTGCTTGTTCTCGCAGGGAGCGCGACTGGAACAATGACAGAGGATCGCTACTTACTTTCGGCTGCCGACAGCTCGCGCCGAGCTGGCAGCCAGGGATCGAAGGCGCACGTCAAGTGCTTGCTCACTCTAGCGATCCAGCCGCTGCACGCGGATCACATATCCTCGATCGGGCGGGCGCGTCCGAGGAGAGCAGGAGGAGAGCAGCATGAGTCGACTGGTGTGCGTTTCGAATCGAATTTCCTTGCCGCGTAAATCCGCGGCGCCCGGCGGACTGGCCGTCGGGATTCTGAACGCACTGAAACGTACCGGCGGACTCTGGTTCGGGTGGGGCGGCGATACGGTGGACACGGAGCCTGGCGATCCCGACATCCACATCCGCGAAGGCGTCACCTACGCCACCATCGATTTACGGCAGGGCGAGTTCGAGCAGTACTACAACGGCTATTCGAACGAAGTTCTCTGGCCTCTGTTCCACTATTTCCTGAAGGGCATGCGCTATAGCTCCGAGCAGCGCGATGCCTACGAAAACGTGAATCGCATGTTCGCGGCGAAGCTGCTGCCGCTGCTCGAGCCGCGCGATGCGATCTGGGTGCACGATTACCACCTGATTCCTCTGGGGCGTCTGTTGCGCGAAGCAGGCGTCAAGCGCCCGATCGGATTCTTTCTGCACATTCCGTTTCCGAACATCGAGATGCTGCGCGTGCTGCCTTCGTACGCGGAGCTGCTGAGTGATCTCACCAACTACGATGTCGTCGGTTTTCAAACCGAGAACGACTTGCGCGGATTTCATTCCGGCATCGAATACCTGTTCGGCGCGGAGGCGATCGAATCGGACCGCCGCATTCGAGTGGGCAATCGCACGCTGCGTGCGGAAGTGTTCCCGATCGGCGTCGACGTTGCCGCGATCCAGGAGGAAGCCGCGACCGCGATCAACACCGACGTCGTGCGACGCATGACCGACAGCCTGGTGGGCCGGTCGTTGATGATGGGCGTCGATCGGCTCGACTACAGCAAAGGACTCGTCGAGCGCTTCCAGGCGTATCAACATTTCCTCGAGGCGTACCCCGATAACCTGGGCAGGATCACGTACATCCAGATCGCTCCGCTGTCGCGCACCGACGTGCGTGCGTACGTCGAAATTCGGCAGTCGCTCGAACAAGCGGCGGGCCGCACCAACGGCAGATTCGCAGATACCGATTGGAATCGCAATTTCCCGCACTCGACGCTGATGGGCTTTCTGCGCGCGGCGAAAGTCGGCCTCGTCACGCCGTTGCGCGATGGCATGAATCTCGTCGCCAAGGAATTCGTCGCCGCGCAGGACCCGACCGATCCCGGGGTGCTGATTCTGTCGAACCTTGCCGGCGCCGCGCGCGAGCTCACCTCCGCGTTGCTCGTGCATCCGTACGACAGCAGGGCCGTCGGCCACGCGATTCAAGCAGCGCTGTCGATGACGCTGACGGAGCGCCGCGAACGCCACGCGGCGATGATGCAAGTCCTGAGACGCAACGACATCGCAACCTGGACGCGCCGTTTCCTCGACGCGCTCGAACGATCTCAGACAAGCGACTCGGGAATACGGATGGGGAAGACAGCGTGAGTATGAGCAGAAGGCGATAGCGGGTGATCGCCTTCTGCTCACGACCCATCGCCTTCCTTGTGACGCGGTTCCACGCTCAAGCGCTGGCGTGGATCGGCGATCGAAATGCCTTCGCGCTCGAAGTGATCGAGCAGCTTCAGGATGATGGTCTGCTGGATGTCCATGTGGCGGTCGTAGTTCGGTGTGGTGACGAAGTACACGATTTCGAAGTCGTACGAGGCGGTGGCGATTTTCGCGAAATGGGCGCGGTCGAAGCGCGTGTCCTGATGCTCTTCGATGAGCGAGCGGATGACCTGCGGAACGACGGCCAGCTTGCCCACCGGCGTGTCAAGATTCACGCTGATCGTGAGCGCGACGCGGCGTTCGCGCAGACGCGAATGATTGCGCATGCGACTGTTCATCAGGTTCGAGTTCGGCATGATGATCTGCTCGCCGCTGGTGCTGCGCAGCCGCGTGCTTTTCACGCCGATGTACTCGACGGTGCCCGAAAAATCGTCGACCGCGATTGCATCGCCGACGACGAATGGGCGGTCGAGCGTGATCGCAAGCGATGCGAACAGATCGCCGAGCACGTTCTGCACGGCCAGCGCGACGGCGATGCCGCCGATGCCCAGGCCCGCGAGCAGCGGCTTGATTTCGATGCCCAGGTTGTCGAGCGTCAACAGCACCACGAAGGCCCAGATCGTGGTGCGTGCGACGAAGTCGACGATGCCGAGCTTGCCTACGGCGGCGCGGTTGTCCGCCATCTCGCGTTGCGCGCGCCGCTCCAGCGAAGCGCGTACCGCCGTCGTTCCCCACACGCCGGCCTGCCAGAATGCACCGATCGTGAACACCGTGAGTGCGAGCGCCGCGAGCTTCGGCGGCAGTACGACGACCTGTAGGCCGGCGAATACCGCTGCGATCAGCACGAACAGCAGCGTCGTGCGGCTCACGACCTGCAGCGGCAATTCCATCAGCTCGGTTTGTTCGGTCGCCGCGAGGCGCTCGTGCTGCGTGCGCACGATGCGTCGAACGAACAGCAGCGCGGCGAACACCAGGACGGTGACCAGGCCGGCAAGCGCCCATTGCCACAACGTGTTGCCGAAGAAAGTCGGGTCGAGAATGTCTTTGAGCTCGCTCATCGCAAGTACCGTCCAAACGAAAGCGTGCGAAGGTTACGCGCTTCGCCCGACAGCGTGTAGTCGAGTTGGCCGCACGCTGCGCGGCTTAACCTGTGCGATCTCTGCTAGGCTTCGCGTGCTTACTCTTGCGACGTGACGTATCACGGTGTTGCTAGAACCCGAAACGACCGCCGACGCCCTGGTGCTGCGATTGCGCGGCGTATGGCGCATCGACAACATCGCCGCGATCGAGGCGGTGCTGGGCGGGCTCGAGCTCGAAGGCCATGCGCGCGTGCGCATCGACTGTTCCGCGATCGAGGCGCTGGATCTCTCTGCCGTGTGGCTGCTTCAGCGGCGCATCGAGCAGGCGCAGGCCAACGGCGCGGACGTGGAGTTCGTCGGGCGCGTGCCGGAGCATTTCGCCTTCATTCGCGAGATCGTCGAGCGCGGCGCGGAAGGCGCGCCATCGCAACCCGCGCCGCGCACGCTGACGGACTTCGTCGTATGGGTCGGCCGCATGTCCGTCCTGCAGATCCAGCAAGCACGCCGGGCGCTGATCTTTCTGGGGCGTACCGTCATCACCGCGCTCGGTGCGCTGCGCAGCCTGCATCGCCTGCGGCTCGCGTCGATCACCCGGCATGTCTACGAAACCGGCATTCAGGCGATTCCCATCGTCGCGCTCATCGCATTTCTCATCAGCGTGATCGTCGCCTATCTCGGCGCGCAGCAGCTGCGGCAATTCGGCGCCGAAATCTTCACCGTGGATCTCGTCGCGATCGCCGTGCTGCGCGAGCTGGGCGTGCTGTTGACGGCGATCATCGTCGCGGGCCGATCGGGCAGTGCGTTCGCCGCCGAAATCGGCGTCATGCGCCTCAACGACGAAATCGATGCGCTACAGTCCATGGGCATCGATCATTTCGAGACCCTCGTGCTGCCGCGCATGATCGGTCTCGTCATCGCGCTGCCGCTGCTCACCATCGTCGCGGATTTCATGGGGCTGGCCGGCGGAGCGCTGCTGTCCGCGCTGTTGCTGGACATTTCCTTGAGCCAATTCATTCCGCGCGTTCAAGATGCATTGGCGCCGACGACCTTCTGGGCGGGCCTGATCAAGGCGCCCGTGTTCGCGGTCGTCATCGCCATGGTCGGTTGTTATCGCGGCCTGCAAGTGCGCAGCTCATCCCGCGAGCTCGGCCGCCTGACCACGGTCGCCGTCGTGCAGTCGATCTTTCTCGTGATCTTCGTCGACGCGGTGTTCGCGGTCGTGTTCGTGGAGCTGGATTTCTAGAAGCATGAAGCGGATGGCGGACAACCGATGGCGGATGGGTGGAGGCGTCGGCGCCTCAGCCATCCGCCATCCGTTATCCGCTGTCGTCTTCGGGGCGAGCTCGTGAGCCGCTCACCGATCATTTCCGTCCGCGGCGTCGTCAATCGCTTCGGCTCGCAGGTCGTACACGACGGCGTCGATCTGGATGTGTACGCAGGCGAGGTGCTCGGCATTGTCGGCGGCTCCGGCAGCGGCAAGTCGGTTCTGTTGCGAACGATGCTCGGCCTGCATCGGCCCAATGCCGGGCAGGTATACGTCGAAGAGCAGGACATCACGACGATGCCCGAGACCGAATTGCTGAAAGTGAAGCGCCGCTACGGCGTCACGTTTCAGCACGGCGCGTTGTTCAGCTCGTTGACCGTGGCGGAGAACGTACAACTGCCCATTCGCGAGTATTTCGCTGCGTCGCCAGCGGCGCTCGAACAGCTCACGCAGTTGCGCTTGCGCATGGTCGGGCTGCCGCTCGATGCGGCTGGGAAGCTGCCGTCGCAGCTGTCCGGCGGCATGGTCAAGCGCGCCGCGCTGGCGCGTGCCTTGGCGCTGGATCCGACGCTGTTGTTTCTCGATGAGCCGACTGCGGGACTAGATCCGATTTCAGCCGCCGCGTTCGACGATCTCATCCTGTATTTGCAACGCGGCCTGCATCTGACCGTGGTCATGATCACGCACGATCTGGATACGATCGTCAAAACCTGTGATCGAGTCGCGGTGCTGGTTGACAGGAAAATCGTCGTCGATACTCTCGACGGCATCATGCGCAACGATCACCCATGGATCGCCGAATGTGTCCATGGGCCGCGGGCTCGTGCCGTACAGACCGCGGGTGGTTCGCGATGAGGCAGGTCGTGCGCTGCTCACCGCTCGCGCCGCTGGGCTCGAACGACTATGGAACGTGAAGCCAACTATCTCGCCGTAGGCACTTTCATTCTGCTCGTGCTCGGCATGGGCATCGCATTCGTGCTTTGGTACACGGATGCGAACGATGGTCGCGAATATCGGCGGTACGAAGTCCGTTTCGCCGGCAGCGTCAGCGGGCTCAACCGTGGCAGCCCCGTCCGTTTCCTGGGTGTCGACGTGGGCCGCGTGCGGCGGCTCAGCATCGATCCACAGGATCCGCGGCGCGTCGAAGTCATCGTCGATGTGGACGACAGCGCGCCCATTTCCTCGGCGACGCGCGCCAGCCTCAAGTACCAGGGCGTGACGGGCCTGCTCTATATAGAGCTGCGCGACGCCGCCGACGTGCCGCAATCTCCTTCGCTGCAGCGAGGTCGGCGCTATCCAATGATCGACTCGGTCGCCTCGGATTTCGACGTGCTGATCGAAAGCCTGCCGGAATTGATGGGCCGCGCGACGGCGCTGCTCGAGCGCGCGAGCAGAGTGCTGTCGGACGACAATCTCGCGTCGATCACCGCGACGCTGAAGAATCTGCGAGAAACCACCGAGGGGCTGCCGGCGACGGCGCGCAATGTTTCGACGCTGATCGAGCAAATGCAGGCGACCATCGTCGAGATTCGCGGCGCGGCGGACAGCTTGCGCGCCATCACCACCGATTCCCAGCCTCGAATCCAGGAAGCCATGGAGCGCATGGCGACGATCGCGCACAACCTCGAACAAGCCTCCGCGCGCATCGATCGCTTCACGGCCCGCAGTGAAACACAGCTCGGCAATTTCACCGAGCAAGGGTTGTTCGAATTGCAGCGTTTGGTGCGCGAGACGCGCTCCGCCGCGCGCGAATTCCGCGATCTGTCGCGCAGCCTCAAGGAAAACCCATCGCAGATTATGTATGAGCCGCCGGCGAGCGGCGTCGAGATCGCCAGATGAGAACATGATGAGAATACGATGAGAACATCGAAACGGACGACCGGCGACAAACGGCGAGCAGTGTCCAGGGTTGCGACGGCGCTTGCACTTGCATGTGCGATATCGGCTTGCAGCACGAGCTCGCTGCTCGACAGCGATTTGCCGGTGCCCATGCATTACATCCTCGCGCCGCTGCCGCCCGCGCAGGACGCGACGTCGTCCGCGGCATCGCAGATCGATCTTGCGATCGGCCGGCCTGATCTCGCGCCGGGCCTGGACACGCCGCGCATTGCGGTGCTGCGGGGTCGCAATCTGGACTATTACCGCGGCGTGCAATGGGGC
>ERZ795041.230-NODE-230-length-21945-cov-9.155916_pt1 | contig 21945 bp, 12 predicted proteins | sample MGYA00375125_ERZ795041 | MGnify/ENA primary metagenome ERZ795041 (study PRJEB30170, sample SAMN03074214) | activated sludge metagenome | biome: Common Effluent Treatment Plant; feature: Wastewater; material: Activated sludge; isolation source: activated biomass in...
GTTGATTGTGAGCTTCGCCTTTGCGTCTGATAACCGGAGACGTTCGCGATCCGTGTCCATCCGTGTGGATCCGTGGTTCGCCCAAGTATTGGAGAAGCGCCGCCAGGCGCAGTATTAAGAGGCGATAGCCCTGAAGCCCAGGCTTAGGACCCCGTGGAAATGCCTCTGTTGGGACTTCTTCGCGCCTTTGCGTCTTCGCGTGCGTTTCAGGAGTCCGCCACGCTCAAACAATGTTCACCTCCCGCTCCAGTTCCACGCCGAACTTCTCCTTCACGCTTTCCAGCACCCGCGTGGAGAGCGCATACACCTCGTTGCCCGTGCCGCCGCCGTAGTTCACCAGCACCAGTGCCTGGTCCTTGTGTACGCCGATGTTGCCCTCGCGGAAGCCTTTCCATCCGGCCTTTTCGATCAGCCACCCGGCGGCCAGCTTCACTTGGCCATCACCGGCGGGGTAGGAGGAGAGGTCCGGATGTTCCGCTTTGATGCGCTCGGCCACTTCCGCAGGAACCACCGGGTTCTTGAAGAAGCTGCCGGCATTGCCCAGCACTTCGGGGTTGGGCAGCTTGCTGCGCCGGATGGCGATCACCGCCTCGCTCACGTCCCGGATGGTGGGGGAGGCGATGTCGCGCTTGTCCAGTTCCGCCTTGATGCTACCGTAGTGCGTGTGCAGTTTGGGCTGCTTGTTCAATTGGAAGGCCACGGAAAGGATGATGTACTGCCCTTTGCCTTCGCGCTTGAAGAAACTTTCGCGGTAGCCGAAATGACAAGCATCCGTGTCGAAGCGCACCACTTGGCCATCGCTGATGCGCAGCGCTTCCAAATGGTGGAAGGGTTCCTTGATCTCCACGCCGTAGGCTCCGATGTTCTGCATGGGTGCCGCGCCCACGCGGCCGGGGATCAGCGACAAGTTTTCCACGCCGCCCCAGCCTTGGTCCACGCAGTAGGACACGAAGTTGTGCCACACCATGCCCGCTCCGGCCCGCACGATCACCGCCTCATCGGTCTCCAGCAGCAGCTCCATGCCGCCGATCTCGTTCAGCAGCACCACCCCGGGCCAGTCCTGTGTGAACAGCACGTTGCTGCCGCCGCCCAGCACCAAGCGCGGCAGGTCTTTCAGTTCGGGATCGTTCAGCAGGGCGCGCAATTCTTCCACGTTCTTAAAACGCGCCATCCGCGCGGCCCGCGCCGGCACATGGAAGGTGTTGAAGGGCTTGAGGTTGAAGTCGCGGAAGATTTCCATGGCAGGGCCGGTAGGTTCCGGCGCGCAAGTTTACCCCTTCCTTCCGTGTTTGCTTTGGTCCGATGATGCCGCAGTTTCAACGTGAATATGTGTGCGGTAGTCAACGACTCTTTCTATTCCACACCCTCAATTCGATCGGCATGGACGATCACCAGCTTGTGGGTTTCGCTCATTCGCAGGACATCTTCCCAGCAGCGCCCGATTGCTTCATGAAAATGGCGAAGATCCATGTTGCCGAGCCTGACATGGATCACTTTCGGCGGTGGTGAACTCAATAAGATCCTGCTTGAAAAATCGCTGTCCTTGCTGATGATCGTGAGGCCATTGGCTTTGGCATGCTCCCAGATCTCGTGATCATGTTCAGCCGGATTGATGTCGTGCTGATGTGTGTATTCCGTGCTGTTCCACTGGCTGAACCAACGCGGCAGGTTGGCGTCGATCAGATACTTGGGCATGTCACGCGGCGATGCCCTTCACGGAATACTTGTTGGCCATCAACGAGATCGCGAATTGCCGACAGGCATCCAGGTCGTCCCGCTCCAACATCGGGTACTGCTTCAGCACTTCTTCTTCCGAAGTTCCGGCCATCAGAAATTCCAAGATGGTCTGGGCCGTGATGCGCATGCCACGGATCACCGGTCTTCCGTTGCAGATCCGGTCATCCACGGTGATCCGCTTCAGCAATGCCGCTTTGTCTTTCATGGCAATCAAAGATAATGTGATCCGCATGAACAGGCCTTCCCCGCGTTTACTTTGGCCCGATGCCCCGTCCCCGCAGGGTCACGCCAAGAAATACCTCCGGCGAATGGCGGAACGATGGAAGTCCCATCGCAGGGTCCCGAAGACGGTGACCCTACGGGGACTTCAGGCCTTTGCGTCTCCCGTCCCCGCAGGGTCACGCCAAGAAATACCTCCGGCGAATAGCGGAGCGATGAAGTCCCATCGCAGGGTCCCGAAGACGGTGACCCTACGGGGACTTCAGGCCGTCCCAGCAGGGTCACGCCAAGAAATGCCCCCGGCGAATAGCGGACCCTGCGCAGGGACGGCTCAAACAATGTTCACCTCCCGCTCCAGTTCCACGCCGAACTTCTCCTTCACGCTTTCCAGCACCCGCGTGGAGAGCGCATACACCTCGTTGCCCGTGCCGCCGCCGTAGTTCACCAGCACCAGTGCCTGGTCCTTGTGTACGCCGATGTTGCCCTCGCGGAAGCCTTTCCATCCGGCCTTTTCGATCAGCCACCCGGCGGCCAGCTTCACTTGGCCATCACCGGCGGGGTAGGAGGAGAGGTCCGGATGTTCCGCTTTGATGCGCTCGGCCACTTCCGCAGGAACCACCGGGTTCTTGAAGAAGCTGCCGGCATTGCCCAGCACTTCGGGGTTGGGCAGCTTGCTGCGCCGGATGGCGATCACCGCCTCGCTCACGTCCCGGATGGTGGGGGAGGCGATGTCGCGCTTGTCCAGTTCCGCCTTGATGCTACCGTAGTGCGTGTGCAGTTTGGGCTGCTTGTTCAATTGGAAGGCCACGGAAAGGATGATGTACTGCCCTTTGCCTTCGCGCTTGAAGAAACTTTCGCGGTAGCCGAAATGACAAGCATCCGTGTCGAAGCGCACCACTTGGCCATCGCTGATGCGCAGCGCTTCCAAATGGTGGAAGGGTTCCTTGATCTCCACGCCGTAGGCTCCGATGTTCTGCATGGGTGCCGCGCCCACGCGGCCGGGGATCAGCGACAAGTTTTCCACGCCGCCCCAGCCTTGGTCCACGCAGTAGGACACGAAGTTGTGCCACACCATGCCCGCTCCGGCCCGCACGATCACCGCCTCATCGGTCTCCAGCAGCAGCTCCATGCCGCCGATCTCGTTCAGCAGCACCACCCCGGGCCAGTCCTGTGTGAACAGCACGTTGCTGCCGCCGCCCAGCACCAAGCGCGGCAGGTCTTTCAGTTCGGGATCGTTCAGCAGGGCGCGCAATTCTTCCACGTTCTTAAAACGCGCCATCCGCGCGGCCCGCGCCGGCACATGGAAGGTGTTGAAGGGCTTGAGGTTGAAGTCGCGGAAGATTTCCATGGCAGGGCCGGTAGGTTCCGGCGCGCAAGTTTACCCCTTCCTTCCGTGTTTGCTTTGGTCCGATGATGCCGCAGTTTCAACGTGAATATGTGTGCGGTAGTCAACGACTCTTTCTATTCCACACCCTCAATTCGATCGGCATGGACGATCACCAGCTTGTGGGTTTCGCTCATTCGCAGGACATCTTCCCAGCAGCGCCCGATTGCTTCATGAAAATGGCGAAGATCCATGTTGCCGAGCCTGACATGGATCACTTTCGGCGGTGGTGAACTCAATAAGATCCTGCTTGAAAAATCGCTGTCCTTGCTGATGATCGTGAGGCCATTGGCTTTGGCATGCTCCCAGATCTCGTGATCATGTTCAGCCGGATTGATGTCGTGCTGATGTGTGTATTCCGTGCTGTTCCACTGGCTGAACCAACGCGGCAGGTTGGCGTCGATCAGATACTTGGGCATGTCACGCGGCGATGCCCTTCACGGAATACTTGTTGGCCATCAACGAGATCGCGAATTGCCGACAGGCATCCAGGTCGTCCCGCTCCAACATCGGGTACTGCTTCAGCACTTCTTCTTCCGAAGTTCCGGCCATCAGAAATTCCAAGATGGTCTGGGCCGTGATGCGCATGCCACGGATCACCGGTCTTCCGTTGCAGATCCGGTCATCCACGGTGATCCGCTTCAGCAATGCCGCTTTGTCTTTCATGGCAATCAAAGATAATGTGATCCGCATGAACAGGCCTTCCCCGCGTTTACTTTGGCCCGATGCCCCGTCCCCGCAGGGTCACGCCAAGAAATGCCTCCGGCCAATAGCGGACCCTGCGTTGGGACGGGGTCACGCCAAAAAACACCTCCGGCCATCAGCGGACCCTGCGATGGGACGCTGGGACGGTTACCTTCACACCATGGCGATCCGCACCGATCAAGGCCGTGCTGGCGGGGTGTTCTTTTGCACCTTCACGTGCTTCAAGTGGTTGCCACTGATCGATGCCGTTTCCATGTATGAATGGGTGCATGATTGGTTCCTCCGCTTGCACAAGGAGGGCCATGGACTTGTCGGCTATGTGATCATGCCGAACCATCTGCACATGTTGCTTCGCGTGCCCGAAGGAGGCACGATCAACAACCTTGTGGCGGCAGGAAAGCGGTTCATGGCCTATGAGGTCAGAAAGCGACTTGTGGAGGAAGGGAGCCACGACCTGTTGGCCATAATGGCTGAGGGTGTGCGCCGGAGCGATGCGAAACGCGGGCAACTCTACCGCGTATTTGAGACTTCCTCCGACATCAAGGACTGTTGGAGCGCAAAGTTCTTGCGCCAGAAACTGAACTACATGCACAACAACCCCATACGCGGTAAATGGTTATTGGTGGATGACCCAGCGAAGTATCCTTATTCCAGTGCTGCGTTTTACCTGCTCGGATCTGAACCGGTGGTGCCGCTGCTGCATGTGGGGGAGTTGTTGTAAGGGAAGTCCCCGCAGGGTCCCGAGGCGGTGACCCTGCCGGGACTTCGGGCGGTGACCCTCCCGAGGCGGTGACCCTGCGGGGACTTCGGGCGGTGACGCTGTGGGGACTTCCCCGCGTTTACTTTGGCCGCATGCCGCCGCCCTTTCAACGCGCCATTGTCAGCGTGACCAATGACCTGGCCACGGACAACCGCGTACACCGCACCTGCACAGTGCTGCAGGAGCTGGGCTACGACGTGCTGCTGGTGGGCCGCCAACTGCCCGGCAGCCTGCCGTTGGAGCGGCCTTACCGCACCCGGCGCATGCGGCTGCTCTTCAACAAAGGGCCACTGTTCTATGCGGAATACAACCTGCGGCTCTTCTTCCTGCTGCTCGCCGTCCCCGCAGGATCACGCCAAACGATGCCTCCGGCCAATAGCGGACCCGCCGTCCCCGCAGGGTCACGCCAAACAACACCTCCGGCCAATGCCGTCCCCGCAGGGTCACGCCAAGCAATACCTCCGGCCAATAGCGGACCCTGCGCAGGGACGGTGTTCTTCAGCAACGACTTGGACACCCTGCTGCCCAACTTCTTGGCAGCCCGCATCCGGGGAAAGAAGCTGGTGTACGACACCCACGAGTTCTTCACCGAGGTGCCGGAACTGGTGCAGCGCCCCCGGGTGCGGGCCGTGTGGCTGGCCATCGAACGCTGGGTCTTCCCCAAGCTGCGCACGGTGATCACCGTGAACCAGAGCATCGCCGATGCCTACAAGGAGCGCTATGCCAAGGACCTGCACGTGGTGCGCAACATCCCCATGCCAAGGGTGCTCGGCCCGTTGCCAAGCCGTGCTGAACTGGACCTGCCTGTGGACAAGCCCATCCTCGTGCTCCAAGGCTCAGGCATCAACATGGACCGCGGTGCGGAGGAGGCTGTGCTGGCCATGCGCGGTCTGCCCCAATTCCTGTTGCTGATCATCGGCGGGGGGGATGCCTGGCCCGTGCTGCAACGGTTGGTGAACGAGCATGCGCTTGAAGACCGCGTTCGCCTGATGGGCAAGATGCCCTATGCCCGCATGATGGACTACACGCGCAACGCCGACCTGGGCCTCACCCTGGACAAGGACACCAACCTCAACTACCGCTTCAGCCTGCCCAACAAGCTCTTCGACTACCTGCACGCGGGCATCCCCGTGCTGGCCACCGACCTGCCGGAAGTGGCGGCCATTGTGCGCAGGTTCGTTTGCGGGGTGGTGGTCCCAAAGGCGGAACCCGCAGTGCTGCAACATGCCGTTACCGCCCTATTTGCGGATGCAGTGCGCTACCAGGAACTGCGAAGCAATGCCACCAAGGCGGCCTCCGCGCTGGATGGTGCCGGTGAGGCCGACAAACTGAGGGAGCTGATGCAAGGCTTGGGCCAGGGGTAGCTATGCACCTGCTTCACCGCTGCGGATGAAGTGGTGGAGCTTGTACAGATCGAAGAAAACGAGCGGGGCGAAGCCGTGCTCCAAGGCGTATTCCACCAGCGGCCTCACTAGGCCGTAGCCCATGCCGAATGCGGACAGCAGCCGCCAACGCTCCAGCCGGCGATAGGCCCGCACCACGCCCGTGCCCATGCCGTAGCCGCCGGCGGAATAAAGGCGCCGCAGGTTGCGCTGGGCTTCACGCGTCTTGGCCAGAAACTCGGTGTTGGTACCTAAGCCGTTGTGCACCACCGGATCGTTGATGTGCACGATGGCGATCTTCCGCTCCCTGAGCTGTTGGCCGAATTTGGTGTCTTCATGGCCATACGTGAGGATCGATTCATCCAACTGCACCGACAGAAAGACCTCCTTGGCGATGAGGATGTTGTTGAGCGTGATGCTCCGGTAAGGGCTGGCTGTGCGCTGTTGGGCGCTGCGCTCCTCGCGGGCCTTGCCCACCTTCCAGTGCAGCTGGAAGCGCGCGTCTGCCGGGGGCTGCGCCGCATACACCGTGCCGCCCACCACCACGGGCGCGCTGGCGTGGGCCAGGTAGGTGGCGATGAAGTCCCCGCTTGGGATGCCGCTGTCGCAATCCAGGAAAAGAAGCCGTTGTTTACCAGCCTCCCGCGCCAGCAGGTTGCGGATGCGTGAACGGCCAATGTTCTGCCCCAGCTCCTTGTACACCACGCCCGGCAGGTGCTGCACACGGCGGCTGGCCGCCTTCCATTCTTCCGTGGAACCATCGTCGTACACCCGCACCTCGAAGTCCAGCGGCAGCGCCGAGCATTGGCGCACCAATTCCACCACCAAGTCCTCCACCCCGTGGTTGTAAACCGGGATCAGGATGGAGAGGGAGGGTGCCGCGTTCATGTCCGGGAGGTGGTTACCACGTGGGGCCGGCAAGCGGTGCTTGGAAGGTCGGGGTTATGTGCCAGGCGGAAGTGGATGGGGCAGGGTTCCGGGGCGGCAAATGTCGGTCTTGTCCCGGAATGAACCTGCGCGGTACGTTCAATTGCGCACTTGATGCATCCCCCGTCCCCGCAGGGTCATGCCCAGGATAGCCTCCGGAGCATAGCGGACCCTGCGCTGGGACGGGGGGCGATGAAGCACGGTAAGCGTGTTCAGTACGGGTACACCTCACCGGTATCGATCTGGAGCGGAAAGGAAATCCTATCTTTAGTGGAACATCAAGATCCAATCACGATGAGACCTGGCAAACACGTCATTGGAGCATTGGTGGCCCTGGCGTGCCTGGCCCTTGCCGCCCAAGCACAGCAGCGCAACTTCAACTGGGTGTTCGCCAGCGGCACGTGGTTGCAGTTTTCCGCGGACACCATGATCTCGGTGCCCATGGCCGACACGGTATCGCTGCGCAATGCCTCCATCAGCGATGTGAACGGGCAGTTCGCCTTGTTGGCCGACGACTTCGGGATCCGCAATGCCCTGTTCCAAACCCTGCCGGGGGGAAGCCCTGCAGACTTGGGCTGGAACGTGCCGGCGGCCAACTACCTGATCGTGCCGATGCCCGGGTCGGGCGACCGGTACGCGGTCTTCATCACCGAGGAGGCGCCCACGGCACGTGCGGGATGGGTGGAGGTGGACTTGGGCGCAAACGGCGGCGCCGGTGCGGTGGTGGGCACCACCAACTGGCTCATGCAGAACGCCACGGCCAAGCTGACGGCCACCACGGATGCCGGGGAGACGGGCTATTGGGTGCTGCTGCACGGCGATGCCGACGATGCCTTTCACGCCTACCACCTCTTGGCAAGCGGTTTGGACCCCGTGCCGGTGGTGTCCCATGCGGGCACCCCGTACTTGGCATCGGCGCCCGAGCGCAACATGGACCGCTACGGCAAAATGTTCTTCAGCTTCCAAGGCGACAGGCTGGCGGTGGTGAAGAACGATACCTCCTTGGACACCAACAAGGTGGAGGTCTTCAACTTCAACCGGGCCAATGGGGTGCTCACCCATTGGGCGGACATCAGCTTGCAGGAATATGGGGCACACTCGGATCCGGAACACCCTTTGCCCGGATTGCGGATGTTGGAGGGGGATTTCGACCTGAGCGGCCGCTACCTGTACTTCGCTATTCGGCCGATGGGAATTACACCTGGGCTGGTGCACCAATTTGATCTGGGGTCAGTCCCGGACAGCTTGGTGAACAGTGCTTTCCACTGGATCGGAGTGACTAGCACGCACGTTGTGTACGACGGCGAACACGGTGCGTTCATCGCCACTGCGCCGTTGGGCTACGATCACGATTACCCGCAGTTGGGTTCACCCGCCTCGGGCACCTTGCTGCTACGCATGCCGGTCCCGTTGGATTTTTACGCCACGCTGCCCACGGTGCAATTCATCAGGTTCACCTGGATGCCTTGGGGCCCGTCGCTGGATTGGTCGGAACATCCTGATGTGTATCAATATGGGCTCAATGGCGAGTACTTGCAGCAAACAAACGTGCTGGGCGGGTTTCCGTCCCCGTGCAAGCGGTACTGCGACGACATCACGGTGGGAGTGCCGGAACCGGCGGGCGAAGCGCAATCCCTGATCGGCATCCGGCCGAACCCCATGCAGGCGCGTGCGGTGCTGGAATTCAGCGCACCGGCCATCGCCGAGGGCCTGCGGCCGGAAACCGTGATCTGGAGGGATGCGCTGGGCCGCGAGGTGAAGTGTTCGCACGTGGCACGGCTGGGCCCTTCGTTCATCTTGGAGCGGGACGGGCTGCCGGGCGGCCTGTACATAGTGGAGGTGCGCACGAAGGAACGCTCGTTGGGCGTGGTGAAGGTGGCCTGTGAGTGAGTGTGCAGTTCCCTCCGGGCCTTCCACCCCACATGTTCCATCGGCTTCCAGCCGGTGATCACCCCACATGTTCCAATGCATCTTTTCGGGGGCGATGAAGCGCGGTAAGCGTGTTCAGTACGGGTACACTTCACCGGTATCGATCTGAAGTGGGAAAGAAATCCTATCTTTAGGGGACATCAAGATCCAATCACGATGAGACCTGGCAAACACGTCATTGGAGCATTGGTGGCCCTGGCGTGCCTGGCCCTTGCCGCCCAAGCACAGCAGCGCAACTTCAACTGGGTGTTCGCCAGCGGCACGTGGTTGCAGTTTTCCGCGGACACCATGATCTCGGTGCCCATGGCCGACACGGTATCGCTGCGCAATGCCTCCATCAGCGATGTGAACGGGCAGTTCGCCTTGTTGGCCGACGACTTCGGGATCCGCAATGCCCTGTTCCAAACCCTGCCGGGGGGAAGCCCTGCAGACTTGGGCTGGAACGTGCCGGCGGCCAACTACCTGATCGTGCCGATGCCCGGGTCGGGCGACCGGTACGCGGTCTTCATCACCGAGGAGGCGCCCACGGCACGTGCGGGATGGGTGGAGGTGGACTTGGGCGCAAACGGCGGCGCCGGTGCGGTGGTGGGCACCACCAACTGGCTCATGCAGAACGCCACGGCCAAGCTGACGGCCACCACGGATGCCGGGGAGACGGGCTATTGGGTGCTGCTGCACGGCGATGCCGACGATGCCTTTCACGCCTACCACCTCTTGGCAAGCGGTTTGGACCCCGTGCCGGTGGTGTCCCATGCGGGCACCCCGTACTTGGCATCGGCGCCCGAGCGCAACATGGACCGCTACGGCAAAATGTTCTTCAGCTTCCAAGGCGACAGGCTGGCGGTGGTGAAGAACGATACCTCCTTGGACACCAACAAGGTGGAGGTCTTCAACTTCAACCGGGCCAATGGGGTGCTCACCCATTGGGCGGACATCAGCTTGCAGGAATATGGGGCACACTCGGATCCGGAACACCCTTTGCCCGGATTGCGGATGTTGGAGGGGGATTTCGACCTGAGCGGCCGCTACCTGTACTTCGCTATTCGGCCGATGGGAATTACACCTGGGCTGGTGCACCAATTTGATCTGGGGTCAGTCCCGGACAGCTTGGTGAACAGTGCTTTCCACTGGATCGGAGTGACTAGCACGCACGTTGTGTACGACGGCGAACACGGTGCGTTCATCGCCACTGCGCCGTTGGGCTACGATCACGATTACCCGCAGTTGGGTTCACCCGCCTCGGGCACCTTGCTGCTACGCATGCCGGTCCCGTTGGATTTTTACGCCACGCTGCCCACGGTGCAATTCATCAGGTTCACCTGGATGCCTTGGGGCCCGTCGCTGGATTGGTCGGAACATCCTGATGTGTATCAATATGGGCTCAATGGCGAGTACTTGCAGCAAACAAACGTGCTGGGCGGGTTTCCGTCCCCGTGCAAGCGGTACTGCGACGACATCACGGTGGGAGTGCCGGAACCGGCGGGCGAAGCGCAATCCCTGATCGGCATCCGGCCGAACCCCATGCAGGCGCGTGCGGTGCTGGAATTCAGCGCACCGGCCATCGCCGAGGGCCTGCGGCCGGAAACCGTGATCTGGAGGGATGCGCTGGGCCGCGAGGTGAAGTGTTCGCACGTGGCACGGCTCGGCCCTTCGTTCATCTTGGAGCGGGACGGGCTGCCGGGTGGCCTGTACGTAGTGGAGGTGCGCATGAAGGAACGCTCGTTGGGCGTGGTGAAGGTGGCCTGTGAGTGAGCGTTGTGCCACCGGCTTCCAGCCGGTGATCACCCCACGTGTTCCACCAGCTTCCGAGCTACACCGGCGCCGCGCTCACTTCCAGCAGCTTTCCGTCCTCACAGCGAACCACGCGCGCGTTCACTTTCTGCATGTGGGTATAGTCGTGCGTGGCCATGATCACGCAGCGGCCGCCGTGGCTGATGGCGTACAGCAGTTCCACGATCTCCGCCGTGGTCTCGGGGTCCAGGTTGCCCGTGGGTTCGTCGGCTAAAACCAGCTCGGGGTCGTTCACCAGGGCCCGGGCGATGCTCACCCGCTGTTGCTCGCCGCCGCTTAGCTCGTGCGGCATCTTGTAGCCCTTGTTGCCCAGGCCCACCTTCTCCAGCACCTCCTGCACCTTGGCGTTCATGGCTTTTTTGTCCTTCCAACCGGTGCTGCGCATCACAAAAGTGAGGTTCTCGTTCACCGTGCGGTCGCCCAGCAACTGGAAGTCCTGGAACACGATCCCGATCTTGCGCCGCAGGTAGGGCACTTGCCGCCGCTTGAGCTTGCGAAGGTTGAAGCCCGCCACGTGGCCTTCGCCCTCCAGAAAGGGCAGGTCGCCGTACAGCGTGCGCATCAGGCTGCTTTTCCCGCTGCCCGTGCGGCCCACCAGGTAGATGAACTCGCCGGCGTTCACCGTGAGGTCCACCTGGTTCAAGATCAGGTTCTCGCGCTGGAAGATGCGGGCATCGTGCAGTTCGATGATGGGGGAGGTGTCGGCCATGGGCAAGGTGCAAGTTCGGCCAAAGGAAGAAAATTCCGCCCGGTCTTTTACCAGGACCCCCGCCAACATCCCAACAGCACGCCGGGAGGGTGAACACGCAAACGTGGATAATTCCGTTCCACCCGGCAGGGGCGCGCCCCGCCCACCCGGACCTTTGAACCGATGAAGAAGATCCTTCCTCGTCCGCATTTCCCGCGCCTGGTGCTACCCGTGCTGGTGATGCTGGCCACCATGCCGTTGCGTGCACAGCGGCCCGCGCATTACGAGCATCCCGGGGCGCCCCTCGCCCATGCCATGGAACTGTTCGACAAGGCCCAGTACGGCGCTGCGCTGTTCGGTTTCGACCAGATCGCGGAGGAACAACGCGACCCCAACGGCGGCCTGCGCACGGAGGCCGAGTTCTGGGGCGCCATCAGTTCGGTGCGGCTTGCCCACCAGGATGCCGCCAACCGCCTGCTGGACTTCATGGATGCCCATCCGGAGAACTTCCACGTGCCCGCCGTGCGCATGGAGCTGTTCAGGTACTACTTCGATGGCAAGCGATGGCCGCAGGCGCTGGCTTGGGCCGCACAGGTGGACGAGAACATGGCCGAGGGGGCCGAACGCACCGAGTTCATCTTCAAAAAAGGCTATGCCCTGTTCATGGACGGACAGGCCGACAAGGCCCAGGTGGAGTTCAGCAGGGTGAAGGACGCCCCGGGCCTCTATGCCGCACCAGCCACCTATTACAACGCCCACATCAACTACACCAAGCGCAACTACGCCGCAGCGCTGGAAGGCTTCGAGAAGCTCAAGGACGACCCCGCCTTTGGCCGCGTGGTGCCCTACTACATCGCGCAGATCAAGTTCCTCCAAGGCCACTACGAGGCACTGCTGGAATACGCACAGCCCCTGCTGGACGACCCCGGGAACACCAAGAACAAAAGCGACATCAACCGATTGGCGGGTGAAGCCTATTACCGCACCGGCCAATACAAGGAAGCGCTGCCCTACATCGAAAAAAGCCTGCAACACGCGGGCGTGGACCGCGGCGACCGCTATATCGCCGGGTACGCCTACTACAAGAACGACCAGTGCCAGCAGGCCATCAACCAGTTCACCCAGGTGGTGAACAACGCCACCGACAGCCTCGCACAGCTCGCCGTTTACCACATGGCAGACTGCTACCTGAAGCTCGGCCAAAAGAACTACGCCCGCAATGCCTTCAAGAAAGCCTACGACCTCGGCAACGATGCCAAGGTGACCGAGGATGCCTTGTTCAACTATGCCAAGCTCGCCTACGAACTCTCGTTCGACCCCTACAACGAGGCCATCATCGCCCTGCGCGACTACATGGCCAAGTATCCCGGCTCACCGCGCCACGACGAAGCCCAGGAATTCCTGCTGGACGTCTACCTGAAGACCAGGAACTACGAGGCCGCACTGGCCGCGTTGGACGCCATCAAAACAAAGGACATCAGGCTGAAGGAAGCCTACCAGAAGCTCGCCTTCGACCGCGGCGTGGAACTCTACGAAGGGCGCAAGTACCCGGAGGCATTGGCTTTCTTCAACAAGGCGCTCACATTTCCCGTGGATCCCAAGGTGACCGTGCAGGCGCATTACTGGGCAGGCGAATCCCTGTATGCCACTGCCAACTACCAAGGGGCCTTGGCCAAGTACGATGATGTTCGCAATGCCGGCGGGGCCTATGCCACGGCCCTGTACGAACAGGCCAGCTACAGCATGGGCTATGCCTACTTCAAGCAGAAGCAATATGACGAGGCCGCCACCGCTTTCCGACGCACCGCCGAAAGCAGCGGCCTGCCCAAGGCCCAGATCAACGATGCCTTGGTACGCACCGGGGACTGCTACTACGTCACCAAGGCCTTCGGGCCGGCCATCACCTGGTATGACAAGGCCATTACCGCCAATGCCGCCGCCCGCGACTATGCCCTGTACCAGAAAGGCGTGTGCCTGGGGCTGGAGAAGAAGAACGACCAGAAGATCGCCACCCTGAAGCAACTGCTGCGCGAAAAGCCCAACAGCCAGTATGCCGCCGATGCCAAGTTCCAGTTGGGTGAAACGTACCTGAACACGGGCAGCGATGGCGAGGCACTGGATTTCTATAAGCAGGTGGTGGCCCAGCACCCCAACTCGCCCCATGTGCGCCAAAGCATGCTGCAGGTAGCCTTGATCGACAAGCGGCAGGGGCGCACCGAACAGGCCGTGGAGGGCTTCAAGGCCGTGGTGGCCAAGTACCCCACCATGGACGGTTCCCGCGAGGCCCTGGCCGGCCTGTCCAGCATCTACTCCGGGCAGGGCAACATGGCCGCATACGAAGACTACGTGAAGTCGCTCTCCTTCGTGGATGCCGGCTCGCTGGACCTGGATGAACAATACTACCGCAGCGCGGAGCAGCTCTATTTTGCCGAGAAATGCGACCAGGCCGTGGGCGCCTTCCGCGACTACTTGGCCAAATACCCCAAGGGCGGCTATGTGCTCAACGCCGAGTTCTACGCCGCCGATTGCCTTTATCGCGCCAAGCGCGCCGAGGAGGCCCTGCCGGGCTTTGAACGGGTGATCGCCGCGGGCGAAGGCCAGTTCCTGGAGCCCTCCTTGGCGGCAGCCACGCAGATCCTCTTCCAGGACCAACGCTATGATGCCGCGCTGCCCTACTTCACCCGTCTGGCGCAGGTGGCAGCCTTGCCGGTGAACATCCTGGCCGGGCAGGTGGGGGCCATGCGTTGCTTGGTGGAGCTGCAACGCATCGCCGATGCCGCCGATGCCGCCAAAAAGGTGATCACCAACAGCGACGCCACCGCCGACCTGAAGGCCGAGGCCGGATTGGCCGTGGGCCGGGGTGAAGTGGAGGCCAATGAGCTCGATGCCGCCTACACCCGCTTCAAGGCGATCGCAGGCAGCTCGAAGAATGCCTTCGGCGCCGAGGCCGCCTACCACATGGCCTACGTGCGATACCTCCAGAAACGCTACAAGGACGCTGAAAAGGAGATCTTCGACCTGGCCAAGAAGTTCCCCAGCTACGACCACTGGAAAGCCAAGGCCTTCATCCTGCTCGGCGACGTCTACGTGGGCATGGAGGACCTCTTCCAGGCCAGGGCCACCCTGCAAAGCGTGGTGGACAACTGCACCGAACCCGACCTGGTGGAACAGGCGGCCCGCCGATTGGCCAACATCACCGAGGCGGCCGAACCGAAGGAAACCGAAGGAACGAACGACGAAGAATGAGCACCATGACCACCTTCTTCCGAAGCAGTGTGGCGGCAGTGGCCATCTTCACCGCAGCCACCCTGCAGGCGCAGGCCGGTGAGGAATACTACTTCAACGGCATCTACAACCCCACCCTCGCCGACGTCAACAAGATTGACCTGCAACCGCAGTCCTTCGATACCATCCTGCCCGCCAAGGATATTTCGTACAACCTGCTCAACGTAAAAGGCGAAGTGCCCGCCCATGTGGACAGCATCGAGGCGGCCAGGCTCAACATTCAATTGGCCCAGGAGAAGCTGTACAAGGGCTTCGCCAAGGCTGGCTTCGGGCTGTACACCACCCCGCTCTTCGAACTCTACTACGACCAAACCCGCTCGAAAACCAACGGCTACGGGCTGCACTACCGCCACATGAGCAGCAATGGCGGCCTGAAGGACCGCGGCCCCAGCGACTACAGCTTCAACAACATCGACGGCTACTACACCGCCTACCTGCGCCAGCACACCGTGCAAGGCCGCGTGGGCTATGATCGGCGGCGCGTGGGCTACTATGGTTACCCCAGTACCGATAGCTTGGAGAACCTCATGCGCTCCAGCCCCGAACCGCCGGATGATGCCCGCAAGCAGGTGTACAACGCCATCGGGTTCGATGTCCGCGTGAAAAGCCTGTACAAGGACAGCACCAAGCTGGCGCACGACGTGGGCTTGAAGGTGGGCAACTTCACCAACCTCAGCCGCAGCAGGGAGCTCAACGTGGTGCTGGACGCCAAGCTCTCCATGCGGCAAGGCAGCGAAACCTACGGCGGTGAAGTGCTGGTGGACAACAACGCCTACCGCGGCGTGCGCGACAGCCTGTCCGACCTGCGCCAGAACGGCACCATGGTGGGCCTCTCGCCCCACGTCAGCACCACCGATGGAACCTACTTGGTACGCGTGGGTGCCGGCATCTTCATCGACGCCATGGGCAAAAGCACCTTCCACTTCTATCCTCAGGCCTACGCCCAATATCGCCTCTTCGACGACATCCTGGTGCCCTATGCGGGCGTGGACGGGCGTCGCATGCGGAACAACCTGCAAAGCCTCGCCAAGGAGAACCCGTTCATCGAAGGAGCGCCCGTGCTCGCCAATTCCAGCTTGATGTATGAACTGTACGGAGGCCTGAAGGGAAGCTTGGGCAGTGATGTGGGGTTCGATGTGCGCATCAGCAAAAGCCGAACGAAGAACCTGCCGCTGTTCATCGGCAGGGAAACCCTGTACGACAGCGTGCGCTACGGGGACCGCTTCACCGCCGTGTACGACCGTGTGGACCGCTTGGACATCGGCGGGGAGCTTCGGTACAGCCACAATGAGCACGTCAATGTCCATGGCGGGCTGCACATCTTCAGCTACGCCACCGAAACCCAGGCCGAAGCGTGGAACCTGCCCATCTATGCCATCAGCCTCGGTGCGGTGTACGACTTCCAGGACAAGCTGCTGCTGAAGCTGGATGCCCAGTTCCTCGGACGCCGGAAATTGCCCGTTTCCGTCCCCATCGGCTGGAACGATCTCTCGGCGGCCCCGACGGTCACCGAGGCACCCGGGCTGCTCGACCTGCACTTGGGGTTGGAGTACCGCTACACCAAGCGCTTCAGCCTCTTCCTGGATTGCAGCAACCTGAGCGCCGCCAAGTACGAGCGCTGGTACAACTACCCGGTCCAGCGAACCTTGCTCATCGGAGGGGCCACATACGCTTTCTGATCCGGGGCAACCTGCTGGCCAATAGCGGGTTGTATAAATGCCTCGGGGCCGGCGCAAGCAATGGCCCCATAGGTTTTCAACAGAGCCTGCCGTTCTGTTGGTAAAAAGCCATGAAGAGCCGCGCCATGATTGGCGTTCAGCCGCCTTGGGCATCGGGTAAAGCAGTATCTTCGCGTGCCCTCAAAAAAACGGGGGCCAACGGGATTTGAAAATGGCAGAAACAGTGGAAATGAGCGAAGCAAAGAAGACGGCAGCGGCAGGGTACGGAGCGGACAGCATCCAGGTGCTGGAAGGATTGGAGGCGGTGCGCAAGCGGCCGGCGATGTACATCGGCGACATCGGCATGAAGGGTCTGCACCACCTGGTCTATGAGGTGGTCGACAACTCCATCGACGAAGCGCTGGCAGGCTACTGCAACGCCATCGACGTGGCCATCCTCCCCGGCAACAGCGTGCGCGTGACGGACAACGGGCGCGGAATCCCCGTGGCCATGCACGCCAAGGAAGGCCGCAGCGCCCTGGAAGTGGTGATGACCGTCCTCCATGCCGGGGGCAAGTTCGACAAGGGCTCGTACAAGGTCTCCGGCGGCCTGCACGGCGTGGGCGTCAGTTGCGTCAACGCCCTGAGCGACCACATGACCGTGGAAGTGCACCGCGACGGCAAACGCTGGGTGCAGGAATACAGCGCGGGCAAGCCCTTGTATCCGGTGAAGGCCGACGGTGAGGCACAGGGAACCGGAACCATCGTCACCTTCCACCCCGATACCACCATTTTTCAGGTCAGTGAGTACAGCTATGACACGCTGGCCGCACGCCTGCGCGAGCTGGCCTTCCTCAACAAGGGCATCACCCTTACCCTCACCGATGAACGCACTCCGTTGGAGGATGGATCCTTCCCCAAGGAGACGTTCCACAGCGACCTCGGCTTAGTGGAGTTCGTGAAGTACCTCGACGGTACCCGCCTGCCCATCATCGAAACCGCCATTTACATGGAGGGCGAGAAGCAGGGCATCCCGGTGGAGATCGCCATGATCTACAACGACTCCTACACCGAGAACATCCACTCCTACGTCAACAACATCAATACCCACGAGGGGGGGACGCACCTAGCCGGATTCCGAAGGGGCCTCACCCGCACGCTGAAGAAATACGCCGACAACAGCGGGGCTACCAAGAACCTCAAGTTCGAGATCACCGGCGACGACTTCCGCGAGGGCCTTACCGGAGTGATCAGCGTCAAGGTGCAGGAACCCCAGTTCGAGGGCCAGACCAAGACCAAGCTGGGCAACAGCGAGGTGATGGGAGCCGTGGACATCGCCGTGAGCGAGATGCTGGAGAACTACCTGGAGGAACACCCCAAGGATGCCAAGCGCATTGTGGACAAGGTAGTGTTGGCCGCAACGGCACGACACGCGGCCAAAAAGGCCCGGGAAATGGTGCAGCGCAAGGGAGCCGGAAGCGGCATGGGCCTGCCCGGGAAGTTGGCCGACTGCCAAAGCAAGGAACCCCGTGCAAGCGAGATCTTCCTGGTGGAGGGCGATTCCGCCGGGGGCACCGCCAAGCAAGGCCGCAACCGCGAGTTCCAGGCCATCCTGCCCTTGCGCGGAAAGATCCTCAACGTGGAGAAGGCCATGGTGCACAAGATCTACGAAAACGAGGAGATCCGGAACATCTACACGGCCTTGGGCGTGTCCATCGGTACCGAGGAGGACAGCAAGGCGCTCAACATCGATAAGCTCCGCTACCACAAGGTGATCATCATGAGCGATGCCGACGTGGACGGAAGCCATATCCAAACCCTGATCCTCACCTTCTTTTACCGCTACATGAAGGAGCTGATCGAGAACGGCCACGTGTACATCGCCACGCCGCCTCTGTACAACGTGAAAAAGGGCAAGGAGGCGGTGTACTGCTGGACCGATGAGGAACGCGATGCCACCTTGGAACGGATGAAGGTCGGCGGAAAGGAGGCAGGTGTACACGTCCAGCGGTACAAAGGCTTGGGTGAAATGAACGCGGAACAGCTCTGGGAAACAACCCTCAATCCCGAAACCCGCACCTTGCGGCAAGTGACCATTGACAACGGGGGAGAAGCCGACCGGATCTTCAGCATGCTCATGGGCGATGAGGTTCCGCCGCGCCGTGAGTTCATCGAGAAGAATGCCGTGTACGCCAAGTTGGACATTTGACAGGCGCTGCTGCAGCCATCACGAAAAGGCCCCTTTCCCAAGGGGCTTTTTCATGGGCGGTGGGAAAAGGGGGCGCGGATCGGGACGTGCACTGAACGGCCAGGCCTTGCTTGTTCGGCCCGTATAAATAGTTTTGAGGCGCGGGTTACAGGGCAACCATGGACCGACCCGCATCCCTGTCACCGTCATCCGCATCCCAAGGAAGATGACCATCGAGCAATTGAACCGGCTCTCCGAGGCCGATGCCTCCTTGGCTTTCAAGCAATGCTGCGGTGCGGATGAATGGGTGGACCACATGGTGCATGCCCGCCCGTATGATAGCTTGGAGGAAATCGTGGAGACCAGCGACAATGCCTGGGAAGGATGCGATGTGGATGTGTATGAGGAAGCCTCCCGCTCACTGCCGCGCCTAGGCGATGCGGATGAACTGGCCGACTTGCGGTCCGCAGGACAGGGCTTGGACCAGCTGGGTCGGCGATGGGCCGCGCTGGAGCTGAAAGGCATGGAGGGAAGCAGCCCCGCGCTGATGACCCAACTGGCGGAAATGCACGATGCCTACGAGGAGAACTTCGGCCACCGCTTTGTTGTGAACGCCACCGGCAAGAGCGGGGATGAACTGCTGGCCCTGATGCAGGCACGGCTGAAGAATGATCCCGAGGACGAGATCATGATCGCCGCTGAAGAGCAGAACAAGATCACCAAGTTGCGCTTGAAGAAGCTGCTGGCCTGAGCAGCCTGCGACCGGCGATCAGCGGAGTAAGGTGACGTGCCCGCGCATCTGGTGCACTTCGATCGCACCGGTGAACCGCACGGTGGCCTGCCACACGTACACGTCCTGCTTCGCAGGAATGCCTTTCACCATCCCGTCCCAGCCCGTGGCGGGGTCCGAGCTTTCGAACACAACCTCCCCCCAACGGTCGAAGAGGCGCAGGCTGAAGTCACCGCTGGAAATTTGGCTCCCTTGGACCAGGAATATTTCGTTGCGCCCGTCATGGTCCGGTGTAAACGCGTTTGGCACGTATACCCCCGGCAGGCCGATCACCGGCAAGGTGGTGCAGTACGTGTCCGGGCAGCCGTTCAGGGTCATCGCGGTCAAGCAGATTACATATTCCGCCTCCACGCCCATGGGGAATGTGTGCTCGGGCGAGAAGAGGCTGCTGGTGGCACCATCCCCAAAATCCCAATGGAATTGGGCCGCATTGGCACTTGACATGTTGTCGAACGCCACCAACGGATGGTTCATGGTCACCGTGTCCGGATGCAGTGAGAAGAAGGCATGCACAGGCGGCGGGCTGTGGATGGTGGTTGAACTTGAGGCACTGCATCCATTGCCGTCCAGCATGATCACGGTATAGGTGCCGGCACACAGGTCCGGGAACAGGGCATCGCCTTGGAATTGGATCCCGTCGATGCTGTAGAGCGCACCCTCCGGATCCGTTACGAGCAGTGTGCCGTTACAGCTCCCTGGGCACAGTTCGTCGGAGGCGTCCAACTGGTCGATCATCAAGGGCTCAGGCTCCAGCACGGTGAAGGAAAGACTGGAGGAGCAGCCGTTGGTATCCAGTACGGTCACCGAGTAGGTGCCCGCGCAAAGCCCGGTGCTTGCGGGAAGGACTCCACCGGTTTCAGTGGTCCAATGGTACTGGTACCCCGCCAGGCCCACATTGCCTCCGGATGCGCTGGCTTGGGCTTCCCCGTTGCAGGCCCCGTTGCACAACGCATCCGTCACGGCCACTTCGGGCACGATGGGGTCGGTGAACGTGATCGTCACACTATCCAACCCTGCACAGCCTTCCGCGCTCACGGTCGTCCACGTGTACGTGTAAGCCCCGCCCGTGTGCACGGTGGTGGCGGTGGAGGCCGAATCGGCCTGCACAACCAGCACGCCTGCAGGCCCCGACCATTGCCCGGTGGCCCAGGTGCCGGTGGCACCCAATGTGGCCTCGTAAGTGCAGCTAATGGCATCAGGACCGGCATCGGGCATCTGCACCACGTGCACTTGCAGCGTGGCGCTGGCCTGGTCGTTGGGGCACGGAGCGGTTCCAGTCACGGTGTATACGTAGGCTCCGTTGGCGTCTTGGGCCGGATCGAAGAAGCCCCCATGTGGAAGCCCGCCCGGGCCGGTCCAATTGCCGCCGGCATCCGGAGTGTCACCGAGCAGGCCGAACAGGTCTGCGGCATCTGCCTCAGGGCAGAGCGCAAGGGAACCGTCCAACCCTGCATTGGGCATGGTGTTCACCGCAATGGAAAGGGTGGCATGCGCATCCGGGCACGGGGCCGTTCCCGCTACCGTGAAAAGGTACACGCCAGGGACATCCACACCCGGGTGGAATGCCGCACCGAAAGCGCTACCGTCCGGTGCGGTCCAAGAACCCATTTCGTCCGGGGTGCCTCCCAAGTGCCCGATCATCCCGATCACAGGCCCACTGGAACACAAGGTGATGCTGTCGCTGATGCCGGCATTGGCCGCAACCACGATGCTGACCTGAACGGCGGCCGTGTCGTTCGTGCAGGGTGGCGGGACGTTCACCACATAGAGATAGGTGCCCGGTTCGTTGGTGCCGGCGTTGAACACGCCGCCGAACGGTGCACCATCCGGTGCAAGCCAATGGCCACCGGGGTTCGGCAGGCCTTGCAACTGGTTGAACAGGTTGAGGCTGTCCGTTGTGGAACAAATGACCACCGCAGCGTCCATGCCTGCATGGGCGTCCGTCAACACGATCGCGATAACGGTGGCACTGGCCGATGGGCAGGGCGCTTGCCCCGGTACCGTGTAGGTATAGGCGCCCGCCGGGGAGGTGCCCGGGATGAACGTCCCGTTGAAAGGATTGCCATCCGGGTCGCTCCAAACCCCGGTGTCGGCGCCCCCACCGAGAACCGGGTACAGTTCCACGGCGCTGCCGGTGGCGCAAAGATTCAGGATGGCATCCTGCCCTGCATCGGGGGCGGCCACCACGGCCACGCTTACCGCCGCATGAACTGCGGGACAAGGCTTTAAGCCTATCACCGTGTAGGTATAATCGCCTGCCATCATCGCAGCGGGATCGAACAGGCCGCCCGTAACGACGCTCGGCCCGCTCCACGTTCCGCCCGTGTCCGGTGTGCCTTGCAATGCGCTGAAGAGCGAAGCGGCCGGGCTGCTGATGCAGAGGGTCAGCGAGCCGTCCGTGCCCGCATCCGGCGGCGCGACCACGTCCACGGACACGGTGCTGGATACGTTCACGCACGGCGGCGGCACGCTGATGGTGTAGGTGTACACGCCTGGCTGCAT
>ERZ795041.232-NODE-232-length-21861-cov-6.204714_pt1 | contig 21861 bp, 16 predicted proteins | sample MGYA00375125_ERZ795041 | MGnify/ENA primary metagenome ERZ795041 (study PRJEB30170, sample SAMN03074214) | activated sludge metagenome | biome: Common Effluent Treatment Plant; feature: Wastewater; material: Activated sludge; isolation source: activated biomass in...
GCCGTAGTCGATGGCCAGCATCCCGGCCGCGCCGTTGGGCATGATCATGGTGATGGCGAACGGGCTGATCCGGCGCACGCCGCCGCTGTGGAGGATGGCCTCTTGCTCGACGATGGTGCGTATCCCGCCCACGCCCGTGCCGAAGGTGATGCCGACGCGATCGCGATTCTCATCGGTGATCGTCAGGCCCGACATGCGCATGGCTTCGCCTACCGCGGCCGTCGCCAGCTGCTGGCAGCGATCGCGGCGGCGGGCGTCCTTGCGATCCATGTACTGCTCCGGATCAAACCCCTTGACCTCGCACAGACCGCCGATCGAATGTTTGGAACCATCGACCAGCGTGATGGGGCCGATGCCGGACGTGCCGGCCAGAATCGCCGCCCAGGTGTCGGGCACGTTGTGGCCCAGCGGCGTGACCGCCCCGACGCCTGTAACTACCACTCTGGAAAAAGTCGACGCTCGCTCTTGCGCTTTATCTTCATGATTCATAAAACGGACTCCGTGTCATTCATTGGCTGCCGGATGGTAATGCCCCTCGATCCACAGGCTCCGGCCGGCGCCCACCTCTTTTTTCCAGACCGGCACGATCTCTTTCAGCCGGTCGATGCCGTAACGCGCGGCCTCGAACACGCCCACGTCGCGATGTGCCCCGGCGCAAGCCACCAGGGTGGTGTTGCCGCCGATGTCGACGCGGCCGAGCCGCTGCACCAGCGCCACCCCCCGCACCTCCGGCCAGCGCGCCCAAATCTCGCGCGCGATCTGGGCCATCTTTTCCTCGGCCATGGTCTCATAGGCCTCGTAGTCCAGATAGAGCGTCTCCTCCGGCAGGCCGTCGCGTTGCGTTCGGCCGCGCACAAAGCCGGTGAAGCTGACCACGGCGCCGATCTCCGGGCCGGTCAGGCGGGCATGGATGGCCTCGATATCGAATGGCTCGAAGGTGACGGCGAAATAGGTCGGGTGCGGCGACTGCTCGTTGCCCCCGCTGACCGGCGGGAAGATAGCCACCTCGTCGCCCGCGGCCACGGGCGTATCCGGCCCGGCAAAGGCGCGATTGACGGCCACCAGGCTGGAGCGCAGGGCCGGGGCGAGCGCCGGATAATCCGCGCCCACCGCGTCCAGGAGGGTGGCCACGGTCGAGGGGTCTGACGGCAGGCTAACCTTGATGTATTCGCTCTGAACCCGATCCTTCAGGGTGGCGAAGAGGCGGATGGTTATCTCCATAAGCGGGTGTGATGCTGTCCTTGTCGATTATCTTAACAATAACCCTCAATTGCCGGAGGGGATGCGGGACGGCCGTCGGGGTCGCTCATCCTGGTCCTCATCGGAGGCGTGCCAGTCGCCGCTACGGCCGCCGGATTTGCTGACAAGGCGCACGTCGGTCAGGCGCATGCCGCGGTCGACCGCCTTGGCCATGTCGTAGATGGTCAGCCCGGCGACGGTGACGGCCGTCAGCGCCTCCATCTCCACGCCCGTCACCCCCGACACACGCACCACGGCCTCGATGTCGACGCAATCGTCGTCGGGGTTGGGCGTGCAGGTGACGTCGACCTTGTTCAGCAGCAGCGGATGGCAGAGGGGGATGAGGTCGCTGGTGCGCTTGGCGGCCATGATGCCGGCCACCTGGGCCACGGTCAGCACGTCGCCTTTCTTCATGTTGCCTTCGATGATGAGGCGCAGCGTCTCCGGCTGCATGACGACGCGGCCGCGAGCCACGGCCACGCGCTCGGTCACGGCCTTCTCGCCGACATCGACCATGGCGGCGCGGCCGGTCTCGTCGAGATGAGTCAGGCGCTTGGTCATGATTATGGTATTATACTCATTGTGGCCGCCGCGACCTAACCGGCCACCCCAGCCACGCGGCGTTCACGATCAATCTACAGAAGCCGGAGCTTGGCGAATCACGCGATCAATCATGAGTCATCTGCACGCCTTTTACGATCATCTCTATATCTCGCCCCACTTCGATGACGTGGCGCTATCCTGCGGTGGCCAGGTGTTTCGCCACACGGCCGTCGGCGACACCGTCCTCGTGGTCACTGTGGCCGCCGAAGAGCCGTCCGGCCCCCTGTCGGAGACGGCCGAATCGATCCACCGACGCTGGGCCGACAGCCTGGGCGAAACGCCTCCGGCCTTCGTTGCCCGGCGACGCGCCGAGGATCGCGAGGCGTTCGCTCTGCTGCGCGCTGATGTCCTCCACCTGCATTTCCTCGATGGCATCTATCGCCCCGGGCCGGACGGCGTATTGCTCTATCCCGGCCCGGTGGATATGTTCGGGACGGTCAACCCGGCCGATGAAGGCTTCCTCGACGCGCTGGTGAAGGCCTTTGCCGCCCTGCCGGAGGCCGGTGCAACCTACTTGCCGCTGGGTGTGGGCCAACATGTCGATCATCAGTTGGCGCGCCGGGCGGGAGAGCGGGCCTTCGAGGACGTGGGTTATTACGAGGATTATCCCTACACCATGAAGCCGGGCGCGCTTGCGGCCGTTTTGCCACCGGTCGAACGAGGCAACTGGACGGCCGAGACGACGTGGCTGACCGAGGCGGCCATGGCGGCCAAATTCGCGGCCATTGGTGAATACCGCTCGCAGCTCAGCTCGTTCTTCATCGATCTGGCCGATCTGGAGGCGAAGGTTCGCGCAGAAGGAACCCGCGTGACGGCCGAGGCGCAACAGGACGGGGCCACTCCGCCGGACTGGGCTTGCGGGGCCGAGCGGATCTGGCGCAAGCGCTCCGCTTTCACGCTTTCTTCATTTGAAGGATCGGACTGACAGGTTCTATAATAATCTGACGCAAGCCACCGGCCGTCATCGTGTGATCGTTGTCCAGTCCCGGCTCATCGCGTGAGTTGCGGCCATATCAGTAATCGAACTTTCTTCAGGCGACCATATGGAATTCGGCACAAGAGAAATGCCACCCGTCGGGCAGGAAAGCGAAAGCAAACCACTGACCCATCCCTTGGGCAGCGGGCTGCAATCCGGCACGGTGCTCCAGGGGCGCTACATGATCATGGGCGGACTGGGAGCCGGCGGCTTCAGCTCGGTCTATCGGGCGCGCGACCTGCGATTCCCCTCGGTCACTCGCCTTTGCGCGGTGAAGGAGATGCACATCGGCACGGCCGATCCGGAGATGCGCGAACTGACGATCAAGTCGTTTGAGCGCGAGGCCAGCATGCTGGCCATGCTCAACCACCCGGCCATCCCCGACATCTTCGACTATTTCACGGACGGCAACCGCAGCTACCTGATCCTGGAGTTCGTCCCCGGCCAGAACCTGCAGCAGTGGCTGGATGAGACGGACGAGTACCTCGACGAGCCGAAGGCGCTCGACTGGGCGCTACAGATCTGCGACGCGCTGGCCTATCTGCACAGCCAGAAACCCCAGCCTATTGTCTTCCGCGACCTGAAGCCGGGAAACATCATGCTCGACACCGGCTCCGGCCGCGGCGCTCCCATCCGCCTCATCGACTTCGGCATCGCCAAGTTGTTCGAGGTCGGCGAGGACAAGGGCACGATGATCGGCACGGCCGGTTATACCCCGCCGGAGCAATATCGCGGCGAAGCGACGCCGGCCGCGGATGTCTACGGGTTGGGGGCGACGCTCCACCACCTGTTGACGCGGCAAGACCCCCGCCAGGAGACGCCCTTCACCTTCAGCGAGCGGCCGATTCGTGCCGCCAACCCGTCCATCTCCCGCGCCTTCGAGGCCATCATCATGCGTTGCCTGGCCTACGATCCCAAGGATCGTTACCCCGACGCGATGGCGCTGCGCGAGGCGTTGCTGGTTCTGTCGCAGAGCGGCGTCGATGAGGCCGACATCGAGCAACGGCTGGGCCTCACGGATAGCGGCCGTCTCATCGACAGGACGGACGGAGCCAGCGCGCCGGCGGCCTCGCTCAAGGCCGGTGTTAGCCAGATCAAACCGTTGTGGGTCTTTCGCTGCGAGGACGAGATACGCACCCGCCCGGCCGTGGCCAAGGGCATCGTCTTCGCCGGGGCGTATGACCATAACCTCTACGCCCTGACCGCCGACAAGGGCGAATTTCTCTGGAAATATCCAACCGGTGGCGGGATTGGCAGCTCGCCTGTCGTCCATGAGGACGCGGTGCTGATCGGCTCCGCGGATCATTCGCTCTATTCGCTGCAATTGCGCAAGGGGCGGCTCAACTGGCAGTTCAATGCCGAGGGAGCGATCTACTCCACGCCGGCGGCGCGTTTCGACCATGCCTTCTTCGGGGCTGACGACGGCTTTTTCTATGTCGTCAATCTGATGCGCGGTCACCTTTACTGGAAGACCAATGTCTACAGCCCCGTTCGCTCCACGCCCTACGTCTCCGACGAGATGGTCTATTTCGGCACCGAGGCCGGGCTGATTTTGGGACTGGAAATGTCCGCCGGCAAGCAGAAATGGCAGGCCACGGCCAAACGGGCCGTCACCTCGTCCCCCAAGATAGCCGACGACATCCTCTATGTCGGCTCCTCCGATGGCATGGTGTACGCGATGGATGCCGGGTCGGGTTGGCCTATCTGGCGATTCCAATGTCAGGGGCCGGTCATCTCCACGCCGGTCATCTTCGAAGATACGCTCTATGTCGGTTCGGCCGACGGCCATCTGTACGCCATCGACACCGCGCGCGGTCGCCGCCTTTGGGCCTATCCGACCAACGGCCAGATAGTCTCCGCGCCGACGATCTGGGGCAACACGGTCTATTTTGGCTCAACCGACGGCAGCGTATACGGAGTAAGCGCGCGACGCGGCGAGCTTCAATGGCGATTTGACACCGGCAGCCCCATCATCGGCGCGCCAACCATCACCAACAACGTCCTCTACATCGGAGCCATCGACCATTGCCTCTACGCCCTGCCGCTATAGCGACATGATGAATATCAACGGCGTCATAGAGATCGACAGCGGCTTCCGATGCGAGCGGGGCGCGGTGCGCGAGCGCAATGAGGATTCGTGCCTGGCCTTCACGGCCGTCTATGGCGGCCACTTTTCGCTTAATCCCTTCGGCCTCTACGTCGTCGCCGACGGCATGGGGGGCGAGCGCGAGGGCCATGTGGCCAGCAACACCGCCACCCGCGCCTTCGCCGATTTCGTCCTGTCGGGCCTCTATCTGCCGTTGCTAAGGCAACGGCCGGAGCCACAGGAGAGGAATATACTCGATCTCATTGAGCGAGGTGTTTTTGCCGCCCATGAGGCGGTTGTCGGCCCTGATTCGGCCGAGCCGGGATCGAACGGTGGCACCACCCTGACCGCGGGATTGGTCTTCGGCCGTCGCCTGTACATCGCCCACGTCGGCGATTCGCGCGCCTACCTGTACACTGGCGGCCAGCTCCAGTTGCTGACGGAGGATCACTCGCTGGTCAGACGCCTGCAAGAGACCGGCCGGCTCTCGATAGAAGACGCGCAGCATTTTCAGTATCGCAACGTCCTGCTGCAGGCATTGGGCCAGAACGGGTCGCTGACGGCCGACACCTTTTCCCTCGACTTGCCCGCCCGGGGCAAGCTGCTGTTGTGCAGCGACGGCCTGTGCGGCATCGTTTCCCCGGCGCAAATGGCCGGTATCCTCGGCGGCGACGGCCAGGCCCAGGAAATGGCCGACCGGTTCTATGCCGCGGCGATGAGAGGCGGCGGTTACGATAACATAACCGCCGTGGTCGTTGATATTGCGCTCTAGGCGGCCGTCTCGCGGGCGCCGGCTTCGTCCCTTTCCGGCCGGCGTTGTATAACCGGCAGTAAGTCATGGATCAGAAACCAATCGACCTTTATACCGTCCTCGGCATCGACCGCGCCGCCCGGCCGGAGGAGATCGAGGCGGCCTTCGCGGCATGGAAGGCGCGCAGCGGTTCGTCCGGGCCGATCGATGACGAGGCATGGCAGCGCGTCCGGTATGCCTACGAGGTCTTGATCAGCCCGCAACGCCGAAAAACCTATGATTCGCTGGTTGTCGAGACTGCCGGCCCGGCGCTGGAACTCGACATAACCATGAGCGCCGAGAGCATCCCTCTGCTGGACACGCCCCATATCCTGTACGCCCTGCTGACGCTGCGGCCGCGGGACGATCGACCTGCTATAAGCGGAGATCCCCGGCCGCTTAACCTCGGTCTGGTGATTGATCGTTCCACATCGATGCGTGGCGAGCGACTGGAGAAGGTGACGGCGGCCGTCGGGCTGCTGCTCGACAAGCTGGGGCCGGGAGACAGGCTGTCGTTGGTCAGCTTTAGCGATCGGGCCGAGGTCGTTTTGCCCGCGGCGACGATCGACACGGCCGCCGCCAGTCCCGATCCGGAGACGGCCGCGGCCTGGCGCGACCCCCGACGGCGAATTGAGGCCATCGTCGCCTCCGGCGGCACCGAGATTTATCAGGGGCTGCAAGCCGGGCTGGCTCAGGTGGCGCGACCGGCAGCCAAGGGGCATATCAGCCATCTCATCCTGCTGACCGACGGCCATACCTATGGCGACGCGGCCGATTGCCTGCGCCTGGCCGAGAAAATGGCAACTCGCGGGGTCGGCATCACCGCCTTTGGTCTGGGTGCGGATTGGAATGATGCCTTTCTGGATGCGCTGGTGGCCTCGTCCGGAGGCCAATCGCACTATATCGAACGGCCTGATGATGTATTGGCTCATCTCGAAAGCCGGTTGCAAGGGCTGGGGGCCATCCACGCCCGTAACCTTGCCCTGGCCCAATCGTGGCCGGATTCATTCACATTGCGCAGCGCCTTCAAGCTGGCGCCGTCTCCCCAGCCCTTGCCCTCTGATTCGCGCCCCGTCCCGATGGGCGATCTGGAGGGGCGGTCGCCGATGACTGTGCTGCTGGAGTTCCTGGTGGCGCCGCAGTCCGTTGCGGCGCGGTTTCGCCTGCCGTTCGAAGTCCGGTTTACGGCGGCCAACGGGATCGCCCAGTTGGCGGAGCGCAGCGCGCGGCTGGTCGCCGGCGACGTTCAAGCCGGCGATGGCCAAACCCCACAGGCGATCATCGAGGCGGCGCGATGGCTCAACCTCTATCGGATGCAGGACAAGGCCTGGGAGGAGGCCCAATTGGGCAAACCGGACACGGCCGCGGCGCGCATGCGGAAGCTGACCGACCGCTATATGGAGACGGGCGATCTGCGGCTGGCGCGGCAAGCCCAACTGGAAGCGCAGCAACTGGCTCAACAGGGCGCGATGTCGCCCGAAGGCCGCAAGGTGCTGAAATACGGGACGCGCTCCCTGATGAGGTCGGACAAGTCATGATAGCCTGCCCTGAATGTGGCGCGCAGCACTATCCGGGGACGTTATTTTGTGACGGCTGCGGCGCGGCCGTCCACCCGGAAGCGCGGGCCTATCTGGAGGCGAGCCAGGCGGCCGCCGGCCGTCAATCGTCCATCAGGAAGATTAGCACGAGCCATCGGGAATCATCGCCCGCCTCAACCGAAGCGACGGGCGGAGATGCCCCAACGCCACCGGCCACACCGCCGTCGCCGCCGACCTTGCGCATTCGGGTCATCCAATATGAGTCCGACCTGATCCTGCGCGGGACGCAGTTCAACATCGGCCGGACCGATCCTTTCTCGGACTTTGTGCCCGAGTTTGACGTGACCCGTTTTGAAGGCCAGGAGCGGGGTGTCTCGCGCCGGCACGCGACCATCCGGTGGGACGGTGGCGGGTTCGTCATCCGCGACAATGACAGCAGCAACGGCACGTGGCTCAACGGCGAGCGGCTGGAGCCGGGACGCGAGTACCCGTTGCCGGCTACGGCGGGCGTTCGCTTCGGGGGTTTACTGGTACAACTCACGATCGCGGATTAAACTACAGGGAGAAAGAGTCCGCAGCTTTCACAGACTTTCAGAGTATCGGCAGATGCGGCAAGCGGACGGGTGTTTAGAGATGAGTCTCCGGCTCGCAACCTGCGTCCCGCGCAAGAGATAGCTATGATGCGACTATCGGCCGTCATTCAATTGATAGGCGAGGACCCGATCATCGGGGAGCTGGAAGGCATGCCCGATCCGGCCTCGCAGTTCGTCACTGTTTACGCGCCGCGCCGCCGCGACGGCCGCGCCGTGGGATACCTTGACGGCAATGCCGAGAAGGTCCTCTTCGCCTGGCATCGCATCAGCCATATCCAGATCTTGCCGGCCGTCGATCTGGAGAAAGCCATCGGCTTCGTGCGTGAATAGGAATATTATGGTCGAAAAAGTCCCCGAAAACCTGGAACCAACCGCCCCGCAGATCGTGCTGATCGTCGATGACGAATTGCGCATGCGCCGCTTCATCCGCATGAACCTGGAGCTGGAGGGCTATCAGGTCATCGAGGCCGAGAACGGCATCCAGGCTCTGGATCGCGTGCGCCAGTTCACCCCCGATCTGGTGATCATGGATGTGATGATGCCGGAACTGGACGGCTTCGAGACCCTGAAGATGCTGCGAGAGATATCCACCGTGCCGGTCATTTTGCTGACCGTTCGCAGCGATGAGGAGGATATCACCCGCGGGTTGGGGCTGGGGGCCGACGACTACATCACCAAGCCGTTCAGCCCGCGCGTGCTGACCAGCCGGGCGGGGGCTGTGCTGCGACGGGCGCAATGGCCCGCGCCACCGCCACGCACGGTTCTGAAGATCGATGATCGACTGTCGATCGATTTCAATCGTCATCAGGTCATCGTCAACGGCGAGCGAATCGACCTGCGGCCGACGGAGTATCGCCTGCTGAATCACCTCATCCAGAACGCCGGGTGGGTCGTGCCCCATGACACGCTGCTGGCCAAAGTGTGGGGATATGAGTACCGCGATGAGACCCATTACCTGCGCCTCTACATCAACTATCTTCGCAAGAAAATCGAGGAAGATCCGGCCAACCCCAAATATATTCTGACGGAGCGCGGCGTCGGTTATCGCTTCGTCGACTTCAGGAAATAGCCCGCCCCCGGGCCGGATTTCGGCCCCATTTCTCATATGAATTTGGCGCGATCCGCTAGGAGATCGCCGCGGTTCAGGGTATAATGAGGGGATATACCTATAGATATTGCTACCTGCCCGTCCCACTCGGGCATCTTTAGGCGGTCTGGTGGGTATCCATTTTCATATGATCGAGAGCGAACCCTTAATTGCCGACGCCGAGCGATTATTTACGCTTATTGATGATTATTTAAGTACGACCGATCGCCTTCAGGTCATGAAAGCGTTCGAATTCGCTCGCCGGGAACATGGCGTCCAACGCCGGAAGTCCGGCGAGCTTTTTTTTAATCACCCGTTGGAGGTGGCCATCTACCTGGCGGAATACAGGCTGGACGCGGAGGCTCTCTCGGCCGCCCTCCTGCACGATATCGCCGAGGACACGCTTATACCCATTGAGCGAATCAGCGATGAATTCGGCCCGCAAGTGGCCAAACTGGTGGATGGCGTCACCAAGTTGAAGGAAGTGACGCGCGGTGTGGCCCAGGGGAGCCGCAGATTGTCGCCGGAGGAGATTCAGCAGGCGACGCTGCAAAAGCTGCTTAAGGCCATGACGGCCGACGTGCGCACGGTCATCATCAAGCTCTTCGACCGCCTCCACAATATGCGCACCATCAATGCCTTGCCGCCCCACAAGCAGAAAGCCAAGGCGGAAGAGACCCTGTCGGTCTTTGCGCCACTGGCCTACCGGCTGGGCATGTGGGTCGTGAAGAGTGAGCTGGAGAGCCTGTCGCTAAACGTCATCAATCCCCACGCCTACGAAACCATCCATGCCGAGCTGGAGCGACTTCACCGGGCGCAACAGCCGCTCTTCGAGATCGTTCGGCGGCAGATCATAGACTGTCTGACGGTCAACGGCCTGCCGGTTCATGACGTCAAAATGGCTCCCGAGAACATCTACACCGTCTATAAGGACCTGGAAAGGCAAGACGCAAGCTATCGGGATATGGACCGGATGTTGCGCATCACCGTTCTGCTGGAGGACAGGATCCATTGCTACACGGCTCTGGGTCATATCCACCATCTGTGGTCGGTCGTGCCCAACCGTTTTGATGATTACATCTCCGTCGGCCGCGAAAACCTCTACCAATCCCTCCACACCACCCTCGTCCATTCCGAAGGCCAACCCCTGAAAGTCCGATTGCGCACAGTCGATATGGAGCGCATCGCCCAGATCGGCGTGCTGGCCAAGTGGTACTATTCGGGGACTCCGCTGTGGTCGGTCGGCTTGGCCGAGCGGATCGATGAGTTCTTCGCCAGCATATCCAAGAGCATCAATGTCGCGCCACAGGACGCCATGCTGGCCGTGCGCAGTGCGATGACCGACGTGCTGGGCGAGCAGATCCGCGTCTACTCCAAGGACGGAGAGCCGTTTGAACTGCCGCGCGGCAGCACGCCCCTTGATTTTGCCTATCAAATCCACACTGAATTGGGCAATCGTTGTCGCGACGTGCTGGTTAATGAATTGCAGTTTCCATTGAACAAGCCGCTGAAAGACGGCGATCAGGTGCGCATCATCAATGATCCGCGCGCCCAACCGAGGCGGGCCTGGCTGGATGAAGACCTGGGCTATCTCACGACGACCTACGCCCGGTTTTATGCCCGCCGTTGGTTCCGCAGACTGAGCGATCCGGAGGCGATCCGGCAGGGACACGAGATTCTCCTGCGCGAACTGGAGATGCTGGGGCTGCCCCAGCTGGCGCATGAGGATATCGCCGAGCTGTTCGGCTACGATGGCGCAACGGAACTGTATTACAACATCGGGCGGGCTGAATTGCTGCCGACGGTGCTCTCGACGCGCATCATGGCCGAGCGGTGGGCCGACGGCCGCTGCCTGCCGCTGGGCAATGCTGTCGCCGCGGCTGACGGCTCGACGTATGTCATCACCAACGCCGGCAAGAACAAACTGCACCTGTGCGGCACCTGTGCCCCGCGGCCGCGCGACGCGATCGTCGGGTTCCTGCGGCAAGACGGCACCCTCACGGTCCATCGCGAGGGTTGTCGCACGCTCAATGCCGCCCGTGGCCGCCCCGAAGTCGACTCGCGACTGCTCAAGCTGGGCTGGGGCGAGACGGCGCCGCGGGAGATGCGGATCGTCCCGCTCTACGTTGATGTCTACGATCGGTCGGGTCTGCTGCATGAGATGACCCAACTGATGGTGGAGAAGGACATCAATATCCGCAATATCTGCACCATCCCCAACAAGAAAGACGGGGAACTGGGGATCGCTATGGAGCTTGAAGTGATTGGCCCCCGTCAATTGGTGCGCATCCTGCATCAGATCGAGGCCCTGGTGAACGTTAAATCCGTGCGCTGCATGGCCGAAGGAACCAGGTACCCGGCCATGATGGGCAAGAATTCATCCGTGTTTTATAAGCCGGAATAATGAACTGCCGTCTCCTCGGGCGGGCGATCGACCGATCGCCCGCCCGAATTTGTGATAATTAGCTGAGAGAATAACGGTAAACGTTGTGCTCCTTTCACCTGACATATTGACAGCGCACCCCCTATTCTTATAATCAAATCGGCATTCCACGGAAAGCCGGTCCAATTCCCGACGTTTTTCCAAATTTATTACGGAAATTTACTACCTGTAAGAGGAGATTTTGCGATGTTGAAAAAGAAGTACATCAAGACGAAAGACGAGTATGAAGTGACCTTCGAGCTGCCGACCGAGGCGGGCGAGGTTACGCTGGTTTGCGAGGCCAACGGCTGGGAGCCGGTGGCGATGAAGAAGGGCAAGGGCAAGTTTGCGGCCAAGCTGCGTCTGCCGGCCAACGGCAGCTATCAGTATCGCTATCTGGTCGACAACTCCGTGTGGGTCAATGACGAGGCGGCCGACAGCTACGTCCCCAACGAGCACGGCACGACCAACGGCGTCGTCGAGACTTACAGCGTTAACTAATCGAAATAACGGCCGTGTCTGATATTAAGTATTTCCCTGATTGGGAATCACTGGTCGCTTTTGTGCCCGATGGCCCCAAGCCCAATTTCGTGGTGGAGAATGACAAGGTCAGGATCATCATGGCCGGGCTGGAGGCGGGACAGAAGATCCCCGAGCACCCGGAAAAGATGGCCGTCTATCATTTCCTGACGGGCAACGGCTGGATGATCGTCAACGGCGAGCGCATGGCTGTCTCCGCCGGGTCGACCATCTACATGCCCGAAGGCGCCGTCCGCGGGATGGAAGCCGAGACAAAGATGGCCTTTATGGCTGTGCGCGTCGCCTGATAGCGATTGACGTCGTACCGCCTGAAAAACATGGGCCGGCGCATGACGAACCTGTCTGATGACAGGTTCCATGCGCCGGCCTTTTTTGATCCGGCGGTTGAGTCCGGCGATTGACCGACCGATCAGGATTTGAGGTTTTCGATAGCCACCGGCTCAATATCGCCGGCCGGCTCAAAGCCAAAGACGCGGCCGTAGAAGTACAACTCCGCTTCCATCGCGCGCTTGATGTTTTTCGCCTGCCGGAAGCCGTGACCCTCGCCCTCGAAGGCGACGTAGGCCACCGGCAACTTCCGCCGGCGCACCGCGGCATACATCCGCTCGGATTGATTGGGCGGCACGACCTCGTCGTCCAGGCCCTGGAACAGAATCAGCGCCGCCGTGCAGCGGTCGGCAACGTGGATGGGCGACCGCTCCACATAGATGTCTCGTCGCTCCGGATAGGGGCCGATGAGATTATCCAGATAGCGCGACTCAAACTTGTGCGTTTCCTGGGCCAACGCTTCGGCATCGCTGACGCCGTAATGGCTGGCGGCGGCCTTGAACACGTCGCGGTTGGTGATGGCGCATAGCGTGGTGTAGCCGCCTGCGCTGCCGCCGCGAATGATGAGCCGGTCGCCGTCGGCCAGCCCTTGCTCCACCAGATAGCGCGCCCCGTTGGCGCAGTCATCGACATCGACGATGCCCCAGTTGCCGTTGAGCCGTTGGCGATAGGCGCGGCCATAGCCGGTGCTGCCGCCATAGTTAACATCCAGCAGGGCGAACCCCCGGCTTGTCCAGTATTGGCGCGCCAGGCTGAAGTCGGCCGTGGTGGCCGACGTCGGCCCGCCATGGCTTAGCACAACCAGCGGCGGCCGTTCGCCATTGGGGGCGGTGTACTCCCGATTGCGCGGCGGGTAGTAATAGCCATGGGCCGTCAGGCCGCCCTCGGTAGGGAACTCGATCGGCTGGGCGATGGAGATATAGCCTTCGTCGATCGCCAGATCGGTCGAGCGTTTCAGGACTTCCGACGCGCCCGTCGCCAAATCATAGCGGACGACGGATTGCGGCTGGGTGGGCGAGGCAGCGATATAGACGACAAAGCCGTCCCCGGCGACGATGCGCGAGTGGGAGGGATAGAGCAGCGTGCCGGATACATCCAGCGACGACAGGGCTTTCGTCGTCGTGTCGAGATGGGCCATGAAGCTGTGGCCGTCCTGCGTATAGGAGCATATCAACTCGGCCGGTGATGTGAAGATATAGGTCCCCAGCCCGAAGACCCACTGCGCCATCCCAAAATCGGCTTCCATAGGGGCGAGGGCTTCGGCCGCGTCGCCGTTCAGGCGATAGAGGTTCCACCAGCCCGTGCGGTCGGATATGAAGTAGAGGACTCCGTCGGGCGACCAGGCCGGCTGGAAGATGGACTCGGTCGGGCCGCCGGCCACCAGCCGTTCGTTGCCGATGGAGCCGTCCCCGGCTACGTCGGCCAGCCACAGCTGCGTGCCGTCCCAGGGCATGTTAGGATGGTCCCACGTCAGCCAGGCCAGACGATGGCCGTCGGGGCTGAGGCGCGGCGTGGCGTAGAAGTCGTGGCCCTCGGCCAACACCGTTTGCTCGCCGCCGGTTGTTGGAATGGCCACCAGGGTATTGATCGCCTCGCGGCCCTCCGTCCGGTGGTCTTCGCGGACGCAGATGAGGCGATTGCGGGCCGGGTCGAAGATGGCGTCGGCATAGCGCAGCGATACGGCGGGGGTGATGGCTTCGGGCGCGCCGCCTATGGGTTGACGATAGAGCCTCTGGTCGGCGAAATTGGAGAAATAGATGACGCCGTCATGGACGGTGTAATCGCCGCCGCCGTATTCGTGGACGCGCGTGCGGGCATTGAACCCGGCTGGGGTCACGTCCTCTTGTCGCCCGCTCGCCAGGCGGACGATGACGTTGCGGCCGCCTTCGCTGGGGCGTCCTTCGACCCAGTAGATTGCGTCACCATCGACCCAGGGTTGAGACAGGGAGATGGTCCCGCCCACGAGCAGGTCACTAGTGATGGGTGAATTCCAGGAGCCGTAGGGAGCGATAGCTGGTTTTGACATGGGCCAATGATAATCGCCTTTGGCGGCAACGCCAAAGTCAGCGACCGGCGCGTTCCGCCCACAATGACAGGATCTCCCGGTTCCAGGAGATGTTCCCGAGATAGGACTGGCGCGAGTCGTCGTCGAGAGTTCCGGCCGATGTTTGCAGCTCGTCATGGGCACGCGCCAGAACGGCCGGCGCGCGTGGATCTCCCGCTTCGTCCAGGACCCGATAAATCGCCAGCAGCATCCGCAACATCTCCTCAGTCTCCTCCATCCGGCCGTCCACCAGAAAGGCCAGGACGGCGTCGGCTTCGGCCACTGCCGCGGCGAGGTCGCCCTCGGCCGCCAGGGCCTGAGCCAGGTAGGCGCGGCTCTCGGCCACCAGATGGGGTTGGCCGAGTTCAAGGCGCAGCGCGATGGCCTGTCGCAATAGAACAATGGCTTCTCGCGACCGGCCGCTCCACAGCAGAGCCACGCCGATGCCGTTCAGGAGGAAACCCTCCAGTGGTCGGTAACCGGTCGCCCTCGCCCCGCGCAGCCCCTCCTCAAAAAGCTTGAGGGCTTCGTCGCTTTGATTCAGACAGATCATGACCCCGCCCAGGTTGAGCAGATTGATGTCTACTCCGGCCTGGTCGTTGATGTCACGAGCGACCTTGATGGACTCCTCAAACAGGCCCCGGGCGAGGTCGTATTTGCCCAGCAGGTTGGCCTGGACGCCCATGTTTCCCAGGACGACTCCCTCGCCCGCGCGATCGCCGATGGCTCGAGCGATGATAAGGGAATCGGCGAAATATTGCGCGCTGGCCTTAAAATCGCAGCGGGCTTGCGTGGCCACGCCGAGGCTGTTGAGGGCGCGTCGCTCGCCCAGACGGTCGCCCAGCTCCCGGGCGATGTCCAACGCCTGGTGATAGCGGTATTGCTGGGTGGAAAAATCGCCTTGCTCCTCGGCTATGACGCCCAGCGCCCGCACGGCTTCCATCTGGACGCGACGGGCCTGAACCGAATCCGCCAGCTCCAGAGCTTGCTCCAGATATCCGCGGGCCTCGTCGAAATCGCCCAGAAACATGGTTGCGTTGCCTCGATGCAACAAAGCCTGGGCCTGCAAGGGGATATCGCCCGCTTCCTCGGCCAGTTTCAGGCCCTCGGCACTGAGTGACGCGGCTTGTTCATAGGCGCCGGTGATATGAAAGGTGTGAACGCACTCGATGGTCACCTCCGCCCGACGATATAAATCGCCCGACGATTTGGCTATCTGCTCCATCTCGGCCAGATCGGCCATTTCCGGCTCGCGCTCGCCCAACAGGTGATAAGTCTGCCGGCGAAGTTTGAGCAATTCATACCGTTCGGGATCGTCCTTGGCGATTAGCTCCAGGGCGCGGCTGAGGGCGCGAATCGCTTCCGGGGCGGCGTGGCGAACCACAGCCCCGCGCCCCGCTCGCGCTTGCCATTGGGCCTCGTTGCGGGCGTCCTCGGCCAGGGCGAAATGGGCGGCGATCTGACCGGCATATTCATCGACCCGAGAGCCGCCGGCCCTGATCAGCCATTCGGCAGCGAGACGATGATAATCGCGTCGCAAAAGCCGCAGGATGCTTTCATAGGTGACGTCCCGCAGGAGGGCGTGCTGGAAGACGAACTCGTTCGTGCCCTCGAAGGCCGTCTCTTCCCGCCGGTAGACCAGCTCGCGTTGCCTCAAGGTGGGCCACAGCGCGGCGAAGGTCTCCTCGACGTCCGACGCCTGGTCGATGTAGTCCACGGCCGCATCCCAGAAATGCCGGCCGATGACCGAGGCGTGCTGCAGGGCGGCCCGTTCGGCCGTGGGCAGGCTATCCAGGCGAGCCTGGAGCACGCCTGTCAACGTCGCCGGCACATGAACGGCGGTGAGTTTCCCCGACCGAATGGCCCAGCGTTCATCATCGACAACGATGACCCCTTCGTCAAAGAGCATCTTGATCAGCTCCTCGACGTAGTAGGGGTTCCCTTCGGCGCGGCCGGTGATCATCTCCCGAAGCTGGTCGGGAACGCGCTCCGCCTTTTGCAGGATTTCAGCCACCAGTTCGTTGCTGGCCCGGGCGTCGAGAAAGGACAGGTCGATTCGCCGGTGATAGGGGCGGTCACTCATCCAGTCGGGATGGCGTTCGAAGAGGGTGGGGCGCGCCGTGCCCAGGAACATCGCCGGCCGCTCGGCAAGGGCCGTGGACAGCGAAGCGATGGCGTCGAGAGAGCTGGTGTCGGCCCAATGCAGATCTTCCAGAAGAAGTAAAACGGGACTGCGGTCGGCCGCGGCTTTGAAAAAGGCCGACATATAGAATAACGCCTGGTTGTGCAACTGGTGGATATCATCGGTGAGAGACCGAACCGATGCGTCGTCGCTGAAATCATAACCCAGCAAGTGGCCGACGATATGGGCCTTGCGGGTCGTTTCCTCATCGTGGCCCAGCACGCCATGGAAAACGGCGACCAGCTTGTCGCGTACAACCTGGGCCGGGTCGTCGTCGAGGATGCCGGCGCGGAAGACAAAGATGCTGCGCAACAAGCCATAGGGCAGGTTTTGCGTCTCCAGCCAGGCGCGGCCGCGGAACAACTGGGTCGAGGCAGGGTCCAGGTCGACCCAGTGTTCGAACTCGAAGAGCAGGCGAGACTTGCCCAGCCCCGCCTCGCCGACGATGATGGCCGACACCCGGTCGTGTTTGTCGAGCATCTGCTGAAACAGCCCCTGGAGCACAGCCAGTTCAGCGTCGCGGCCGATCATCCGCGTATCGACTCCCTCCACGCCGCGGCGCCGGGTGCGGAAGGAACGCGCTTTGCGACGCAACACGCGATAGACCGGCACGGGTTCGGCAAAACCCTTGGCCTGAATCGGTTCAAGCGGCTGGAAGTCAAACACGCCGCGAATGTGCCGGTAGGTATGGTGGGAGATGAGGATCGTGCCCGGCTCGGCGGCGCTCTCCAGGCGGGCGGCCAGGTTGACCGGCAAACCGGTCACGGCGTCCTCGCCCTCCGTGCCGCCGCCGATCAGCACCACGCCGGTATCGATGCCGACGCGAACCTGAAACCCGGGCAGGCCTCGCTCGGTTTCCAGTTCGGCGGCGATGACGGCGGCCGTTTCCAGGATTTCCAGCGCCGCCAGCACCGCGTGGTCGGGATCGTGTTCCTGGGCCACGGGCAGACCGAAAATGGCCTTGTAGCCGTCGCCCTGATAGCGGACGATGCGGCCGCCGCACCGTTCGACAGGCGCGGCCAGTCGCTTCAAAGCCCCGTCTATGAGGTCCATGATCTCTTCCGGGTCGCGACCCTGGATCAGGGTTGTGTGGTTGGCCAGATCAATGAAGAGGAGAGTGGCCTGGGCGCGGCGGGATTCGGGAGCGGCCGGGGGAGTCAGCGTGGCCAATTGAGCGCGCAAGGCGGCTATCGTGGCGTCGATGATGGCGTCGTCAATGGTTCCGCGCAAGCTTTCCTGCACGGCGATAGCCTGTTCAAGTTGCGTTCGATCGACCATGTACACCCATATGTCTCTGCGGGTTGCGAGAGGATGATACCACAGGTCGTGCGCCCGGATTAGTGTCGATCAAGGATCGGCGGGCGGGCTATTGCATATTTACAAATCAATCAAGGATGTGCCGTAGGGGTCAGGCAACCGGGCAATTATCTGCATGGAAACGCGCGACCTCCAAACCCGGTTGCCTGACCCTTCTGAGAAGCCCTATACCGCATTAATTTGTAACAGTCCAAAAGCCTCATGGCCGTTGGGGAACGGCCGCGTGGCGATGGTTTGTTAACCCGGGGGCGGGTTTGAGGCCCGCCCCCGGCATAATCATTAGACCCAACCGCGGGCGCGGACGGCCTCGGCCACGCGATTGACGGCCACCAGGTAGGCGGCCATGCGCGTCTCGACGCCCCGCTCCTCGGCCATGTTGTGCACGGCGTGGAAGGCGGTGGTCATCTTCTGGTCCAGGCGCTCCTGCACCAGCTCCTCGGTCCAGTAGTAGCCGTAGGAGTTCTGCACCATCTCGAAGTAGGAGACGGAGACGCCGCCGGCGTTGCACAGGAAGTCGGGGATGATGTAGATACCCTTTTCCTTCATAATCCGGTCGGCTTCCGGCGTCGTCGGGCCGTTGGCCAGCTCGGCCACGATCTTGGCCTGGATGCGGTCGGCGTTGGCGCCGGTGAGCTGGTTCTCGATGGCGGCGGGGATGAGGATATCGACCGGCATCTCCAGCAATTGGGCGTTGCTGATCTCTTCGCTGCCCGGTGTGCCGCCGACCTTGCCGGTGCGACGCATCTGGGCGCTGACGACGGCCGGGTCGAAGCCGTCGGGATTATAGATGGCTCCGAATTCGTCGCTGAGGGCGATGACCTTCAGGCCGAACAGGTCGTGGGCCAGCTTGTGGGCGAAACTGCCGACGTTGCCGTAGCCCTGGATGGCCGCCGTGGCCCCTTTCAGGTTCATGCCGAGGAGCTTGGCGGCCTCGCGGATGGTCACCATGCCGCCCATGGCCGTCGCCGGGGTGCGCCCGGCCGAGCCGCCGAGCAGGATCGGCTTGCCGGTGATGACGCCCGGCTCGTGGATGCCGTGGATGGTCTCGTACTCGTCCAGCATCCAGGACATGATCTGCGGGTTGGAGCCTACGTCGGGGGCGGGCACGTCCTGCTTCAATCCGACGAAGCGGGCCACACCGCGCATGTAGCCGCGGCTCAGGCGCTCCAGTTCACCGGCCGACAGGTTGCGCGGATTGCAGACCACGCCGCCTTTGCCGCCGCCCAAGGGCACGTCGCAAACGGCCGTCTTCCATGTCATCCAGGCGGCCAGGGCGCGGACGGTGTCGATGGTTTCGTCGGGATGGAAGCGGATGCCGCCCTTGGCCGGGCCGCGAGCGTCGTTGTACTGCACGCGGAAAGCCCTGAACGTTTCCGTGTGGCCGTCATCCATGCGCACGGGGATGCTGAAGTGAAACTCGCGCATCGGCTCGCGCAGGAATGCGTGCATGTCGGCATCGAGTTGAAGGATGCCGGCCGCCTTGTCCAATTGGGCTTGGGCAATTGCAAACGGATTCAAATTTTCAGACATGATTGGTTCAAATCTCCTGTAGGAAATAGTGGTGGTTTCTTGTTTCAACAGACACTGCAACTAAAATCGCCAGACACCGACGGTCCCTGGCGATAATCCATTCAGATCGTAATGTGCGCGGCACGGCCGACCATGCCGGATCAGCGAACGGCGAAAAAGTGACGTCCCCACGGGGCCAGCTCGACAAACAGGCCCATGTTCAATACTTCGTCGCCGTTCCATTCGTAGGTTGTGTCGTCCATGACATCGACGAACAACCAGTTCTGCCCGGCCAGATCGGGCCACGGCAGCTGCACTCGCGCCTGGGATGTGGTGGACGACAGATTGACTACGATCACACGGCGCTCGTCGCCCGCCTGCCAGCACCACGCCACCAGATTATTATAGCTCTTATTATCGGGCCAACCATTTAATGCGCACAGCAACCACCGCCCTTCGCGAAGCGCCGGGCTTTGGATCTCGTTGGTCAGCCGGCGATAGAAGGCCAGCAGGGCGCGGTCGGGCGGTTCGTCGGGGCGGCGGGTCAGAAAGACGGGGATCTGGGTTTTGTAGCCCTCAAATTGACCCTGATAGAACAGCTTGGCGCCGGGCAGGGTATAGGCGGCGATGGCCGCCGCCAGCGCTCGCCCGGCCCGGAATACGGCCGCGGCGCGAGGCTCGTCGTGGTTTTCGATGAACCGCACCAGCCGTTGCTGATAGGATACGTCGGCCAGCAGATGTCCGCGCACCGCGGCGGCCGTCTCATGGGCCAGCCGGTCGTAGAGTCGCTTGTCGTAGCAGAAGTCGAACCCTTGCTGCTGCATCTCCCATTCCATATCCCAGTAGACTTCGGCGATGAAGCGAAAGTCGGGATAGCGCTCATGCACGGCGGGGATGATCTCGCGCCAATACTCCTCTTCCGGCGGCGAACCGGCGCGCGCGCCCCAGGTCTTGCCGAATGTGGCCGTGGTCATCAGCATGGCCATGTCGCAGCGCACGCCGTCGGCCTGGTCGGCTATCTCGCGCAGCGTGTCCACAGCCGCGCTGCGCAAGCCGGGATGAAAGCCGTTGAGCTGGGCCACATCGGGCCAGGCCGCGAGGTTTGGATCGCGGCCGTTGGCGATGACCTGCCCATTGGCCTCGAAGAACTCTTTAGGCGCGGTGGCCAGGTCGTCGGCCGTCCCGTGGATGAAGTACTCGGGGTGACTGTCCAGCCAGGGGTGGTCGGGGGCGACGTGGTTGGGCACGAAGTCGAGGATGAGGCCCATGCCGCGCTCGGCCAGTTTGGCCCGCGCCTGCGTCAGTCCCTTACGGCCGCCGAGCGCCTTGGCGACCTTGTAGTTGCGGATGCAATAGGGAGAGCCGGCGATATCTTCCGGTTTGGCATCGGGCAGGGTGGAGAGGATCGCCTGCTTGCGCCCCTCGTCCTCAAGGGCCATCGCTAACCCGACGGGGCTGAGTTCCCAGACGCCCATCAGCCAGACGGCGTCGAAGCGGAAACCGGCCATGGTATCCCAGACGTCATCGGGGACGTTGGCCAGGGTGATCGGCCGGGCGTATTGTCGGGTCAATTCACGGAGCCAGAGCCGGGTGTTGATCTCGTAGATCATCGGTCGTGGCGGCAAGGCGATGCCAATCGCCTTACGATCTGCATTCGCGGGCTGAGCGGTTGGCGACATGATGGGCGCTCCTCATGAATACTGTTAATTTTGGCTCATGAGCGATGATAATGCAACCCCGCAGGGTTTTCAGCGGGGCGATGAAAAAGCCGGCGTCACGAATGGCGCGGGCCAGGCGGGCTAAGGCAAAAACCCCAGGCTTTCGAGCAGCATCCTGAGCAGCACGTCGGAGGCGGGAGTTATATTGCGCAACAAGGCCCCGCCGCCGAGGAGCAGGCCGCCATAGAGCAGGGGCAGCGCCAGAGAGCGACGGCCGCGAAAGCCGTGGGCTTCGGCCACCGCCAGCCAGGTGATGATGATCGACAACAGGACGGTGATGGCGGTCACCAGGGGGTCGAGCGCCGGAACCAGCCGCAGTAATCTCAACAAGGCGGCTGTCTGGGCGAAGCCCATCGCGCGAAAGGTGTGGGTGAACGTCCCCTTGCCGCGCAATACATGAACCACGCCATGCATGATGAGAACGACGACGAGCCACAGGCCGTAATAGCCGGCGAAACGCATCAGGAACCCGCTCCCGGCGGCGGGTGACGTGCCTGTCATCATATGGATGAAGGTCGTTGCCGCCACGCCGGCCAGGCTGAGCGCGACGGCCGGGCCGGTCATCAGGCCCGAGGCGGCTACGGCGCGATAGGTCGCACGGTCGAGGAACAGCGTGTTGGCCGCCAAGGCCGTCCATTCTCGCACCTTGCGCAGCCCGGCGATGAGATTGCCCGGCGCCCAGTCATCGCGGAAATGGGTGGGGACGGCGGCTTCCCCGGCCATTGTCGTCCGCTCCCGCCGCGCGTTCAACAGCGGGAAGAGGTCGATGGCATTGCGCGTCGGCGGGACTTCCAGGCCGGACGGATGCAGGAGAAACGAGTCGGTCTGCTCTCCGCCCAGGCCGCCATGATTGCCGATTAATTCCTCCATCGCGGCGACGGTGCCGTCGG
>ERZ795041.233-NODE-233-length-21827-cov-6.633704_pt1 | contig 21827 bp, 19 predicted proteins | sample MGYA00375125_ERZ795041 | MGnify/ENA primary metagenome ERZ795041 (study PRJEB30170, sample SAMN03074214) | activated sludge metagenome | biome: Common Effluent Treatment Plant; feature: Wastewater; material: Activated sludge; isolation source: activated biomass in...
GTCGGTTCGAAATCGATGATCCGGTTCGCCTCGAAGGTCATGCCCGGCCATCCCAACTGGGCGGCTGTTTCCCGATGGCGATCGAGCAGATACGACTTCGTGTCTACGCCGGTCATCGTGGCCGGAATACCCTTGACGTTGTTCAGATAATGGTAGGTGGCGAAGGTCAGGGCGGCGCTGCCGCAGCCGAGATCAACGGCGCGCACCGGTATTCGTCCGAAACTCTCCACCTCGCGGGTCTCGTCGATCAGGCGCAGGAACTCATTGATCTGGCGAAACTTGCGCTGCTGGTCTGCTCGCACACGTCCATCGGCCGTAGCCACACCGATCGCACTCAGAAACGGGGCGGGCTGGTCTTCGCTCAGGATTCCCGGCTTGGCTCGGTCATGGGCCAGATCAAGATCTACCCGTTTTTGTCGGGGATGGTCGTGGTGGATGATCGGTCGCCCTTTCTTGCTGTACTGGATGCGAGTGGTGCCTTCTGTTGTGGAAGCTTGCACGTTCTTGAACGGCAATGCCATAAGCGCCGTCAATGCTTCTTCGGCCTCGGCCTCGTGATGGTTTTTGGCGAAGGCTTGTTTGCCGTCGAAGTATTCAAACTGCAAATAACGCTGTTCTTTCAGCAGGATAGGGCGAATCGTGACTCGCCTCCACGGGGTTGCCCGATTCCCCCACGCGTCCCGGAAGACAGCCTCAACAAACCCCTCGTTGTCGAGGATTGCTTCACGCAGGAGATCATTGGGAGAATCAGCCATCGCGGCGAGTGCGGGGGTTATTCACCCCACTCAAGTTCCTGATCGCCGATATAGACCGTGTCGCCAACCTTGACTCCGGCTTCGGTCAGCGCGGCCGTGATGCCCGTTTTCTCCAGCGCGGTCTGGAATCGCAGAAGTGAGTCATCAAATTCGAAGTAGGTCATGGCGGCGATGCGCTCGATCTCCTTGCCGCGAACGCGCCACGTGTTGCTGCCTTCCCGTTTGATAGTGAAGGCTTGCTGCTCAACGGGTGGACGAATCACAACCGGCTCGCTGATGGTGGCCGTCGGCAACTCGCGCTGCGCGGTGTTGGCCATGCGCTTGACCTCGTAAAGCAACGCTTTCACCCCTTCGTTGGTGACGGCGGAGATGCTCGTAAACGGATAACCGGCTTTTGTGATTGCTTTCCGAATTGTGCCCTCTCGGGCGCGGACCTCGGGCAAGTCGATCTTGTTCAGGACAACGAGTTGGGGCTTGGCAGCCAATTCATCGTCGTAGGCGGCCAGTTCGTTGTTGATCATCCTGAAGTCGGCCAGTGGGTCTTCCGCCATACCATCCAACAGATGGATGAGCACACGCGTGCGCTCGATGTGGCGCAGGAAATCGTGGCCCAGCCCAACACCCTCGGATGCGCCTTCGATGAGGCCGGGGATATCCGCCAGAACAATGGTTTCGTAATCGTCGATGTTGGCTACCCCGAGATTGGGTTGCAGGGTGGTGAAGGGATAGGCGCCGATCTTCGGCCGCGCGGCGCTGACGACGGATAGTAACGTCGATTTGCCGGCGTTGGGCACACCGATAACGCCGACATCGGCGATGAGTTTCAACTCCAGCTTGATCCATAACTCTTCACCCGGCTCGCCGCGCTCGGCGATGCGCGGAGCCTGGTGGCGGCTGGTGGCAAAGTGCTGGTTGCCGCGGCCGCCTCTCCCACCGGAGAGAACAACTACTTCCTGCCCCGGCTCAATCAGATCGGCCAGGATCTCGTCCGTTTCGGCGTTGCGAATGAGCGTGCCGGGTGGGGCCTCGAGCCGCAGGTCATCGCCGCTTGCGCCGTTCATCCGTTGCACAGTGCCATGCACGCCATTCCCGGCGCGGTAGTGTTTGTTCCTCTGGAAGGTGGCCAGACTGTTCAGATGGGTAGAGGCGACAAAAATCACGTTGCCGCCGCGCCCCCCATCGCCACCATCGGGGCCGCCCTGCCGCACGAACTTCTCGCGGCGAAAACTAATCATTCCATCACCACCGTCGCCGCTGCGAATGTGGATTTTTGCTTCATCGTAAAACATATAAACCTGACTTTACTCTGTAACTATGTAACTAGTTATTGGTCGGGGCGCCCTTCAGGAGCGACTGGAGCACAGCTAACCGCGGATCAATCTCTTCCCTTTCGCATCCGCATTCTCCTAAATTCAAATTCGCGCCGCATTCCTGACATAAACCCTGACAATCGGGACGGCACAGGATTTTGATTGGCACACTCAACAGGCTTAGCTCGCGCACCAGAGGGGCCAGATCGATCATCCCGTCCTCGCCCACACGATGCTCACCCGCAGGCGCGATGTGGGGCGGATAGAAGAACAGTTCGTCCAGGACGATGTTCACGGGAACGATGGCTTCTTCCAGGCAGCGCACGCACTCCAGGCTCATCGAGCTTTCCAACTGTCCCTGAATGTAAATACCTTCGGTGGTACGTGTGGCTGTAAATGACCCCACCAACGGGGTCAAGGTTACATCTTCGCTCAGCTTGATGCTGGGGTAGTCGAGTTCGATCTGCCGGATGGTGCCATAATCCGCCTCTAACAGAAAGCCAAAATTAAAACGCAGGCGTGAAAGTTTCACGATACACCTTCCAACTCGTTTCGGGATAAAATCGGATTATAGCATAGCCGGTGGTTAATGCTTAGCCGGCGCGAAAGGGTATCAGCCATGGTTAAGGTAAGCAACAGAAAGTTGCTGGTAGCAACGCACAACAAGGGAAAGATTTCGGAGTATGTCGACATCCTGGGCAACGGCCGGATCGACTTTGTCACGTTGAGCGATGTTGGAATTATCGAGGATGTCCCGGAAACGGGCACCACGTTTCGGGAGAATGCCATTATCAAGGCGACAGCCTACGCCAGGCAAACGGGGCTATTGACCCTGGCGGATGATTCCGGCCTTGAGGTAGAGGCGCTCGGCGGCAGACCTGGTGTTCTGACGGCTCGGTATGGGGGAGCGGGGCTTTCCATGGCGGAGCGGTACACCTTGCTTCTTCAGGAAATGGCGGAAGTACCTGATCCACTCAGGTCGGCGCGGTTTTGCTGTGTGATTGCTCTGGCGGCCCCGGATGGGGGAGTCCTCGGCACGTCTGAGGGTCTGTGCGTGGGGAAAATCGCCCGAGAACCGTCCGGGGAGGCCGGCTTTGGCTACGACCCGATTTTCTATTTCCCGGAATACGACCTGACGATGGCCCAGCTTCATCCCCAGAAAAAACACAGCATCAGCCATCGCGGCCGGGCTGTCGAGGCTATTGCTCCCCTACTGCGGGATGTGCTCAACGGCCGCCAACCGTGACCGGCTACCGAGTTGCAATCTCTGCATCGCGTAGAAATTCCATGATGAGCTGCCGGACGGCGCGCGGTCTCTCTAACATGGCAAAGTGCCCCGTGTCTTCCAGAATCGAGATGCAGGCGCGGGGCATTGCCGCGGCTGTTGACTCAGAAAAGCGTAGCGGCGTCAGGTTGTCCTGCCGTCCGGCGATGAGCAAGGCGGGCACGTCTATAGCCGGTAGGTGCGGCCTCAGGTCAAAACGGTTGCAGGCCAGATAATCGCCATACGTCGTCATCCCGCCGGTGACCATGATCTGCCGATAGATGGCGTCCCGCCATTCTTCCGCGATATGGGCTGCTCCATGCTCGGCCACAAATGTGGCGACCTTCTCCAGATCGGTTAGCGCACCCGACAGGATTGGCGCGCCGACCGGCATCCTGGCGCTCGCGCCCATCAGGATAAGACCGCGCAGCGGCACAAGGCCCCGGTGGGCAATGGTCAAGGCAATAGCACTGCCCATCGAGTGACCGGCCAGGATTGGGCACTCCAGGGCCAGGGAATCGGTGAAATCCTCGACAACGGCGGCGTAGTGGGCGACCGTGCGTCTGCCTGGTGGAGCAGATCGGCCGTGACCGGGGAGATCAAGCGTAATGGTTCGACATCGGCTCAATGAGGTGATGTCGTCTGTCCATACCTCCGAGGAGCTGCCCGCACCGTGGATGAAGAGCAGTGTCAAACCAGCATCCTTGTCGCCTCGTTCATAATAATATAGTTCGTGACCGTTCATGTGACTGATGGGCATGAGAGAATTATAGCCCGTTTGCCTCCCATTCGGGCGTTGATACAATGGCTGAAATTGTCGGATCACTTTCCGGTCGGAAATGAATAATGAGTAAATTTATTATCGAGGGCGGGCTGCAGCTTGAGGGAGAGGTGACTGTCAGTGGCAACAAGAACGCCGCGCTCAAGCTTCTCCCCGCGTGTTTGCTAACCGACGAGCCGGTCACGCTGCATAACATCCCCAGTATACGAGACGTGGAAAACACGATTCTGATCCTGCGAGATCTGGGCGTGGAAATGACCGATCTGGGCGGGGGGAGTTGGCGGATCCACGCCGAGAATATCACCAAGACGGAGCTGGACCCTGTGCTGGCGGCACGCACACGGGCTTCTTTTGTATTTGCCGGGCCGATGTTGGCGCGGATGGGGCGAGTGTCACTGCCTATTCCCGGCGGTGACGTGATTGGCGGCCGCCCGCTCGATACGCATGTGCAGGCGCTGACCGCTCTGGGCGTGAGCGTGAGCATGGCTCAGCGCGGCGTGTTTGAAATGGCCGCCCCTCAGCTACATGGAGCCGGTCAGCTTCTTCTGGCAGAGGCCAGTGTGACCGCGACGGAGAATGCCGTCATGGCTGCCGTCCTGGCTAGCGGGGAAACGATCATCGACAATGCGGCATGCGAGCCGCACGTGCGTGACCTGTGCCAATTCCTGAATAGTATGGGCGCGCGGATCGAGGGTGTGGGCAGCAATCGGCTGACCATTGACGGCGTTGACAGGTTGCATGGGGCCGAATACCGTATTGGGTCCGACTTCATGGAAGTGGGCAGTTTCATCGGCGCGGCGGCCGTTACCAAAGGTGAGATTCGCATTCGTGATGCCCAACCCCGAAATTTGGGCATGATCCGTCTCGTCTATGAGCGATTTGGCGTTTGCTGGCGCGATGACGGTGATGACATCATTGTGCCGGGCAATCAGGAGTTGGCTATCCAGGAGAGTCTCGGTGGGCGCATTCCTGAGATCAAGCCGTTGCCCTGGCCCGGTTTTCCACCGGACCTCATGAGTATCGCCGTTGTCATGGGCACCCAAGCCGCCGGCTCCATTTTATTGCACGACTGGATGTATGAGAGTCGCTTCTTCTTCATCGATCACCTGACGTTTATGGGCGCGAGGATCGTATTGTGCGATCCCCATCGTGTGCTGGTGCAGGGGCCATGCAAGCTGTTCGCCAATCCCTCCGGCGTCACTAGCCCCGATATTCGAGCCGGCATGGCGATGGTGTTGGCGGCGCTCTGCGCGCGGGGCACCAGCACCATTCACAATATCCAGCAGATCGATCGCGGCTATGAGCGTATTGAGGCAAAATTGCGGGGCTTGGGGGCCGGAATCGTCAGGGTTGAGTAGAAGAATTGCCAACCTGTGGGGTAATTTTATTAGAACCGGCATTTCCGACCGTTTTCGAGCGGTCGGGATTTGACCGTGCTCTTGTGATTACGCTATAATGTAGCATTGCTTCCTTGGCTTTCCGGCGAGGCACCCGAGCAAGTTTCAATCAGTTGGCTTGAGTCACAGGGCATTTAAGCCCTGTTTTTTTGGAGAGTGTGAGATGACTAAACGTACCTATCAACCGAAAATTCGCCGTCGGATGCGCGTCCACGGATTTCGCACGCGCATGTCGACTAAAGGCGGGCGCGATGTTCTGAAGCGTCGTCGCGCCCGCGGTCGTCGTGTGATGTCTGTTTCCATGAACAGCCATACCAAGCGCGTGAACTGGAACGGCACGTCGGCTACAGCCTACCGCTCCGTCAAGCGTTACGGCGGCGGCAAATAATTGTTCATGATTATGTGATCCCTTCATGCTGCCTTCTGAACATCGCTTGCGGCAATCGGCCGATATCGGTCTTGTCCGCCGGCAGGGGCAGCGCCGGCAACATCCATTTGTTGCCCTGTTCGTTTACAGTCAACCTCAAGAGAGTGCCGCGGCGAGTCGATTCGCCATCGCCGTCGGCCGTCATATCGGCAAGGCTACCTATCGCAATCGAATCAAACGCAGGGTGCGGGAAATTCTCCGTGTTCGGTTGGACAAGATAGCGGCGGGTTACGATTGTCTTATCGTCGCTCGATCAGGTGCTGCTACAGCAAGTTACAGCGAGCTGGAAAGTGCACTGGTCGAGCTATTATCCCGGAGCGGGATTCTTATCGATGAAACGTTGTCCTCTGAGGGAGAAGGATCACCATCGTGAAACATATTGCATTACTACTTATCAAGCTGTACCAAAACACGATCTCGCGAGTGCTGCCGCCAAGTTGCCGGTTTACGCCCTCGTGTTCCGTCTATGGGTACCAGGCAATCGAAAAATACGGGTTCTTCAAGGGCGGCTGGATGGCGATCAAGCGCATCGGCCGCTGCCACCCGTTCAATCCTGGCGGCTATGACCCAGTTCCGTGAGGGAGGTGTTCCTTGCATCAATTGAGACGGCCGCTGCGGCGGCCCGCGCTCTGGCTGTTGATCGTGGCAGTCGGGGTCATGTTTTTAACCGCATGCAGCGGTCAGATCGCCAATACCAACTGGGCGGGTTTGTCCACGGACGGGAGCCGGGTCTACCTTGCTTTCGGCCCTCGCGTGCTCGCTTATGATCCGGAGACCCAGACTCAAGATTGGATCTTCCCCGCTGAGAGTGGTGCTGTTCAATTCTTTTCCGCGCCTTCGGCCGAAGAAGGTCAGGTTATCTTCGGCGATTATGGCCGTGCCGGCGGCTTCCTGTCCCCCCGCGTGACTGTTTCCATTTATGCGCTGGAGAACGTGGATTCAGGTATTCCGACGGAACTATGGATCAATTCGACCTCGGCGACAGACCGAATCGTCGCGCCGCCGCTTCAGGTGGAAGACAAGGTATTTGTTGGCACGGCCGACAATCACATCCTCGCTCTGAATACCAACGACGGTAGCGAAATCTGGGATTACGAGACGGATCACGCCATCTGGGGGCAGCCCTCTTATCGCGATGGCACCCTTTATGTTAATTCAATGGATTGGTCTACTTACGCTTTGAATGCGGATACGGGTGAGCTGATTTGGCAAACGCCATTGGGTGGCGCTTTAGCGAGTCGGCCGGTCCTGGGCGAGGATTTACTCTACGTTTCCAGCTTTGACGGCAACGTTCACGCCCTTGATATTGCCTCGGGTGAGGTTCAATGGTCCGCTCCCGCGTCGGATTGGGTCTGGGGCGCATCGGCCCTGGCTGACGGCGTCGTCTATTACAGCGACATCCAGGGCAATATCCACGCCGCTGACGCTGAGACCGGCGACCAGCTCTGGACAAAGTCAACCGGCAATCGTATCCAGACAGCACCTGTTGTGGTAGGCGACACGCTTTATATCGGTTCTCAAATCGAAGGCGATACGCTTTCGGGCACATTAACCGCCTATTCGACAGCCGACGGCACGCAAAAATGGTCACAACCAACTGCTGCGCCCCTTCTGGCGACGCCTGTTGTCGTGGGTGAAGACACCATCGTTGTGGGGTTGCAGAATGCGGATACCCTGCTCATCGGATTCGACCTGGCGACGGGCCAGGAGCTCTGGCGCTATTCGCTGCCGGAAAGCGGTAATTAACCGCAGGAGAACGCCGCCATGTGGGAAACCCTAATCGTTAACCCCATGATCAATGCCCTGCTCTTCTTTTATGACGTGCTGGGCAACAACTTTATCCTGGCGATTGCCGTCTTCACGGTTGTTATCCGCTTGATCACGTTGCCGCTTAATATGCGGCAGCAGCGATCGATGATGCGGACGCAGGAAATACAGCCGCAGATTCAGGCCATCCAGAAAAAATATCGGGATAATCCGCAGAAGATGCAGGAGGAATTCCGGAAGATTGGTTACAATCCGGCGGATACGCTGACCGGTTGTTTGCCGACGCTCATCCAGTTTCCCATCCTCATCGGTCTCTATCAGGCTATCATCATCGTTCTGGGTTCAACTCCCCAATCATTGTTCGAACTGGTCCCGCGAGTTTATCCGGCTATTGACCTGACGCCGTTGATCCCGGTGGGGAACAAATTCCTATGGATGAACCTGAGCCAGCCGGACCCTTATTTCGTGTTGCCCATCGTGGTTTTTGCCAGTATGTTCATCCAGCAGAAACTGCTGACGCCTGCGCCCAAGGGGCAAGACCAGAAGGATAACCCGACGGCAGCGATGACTCAATCGATGCAGTATACGATGCCGCTCATGTTCGGCTTCTTCTCGCTGCAATTCCCTGCGGGCTTGTCGATCTACTTCATCATGGCTAACATCATCGGTATCTTCCAGGGCCTCTACATGCGGCGAATTACCGACAGAGAAAAGGCCGAGCGCGCCGCGAAGGGTGGTACGACCCCTTATGTGATTGATGCTGGTGATGAAAAGGTCGGTAAATCTGCTTCATCGAAGAGTAATCAATCGGCCAATGGATCGGGCACAACCAAGAGTAAGTCGTCTTCTTCCAGCCAGTCTACGGCGAAGCGGAAGAAACGATCCGCAAAACGGTGATAGATCATGGCATTATCTTCGAATCAGGAAATTGAATCACGGGGTGCAACGGTTGATGCGGCCGTTAGCGCGGGTCTTCAACGCCTTGGAATTGAGCGCGATCGAGTGAATGTCATCGTCATCGATGAGGGCAGCCGCGGTTTACTGGGCATAGGTAGCCGCGAGGCGATTGTTCGCCTCATCGTAATTCCTGTTGAGGTGACACCCAAGACCCCTGCTTCGCCCGCGCCCCAGCCGAGCGCCCCCCTCGCACCGGTTCGGGAAACGCCCAAGCCCACGCCACCGCCGGCCAAACCGGTCGAGCGGCCGCAGACGCGCGCGGCGCAACCGGCCGACGAAGGGGACGAGGACGACACGACATCTTCGTCTGAAGAAAATCTGGAAACGGAACAACAGGTAGCCGTCGAGATTATCACTGAGCTTCTGGACAAAATGCACGTCAAGGGGCAGGTCAGCGGACACGTGACTGAACCGGATGACCTTACCGGACAGCGCGTGAATATCATTGAAATCAAGGGCGACGATCTAGGTGTGTTGATTGGGCCGCGTGGGGAGACTCTGGATTCGTTGCAGTTCCTTAGTCGTCTTATGGTTGCCCATCGCCTTCATCGGCGATCGAATTTCGTTGTGGATATCGAGGGCTTTCGCCAGCGGCGCGAGCAAGCACTGACGCGATTGGCGCAGCGCATGGCCGAGAAGGCCCGCCAGCGGGGCGAGCCGATTGGTCTGGAGCCGATGTCGGCTTACGAGCGCCGTATCATCCACATGACCTTGCGGAATTCAACCGAGGTGTACACTGAGAGCGCTGGCGAAGGCAAGCAGCGCCGCGTTCGAATCATTCCCAAGGATTAACCCGGGTAACCCATACTCTTCAAAAGGCCGCGTATTTAATGCGCGGCCTTTTTTATTTTTACGGTAACCCTCGCGCTAAAGGCTGACAACCCTGGCGTGCGTCACCGCTTCGATATTGGCGAGTTCACGCAGGGTGGCCTCGCTGGGCATGGTATCCAGATTAATGAACGACATTGCCTCACCGCCGGGACAGACCCGGCCAAGACGCCATTCGCCGATGTTGACCCCATGACTTGCCAGCAAGGTGCCTACTTGACCGATAACGCCGGGTACGTCCAGATTTCGCATCACCAGCACGAGGCCTTCGGGTTTGGCCTCCAGCCGATATTCATCGATTTGCACAATTCGAGGCTCGCTGCCGCCGAACAGAACGCCGGCCAATAATCGTTCGCCGCCATCCCAGATAGCGCGACTCGCCACCAGGTTAGGGTAGTCCTGGTTATTAATCCCGATCGTCTGCGTCGTGGCGATACCTCGTTCGTTAGCGAGAATGGGGGCGTTGATATAGTTCACCGGGACGTTGCTCGACTGGGCGAGGACACCCTTCAGCATCCCTGCGCCGATAGCTCGGACGAGATTACCGACCACATCACCGTGGACTTCGATCTCGATCCGCTTCACTGGCTTGTCGGCTAATCCGGCATGAAGTCGTCCTAATGTTTCCGCCAATTCCAGATAGGGCTTGATGTCCGCAAAGTTGCCTTCAATGTCGAACGGCAGATTGACGGCGTAGGTAAAGTCGGAGCCGCGTAAGGCTGAAACGACCTGAGTAACGATCTGAATACCTACATCGCGTTGCGCTTCACGCGTGCTGGCCCCGAGGTGAGGTGTGTGGACAACGTTGGACAGGCCGATCAGCGGATGATCGGCGTCGGGCGGTTCGGTAGCATAGACATCCACAGCCGCGGCCGCCAGCTTGCCGCTCTTCAGGAATTCGGCCAATGCAAATTCATCGAGCAACTTGCCACGGGCAGCATTGATTAGAATCGCGCCGTCCTTCATGCGGGCGAGCGATTCGCCACTGAGCAGGTTGGTCGTCGCAGGAATGAGAGCGGCATGGAGTGTGACGAAGTCCGACTCGGCTAACAGATCGTCCAATTCGACCAACAATACTCCGAGATCTCGCGCCGTCTCCTCCATGATCGCCGGATCATAGACCAGAATCTCCATGCCGAACGCCTTGGCTCGCTCAGAGACGAGCTTGCCGACCCGGCCGAAACCGATGATGCCGAGTGTTTTGCCGTACAACTGTGTGCCGACAAAATGGCCGCGCTGCCATTCGCCCGCCTTAAGCGAGGCGTGGGCTTGCGGGATGTTGCGCCCGGCGGCCAGCATTAGCGCCAGCGTCATCTCGGCGGTCGCCATGCTGTTGGCGCCGGGCGTGTTCATCACAACGACGCCATTCATCGTGGCGGCCTTGACGTCGATATTGTCTGTGCCGACGCCGGCGCGGCCGACCACACGCAGCCGCTTCGCCGCGGCCAGTATATCGGCCGTGACCTGTGTGTCGCTGCGCACGATCAGGGCGTCGTAGTCGGGGATGATCTCCAGCAATTGGTCTCGGCCAAGCCCGGTTTTGACATCGGCGGCTACGTCGCTGAATTCCTGGAGTCTTTCCAGCGCGGCCGCACCGAGCTTGTCCGAGACCAATATTCGATACATGATGCTCCGGTTTACTTATAGAACCGATTCGACTTAAGCGAAGAAACCATCCATCGCGACGAAGAGTTCTTCCATCTCGTGCGGTTGCGTGTCACCCATATGAGCAATACGCAAAGTTTTACCCTTCAGATCGCCATAACCGTTGGAGATGATCATGCCGTGGCCACGCAGATATTTGTTCAAGGCGGAAATGTCGACTTCCAGGTTATTTGCCAGGCAGGTAACCGTTGGCGACTCGTAGCCGGGCGTGACAAAAATCTCAAACCCCTTGGACTTGGACCATTCAAGCGTCCGATCGCGCATGGCCAAGTGCCGGGCAAACCGATTTTCCATACCTTCAGCCATCATGTCGTCCAGCTGACGATCCAGCGCGTAGAGCAAGGACACAGCCGGCGTTGCCGGGGTCTGATTCTTGGCGATAGATTTGGCCAGGCTAATGAAGTCGAAGTAGTAGCCGCGCGCGGGAACCGTCTTGGCTTTGGCCATGGCCCGGTCAGATACGGCACAAAATGCCAGGCCCGGGGGCAGGGCGAACGCCTTCTGGCTCGACGACAATACGACGTCCAGATCCCAGGCGTCCATCTCGATTCGTGCTCCCGAAAGGCCGCTGACGGAATCGACCAGGATCATGATGTCTTCGCCGCCCGGCATAGCCCGGATAGCTTGAGCGATCTCCTTGATCGGACTGGTTGCGCCGGTGCTGGTCTCGTTGTGGACGACGGTTACAGCGTCAAATTCGCCCGTTGATAGCCGCTCAACAACCTGTTCGGGCAGGATCGGCTGGCCCCAGGGAACGGATAGAACTTCCATGTCCTTGCCGTTCAGACTAACCACATCGCTGAAGCGCGAGGCGAAAGCGCCATTGACACAGGTCAGGGCTTTCTTGTTGATGCAGTTGCGCACGGCCGCTTCCCATAGTCCGGTGCCGGACGAGGCGGTGATTAGGACAGTCTGGTTCGTAAAGAAGACCTGGGACAGTTTCGGCAGGATGCTGCCTATGAGATCGGCGCATTCCGGCATGCGGTGGCCGACCATCCATTGGGCTTGTGCGTCAAGGATTTCCGGGCGGACTTCGGTCGGGCCGGGTATGAAAAGCTTGACGTGCTTGTCAGGGCGTACTGAAGAATGTTTGCTGGAATTTGGATTCGAGGTGTTCATCGTTAATTATCACGACTCCTTTTTGGATCAAATATTGGGCTTTTAGACTAAGTGATTGATATTGCATCGACCACTTGCTTAGAATTCGTAACTCGGCCGGGCCGCCGGCCAGCCCCAACAGTGGGGCCAGACTCGTACTCTCTATAAAAACGGGCGCACGCTCCTTCACTTTGGGACGGGATATGACACCCCCAAAGCCGACGAACAGGTCAACCGCTTCCCCGGCCAGCAGATCGCTGTTGCCGTCGCCGATCAAAAGGGAACGGCCGCGCTGGCCTCCCAGTAATTCGCGCACGATCTGGGCCTTGCCGTCACTGATCGTCAATGCGCCATCGGTGTAGGTCATGTAGCGAATGTTGTCGGCCTCAGACTTCTCCCACCATTGACCGGATAACTCGTTGTAGGTGATGTCAACCGCGCGTATTCGTTCGCGCGGGATACCCAGGGAAACCCCGAACTCTTCGACCGGCTCAGCCAACCCGCCACTGATGATATACACCTTGTGGCCCAGAGATTGCAGCGCGGACACAACGAGCGCCGCGTCCTCAACGATATTGCGTTTGTAACTATGACGGATATCGAGGATTTGTTGGCGTGTAGGCCTCAGCGTTCTCAGGCGTTTGGCATACACTTCCTCCAGGTCGATCATGCCCTCCATAGCCGCGTGTGTCAACAATTCGACGCGCTGCCTTTTTCCCATCGCTTCGGCAAGAACGTCTATGCCCTCTACCTTGGTTAAGGTAGAATCGCAATCGAAGAAGATATGCTCAAAAGGTGGCCAACGCATGGTGGGGTTCTGGTTCAGGGGGTGGAATGTCTGGTTGCCAATGGCTCTATGTCAATCGGCAATTCTATGGGGATAGTCGCGTTTTGCCAACGGCTAATCGCATAGCGGCCGATTTTATTTGGTGTTTTTAACGAGCTTCTCGAGCGCCTCGCTGAGCGACAGACCCGCTCGCCAATTGATGTCGGCCGCCGTTTGCTCGGCGTCGGCAATCTGCAGGGGGTCCTCACCCGGCCTATTGGGGATGGCTCCGAAGATGGGACGGCCGCCGCGATCAACAATTCTATACAATGCTTCCACAACATCAGCCACGCGGGTGGCGCGGCCTGTGCCTAATTCCGCTGTCGTTCCGGGCGTCAGTTCAGATTTTAGCAGAGCCTGGAACCCGGCGATGATATCGTCGATGTAGATCCAGTCTTTCTCCTGCTCCCCTGACGTCATCGGGAAATCTTCCCCGGCCAGGGCTGCCTGAAGCACCGCCGGCACCAGAAGATGGGCCGGCTGGTGTGGGCCGAAGGCCTGGAATATCATGGCTCCCTGGATAGGCCATTGGGCGGTGCGTGCATACATTTGGCAGAACGACCAGGCGGCGGCCTTGCTGGCGGCATAGACATTCATGGCCGTCCGTTCGCCTGGGGTGCGAGCGACAACGAGTTGCGATACGTCCAGCCCATCTGATTCGAAGCATGCCCGCAACAAATTCAGTGTGCCGGTCACGTTGTGGCTCAGAGCTGTGTTGACGTTCAAAAACGGATCGCTGACGCCAACGGCCGCCAAATGGACGACCTTATCCGGTCGTGCCTGCCGCAGTGCCCGAGCCGTGAGCTGATAATTGCGCAGATCGGCGTAGACTGTCTCCATCTCCGACCGCAGCTTGTCGAGAGGCGCAGGCAGGGACGTGCCGCTGCCGAATTCTTCCAAAAGCAAAAGGGTGACATCCGCCTCTTGCAGGAGCTTGGGCACGAGGGCGCGCGCGATAAATCCGGTGGCACCGGTGACTAGGATGCGGGGGCGATCCATGTGTCGAGGTAGGCCTTGTACCAGGCCATTGTCTCCTTTAGCCCGCCTGCCAGCGTGTATTGCGGCCGCCAGCCGATAGCCTGTTTGGCCTTTGCCGGGCTAAGAAATTCGTCGAGGATCTCGTTCTTGACTTCGTTGAGGATGACGGGTTCGAGCGCCGGACTGCCGGACAGCGCGACGATGGTGCGCACCACCTCCAGAGCGGAAACCGCGCAACCTGAGCCAAAGTTAAACGGTTCGCCCCGCACCCCGACGTCGGTCAGCTTTTCGGCCAGCATCAGATAGCCGCGAACGGCGTCGGCCACGTAGAGGTAATCGCGTCGGAAGGAGCCGTCAGAGCGAATGACCGGCTGCTCGCCGCTCAATACACTGCGAATTGTTCCGGGAATGAGGCGGTTCCAGCTCAGGTCGCCGCCGCCGAACAAGTTGGAGCAGCGGGTTACGGCAATGGCCAGTCCATAGGTATGGGCAAAGGATTGGGCGATCAGGTCGGCGCAGCTCTTGGAAACCTCATAGGGATGCCGCCCCTGGAGCGGGAACTCCTCAAGATAGGGCAAGGTTTTATGCTCGCCGTAGGCCTTCTCGCTGCTGGCTACGACAACTCCACGCACGCTGGGGGTATGCCTGACCGCCTCCAACAGGAGCCACGTGCCGCGTATATTTGTCTCAAAGGTGGCGGCGGGTTCCCGATTGGCTACACCAACGATTGTTTGCCCGGCCAGGTGGAAGACGGTGTCGATATCCTTGTCGACCAGCGTATGCTTGATCAGCTCATAATCGAGGAGATCGCCATACACTTGCTCGATTTTTCCGATCAACCCTGTTCGGATGAGTTGTGATTCAGGCTCCCGCATGCGGATCAGCCCAACGACGGCCGCGCCGCGCTCCAGCAGCGCGGCCGTCAGCCATGAGCCCAGGAAGCCGGTGCAGCCGGTGATGAATACTCGCCGCCCGCGCCAGAAGGAATCCTGTTCACGCCCTTGACTCAATTGCTTTCTCCCTGAATAACCCCACGCGGCTTGTGGTTCTATTTAGCCAGAGCGATCTCGGCCGCCCGCAGGGTGTTTTTCATCAACATGGCGATAGTCATCGGCCCCACGCCACCCGGAACGGGCGTGATCGCGCCGGCCACTTCCTTGGCCGATTCGTAATCGACATCGCCGACCAGGCGATAGCCGCGCTTGGCTGTGGGGTCGGTTTTCTGGTTGATACCGACATCGATGACGGCCGCGCCCGGCTTAAGCATATCGCCGGTGATCATCTCCGGTTGTCCAATTGCTGCGATGACGATGTCGGCACGGCGCACGTGCTCGGCCAGATCGCGAGTGCGGCTGTGGCAAATCGTTACCGTCGCGTCGCGCTTCTGCAGCAGCATGGCCACCGGCAGGCCGACGATATTGGAGCGGCCGACAACGACTGCTTCCGCACCGCGGATGGGGATGCCGCTCTCTTCCAACAAAACGATGCAGCCGTAGGGGGTGCAAGGGACGAACAGCGGATCGCGCCCTTTCATCGCCAGACGGCCGATGTTCACCGGATGGAAGCCGTCGACGTCCTTTTCCAGGCTGATCGTGTTCAGGACTGCTTCCTCGTTCAAATGTTTGGGAAGCGGTAGCTGGACGAGAATGCCGTTGACATCGGGATCGGCGTTCAACGACGCCACCAACTGCTCAACCTGTTCTTGTGTCGCATCCGCCGGTAACTGGTGGCCAATCGAGCGAATGCCCAACTCTTCGCAAGTCTTGCGCTTGCTGCGAACATACGTGGCCGAGGCGGGGTCTTCCCCAACCAGAACCGTCGCTAGTCCGGGAGTGTACCCGTACTTTTCCTTCATTTGAGCGACGGATTGGCGAACCTGCTCGCGTACACTCTCGGCAATTGCCTTGCCGTCGATGATAGAAGCGGTCATATTGTTTACCTTCCTGTCGTGAAACAAAAAAAGCCTCTACCTGTATTGAGAGGCTTGAAAATAAGTCCGCGGGGAGGGGGAAATTGGCTCCTACTTGGGGAGGATATTAGTGCCCATGAATTTATCCAGCCAAATTCCGAGGGCGACTGCCAGCGATAAAGTCGTGAAGATCATATAGATGGCGCCATATTCAGCCGGGGTCGTGCCGATCAGCATCGTGATCAATATGGTCAGGCCAAAGCCGACACCGATAGAAATGGCCGCCAGAACAAGTCTTTTCACCAACATGAATAAATTCCTCCAGTCGTGATCCGTCACAAACCAAAATAATTGTATCAGATTGCTGGTTAGCCGCAAGCGAGTAGCACATTCTGAACGAGCATGGTCAATGGCGCCGGGTCTCGATCGAGGATTAGATAATTACCTAATTTGGGGCGAAATTTGTGCTATAATTGCCTTTGCGTATTTAAGCCTCAACGCGCTGAACCGATCGCTACCGCTCCGAATTCGTTCAATCGGTTTAAATCTAACTCCACAGAGGGGGTATACGTGTGACCGAAGAACAAGATAATCGCCCGCCGAAAGCAAATTCAACGTGGCGACTTTTGGGATATCTGCGGCCTTATGGCCGCTATTTTAGTCTGGCGTATATTGCCATGCTCTTGGGGACGGGCCTCAATCTGATCGTTCCACAAATCATCGCCTGGGCGATCGATTACGGGCTGTCTGAGGGAAGTGGCATAACGTTGATCATTGCCGGCGCGATTATCATGGGTATTGCGCTTGTTCGTGGCGTCCTTGGATTTACCCAGCGTTACTACGGCGAGTGGTTGACCAACCGTGTGGCCTATGATCTGCGCAATGAGTTCTATAACGCCGTCCAGTATCAGCCTTTTGCGTTCCATGATCAGAGTCATACCGGCGATCTGATGAGTCGGGCTACCAGTGATATCAGCGAGTCGGAACGATTCGCCGGTATAGGGTTGATGGACCTGACCGCGACGATCTTGTTGCTGGTCGGCGTTGTTGTGGCGATGATGCTGGAATCCGTCCCCCTGGCTCTGTTGGCGATGATCCCGCTACCGATATTGCTCATTGTGACCATTCATTTCGGCATGACGGTCGAGCCGATGTTCAAGCGCATTCAGGAGCAGATGGGCGTTTTGTCCACGGTGATGCAGGAAAGCCTGACGGGGATTCATGTGGTCAAGGCGTTTGCACGCGAACCGCATGAACTCAATAAATTCGATCGCGAGAACAACGAGTGGTTCGATCGCCGCCAGGGACTGATCAAGAAATGGGCCAACAACTGGCCGTTCATGACCTTTCTCATCATGATGAGTGTTTTCTTGCTGCTCTGGTTTGGCGGCCCCAAGGCTCTGGAGGGCGAGATCACGGTTGGCGCTCTCTTCGCGCTGATTTCATACGCGCTCATGCTCAACACGCCCGTGCAGCGGTTGGGATTCCTCGTCAATCTTGCGGCCACGGCCGGGGCCAGTGCGTCCCGCGTGTTCGAGATCATGGATCTGCCGCGGGAAGTCGTCGATCGTTCCGAGGCGCTGGGATTGACGGACGTGAAAGGGGATGTGAAATTCGAGCACGTTTCGTTCTCCTATCGTGACGGCCTTCACGTGCTGGCAGACGTTGATTTCCATGCCAAGCCGGGTGCGCGCGTCGCTCTCATCGGCCCTACCGGTTCAGGCAAAACAACCATTACGAACCTGATCCCCCGCTTTTATGACGCTACCAGTGGTCAAATCTTCGTGGATGGTCACGACGTGCGGGATTTGCAACTGAAGAGCCTGCGCTCCCACATCGGCATCGTCTTGCAGGAACCGTTTCTTTTCAGTCAGACGGTGAAAGAAAACATCGCCTATGGCCGCACTGACGCGTCAATGGAAGACATCGTTGCCGCCGCGGAAGTGGCTCGCGCCCATGATTTTATTCTCGAACTGGATAATGGATACGACACCCGCGTGGGCGAACGGGGTGTGACGCTGAGCGGCGGCCAGAAGCAACGCATCGCCATCGCCCGCGCCCTGCTGGCCGACCCGCGCATCCTGATTCTCGACGACTCCACCAGTAGTGTGGATACCGAAACGGAGCATCTCATTCAGGAAGCGCTGTCGGAACTAATGAAGGGACGAACGACCTTCATCATTGCTCAACGGCTTCTGACGCTCAAGCATGCCGATTGCATCCTGGTTGTGGACGACGGCCGCATCGTCGAACGCGGCACGCATGAGCAATTGCTGGCTGAGGCCGGCCTGTACCGACAGATATACGATATGCAGTTGAAGGATCAGGAAGAATTCGTGGCGCTGCAAGATCGGATGGCCCCCGAGGCGGGAGGGTGAGGACGGGATGACAACAAAAGAAGAAAGAACGACGCCTGAAGTCGAAGAGCTGTCCCCGGCCGACAAGGCGCACATCGCACGCGATGCGCGTGAGGCGCGCATCCGGCAACTACTGCGTGATGACGACGAGCTGCTGGGCAAAGCCTATGACAGTCGCCTGGTGAAGCGTTTATTCACTTATATAACACCCTACAAAAACAGTCTGATTGTCGCCGTGATCCTGATGACCATCAGTTCGCTTATGGGCACCGCCGGCCCGGCAATCATTGGCTTCGCCATTGACAAGGGAATTCGGGCGGGATCGCTCGATGTGCTCAGGTTTTGGACTCTGGTGTTTCTGTTCACGACGGTGGCTGAGTGGCTGACCAACCGCGCGCGCGTGCGCATCATGGCCTTCGTCGGCACGAAGATCGTCGCCGACGTGCGCAGCGAGCTTTTCCGCCATTTGCATCGCCTGACGTTGAACTTCTATAGTAATTACAGCGTCGGCCGCTTGATGAGTCGCCTCATTGGTGACGTCGGCGTCTTGCTCGATTTCGTCACCTGGTCGATTACCGGTCTGTTTCGCTCGGTCTTCAACCTCGTCGGCATCACTGTCGCGATGCTGCTGCTCAGTTGGCAATTGGCGTTGGTGGCGTTTGCGGTCATGCCTTTGATGCTCATATTGACCAACTATTGGCGCGATCGCGTGCGTCAGGCGTATCGAGCGACACGGCAGCGGTTGGCGCTGATCAATGGCTATCTGAACGAGTCGATCTCCGGTATTCGCGTGACCAAGAGCTTCTCGCGCGAAGAGCGTAATTTCCAGCACTTCGACGACCTGAATCTGTCGTTCTTCGACGCCAATATCCAGGCCACGCGTCTGTCGGCGCTATTCTTCCCCGGCGTTGACTTCATCGGCGCGCTCGCTACAGCGCTTGTGGTCGGTGTGGGGGGCTGGCTGGTGCTGGGTGATGCCTTGACGGCCGGAACCCTGGTTGCCGTAGTGCTCTATGTGGAGCGCTTCTTCGACCCCATTCGTGAGTTGGCGCAGCGCTATAACACGTTCCAGGCGACAATGGCCGCCTCGGAGCGCCTGTTCGAGCTGCTCGATCTGGAGCCTGATATGGTTGATGCGCCTGGGGCAGTACCCTTGCCGCAGATTCAAGGTGAGGTTGAGTTCAAGGATGTCTCTTTCGCCTACCGGCAAGAGGGGCGCTCTGTCCTGAAGAACATCAATCTGCGAGCCGAGCCGGGCGACCGTATCGCCCTCGTCGGGGAAACGGGAGCCGGCAAAAGCACGATCATTCGCCTACTCTCGCGCTTCTATGACGTGACCGACGGCGCTTTGACCATCGACGGTCATGACGTGCGTGAGGTGACCAGCGACAGCTTGCGGCAGCAATTGGGGATTGTCCTCCAGGACACGTTCCTGTTCACCGGCACGGTTGCCGACAACATCCGTTACGGCCGTCTCAATGCGTCCGACGAAGAGGTGCTGGTGGCTTCCAAAGCGGTCGGCGCCCACGACTTCATCAGTCGCATGCCCGATGGCTATGACTCTGAAGTGGGCGAAAACGGCAGCAACCTCAGCGTCGGCCAGCGCCAACTGGTTTCTTTTGCTCGGGCGCTCCTGGCTGACCCGCGTATCCTGATTCTCGACGAGGCAACCAGCAGCGTCGATACGGCCACCGAGCGAATCATCCAGCGTGCACTGGACACGTTAATGGAAGGTCGGACGAGTTTCGTCATTGCCCACCGGTTGAGCACCATCATCAACGCCGACCAAATCATCGTGCTTGACCATGGGCGGATCATCGAACAGGGCACCCATCAGGAGCTTCTGGCTCGTCGCGGTCGCTATTTCAACTTGTACACGATGCAATGGGCGCAACAAAATCGCCCCACGTTTTCAGTGAACTGATGGGGTGGTGTGGAAAGACCGGAAAGAGCAAAGGAGAGCTGAGAGCGGTTCTCCTTTGCTCTTTTGTTGTCTGAGGATTTCTATAACTTCGCCGCCATTTCCCGAATTGCCCCGACTGCGTCCGTCCCGGTTTCAAACGAGATGAGTCGCCGGTGGTTGTCGCGCAATGCTTGTGCATCGCCCAGCGCCTGGGCCTTCTTCAATATGTTGAAGGTCATGCTCGATTTTTCTGCGCCGGCCTCGTCGGGAATGGCCACATCCTCAGCCGCCTCGGAGACAAACTGGACGAACAGGCCGTTGCCTCGATCACCCTTGTGGAGTTGACCCGTTGAATGCAGGTAGCGCGGGCCGAATCCGGCTGTCGTGGCCAGGCCGGTGCGCAGGTGAATGGCTTGCCGCAGCGTTTGCAGCACGGCTTTGGCCTCGACCGTGGGCTGAATATACGCCTGTACGGCAACGTAATCGCCGGGCTGCGCCTGGGCCAGGAACTTTTCCAGCGCGCGTGTGTCCAGTTCGGCGAACTTTCCGGCCGGCAAGGCTCCTTTCTCGGCGTACTCGCTGACGACTGCTCGCGCTTTGATCTTGGCGTCCTCTACGTTCGGTTGATCGAACGGATTAATATCCAGGAAATGCCCCACGATTGCCGTGGCCATCTCCCAAAGGAAGAATTGCCCGCCAATGTCGTATATGTCTTTCAGTTTCAGGGTTATCACGGGATGACCGGCTTCCTGTAAACGGCTCACAAACTCGTCGTCTCGGGCATCTCCTTCCAATCGCAGGTGGACGAATACTCGGTCCGCCCCATACGTTTCTACGGGGGCCTGTGGCTCGCCTACGACGGGCAGGATGCCTTTCCCTTCCTTGCCCAGGCTCTCGGCGATCAACTGCTCCACCCAGTCGCCAAACCCGGCCAGCGGCAGGGATGAGATGAACGTGAGCTTGTCACGGCCTGATTGGGCCAGCTTGCTCATTGCTGTTCCGAGACGGGCAGCCAGGTTATCGCCGATGGCGTCGCAATGGCAGAGTGAAGCGTTCGACGCCATGATCGCGGCACGTTCCAATAACTCGATGATATCGACCCCCACGAGCGCCGCAGGTACCAGACCAAAATAGGACAGGACCGAATAGCGGCCGCCGATGTTACTGTCGTTGATGTAAAGATCCCGGAAGCCGTAATGGGCAGCCATCTCTGTTATTTTGCTACCGGGATCGGTGATGCCGATAAAATGGTCTCCGGCCCGCTCTTGTCCGACCGTGGCGGCTATCCGATTGTAGAAATATTTGAAGGCGGAGAGCGTTTCCACCGTGCCGCCGGACTTGGTGCTGACGATGACCAGCGTTTTGGCGAGATCAACCGCATGTTCGGCGGCGCGAATCGCGTCCGCGTCCGTCGTATCCACTACCACCAGCTCTAGAAAAGGAAAGGGCATATTCGCGGGGCGGGCCGGGCGTCCGAACGTCTCCTGGAACAGCTCGGGCGCGAGGCTGGAGCCGCCCATTCCCAGGAGTAAAGCGTGGGTGTACCCTTCCTGGACGATGCTTTGGGTGAATGCGTTGAGCCGGCCAACCTTCCCGGCCATGGCG
>ERZ795041.234-NODE-234-length-21801-cov-3.812793_pt1 | contig 21801 bp, 20 predicted proteins | sample MGYA00375125_ERZ795041 | MGnify/ENA primary metagenome ERZ795041 (study PRJEB30170, sample SAMN03074214) | activated sludge metagenome | biome: Common Effluent Treatment Plant; feature: Wastewater; material: Activated sludge; isolation source: activated biomass in...
CGTTCGGCACGCGCCGCGTAACCTACGCCGACCACATCGCCTCCGGGCGCTCGTTGGCCTCGGTCGAAGACGCGTTGCGCGCCTCGGTGCTGCCGCTCTACGCCAACACGCACACGGAGGACAGCGCCACGGGCGCCACGACGACGCGCCTCGTCCACGACGCCGCCGAGTACATCAAGTCGTGCCTCGGAGCCGACCAGAGCTACAAGCTGGTGTTCCCGGGGACCGGAGCGACGGGAGCGTTGAAGCGCCTCCAGGAGATCCTCGGCGTCAGCGTCTCCGGGCAATGGCGCGACACGCTGCTGGAGAGCCTCGACCCGGCCGAGCGGCTCGTCGTGTTCGTCGGTCCGTACGAGCATCACTCCAACGAGCTGTCGTGGCGCGAGTCGCTGGCGGAGACCGTCACCGTGCCGCTCAACGAGCACGGCCTCATCGACCTCGCCGTGCTCGAGGAGAGGCTGTCCAGCCCGCGGTATCAGGGCAGGGTCAAGGTGGGCTCCTTCTCGGCGGCCAGCAACGTGACGGGGCTGTTGACGGACGTGCGAGCGGTCGCGCGGCTCCTGCATCGTCACGGGGCCCTCGCGGTGTTCGACTACGCCGCCAGCGCGCCGTACGTGAGGATCGACGTGGGGCCCAGCCACGAGGGAGCGACGGACTGGCTCGACGCCATCGTCCTCAGCCCCCACAAGTTCCTCGGCGGCCCGGGGTCGCCGGGGCTGCTGCTGTTCCACGAATCGCTCTACCGGCTCAGGTCACCGACGACGGCCGGCGGCGGAACGGTCAGCTACGTCAGCTACACGAGGCACCGCTACTACGAGGACATCGAGGTGCGTGAGGACGCAGGCACGCCCGCCATCGTGCAGAAGGTGAGGGCTGCGCTGGCGTTCCGGGTCAAGGAGCAGGTCGGCATCGACGTCATCGAGGAGCGCGAGCGCGAGCTCATCGGCAGGGCCCTGCCGCGGCTGGCTGCCATCGACGGCGTGCGGCTGCTCGGCAACGTCGACGCACCGCGGCTGGCCGTCGCGTCGTTCCTCGTCGCTTCGGGCGGCAAGCAGCTGCATGCCAAGTTCGTCGTCCGGCTCCTCAGCGACCTGTTCGGTATCCAGGGTAGGGCCGGCTGCTCCTGCGCGGGGCCGTACGGCCACTCGCTGCTGAACATCGACGAAGAGACGTCCTCGTGCTTCCTGGAAGCGATCGAGGCGGGCTACGAAGGCGTCAAGCCGGGCTGGACGCGCCTGAGCTTCCACTACCTCATCGACGACGACGAGATGGGGTTCCTCATCGACGCCGTCGCGTTCGTCGCGCGCGAGGGGTTCCGCTTCCTGCCGCTCTACTCCTTCGACTGGAGGACAGGCGCGTGGCGCCACAAGGTGGCGAGCGCGCATCACGCTCACGAGACGGGCGCCAGCTCGCACCACGCGTTCGACCCTTCGGCATGGCGGGCCGTGAAGCGGTGCACGTCACCACGGCGAGTGGACTTCGCGGAGTACCTGGCAGCCGCGGAGCGGTCGGCCCTCGAGCTGGCCTCCGCCAGTCCGGCCGACGCCGATGCCGTGGCTGCACGTGCGGAGGCTACCGACGATCAGGCTCCGACCGGTCTCGACGAGCGCGTGCTGTGGTTCGCCCGCTGAGGCTGACCGCCTGACCGAGCTCCCGGCCCGACCGAGCTCCCGGCCCGACCGAGCTCCCGACGTGCGCGGGGAGGTCGCTCCCACCTTCGGGGCCCATCAGGAACCCGGCCACGAGGCGTCGACTGCGCCACCAGAGCCAGCCGACCTGCGCGGCGGTGCCCAGCACGAACGCCGCCATGGTGTACGGCAGCGCCGGGAACGCGCGCCACGCCGTGCCGACGGCGAGCAGCGTGGCACTGACGATGAGGAAGACGATCATCGACTCGGTGATCGCCCTCGTCCGGCGACCGTGGACGATCACGCCCTGCAGCAGGTTCCTGAGGACGTCGAGCGCGGGCCACAGCAACGCGAACGCGAAGCCCAAGGTCGCGAGCCGCATCAGGTCGTCCGGCAAGCCAGAGACGATCCCGAACCACAGCCTCGACAGCGGCGTGAACGCGATCAACGCGACGGCCGCCGTGATGCAGGCCGTGAGCAGCAGCGCGAAGCGGCGCAATGCCAGGTAGGCGTGGGGCCTGTCGAGGTGAGCGACCACCACCTCGTTCACCGCGAACCCCAGCGACCGGAACATGAACAGCAGGCCCCCGACGACCGGCCAGACAGCCAGCGAGGGGAGGGCGTCGGGCATGCGGCTGATGGCAGCGCTGCCGAGCGGCTGCATCAGCAGCGACACCAGCGACGTGAGCGCCAACGGCACGTAGAACGCCCGGAACGCGCGCCCGTCGAGCGGCGGTTCCATGGCCGGCGCCCTCGCCAGCGCTCCAGCCAGAACGGGAGCGACCGCGATGCGGCAGTAGAGCGCCTCGACGAGGACGCCGGTCGTGATCGCCAGCCCGGCCGCGACGATGCCCGGAGCGCCGAGGAGCGCGGCGACGAGCACCGTCGTCGTCATGGCGCAGACCCGCACGATGGTCCCGAAGCTGACGTGCCGCGACCTGCCGAAGCGTATGAGGATGCCCTGGTGGTAGCGCCTGTGCGCGATGGCCCACGTCCACGGCAGCGTCACCTGCAGACCGAGCCGGGCAGGTCCGATCACGACGTCGGGCGGGCCGATCAGCGGCACGACGACCAGGTCGAACAGGGGAGTGAACGCGAACGCGGCGTGGATGAGCGTGAGCACGAAGCCCATCGCCATCATGTAGCGGTGCATAAGCCTGTACGAGGCGAGGTCGCGGCCCAGAGCGGTGCTGGCCGACAGGAGCATCATGATGGGTGCCTCGATGAGCAGCGCGATCGGCATGGTGACGCCGCCGTACGCGGCGAGGTTGATCTCGGGGTCCGCCAGCCGCGCCATCACCGAGCTGACGATGGGGAGCTCGAGGCCCATGACGAGCCAGCTGGTGGCGAGCGGCAGCCAGCTGCGCGCGACGTCGCCGACGCTGAGCCTGGACCGATGTTCGTCGAGTGCGGTGGTCGTCTCTGGTTCGCCGGTCGACGCTCGTACGTGCCGGCGCGTGCTCACGCCAGACTCTATCCCGCGATGGCGCGGTGGTGGATGTCGGGAGGTGCAGTGCATGCGCGCGCGAGTGCGCGGCACAGTGGTCGGAACCGGCCGGCTCGCGCTCTGCCGCTTGGGTAGAGTGGACCATGGACAGCCACGAACCCGACGAGCCCCGCGTCACCCTCTCCGAGGATGACGGGTTGGAGCACGGCTCCCACGAGGACGGCCGCCCCATCAACCGCAACCTCATCTACAACAACCCCGAGAAGTGGGAGATCGGCCGACAGATCCTCGAGCGCTACACGGGGACTCCACCCGAGGGGATGCAGAAGCAGATACTCCTGACGAACTTCGAGTACTACAGCGAGCGGTTCAGCGGGATGGCTGACGACGTCGTGACGACCCGCGGCTCGACGATGACGGCGCGTCACAGCGAGCGGCTGGGCGTGTCGCTCGTCAACTTCTCGGTCGGTTCGCCGGTCGCCGCCCTGATCATCGAGGTCCTGGCGACCGCTGAGCCCAAGGCGACATTGTTCCTCGGCATGTGCGGTGGTCTCCACCGCTCGTTGAAGGTCGGCGACTTCGTCCTTCCGACAGCGGCCATCCGGGACGAGGGGGCGTCGCGGCACTTCATGCCGCCACAGGTCCCCGCTCTACCGACGTTCAAGGTACAGAAGTTCGTGTCGCAGATCATCGTCGAGCGCGGCCTTGACTACCGCACCGGCGTCATCCACACCACCGACACGCGCTTCTGGGAGTTCAACGAGGGCTTCAAGCAGCAGCTCTACGACGAGCGCGCCCTCGGCATCGACATGGAGACGGCCACGCTGTTCTCGGTCGGGTTCGCGAGCAAGGTGCCCATCGGGGCGCTGCTGCTCGTGTCCGACCTGCCGCTTCAGCGCGGTGGCATCAAGACGCGCGAGTCCGCGCGGGCCGTGTTCCGCGAGCACACCGACAGGCACATCGAGATCGGCATCGCGGCCATGAGCCAGATCGAGGAGCGCGGCGAGCACATCCGGCATTACCGCTGGTGACGATCCACCGGGCGCTAGACGAGGACCGGATCGCGCGGTGTGCGGAGCTCGAGGAGCGTCTCGTTGGCGAGTCCGTAGGAGCGCGGCATGTCGACCATGTCCATGCGCACCATGCGCTCCGTCATCTTCGACAGGAACAGGCGGTTGAGCTCGGGCTTGGCTGACATGCGCCTGAGCGCGGCGGCAGGCACCTGGATGAGGGTCGTGTCCTCTTCCGCGACGATGGTGGCGGTGCGGGGGACGCCGGTCAGGGCTGCGATCTCACCGAAGAAGTCGCCAGCGTTGAGCGTCTCGAGTGGTCGAAGCCCGCTCGCGTCGTCGCGGCCAGCGACTGCGCGACCCGAGAGGATGAAGTAGCCCGCGTCGCTCTCTTCACCCGTGCGGACGACGATGCTGCCCGTGGGAGCCTCCGCAACGAGCGTCGAGGACGCCAGCTCGCGGATCTCGGCGGCTGTCAGGCTGCCGATGGCTGGCAGGTGGACGGCGAGAGCCGTGTAGTCGGCTGGAGTCGCGCCGCGGGTCCGCACCAGCCCTGGCGCGGCGGCGGCTCCGCGCAGGAGCGCGACGGCGCGGCGCCACTCGGCCGCCGGTTGACCGAGCCCGGGCAGGAACCCGGTGGCGACACCGATCGCCAGCGTCGCGACGGCAGCGACGAGGTACACGAGCCTGATGTCGAAGTAGTCGGCGACGCCGACGAGGACCATGCCGACGAGGAAGAACACGTTGGACGCTACGGAGAACGTGCTGCTCACCCTGCCACGCACCTCGCGCGTCGTCTCGCGCTGGATGATGAGCCGGCCGGCGATGCTCGACGGCGCGTTGAAGAAGCCGGACACCATGATCAGCACGATGGCCCACGGGATGTTGTGGGCCATCGAGTAGAGGACGCCCACGATGCCCATGCCGACGAAGGCGATGGTGAGCCACTGTCCCGCGCGCAGTCGGTCGGCGCGCGACGCCATGAACAGGCTGCCGATCACGAACGCGACGGACGTGAGCCCTTCCTGAAGGCCGAACACGAACTCCGAGGCGCCGAGCGCCTCGACGGCGAACGGGAGCAGCAGTGCGTTGTGCAGGCCGAACGTCACCGCGATGCCTGCGGAGACGAGGAGGAACGAGCGGAGGATGTCGCTCGTCCACAGGTACGAGAACCCGGCCTTGAGGTTGAGCAGCACCGTCTCGGCCTTCGTGCTCTCGTCCACCTCGAGCTTCGGGATCGCGATGCGCGAGATGATGATGGCCGAGGCGAAGAAGGTCGCGGCGTTGAAGTAGAACGCCCAATCGATGTTGGCCGCCGCGGCGATGAGCCCACCGGCAGCGAAGCCGACTGCGGTGGAACCGAAGCCGCTGCTGGCGAGCATCGAGTTGGCCGCTGCCAGCTCCTCGTCGCTGGCGATCTCGGGGAGAACGCTGCCGTGGGCCGGGTTGAAGAACGTGCCGATGGCGCTGACGACGGCTACCGCGACGTAGAGCCAGCCGATGCCTAGGGAGATGAGGAACGGGATGGCGAGCACGAACACGCCGCGCAGGAGGTCGCAGATGACCATGATGCGCTTGCGGTCGTACCGGTCGACGACGACGCCAGCGAACAGCCCGACGAGCAGCGCGGGGGCCGCTGTCGCCATGAGCACGAGGCCGACGGCGAGCGCAGAGCCGGTCACCCGGTACACGAGGATGGCTGCCGCGATGTCGACGAGGGAGTCTCCGATGGTGGAGACCAGTTGCGCCGACCACATGAGCCGGATGCGGGTGTTGCGGTTCAGTGCGAAGGGGGACTCGCTTCCTGACGCTGCAGCCATGTTCGTTCCTCCACGGCTCACGAGCGACCCGCCTGCGCAGGGGTTCATGCGTCGCTAGAGACGTCGCACGCGTCAACGGGTCATCGAGAGGCCTGTTGGGTTCGTTCTGGAGCGTACTGTACGTCGGCGCTCTCATGGAGGCAAGAGCCGAGGTGGGTCTACCGGACGGTGATCACGACCTTGCCTCGTGTCTGCCCACGTTCGAACTGCGTCAGCGCCTCAGCGCCGCGGGCCAGCGGGAAGGTCGCGCCCACGAGCGGCTGAACCGTCCCCGCTGCGATCATCGCGGCCACGGTCTCGAGGTCCGTGCGGCTCGGTGTCGCGAACATGGCCTTGCCGCGGAGCGAGGCCGCCATGGTCATCGAGTCGTCGCCGCCGACCATCACGAGCCTGCCACCTGGCGCGAGCACCGCGAGCGTGGCGTTCAGGGTGCCGCGCCCGGCCGTCTCGACCACAAGGTCGTAGCGTGCTGAGCCGGTCCTGTAGTCCTTCACGGTACGGTCGATGACCTCGTCCGCGCCGAGGGCGCGGACGGCCTCGACCTGGCCTGCGCTCGTCACGGCCGTCACGCGCGCACCCAGCGCCTTCGCGACCTGTACCGCGAACGACCCGACGCCGCCGGACGCCCCGGTCACGAGGACGTGTTCGCCGCTGACGAGGTGCCCCTTCTTCGTGAGGGCCTGAAGGGCGGTCACGCCGGCCATGGGTACGGCTGCCGCCTGTTCGAAGCCGAGGCCCTTCGGGATCAGTGCCAGCACGTCGGCCTTCGTGACGACGGCCTCCGCGAGGGCCCCGAACCCGGTGCCGCTGACATCGCCGAAGACGGCGTCACCCGGCTCGAGCCGCTCGACGCCCTCCCCGACCGCCGTCACGACGCCCGCGACATCTGCGCCGGGTACCGTGAACCGCGGCCGGAACAGGCCGAAGTAGAGACGGGCGACGCGTGGTGTGCCGCGCAGGAGGCGCAGGTCCGCCGCGTTCAGGGCTGCCGCCCGGACCTCGACGAGGACCTCACCCCTCCCTGGTCGCGGCTCGGCCACCTCTGTCAACGCGAGGACCTCGGGTCCTCCGTACTCGTTCCTCGTCAGTGCCTTCATCGTTCGTCCCTCCATCGTTCGTCCCTCCATGAGTCGTGCGTGTCTGTCAGTCGTTGCTCGAGCCCGTCGAGGATGAGTCTCATCCCCAGCTCGAACTCGTCCTCGTAGGCGTAACCGCTGGCCGCAACGTGATCGATGAGCATCTCGCTCAGGTGCGGGTAGGTGGTTCCCATCAGTTCGCGCAACGAGGCGGTGAGCGCTTCCTTCTCGTCGGGCGTCTGGAACGGCAACGCCTTCTCCTGCAGCAGGAAGCCGTACAAGTAGGCGTCGAGGACCGCGAAGGCGTGAGCTGCGCCCGCGACGGAGAAGCCTCCGCCTCGCAGGCAGCCGAGGACAGCGTCGTGGTGACCGAGGGTCGCCGGACCAGGCTGCGAGCGCGAGTCCATCAGCGGGGTCGCCCAGCGGTGGCGCAGCAGCACCTGGCGAGCGGACCTCGTCCTCGCCTCCAGGGCGGTGCGCCATGCTGCGCCTGCCCGCGGGAGCTCGATCTGCGAGAAGACCTCGTCGACCATGGCGTCGACGAGGGCCTCGCGGTTCTCGACGTGGTGGTAGAGCGACATCGCCTGGACGCCGAGCGCGTCGGCCAGGCGGCGCATGGACAGCGACTCGATGCCGTGCTCGTCGGCGAGGCGCAGCGCAGTAGCGACGATGACGTCGCGTGCGAGTGGGGCTCTCTTGGTCGGCTGTCGGGCGGTCTTCGGTGCCATGTGCTCTCCGGTAGGCTCTCTGCCGGTTGCCTTACAGCATAAGGGTAGCCTTACGTTGTAAGGAAATCAAGTTTAGACCGCACCCCTTCACCGACTGCCACACCCGTCAGTCGTGTCGCGCCGAAGGAGAACCTCGTGCGGTAGGACCTCACCGCAGTGACTGGCCGGTGGCGTCGTGTCACCATGGTCGCGTGCCACCCGTGCCTGTCAACGAGGACAACATCCGCGAGTTCGAGGACTTCGATTCGTTCTACGCGTGGCTGAGCGAGCACCACGCCACCAGCGACGAGCTGTGGATCAAGATCCACAAGGTCGGCTCCGGACTCAAGTCGATCACCCCGAAGGAGGCCATCGACGTCGTGCTGTGCTGGGGCTGGATCGACGCGATACGCAAGCGCTTCGACGAGCAGAGCTACCTCCAGCGCTACGTCCCCCGCAGGCCAAAGAGCGTGTGGAGCAAGATCAACGTCGAGAACGTCGCGAGGCTGTCCGAGGAAGGTCGCATGACCGAGCACGGGCTCAAGCAGGTCGAACTGGCGAAGGCGGACGGTCGCTGGCAACGCGCCTACGCCAGCGCAGGAGAGATCCGTGTTCCCGATGACTTGAGGGCCGCCATCGCAGCGGTGCCGGAGGCGCAGGCGACGTTCGAGAAGCTCAGCTCACAGAACCGCTACGCGCTCCTCGTCCGCCTGGCTCTGCTGAAGACGGAGGCTGGTCGCACGAAGCGCATCGCGGACACCGTGTCGATGCTGCAACGCGGCGAGACCATCTACGCCCAGTCCCGATGACGGCACTCGCGGGAACGCTGCTGGACGCGGTCAGAGACGTGCCCTCGGGAGGGCAGAGTGGCGCTCGTACGTGAGCGTCGATCTGCGCTACCTCGCCACCCTACTCGTGCTGGCGTCGCCGCTCGCCCTCGCTCAGCCTGAGTACCGTGCCGATCCAGTGATCATCGACCTGAGCACTGACACGTCCAGGCGACCGCCTCTCACGCTCTCGACCGCTCGCGTGGACGTGTACGGAGGTGACCCCGACCTGGCGAAGCGTGTGGTGAACAAGGGTTAGGTGACGACAGGGTCGAGGTCGACGACTAGGTCTGCGCCGGCGTGGTCGACGACCGGAGAGCGCGAGAACGACAACGATGTCGTGCGGGTGAGCTCCCGCAACGCATCGGCGTCCACGTTGGCACCGAACGCGGGGTTGCCCGGCTGCAACCGGGCCCCTGCTGACAGGGGACCGATGTGTACCGGGTCGAAGCCGAACCTGTCGACGATGTCAGCAGCGACGAAGACAGCGCGTTCGTCGTCACCGGCGATGGCGATGGCCTTGCGACGCACGCTGCCAGCCGGGCCGGCTTCGACCTCCAGGTCGTGGTACCCCATGTGGTTGAACGCCTTCACCAGTCGCGAGCCGGGCAGGTACCGCTGGACGATCTCGCTGCTCGTCGTGGGCGGGGCGGTGAGGTCGTCGCGCACGCCGTCCGTCTCCCACCAGTAGTTCATCGCGTCGACCACGAGCTTGCCCGCCAACTCCTCCACTGGGAGCGTGTGGTACTTGCCGAGCGGGAGGGCGAGGATCGCGACGTCGGCCGCGCGCGCGGCGTCTGCAGACGTCGCAGCCCTGGCACCGGGGGTGAGTATCTCGGTTGTCAAGGCGATGAGCGAGGGATCGCTCGAACCAGCGATGACGACCTCGTAGCCTGCCTGCAGCGCGAGCCGCGCCAGCACGGTACCGAGCTTCCCAGCACCGAGGATGCCGAGCGTGCGAACGCTGGCACGCCTCGAGCCCTCCGCCGACCCATCGAGAGCGTTCACGACGCCACCAGGTCTGGCGTCTTGGCGTCTGCGAGCATCTGGCGGGCCAGCGGGATGACCGTGGTGCCGAACAGCTCGACGCTCTTCAGCCGAGCGCTGGCTGGCACGGCGCCTCCGGTGGTGTAGATGAGGTCGAAGCGGCCGACGTCGAGCGCGGATACAGCCCGAGCGATCTTGCGGGCCACCGTCTCGGGCGAGCCGACGTAGAGGGACCCGTGCGCGACTTCGGCTTCGAACTGCTCGCGGCGCTGCGGCGGCCAGCCCCGTTCACGGCCGATCGAGTCCATCAGTTCCTTGTGGCCGGGGTAGTAGAGCGCCTTCGCCTCTTCGTCCGTCTCGGCGATGAAGCCAGGGGAGTGCATGCCGACCGGGTGCGCCTGCGTGCCGAGCTGCTCCGTCGCGCGGCGGTACAGCTCGATGTAGGGAGCGAAGCGTTCGGGCGCGCCTCCGATGATCGCGAGCATGAGGCGGAAGCCGTAGCGCGCGGTGCGGATGACCGACTGAGGGGACCCGCCGACGCCGACCCAGGTGCGCAGCCGGCCCGCCTCCGTCTTGGGGAAGATGTCGGCGTCCTTCAGTGCGGCTCGGGTGCTGCCCTGCCACGTGACGGGCTTCTCGTCGAGGAGCTTGTGGAACAGGTCGATCTTCTCGTCGAACAGCACCTCGTAGTCCTTGAGGTCGTAGCCGAACAGGGGGAAGGATTCGGTGAACGAGCCCCTCCCGAGGATGACCTCGGCGCGCCCGTTCGACAGCGCGTCGACGGTCGCAAACCGCTGGAAGACACGAACGGGATCGTCCGACGACAGCACGGTCACGCCCGACGCGAGCCGGATGCGCGCCGTGCGGGTCGCGATCCCGGCCAGCACCGTCTCGGGCGTGGAGATGGCGAACTCGTGCCTATGGTGTTCGCCCAGTGCGACGACGTCGATGCCGACCTGATCGGCGAGGACGGCTTCGTCGACGGTGGCTCGGATGGCCTGTGCGTACGAGACGACGTTGCCTGCTTCGTCGCGCGGCAGGTCACCGAAGCTGTCGATGCCGAACTCGAGGGTCTGTGTCATGCCGCCTCCGCTACCGCTCGGTCGCCCCGAGCCCGCGCCGCCGCCGCTTCCTCACCCTGGGCGCGTGCCTTGGCGAGCGCGTCGGTCCACCACTCCAGTTCGTCGAGGACCTTCTCCAGCCCGTCTATGCCGATCTTGTGCATGGGATACCTTTCGGAGAACTCCCTGTTCTCGTGGCGCCTCGTGTCCGTCGAGGCTGTCGGTGTGGAGAGTTGATCGCGCTGCACGAGGGTTCAGGACTGAAGTGTCAGGGCCGCGAGATCCTCACTCCCGCTGCGTGCGATCGAGCTTCCTGAGCAGGCGCGCGAGCTGTCGTTGTTCCTCGTCGTCGAGTGCCGCCATCCGCTCCGCTTGCCAGGCCTCGTGCTCGGGTACGGCCTCCGCGGCCAGCTCTCTGCCAGCGGGAGTGAGGAAGATGTGGTTCGAGCGCCCTTCTCGGCGGCGCTCGATGAGGCCCTTCTTCTCCATGCCGTCGAGGAGCTGACAGATGTTGCCCTGCGTCACGAGCAGGCGCGTCGCCAGCTCCAGCTGGTTCGGCCCTTGTGAAGCGCCGAGCTGTGCCAGCACGTCGAACTGCGCTGCGCTGAGCCCCCACGCACCGAGTTGATCGGCGGCAGCCCGCTGGGTGCGGTTGACGACCCGAACCATCCTGAGCCACGTGACGACGGGTCGCTCCGGGAGAGCCACCGTGCGTCGCGTCGGGGTTGTTGCTGGTGCCGCCATCACCATACTTTAGGCCTAAAGCATCGAGGTGTCAAACCGCGAGGGCGATCAGGGTCACGCCCGACCTTCGCTCAGGCGAGAGCTTGGCTCAGGCCCGACCAACGGCAGGGGGCCGAAGCTCTCGCCATCCGTACGCCACCTCGCTGTACGCGACGCCGCCGATCTCGATGAGCTTCTCCGCGACCCGAGCCCCGCCCATGCGCCGGTAGAAGGCTTCAGCAGGGTTACCCGCCAGGACCCACACACGCATGGAGGTGCACCCGTGCTCGGACAGGAACGCAGCAACGCGAGTGAACAACGCCCGACCGTACCCGTGCCCCTGGTGCTCTTCGAGCAGGTAGATGGCGTGCAGCTCGCCGTCGAACACCGAGCCCGCCTCCCGCTCCGGCCCACCGTTGGCGAAGCCGACGACGTCGCCTTCTCGCTCGAGTACGTACACGCAGCCACTGGCCGCGTCGGTGGCGCTGCCCTCGAGCGAGCGCCGCCACTGCTCCTCACGCCGCTCGGTCGAGAGGCCCGCGAGCAGGTCGTCGGGAAGCAGGCCTCGGTAGGTCGTGCGCCACGACTGCACATGGACGCGCGCGATCGCGGGGACGTCCGCCATGACGGCAGTCCTGATCACTGGAACACCACGGTCCGACGCCCGTCGAGCAGGACGCGGTGCTCGGCGTGCCACCTGACAGCGCGGGCCAGCACGCGGCGCTCGACGTCCTGACCCAGTGCCACCAGCTCGGCGATGTCGTCTGCGTGATCGACGCGTTCGACGTCCTGCTCGATGATCGGACCCTCGTCGAGGTCCGCGGTCACGTAGTGCGCCGTGGCTCCGATGAGCTTGACACCGAGCGCGTGTGCCTGCGCGTACGGCCTCGCGCCCTTGAAGCTCGGCAGGAACGAGTGATGGATGTTGATGACCCTGCCTGCGAGCTGCGAGCACAGGTCGTTGGAGAGCACCTGCATGTAGCGGGCGAGGACGACGAGCTCGACGTCGTGCTCGGCCACGAGCGCGAGCAACCGCGCCTCGGCTGCCGCCTTGCCTCCAAGGGGCACCGGCACGTGGTGGAACGGGACCTGGTAGAACTCGGCGATCGGCGCCAGGTCGAGGTGGTTGCTGATGACCCCCCTGACCTCGATCGGCAGCCTGCCGCCGCGTTGTCTGAAGAGCAGATCGGCGAGGCAGTGGCCCTCCTTCGAGGCGAGGACGAGGGTTCGCAACGACCGACCGACGACGTCCAGCGTCCACGACATGTGAAAGGCCCGAGCGAGTTCAGCGAGCGAGGCCTCGATCGCGCTCCGCTCGGCGCGAACCTGCACCTGGACACGCATGAAGAACAGACCGGTGTCTTCGTCGCCGAACTGCTGTGACTCGGTGATGTTGCCGCCGTGGGCTGCCAGCACTCCCGTTACCGCGTGGACGATGCCGGGCCGGTCGGGGCAGGACAGCGCCAGCACGAGGTGCTCGTCGGCCCGCCGGTCTCTCGGAGGCGCAGCAGCGGAGTCGGTCACGGGAGCCAAGGATACCCGCACGCTCCCCGACCGGGACGCGTACCGTAACGGTGTGGAACGCGACCGCACGCAGACGCCTCTGACGGACTACGAGCCGTGGCTCACGACCTGGCAGCTCACACCGAGCGGCGCTGGGTTCGCGACGCACACGAGCAAGCTGCTGCCGGTGATGCACGGCAGACGGCCCGCCATGCTGAAGGTCACCACCCACCCCGAAGAGGTGAGCGGCTCCGTCGTCATGCGGTGGTGGGCAGGCGTCGGCGCCGCGCGTGTCCTGACGTTCGACGACACGGCCTGCCTCCTGGAGCGTGCGACAGGCACAGCGTCCCTCGCGCGCATGGCGAGCACGGGTGCAGACGAGGAAGCCACCGCGGTCCTGTGCCGTGTGGCCGCCCTCCTCCACGCGCAGGACCCGGCGGACAGGCCGGCCGTCGTCCTGACCCTGGAGGAGTGGTTCAGGGAGCTGTGGCCCGTCGCCGTCGCCCGCGGCGGCCTCTACGGCAGGGCTGCCCAGGAGGCGGAGCGCCTCCTCGGCACACAGACCGACCGCGTCGTCCTGCATGGCGACCTCCACCACGACAACGTGCTCGACTTCGGTGAGCGGGGATGGCTGGCCATCGACCCCAAGGGGCTGTACGGCGAGCGCACCTTCGACTACGTCAACCTCTTGCGCAACCCGGAGGACCAGTCGGCGCAGGCAGTCGAGCGGCTGGCGGGGCGTGTCGTCCACGTCGCCCGCCTCGCCTCCGTCGAGGCCCGACGGCTGCTCGAGTGGACGGTCGCGTTCACGGGCCTCTCGGCCGCCTGGATCGCCAACGACGGCGACGAACCCGTCCTCGACCTCGCCATCGCGGGCGCAGCGCTGGGGCTGCTCGACGGCTGAACCGCGGCATCGTCTCGTGGCTGGTGGCGATCTGAGGAGCGCAGAACCCCACGCAGTGGGGCGGCGCCCGACGGGCTGACTCTAGTTCGCTTCCAGTTCGGTGTCCGTCACTCCGCCCATCGAGGGTTCGGTGGGTTTCCCGAAGACGAGCGACGCGACGACGCTGATCGCGAGGATCGCGACGATCACGGCGAGCGACACGAGGCTGGGGATATGCACGACGTCGAGCAGGATCATCTTCATGCCGATGTAGACGAGGATGATCGCGAGTCCCGTCTTGAGGTACACGAAGCGGTGCACGACGTGGGCGAGCAGGAAGTACATCGACCTGAGGCCGAGGACGGCCATGATGCTGGCCGTGAACACGATGAACCCGTCGGTCGTGACCGCGAAGATGGCCGGTATCGAGTCGACGGCGAACAGCAGGTCGGTGAACTCGATGACGACCAGCACCAGCAGCAGCGGCGTCGCCATGCGGACCCCGTTGCGGACCGTGAAGAACTTCTGGCCGTCGTACTCAGGGGAGACGGGGATGAGCCTGCGCACGAGCCGCAGAGCCGGGTTCTTCTCGAGGTCGGTCTCCTCGTCGCCCTTGGAGAACAGCATCCGCAGGCCCGTGATGAGCAGGAACGCACCGAAGACGTAGAGGATCCAGCCGAACGCCTCGATGAGCGTGACCCCGACGACGATCATGATGCCGCGCAGCAGCAACGCGCCGAGGATGCCCCACAGCAGCACGCGCTGCTGGTACTTGAACGGCACCTTGAAGTAGGTGAACACCAGCACGAACACGAAGATGTTGTCGACCGACAACGACCACTCGAGCACGTAGCCGGTGATGTACTCGATGGCCTTCTCCTGGCCCAGCCAGAAGTAGAAGATGGCGCCAAGGGTGAGCGACAACGTCACCCAGGTGACGGTCCACAGAGCCGCCTCCTGAGGTTTGACGACGTGCGCCTTGCGCTGGAAGATGCCCAGGTCGATGGCGAGCATCACGATGACGAACGCGATGAACGCGAACCAAGCCCACAGGGGTTCAGTCACGATGGCCTCCCGTCAGGGTCTTGCCCTTCGTGTCCGACACCGGGCGGTCGTTGACCGCCGTGCTGACGATGTCGGACGTCCGCAGGGTCGCAGCGGCTGGACGCGCTGTGCGCCAGGCTCGTGCACCCGCAGGACGGCTACTCCCCCTACACGAAGGCACATGCTATCCCACGGAGGCGTCGGCCGGGGATGGAGCCCTGCCGAGAACCGGTCAGCCCTCGTCGGTGGAGAGCTCGAACTGGCAGCAGTCGCGTCCGTCGACGATGCAGCTCGTGTGCTCGATGCCGGTCGCGAGCAGGGAGCTGAGCAGGCGCTTGTCGAAGCGGCACGCCGCCCTCTCGCTGAGCGCGACCTGGTGGAAGACGCAGTTGCTCGCCTCGATGCCGCCGTTGGGGGAGCGGTCTGCGTCGTAGCCGAGCTCGTTGAGGATGCTGACGACCTCGTCGACGCGCTCGGAGCCCGCCGTGCCAGCCAAGCGACCTTGCATCTCGGCGGCCAGCTCGTCCGCCATCGTGTCGAGGAGCGCCGCCTGGCCCTCTTCGCCGAACAGCGCGCGGCTGTGGCGCAGCAGCGACTCGGCCATGCGGGCGTACCCGCGCGGGAAGAGCTCGAGCCCAGCTGCTGTGATGGTGTACGACCTGCTCGGCCTGCCACCGGTGCTGCGTAGCGTCAGGCGCGCGACGAGGCCGTCACGCTCGAGCGCCGTCAGGTGTTGCTGGACCGCGGTCCGCGTGACCGCGAGCGCCGAGCTCAGCTCCTCGATGGTCCTCCCATCGCCACGGTGGCGACGAAGCTCGGAGAGCAGCCGCAGACGGCTGTCCGATACCCGTGTGACCGGTCTGGCGGTGTGGGAGGCAGAGGTCAGGGTCATGGGTCGACTGGGAGGTGCACGCCGTGCGCTGGTGGGATTATGCCACGGCGTTCCGGGCAGCCGCCCCGTCTCAGGTACGGACGTGCGGCAGCCGGGAGCGTGTCGGGAGCACCGGGAGCGACGGCGGAGTGGCCCGAACTGAGCGCGACTTCACGGAACGTGCTGCCCGCCTCGCGGTATGGTGGGGGCACCACGAAAGCAGTGTTCGAGTGCGGCTCAACAGGGGGCAACGTGCCATGACGAAGGTCGAACTGGTGTACCGGTCTCTGCGAGAAGAGATCATGGTGGGGACGCTTCAGCCCGGTGAACGGCTGTTGTTCGCCGACCTCGCGCGGCGCTACGGGGTGAGTCCCATCCCGGTGCGTGAGGCCGTGAGGCAGCTCGAGAGCGAGGACCTCGTCGAGTTCAAGCCGCACACGCGTGTGGAGGTCAAGGCGCTGCCGTTCGACGATGGCGTGTGGGCGTCGGAGGTCCGGGCGGAGCTCGAGCCGCTCGCCGCGAGACTGGCGACCCCTCACGTCACCGACGACAGGCTCGAGCGCCTGCGGCAGCTGGTCGAGGAGATGGGGGTCCTCGTGGCCGCGCAGGACCACGCGGAGTTCGTTGCCCGCTACAACACCTTCTTCGACACGCTCTACGCCGTCACGCCCAACCGGACGCTGGTCGAGATGATCAACGAGCTCAAGGCGACGTCGAGGCGCTTCAGCGCCGTGCACAGCTGTACCGACCTCCACAAGGGCAGCGAGGGCCATCTTCGCGGCGTCTACTCGGCGCTGGCCGAAGCCGACGCTCAGGCCGTCGATCGTCAGGTCCGTGCCCACCGCCTGTGGGCGCTCGATGCAGTGCGGAGTTGGGTCGGGCTCAACGCCGTCTGATAGCGTTGGGCATGAGCATCAGACCGCTCCTCGCGGCCGCTGCGGCGTTGACCCTGCTCGTGTCGGCATGCGCACCGTCCGCAACGGGGTCCGCAGCCAACAGGCCGCTGCTGGCCAGCGCCGGTGACCTCGCCGTCAAGCGCGGCGAGACGATCTACGTCCGCGTCGACCACCAGCTCAGCGACTTCGGCCTCACGCCGGGTGACCTGAGTGCCTCCCTGTGGATCCCCAGCGGGTACGACTCGGAGGTCGGTGACGTCTCGAACCAGTTCGGGCTCGTCGACGTGCGCGTCGCCGACGGGTGGACCTTCTCGCTCCTGCAGATGCGGGCAGAACGCAGTTCCCAGAGGGGGTCCGGGGCGTTCGACGCCGCCAGGACCGTGTACAGCCTGTGGGCCGTCTACCGGATCGATGCGCCGCTCGAAGCCATCCCGGGACCGTACCGGTTGAGGGGCACGCTCAACGCCCGAGGGGCTGGCTCACAGGGCGTGACCCTGACGGTCGAAGCGACCCCCTGACGCCCGTGGTGGCCGTCAGGCCCCCGGCAGGTCTCGTCCGAGCGCCGTGATCGCCCATGCCCCGGCATGGCGACCGCCGGGACGCCTCGCCAACGACATCAGGTACGACGACCCGTCGCCGGTCGACAGTTCCGCACGTGCCACGTCCCCTCTCACGTCGATCGACAGCACGCCTGTCGGTCCGGCTCCGACCAACGGTCCGTAGAGCTCGTTCGAGAAGGCACGTGCCAGGTCGGCGAGGCTCCCGACCGTGGAACGCACGGGATCCGCGAACCCTGTCGATGACGGCCTCCGGACCGTCGCCCGCGTCCTCGCGACGCCACAGGTCTGAAGGCTCCTCGCGGCGCGACGCAAGGCGGACCTCGTCGCCGTCGACGACGACCTGGGCCGGCCTCAGGCTGGAGGCGTAGTTCGAGGCCATCGCGTAGCCGTACGCGCCGGCCTGCTCGACCACGACCACGGTGCCGGGAGCGAGCAGCGGGAGCCCGACGTCGCGACCGAGGCGGTCGGCGTTCTCGCACAGCGGACCGTCGAGGTCGAGGGGCACCTGCTGGTCGTCGCTTCTCGGGCCAGCGGGCCGGTCGAGTCCGCCGCCCGCCGCCAGTGCCCTCACCGGGTGCCTGGCGCCGTAGAGGGCGGGCCTCACCAGGTCCGCCATGCCGGCGTCGGCGATGAGATGGTCGACGGGTCCACCGGTCTTCGCGTGCAGGACGGTCGTCAATAGCACCCCTGCGTCGGCGACGAGGTAGCGGCCCGGTTCGATGAGCAGCCTCACGCCGTGACGCTCCGCGAAGGCGCGCAGCGGAGCAGCGAAGCCGGCCAACGGCGCGTCGGGCACGGCGAAACCGCCACCGCAGTCCACGACGTCCAGGCCGGGGAAGAGCTGGTAGAGAGGCTCGAGGGCCGCCACGACGAGGTCGGCGACGGTCGCGTCCGACAGCATCGAACCCGCGTGGATGTGGAAGCCGGCCAGCCGTCCGGTGGCGGCGATCTCGCGAGCCACCTCGATGGCCTGATCGGTCTGTATCCCGAACTTGGAGTGCGCAGCCGCCGTTGCCAGGTGCTCGTGCGTGTGCGGGTCGAACCCAGGGTTGACCCTGACGACGAAGCGAGCGGGTCCCCGCGAGGTGCGCCAGAGCTCCCACGCGCCCCGCGAGTCGAGGCTGACGAGCCCGACACCCACCTGCGTCGCCCGGTCCACGAGGCGCCTGGCGTGACCCGGCCCACCCAGCACGATGCGCTCCGGCGCGAACCCTGCCCTCAGTACGCGCTCCAGCTCGCCCTCGGTGAGCGCCTCCGCCCCCATCCCGAGCTTCACGGCGTGGCGCAAGATGGCGCCGAGGGCGTTGGCCTTCACCGCGTAGCGGATGTCCGCGTCCGGGAACGCCGAGGTCAGCGCCGCATGCTTCGCGGTCACCGTCGCCAGGTCGTACACGTAGGTGGGCGTGCCGTGTTCGACGGCGATACCACGCAGGAGTTCGTCCGTCATCGGCGGTCGTGAGCCTATCACGAGGCGGGTATGCTACGCCGCATGAACCGTCAGATCCGCCGGGCGCAAGCCAAGCTCGACAAGAAGGCAGAACTCGAGAAGGCCAAGAAGAAGGAGGCGCGCCGCGAGCGGATCGACACGCTCAAGCGCCGCAGGACCCAGCGGCGCGAACTGGCGCGCACCGAGGTGGGCCGCACCCCGAAGCCGGACCCCGACCGGCCGCTGACGGAAGCCGAACGCAAGCGTCTGCCAGGCAGGTTCTCGGGCGCGCTCATGATCGCGACGGTGTTCTTCATCGTGCTGCAGGCCGCGGTGCCGATGGAGCAGGCCGGGACAGGAACCAGCCTCGTCGGGGCAGGCTACCTGCTGCTGTTCGGCTACTTCTCCATCCAGTACCTGCTCAGGCGCGACACGCCACGTGCGTTCACGATGACGCTGATCTCGGGCGTCGCGCTGGCGGTCGGCGTCGGGGCAGCCCGCCTGTTCTCGGGGCAGCAGATCGATTGGCTGATGCTCGGCCTCGGCTCCCTGGGCGTCGTCGCGGGCGCGTACCTCGGGCGCATGGTCTTCTCCGCCGCGCGGCCGTAGCGCGGTGAGCCCCGCGGGTCCGCGCTCCTTGACCCCAGTTGCCGTCATCGGCGCCATGGCGGAAGAGGTCGAGCGTCTGCGGGCTGGCCTCCAGGACGCCGTCACGGTGCTCGACGCGCCCTTCACGGTCCAGAGTGGGACCCTGGCGGGGGTGTCCGTGCTGCTGGCGGAGTGCGGTGTCGGGAAGGTCAACGCCGCTGCCCTCACCCAGTACCTCGTCAGCCGGGGAGCACGGTCCTGCGTCTTCAGTGGCGTGGCGGGGGCGACCGCGGAGGACCTCTCGGTCGGCGACGTCGTCATCGGCGACACCGCCGTCCAGCACGACGTCGACGTCACGGCACTGGGCTACGCCCCCGGCACGGTGCCAGGCTCGCCACCAGAGTGGCAGGCAGACGACGAGCTGGTCGCCATCGCGTCCGGTGTCGCGCGCACGACGGCCGCGCGCGGCGAGGCGAACGGCTCGCCGACCTTCAGGGTGCTGGTCGGCACGGTGGCGACCGGTGACCAGTTCATCTCGTCCCCGGACAAGGCCGCCGCTCTGCGCGACGTGTACGATGCGGCCTGCGCCGAGATGGAGGGCGCAGCCTGCGCCCAGGTGTGCGCCGCGTGGGGCGTTCCGTTCGTCATCGTCAGGAGCATCAGCGACAACGCCAACCACACGGCCACGGTCGACTTCCGCGCGTTCACGCGGCTGGCGGCGGAGCGAGCCGACCGGATCGTGACGGGCATCCTCGAGGCGCTCGCCGACCAGTAACGTCCCCATCGTGGCGGTCGCGGCTTGTGACTTACAATGAGCGGTGAACGAGGGGGCACGCGGGCCGCTGCCGTTCGATGAGAGCGGCCCGCGGACCGCACCCCACTGACAACGGCTGGTGGCCCGCACCTACAGGGGGCGACACACGCGAGAAGGAAGTGGACGATGAGCGACGTACTCGATCAGTTACTGGACCTGGACAGGTCCCAGCTCGAGCCAAGTGAGTTGGAGCAGCTCAACAACGTGGAGATGCGCGAGTGGCTCGAGTCGCTCGACTACGTGCTCGCCAGCGGCGGCCCGGAGCGCGTCAAGGAGATCATCGCAGCCATCGAGGCCCACGCCGAGCAGAACGGCGTCGCACTGCCGTTCGAGAGCGACACGTCGTACGTCAACACCATCGCTGCCGCGGACCAGCCGGAGTACCCCGGCGACCTCGACATCGAGAAGCGCATCATCAACATGATCCGCTGGAACGCCATGGCCATGGTCGTCTACGGCAACAAGAAGTCGCCAGGCATCGGCGGGCACATCGCCACCTACGCCTCGGCCGCCAACCTCTACGAGGTCGGCTTCAACCACTTCTTCCGCGGCCCCAAGAAGGGCCCGGACGCCGACCTCATCTACTTCCAGGGTCACGCCAGCCCGGGCTTCTACGCCAGGTCGTACCTCGAAGGGCGCCTCACCGACGAGCAGATGCTCAACTTCCGGCGCGAGCTCGCCGACGGGCCGGGTCTCAGCTCCTACCCGCACCCGTGGCTCATGCCCGACTACTGGAGCTTCCCCACCGTGTCGATGGGTCTCGGGCCCATCACGTCCATCTACCAGGCCCGCTTCCGCCGCTACCTCGAGGACCGCGGCCTCTACGAGAAGGGCAGCGGCAAGGTGTGGGCGTTCATCGGTGACGGCGAGACCGACGAGCCCGAGACCCTCGGCGCCATCAGGGTCGCCTCGCGCGCGCACCTCGACAACCTCATCTGGGTCGTGAACTGCAACCTGCAGCGCCTCGACGGCCCCGTGTTCGGCAACGGCCAGATCATCCAGGAGCTCGAAGGCATCTTCCGCGGGTCCGGCTGGAACGTCATCAAGGTCGCGTGGGGCAGCGCGTGGGACGAGCTGCTCGAGCGCGACGTCGACGGCGCTGTCGTCAAACGCTTCGAACAGCTCGTCGACGGCGAGTCGCAGCGCTACGCGGCCTTCGGCGGGCTCGAGCTGAAGGAGCGCTTCTTCAACACGCCCGAGCTGCGGGAGCTGACGAAGGACTACTCCGACGCTGACTTCGGTCGCCTCAACCGCGGTGGACACGACCCGCTCAAGGTGTTCGCAGCGTTCGACGCCGCCGTGAGGCACGAGGGCCAGCCCACCGTCATCCTCGCGCGCACCGTCAAGGGGTACGGCCTCGGCGCGGCTGGCGAGGCACAGAACGTCGCCCACCAGCAGAAGAAGCTCGACGAGAACGAGCTCAAGGCGTTCAGGGACCGCTTCGAGCTGCCCGTGACCGACGAGCAGATCCAGAGCAACCCGTACCTGCGCTTCGACCCCGACAGCGAGGAGGCGAAGTACCTGCTCGCACGGCGCGAGGAGCTCGGTGGCTTCCAGCCGTTCCGCGAGGTCAAGGCACCTCCGCTGGCACCGCCCGACCTCGCGACGTTCGAGGAGTTCATGGAGCCGTCCGGCGACAGGGCCGTGTCGACGACCATGGTCGTCGTCAACATCCTGCGCAAGCTGTTGCGTGACGAGGCGTGGGGCAAGCTGCTGGTGCCGATCATCCCGGACGAGGCCCGCACGTTCGGCATGGAGTCGCTGTTCAGGCAGGTGGGCATCTACTCGGGTGTCGGTCAGCTCTACGAGCCGGTCGACAGCGCCAACCTGCTCTTCTACAAGGAGTCTACCGACGGCCAGATCCTCGAAGAGGGGATCACGGAGGCCGGCTCGATGGCGTCGTTCATCGCGGCGGGGACGGCGTACGCCA
>ERZ795041.236-NODE-236-length-21567-cov-5.756880_pt1 | contig 21567 bp, 20 predicted proteins | sample MGYA00375125_ERZ795041 | MGnify/ENA primary metagenome ERZ795041 (study PRJEB30170, sample SAMN03074214) | activated sludge metagenome | biome: Common Effluent Treatment Plant; feature: Wastewater; material: Activated sludge; isolation source: activated biomass in...
TCGTGGGTGTTGGTCATGAGCCGGTGTCCGGTTGTGAGTTCGGACGTGCTCAATAGACGCCGGGCCGGGGCGAGTCCAGCCGCTGAGCCCCGTGTCCTCTCCCTCGGGGTCAGGGCGTCTTTCCGACTTGGATCGAAGCTGTGCAGTGCCTCCTCGCCTGTCCCTCTCCCCACAGGGGAGAGGGGACGCAAGCCGTATCGTCTCATTCACCTCGTCATGGCGGAGCCATGCTTCGCATGACGGGGAGAGGTCGGACGCTATTGCGCATCGCGTTCAAGTGAGGGGGAAGGGACGGTTCGATCCAAGTCGGAAAGAGGCTAGGGCTTCCACTTCAGGAAGTTGGCGATCAGGGTGAGGCCGAGCGTCTGGCTCTTCTCGGGGTGGAACTGCGTGCCCGCGACATTGCCCTTGGCGATCAGGGCGGTGACGGGGCCGCCGTAATCAGTCTCGGCGACGACCACGGCGCGGTCGGCCGGCACGAAATGATAGGAGTGCACGAAATAGGCGTGCAACCCCTCGGGGCCGGTCGGAATGCCGGACAGCAGCGCGTGATCCGTCCGCACGTCGAGCGTGTTCCAGCCCATGTGCGGAATCTTGAGCGCGGGGTCGCCGGGCGCGATGGCCCGCACGTCGCCCGCAATCCAGCCGAGCCCGTCCGTCACCTCGAACTCGAGGCCGCGCGTCGCCAGGAGCTGCATGCCGACGCAGATGCCGAGGAACGGGCGGCCGCGGCCGTGCACGGCGTCCTCCAGCGCCTCGCGCAGGCCGGGCACGGCTTCGAGGCCACGCTTGCAGTCGGCGAAGGCGCCGACGCCGGGGAGCACGACACGGTCCGCCGCGCGCACGTCCTCTGCCTTGGCGCTGACGACGATCTCGGCGGCGGCCCCCGCCTCGCCTGCGGCGCGCTCGAAGGCTTTGGCAGCCGAGTGAAGGTTGCCGGATCCGTAATCGATGATGACGACGCGCTGCATGGAGCTTCAGGTGCCGGGAGCGAACGGGGTGCGCAGGCGCTGCGCCAGACGCCGGACGCCGGCCTCGAGGCGCGTTTCGAAGCCGGTCGCCGCCTCGCGCGTAGCGCCGCCGGCATCGGGCCCATCCGCCGGGACGGCCGGAAGCCAGGCTTCGAAGAAGCGGCGCTCGGCATCGTCCTGGCCCCGGCCGCTCACGGTCGCAATCTCCCGCCAGCCCGCCCGCGCGAGCGACCAGCGCTTGAGGTCGCTCATCTCGAAGCCGATGACGACATTGAGGAGCACGAACATCCAGACCGCCCAATCGCCCTGGGCGCCGACGAGCGCCAGGAGGGCGGCCAACGCCACGGCGGCAGTCGCATAGACGGCGAGCGCCAGCCACTCTCCGCGGACGATGAGGTAGACGGGCGAGAACAGCGCCGCGCGCCAGGAAAAGCCGTCGCCGACGAAGACCAGGCTTTCCGCCCGCGCGAGCCTCGTGCCGCCGGAAGCGGGCGGCTCATGAACCGTGAACGCCGACACGCGCGCCATCCCACTCAAAAGCCATCCCAGCATCAGGCCAGCATTCCCTTGGTGGAGGGAACGCGTCCCACCTGCCGCGGATCGAGCGCGACGGCCCCGCGGAGCGCGCGCGCTAAGCCCTTATAGCAGGTCTCGGCGATGTGGTGGTTGTTGTCGCCGTACAGGCTCTCGACATGCAGCGTGATCCCGGCGTTCTGGGCAAACGCCTGAAACCACTCGCGGAACAGCTCGGTGTCCATGTCGCCGACCTTGGGCTGCGAGAACGCCACCTTCCAAACCAGGTACGGGCGGCCCGAGATGTCGAGGGCGACGCGCGTCAGCGCCTCGTCCATCGGCAGGAGCACGTCCGCATAGCGCGTGATGCCCTGCTTGTCGCCGAGCGCCTTGGCCACCGCCTGGCCGAGCACGATGCCGACGTCCTCCGTCGTGTGATGGAAGTCGATGTGCAGATCACCCTTGGCGGCGAGCTTGATGTCGAACAGGCCGTGGCGGGCCAGCTGCTCCAGCATGTGGTCCAGGAAGCCGATGCCGGTCGCGATCTCCGACACGCCGGTGCCGTCGAGATCGATGGTGGCGGTGATCTCGGTTTCCTTGGTTCTGCGAGCGATGGTGGCTTGCCGCTTCACGGTCATCCTCATTTGGCAGCGTGTCCCCGAGGTCCCCGGGGCAACCTGCCGTTGTTGCCTTAACGGACCCCAGCGTTTATCAGCTTCGGAGACCCGGTTCCAGAGCGCCCGCGACGCGCCCCTCGGCCGCGGCCCAACGTCCTTGGCGCAGGATTCATGGCAAACACCCCGCATTCCCCCGCAGACGGCGGCTCCTGGCACGCGACGACCATCCTTACCGTCCGCAAGGAAGGGCGCGTGGTCATCGCCGGCGACGGCCAGGTGAGCCTCGGGGCCACCATCATCAAAGCCAATGCGCGCAAGGTGCGCCAACTCGGTAAAAGCGGCGTTATCGGCGGATTCGCCGGCGCGACCGCGGATGCGTTCACGCTGTTCGAGCGGCTCGAGGGCAAGCTCGAGCAGTACCCGGGGCAGCTCATGCGGGCCGCGGTGGAGCTTGCCAAGGACTGGAGGACGGACCGGTTCCTGCGCCGGCTCGAGGCGATGATGATCGTCGCCGATGCCGACATCACGCTCGTGCTCACGGGCACCGGCGACGTGCTCGAGCCCGAGCATCACGTGACGGGCATCGGATCGGGCGGCATGTATGCACTCGCAGCGGCCCGCGCGCTCCTCGACCAGCCGCTCGACGCCGAGGCGATCGCACGGCGCGCGATGGCGATCGCCGGCGAGATCTGCGTCTATACGAACGCCAACCTCGTGATCGAAAGCCTGCCGTCGTCGCGGTAGCCGCGTCTTTCTCCCCGGAGCACGTCATGGCCAGGGCCCTCGCATCTCGTCCGTCGCTTCCCTCGCTCGCCCGTCGTCCGAGCGGGCGGGCTCTCGTGAGCCGGTGACATCGGGAGGCCGGATGATCCGGGACGAACACATCGAGGCCGCCGTCGCGCAAGGCATCCTCACGGCCGACCAGGCCCGGCAGCTCCGCGACCTGGCGGCAGGCTCGCGCCCGGGCGTACCTGCCATCGAGTCACCCACCATCGAGCCATCCGTCGGCCCGGACGACGAAAAGTTCCGGCTGATCGGCGGCTTCAACGACGTGTTCGTGACCATCGGCGTCGGCCTTCTCGTCGCGGCGCTGTTCGCGCTCGCCGGCGCGCTCGGGTTCCGCATCGGCTTTGCGGTGCTGGCCATGCTTGCGGCCTGGGGCCTTTCGGAGGTCTTCTCGCGCCGCATGCGGCTGGCGCTGCCGTCGATCGCGCTTGCGATCATGTTTGCCGGCGGAGCCGCATTCGCCGCGGCCTCGCTCGGCGGCCAGATCTCGACCGACGCGACCTTCATCGTCGCGGGCCTTGGCGCGGCGCTGGCGGCGGTCGCGCACGAGCGGCGCTTCCAGGTGCCGATCGACTGGGCGATCGCCGCGCTCGGGCTCACATGCATCATCGCGAACACGGTTTCGCTCGCCATGCCCGACCACAGCACGACCCTGCTGCTCGCGGCGGTCGGCGCCGGCATCTTCCTCGTTGCGCTCCGCGTCGACGCCAGCGACCTCGCGCGGCGCACGCGGCGGTCGGACATCGCGTTCTGGCTGCATCTCGTGGCCGCGCCCATGATCGTGCACGGCGGCCTCAAGCTGCTCGTCGGCAGCCCGTCCGGCATGGGCACGGGAGAGGCGCTGGCCGTGCTCGGCGTTTTCGTGCTGCTCGGCCTTGTCGCCCTCGTCATCGACCGGCGCGCGCCCCTCGTCTCCGGCCTCACGTATGCGGGGGTGGCGATGGGCTACCTTCTCTCCCAGGGCGTGACACAGGACCTGGGGCTCTCGCTGACGCTCCTCGGCCTTGCCGTCGTCGTCCTTGGTCTCTCTGCCGGATGGCGCACGTTGCGGCGTACGCTGCTGCCGCTGTTGCCGCTCGGCTCACTTCGCCATTCCATTCCACCGCCTGCCTGACGGAAGATCCCCATGACCACATTCTCGCCGCGTGAAATCGTCTCCGAGCTCGACCGCTACATCGTCGGGCAGGGCGATGCGAAGCGCGCCGTCGCCATCGCGCTGCGCAACCGCTGGCGGCGCCAGCAGATCGAGGGCCCCCTCAAGGAGGAGGTGCTGCCCAAGAACATCCTCATGATCGGCCCGACCGGCGTCGGCAAGACCGAGATCGCGCGCCGCCTCGCCAAGCTCGCCGGCGCGCCGTTCCTCAAGGTCGAGGCCACCAAGTTCACCGAGGTCGGCTACGTGGGGCGCGACGTCGACAGCATCATCCGCGATCTCGTGGAGGTCGGCCTGGCGCTCGTGCGCGAGGCGAAGCGCAGGGAGGTGCGCGCGCAGGCCGAGAAGAACGCCGAGGAACGCGTGCTCGACGCGCTGGTGGGGCCCACCGCCTCGTCCGGCACGCGCGAAACGTTCCGCAAGAGGCTGCGCGCCAACGAGCTCAACGACAAGGTGATCGAGATCCATGTCGCCGACACGGGGGGCGGCCTGCCGATGCTCGACATCCCCGGCATGCCGGGCGGGTCGATCGGCGCCGTCAATCTCGGCGACATCTTCGGCAAGATGATGGGGGGGCGCACGAAGCCGCGGCGCATCACGGTCAAGGACAGCCACCTGCTGCTGATCGCCGAGGAAAGCGACAAGCTGATCGACAACGAGCAGATCACGAGCGAGGCCATTCGCTCGGTCGAGAACAACGGCATCGTGTTTCTCGACGAGATCGACAAGATCTGCTCGCGCGGCGAGACGGGGGGGCGCTCGGGCGGGGAGGTTTCGCGCGAGGGCGTGCAGCGCGACCTCCTGCCGCTGATCGAGGGCACCAGCGTCTCCACCAAGTACGGGCCCGTAAAGACGGACCACGTGCTGTTCATCGCCTCGGGAGCGTTCCATGTGGCAAAGCCCGCCGACCTCCTGCCGGAGTTGCAGGGGCGGCTGCCGATCCGCGTCGAGCTCCAGGCGCTGACGCGCGAGGACTTCCGCCGCATCCTGACCGAGCCCGAGGCAAGCCTCATCAAGCAGTACACCGCCCTGATGGCGACCGAGGGCCTCACCCTCACCTTCACGGAGGATGCCATCGACGCGCTCGCGGATACGGCCGTGCTGGTCAACTCCACGGTCGAGAACATCGGCGCACGGCGGCTGCAGACGGTGATGGAGCGCGTGCTCGACGAGATTTCCTTCGAGGCCTCGGACCGCACCGGCGAGACCCAGACCGTCGATGCGTCCTACGTGACGAGCCGCGTCGGCGCGCTCGCCAAGAACGCCGACCTGTCGAAGTTCATCCTCTGAGGAAGGGCGGCGCCGTTCGCCCTGCGGGATGGCTTGCGCCGTCGGCGGCCGTATCATCGCCGCCGCGATGCTGCGGCTCCTCCGTTGCGGGGCACCTCGGGCAGTGCGGGGCATCGGCGGCCATCGGGGTGCCGCACCGCCGGCAGATGACGTGCGAACCGACCGTCACGCCGTGCCCGAGGGCGACGCGCTCATCGAAGACGAAGCATTCGCCTTGCCACAGGCTCGCCTCCGGCGGGACCGTCTCCAGGTATTTGAGGATGCCGCCTTCGAGGTGATAGACCTCCGGGAAGCCCTACGCGAGCATGTAAGCTGAGGCCTTCTCGCAGCGGATGCCGCCGGTGCAGAACATGGCGACGCGCTTGTGGCGCGCAGGGTCGAGGTGGGCCGCGACGAAATCCGGGAAATCGGTAAAAGAGCGCGTCACGGGGTCGATGGCGCCCTTGAAGGTGCCGACGCCGACCTCATAGGCGTTGCGCGTGTCGAGGACGAGCACCTCGGGATCGGAGATCAGCGCGTTCCAGTGCTCCGGCTTGACGTAGGTTCCGACGCGACGCGTGGGATCCGCCTCGGGCCGGCGCAGCGTCACGATCTCGCGCTTGAGCCTCACTTTGAGGCGGCCGAACGGGACCTCGTCCGCAAAGGACTCCTTGCTCACGAGATCGGCGAAACGCGGGTCGGCGCGCAGATGCGACAGCAGCCGGCGGATGCCCGCGTCGGGGCCGGCCACGGTGGCGTTGATGCCTTCGGGCGCGACCAGGATCGTGCCCCTGAGGCCGAGGGCGCGCGCATGGCCGAGCAATTCCCCGCGCAAGGCTGGCGGATCGTCGATGGCGACGAACTTGTAAAAAGCCGTGACGGTTACGGGCATCGGGTTCGGAGCGGTTTCTCTCTCGGCGCGAGCGTCTCGACCGCGCGCTTCATGGCCTCGAAGACGCCCGGGTCGGTCATGGCATGGCCGGCGGCGGGCACGATCTCGAGACGAGAGCCCGGCCAGCGCTTGGCGATCTCGTAGGCGGACCGCGGCGGACAGAGCAGGTCGTAGCGGCCCTGCACGATCACGCCCGGAATGGCGCCGAGACGAGAGGCGCCGTCGAGCAGCGCGTCCGGTCGCAAGAAGAAGTGGTTGGCGATGTAATGGGCTTCGACGATCGGCGTCGGCGGAACGCGTCCCGTGGCGGGAAGCGTGTCCGGCAGCACGCTCGTGGCGGGCGCGAACTCCGAAAGCGCCCGCTCGAACCCAAGCCATTGGCGCGCGGCCGGATCGCGGCGCGCGGGATCGCCGCTCGTTAGGCGCGCGACATAGGACTTGAGCGGATCGGCGCGCTCGGCCTCCGGAAGCGCGGCGACGAAGTTCTCGTAAAGGTCCGGCCGCAATTGCGACGGTGCGCGGCGGAAGGCCCAGTCAACCTCGGCGTCGGTGCCGAGGAACACGGCGCGCAGGACGAGCCCGGAGACGCGCTCGGGATGGGTCTCGGCATAGGAGAGCGCCAGCGTCGAGCCCCAGGAGCCGCCGACCACCAGCATGCTCTCGAAGCCGAAATGCTCGCGGATGCGCTCGATGTCGGCGACGAGGTGCTGGGTCGTGTTGGCGTGCGTTGAAAGGTAGGGATGGCTTCGGCCGGCGCCGCGCTGGTCGAACAGCACGGCGTGGAAGCGCTCGGGATCGAACAGGTTCCGGTGGTTGTGCTGTGCGCCGCTGCCCGGACCGCCGTGCAGGAAGAGCGCGGGAACAGCGCCGCGCGTTCCGACCTCCTCGACGTAGAGCCAATGCCCGTCGCCGACGGAGAGCATGATGGCGTCGAGCGGTCTTGGCACCTCGGCCGGGGTGTGCGTCGTCATGGGTTCCGGTGCGCGTCCACGGTCTAGACGTCCAGATTGGCGACGGTCAGCGCATTCTCCTGGATGAACTCGCGGCGCGGCTCGACCACGTCGCCCATCAGCTTGGAGAAGATCTCGTCGACCTCGGACACGTCGCCGATCTTGACCTGCAGAAGCGTGCGCGCATCGCGGTCGAGCGTGGTCTCCCACAGCTGCTCCGGGTTCATCTCGCCCAAGCCTTTGTAGCGCTGCAGCGAGAGGCCCTTGCGGCCGGCCTCGTAGATGGCGTCGAGCAGTGCGCGGGGGCCGTGAATGGTCAGCGTCTCGGCCTTGCGGCGCAGCTTGGTGCCGAGACCGTAGACCTCGGAGAGATGCTTGCGCTTCTCGTTCAGGCGCCGCGCGTCGAGGGACGCCAGCAACGCGCGATCGAGGGCGTGGGCCTCGGTGACGCCGCGCACCTCGCGGCGGAAGAGGAAGCCGTCGTTGCCGTAGCTGCCGGACCAGCCCTTCTCCGTCTCCTCGGCGACCTCGTTCAGGCGCGCGGCGACGGTTGTGGCGGCGGCATTGGCGGAGGCGGCCGACTGAAGCAGCGCGGGATCGAAGGCGCCGGCGATGGCCGCCTGCTCGACGACCGCACGCGCGTAGCGCGAATGCAGCTGATCGATGAGGCCGACGATGCCGCGCGCCTGATCGACGATGTCGCGCAGGTCCTTGCCGGCGCGCTCCTCGCCGCCGGCGACGAGCACGTTGTCCTCGAGACCGCTGTCGATCAGATAGTCCTCGAGCGCGCGCTGGTCCTTGAGGTAGGTGCTGCTCTTGCCGCGCTGGACTTTGTAGAGCGGCGGCTGGGCGATGTAGACGTGGCCCTTCTCCACCAGCTCGGACATCTGGCGATAGAAGAACGTCAGCAGCAGCGTGCGGATGTGGGCGCCGTCCACGTCGGCGTCCGTCATGATGATGATCTTGTGGTAGCGCAGCTTGCCGAGATCGAAGTCGTCGCGGATGCCGGTGCCGAGGGCGCCGATAATGTTGGTCACCTGCTCGGAGGAGAGCATCTTGTCGATGCGCGCGCGCTCGACGTTGAGGATCTTGCCGCGGATCGGCAGCACGGCCTGATACTCGCGCTTGCGGCCCTGCTTGGCGGAGCCGCCGGCCGAATCGCCCTCGACGATGAAGAGCTCGGTGTTGGCGGGATCGCGGTCCTGGCATTCGGCGAGGCCGCCGGGGAGCCGCAGGCCGTCGAGCGCGCTCTTCCTGCGCGTCAGCTCGCGCGCCTTGCGCGCCGCCTCGCGCGCGAGCGCCGCCTCGACGATCTTACCGACGATGGCCTTCGCCTCCTTCGGGTGCTCCTCGAACCAGGCCATCAGCGTCTCGGCGACCACGCTCTCGACCACCGGCTTCACCTCGGACGAGACCAGCTTATCCTTGGTCTGGCTCGAGAACTTGGGGTCGGGAACCTTGACCGAGAGCACGCATGTCAGTCCCTCGCGCGCGTCCTCGCCCGAGAGGTCCACCTTCTCCTTCTTGGCGATGCCGCTGTCGGTGGCGTACTTGTTGATGACGCGCGTCAGCGCGGCGCGGAAGCCCGCGAGATGCGTGCCGCCGTCGCGCTGCGGGATGTTGTTGGTGAAGCACAGCACGTTCTCATGGTAGCTGTCGTTCCACCACAGCGCGACCTCGACGCTCACGCGGTCCTTGTCGGCGCGGATCATGATCGGCTCGGGGATCAGCGCCTGCTTCGAACGGTCGAGAAAGCGCACGAACGCGGACGTGCCGCCGTCGTAGAGGAACTCCTCGCGCTTCACATCGGCATGACGGGCATCCGTCAGCACGACCCTGGCGCCGGAGTTCAGGAACGCCAGCTCGCGCAGGCGATGCTCGAGCGTCGCGTAGTCGAACTCGACCTTCGAGAAGGTCACCGGGCTCGGCAGGAACGTAACCTCGGTGCCGCGGTTGTCGCCGGCATCGCCGACGACTTTCAGGGGGCCCACCGCAGCGCCGTCGCGGAACTCGATCACATGCTCCTTGCCTTCGCGCCAGATGCGGGCGCGCAGCCATGTCGAAAGCGCGTTGACGACCGAGACGCCGACGCCGTGCAGACCGCCCGAAACCTTGTAGGAGTTCTGGTCGAACTTGCCGCCCGCGTGCAGCTCGGTGAACACGATCTCGGCGGCCGAGCGCTTCGGGTCGTGGTCGTCGTCCTGCTTGATGCCGGTCGGAATGCCGCGGCCGTCGTCGCGCACGGTGCACGAGCCGTCCGGGTTCAACGTCACCTCGCAGACCTTGGCGTGGCCGGCCAGCACCTCGTCGATGGCGTTGTCGACCACCTCGTAGATCATGTGATGCAGGCCCGAGCCGTCATCGGTATCGCCGATGTACATGCCGGGGCGCTTGCGCACCGCCTCGAGGCCCTTCAGCATCTTGATGCTATCGGCGCCGTAATCGTCGGGCGCGGGTATCTTCCTGGCGGGCTGAGCGCTCATTCGGGGCCTGTGGCTGCGTTTTCTGCTGGTTAAAACAAAGTCTACCATAAGGCGCGGGACAACGGCGCAAAAAAGCGTGCCGCATGCGCTCTGACGCACGCTTATTTTTCTTGTTGGATCAATACATTATCTGAGCCGGCCAGCAAGGGTCCGCGGCGGCCGATCACGCCGCGTCCGATCGCGTCACCCTGCCGTCCCGGACGCGCCAGAACTGCGCCTTTCCGGAGAGGCTCGCGAAGGACTGACTGTCGGTCCCCGTCATCCATGCCTGCGTGCCGAGGCGCAGCAGCTCGTCGAACAGGGCCGCGCGGCGGTCGGCATCGAGATGGGCCGTCACCTCGTCGAGCAGCAGCAGCGGCGCCAGGCCGTCTCGGCGGGCCGCGACCAGCTCGGCGTGGGCGAGCAGGAGGCCCATCAGGAGCGCTTTCTGCTCGCCGGTGGACGAATGCCTGGCGAGCGTCGCCTTGGGGCCATGGGTGACGACGAGATCGCTCCTGTGCGGCCCGTCGAGCGCCCGGCCGGCGGCGCGGTCGCGGTCGCGGACCTCGCTGAGGCGCCGTGCATAGGCGTCCTCGACATCGATGGCGGCGCGATGGGCGAGATCCTGGTCGATGGCGCCCTCGAGGCGGACATCGCTCCACGGAAACGGGCTTTCGGGATCGCGGACGCGACGGGCGTCAATGAGGGAGCGGAGCGCCGCCACCGCTTCGGCGCGGGCGGCGGCCATGGCCACGCCCATCTCGGCCATGACGATCTCGAGCCCGTCGAGCTGGGCACTTCGCGTCACGCCGTCGGAGAGCAGACGATTGCGCTGCGCCATGGCGCGCTCGAAGCGGCCGGCGCGCGTGCGGTGACCGGAATCGAAGCAGACGATCAGGCGGTCGAGAAAACGGCGGCGCTCGGAGGCAGGGCCGGTGAAGAGCCCATCCGTCGCCGGCGTGACCCAGACCATCTCCACGTAGTCCCCGAGGGCGCCGGAGCCGGTCCTGGTTTCGCCGTCGATGCGCACGATGCGGCCCGAAGCGCGCTCGCCGTTGGGCTCGGCTGCCGACTGACCGGTGCCGATGGTGACGGGGCCGATGGCGGTATGCACGCGGGCCGAGACCGACCAGCTTCCGTCTCCCGCGGCGTGCGCGAGATCGGCGAGCGGCGCCTGGCGCAAGCCCTGGCCGGGCGCCAGCAGCGAGACGGCCTCGAGCACGTTGGTCTTGCCGGAGCCATTGGGGCCGGTCAGCACGACCGGCTCGGGCGCAAGCTCGAGGGTGAGCGACGGGTAGCTGCGGAAGTGCGTCAGCGTCAGCCGCTCGACCCAGAGGCGGGGCGCGGCTTGCGGCGCTGAGGTCGCGTCATGTTCGGTGGCGGACGCCAAGCGTTGCATCTCTTTCGTTCGACCGATGCCGTCCCGCGCCGTTAGCCGTGTCTGGATCCCGGTCTCCGCCGGGATGACGTTTATTTGGCGGACGGGTAGATCCTTAAACTCCGTCACACCGGCGGAGGCCGGTGCCCAGATACGTTTGCCGGATGTCACCGCCCCGCGATCCCTCAACGCGTTCCGGTAGGCAGAGCCTTACCCAGCGCTCTATCCTGGACGAGACGGGCAAAAGCAACGGCGCTAAACGCGCATGGGCATCAGGACGTAGAGCGCGCTCTGGTCCTCGGCGCCGCGGATCATGGTCGGCGAGCCGGGATCGGCCAAGAGGAAGCGGGCCTCCTCACCTTCGAGCTGACCGGCGATGTCCAGGAGATACTTGGCGTTGAAGCCGATCTCGAGCGGGCTTGCGGCATAGGTGACGGCGATCTCCTCGGTGGCGCTGCCGCCTTCGGGGTTGTTGACCGACAGCACGAGCTTGCCGTTCGAGAGGTTGAGCTTCACGGCGCGGCCGCGCTCGCTCGCGATCGTCGACACGCGGTCCACGGCGCTCATGAAGTCGGCGTTGGCGACGCGCATCTCCTTGTCGTTCGCCTGCGGGATGACGCGCCCGTAATCGGGGAAGGTGCCGTCGATCAGCTTCGAGGTCAGCGTCACCGATCCGATCTCGAAGCGCACCTTGGACGTCGACACGCCGACGCTCACGGCCTCCGCACTTTCCTCGATCAGACGAAACAGCTCGTGGACCGTCTTCCTGGGGATGATCACGCCGGGCATCCCCTCGGCGCCCTGAGGACGCGGTAGCTCGGCTTGCGCGAGGCGATGGCCGTCGGTCGCGACGGCGCGCAGCATCGGCGCCTTGCCGGTCTCGGCGATGTGGAAATAGATGCCGTTGAGGTAGTAGCGCGTCTCCTCGGTCGAGATGGCAAAGCGCGTCTTGTCGATCAGGCGCTTCAGATCCTTGGCGGCGACCTCGAAGGTGTGGCCGAGGTCTCCGGCGTTGAGATCGGGAAAGTCCTCGGGTCCGAGCGTCTGCAGCGCGAAGCGCGCCTGTCCGGCGGCGAGCGTCAGGCGCTCCTTCTCGGCGTCGCGGCGAATATCGACCTGGGTGCCGTCGGGGAGCTTGCGCACGATGTCGTGCAGGATGTGAGCGGGCACGGTGACGGCGCCGGGCTGAGCGACCTCGGCGCGGACCTCCTCGATCACCTCGCGCTCGAGATCGGTTGCCTTCAACTCCAGCGCCTGGCCTGACGCCTTCAGGAGAACGTTGGAGAGAATGGGAATCGTCGTCCGGCGCTCGACGACGCTCGTCACGTGTCCGAGCGCCCTCAGAAGTTCCCCGCGTTCGATCACAAGCCGCATCGGTCGCCTCGAAGTTCGCGATCCTGCTCCGGAGCGGAGCGGGAAACCGCAGATGGAACAAATGGTAGGCCCGTCCGTCCTCCAACAGCCGGAGGGATGAAGAACTCAGCTCTCGTATTGGATGGAAGTCCTGGCGTGCGAGCCCCAACTTGCCCTGATCGGGCGCCCGATTTCAAGGGGGCCGGGCGGCCTTTGGGCGCTTTCGCGCCTTCCCGCCGGCGGTTTTCGCAGCTCCACCCCCAAAGACTTCGGGAGCGGCATCGCTGGATACCGCTCCCGCCCCGCTTGGGCATGGCGCCGATCTCCCTCGTCACGCCACGCCCGTTGCTCGAACTCTCAATTCTATCAGTCGATTGCCCCTCAATGACTGATCAGCTTCTTCAATTCGTCGATCTCGTCGCGCAGGTTCGCGTCGCCGGCGATGACGTTCTCGATCTTGCGGATCGCGTGCAGCACTGTGGTGTGGTCGCGGTTGCCGAAGCGGCGGCCGATCTCGGGCAGCGAGCGGTGGGTCAGCTGCTTGGCGAGGTACATGCCGATCTGGCGCGGCCAGACCACCGAGCGATGCCGGCGCTGCGAGAGCAGATCGCCTTTCGAGACGCCGAAGTGGCGCGAGACGATGCGCAGGATGTCCTCGATCTTGATGCGGCGCGGCTCGACGCCCTGGAAGAGGTCGCGCACGACGGTCTCGGCGATGTCGGGCGTGACAGGGGCGCGCATGTGCTGCCATGTGAGGTAGAGGCGGTTCACCGCGCCCTCGAGCTCGCGGCCGCTTTCCGTCAGCCGGCTGGCCAGGATCTCGACCACCTCGCGCGAGAGATCGAAGCTCGGATCGGCGGCGCGCTTCTCGGCAAGACGCTGGTCGAGCACGCGGTGGCGCAGCTCGTGGTCGAACCCGCCGATCTCAGCCACCAGGCCGCGCTGCAGGCGCGAGCGCATGCGCTCGTTGAGCCGCTCGATCTGCGCGGGATGGCGGGCAGACGCCACCACGACCTGACGCCCGCCGTCGAGGAGCGCGTTGATGATGTGATCGAACTCCTGCTCGGTCTTCTCGCCCTGCATGAACTCGAGATCATCGATCAGGAGCATATTGATGCCGCGGAACTTCTCCTTGAAGGAGAGCGGATCCTGCGCGCGCAGCGCCTCGACGAACTGGTAGCGAAAGCGCTCGGCCGTGAGATAGAGCACCTGCGCGTTCTCGGCGCGCCGTTTCACCTCCCAGGCGATGGCCTGCAGGAGGTGCGTCTTGCCGAGGCCGACCGACGAATAGAGGTAGAGCGGATTGAAGGCCGGGCTGTCCGTCAGGACCGTCTCGGCGACCTGGACCGCACCGGCGTGGGCCATGCGGTTCGAGGTTCCGACGACGAAATTTTCGAAGGTGTGATGCGGGTCGAGGGGCGAGCCTTCGAACCCGCCGATGCTGGTGCGACCGGCGATCGGGCGCATCACGGGGCTGCGGGCCGGCTCGGCGGCACCGAGCGCTCCCAGGGCCCTGGGCTCGGCCGCGGCCTCGCGCGGCTTCGTTGCGGGCTCCGCGTCGCGGGCCATCTGACGGGCGGCCCCGGCGCCGGGCTGGCGGACCGAGACGACGACCTCCTCGGCGGACTTGAACTCCGCCCGACAGCAGGTCAGCAGCTCATCCATGTAGTGGGACTGGATCCACTTACGCAGAAACACGACCGGCACCGAGACCCTCACGGTCTTGCCGTCGAACTCGTCGAACTCGAGGGCCTTGAACCAGCTCGCGTAGATGTCCTCGCCGAGCTGCGAGCGCAGCATCGCGCGCACCTTGGCGCCCGCCCCGTCCGCGACGCGGCTGTCGCCTCCCTTGGCCTCGGCGGCTTCCATGCTGGCCGGCTTGCCGTTGACCGCATAGTCGCCCGACGGCGCCCGCCCGATGCGATCGGGTGACGTATAGGACAGCTCCGCTTTCGAGATGGCTTGCATTATCTTGTACCCCGCACTTTGTTGCATCCGCCTTCGGAAAGGCAGATCTTCCAGAGCCGCGCCCGTTCGCCCAAACGAGCCCGACCAGTCCCTTCGCGACGGCCTATCCCTGCCGCCAGGGCAATCCGGCTGCTTTCCAGCCCGCGACCCGCCCCCTTTTTCCGGTGGCGTCGAGAGGTCCCTCGAAGCCATCGGCCACGTTGCGGCAGCGCGTATAGCCCGCGCCCGCCATGGCAGCCGCAGCCGCACGGCTGCGTCCCCCCGACCGGCACACGAAGAACAGCTCAGCATCCTTCGCGACACCGGCCCCTTCGAGCAGCCTGCTCAACGTGCCCACGAACTCGGGAGTGACCCGGTTATCGGGAAACGTCTGCCACTCGATGGTCACCACACGCCTGTCGAGCGTGCTCAGATCGGGAAGTCCGACAAAGGTCCATTCCGCTCGCGTCCGCACATCGACCAGAACAGCCCCTGCGTCAGCCTTGAGGTGCGCCCACGTCTCCGCGACTGGGACATCCTCGATATTGACGCGATCGGCCAACCCTTTAGCCCTCGTCTTCCCATCGATCGGACCGGGTTGCTGGGCCCGAGCCGACACAGTTAACGCAAGTAAAGACCAGTATTGGTTCAGTAAAGACCGTTTCGCACTCCACAGGCCCTGTGGAATATATTTACTTCACTGAAATACTGAAGAAAATCAGGACGATGCTGCACTGACAATCCTGAGTCCGGGCGGGGTGCTACTGAAACATTACAGCAAGACCAACCCCCGCCGTGGTGACGGGGATCTTTTTAACGGGTCGGTAACCTTTTATCAAGCGGCGCAACGGGTGGAGAAGGGACCCAAGGGCAGCGGGACGAGCGGTGGGTGCAACGTGGAAAACTTGAGTCCTCTCCACAAGCGCGGTGAGGAAACTCATTGAGGGCAAAGCCAATTCACAAAAAGATGCCGGCCGCCGGTTTGAAATTGCGGCTTTCCTGTGGCGCGCGGGGAAAGGCCACTTTTTTGTTTGGTGCGGGGGCGCGGGCTCGGGGCGAGCGGGAGGCGCGAGGGAGGGCGGCATCGGGACACCCTCAAGAATCCGTCACTTAGGAAGCCGAAGGGAAGGTCCGCGATTCCATCGCGCGGCCTTCCCTGTGGCGAACAGAACACACTCTCGTGATTGACGGTTCAAAATTCAAAAGAGTGTTGGAGAACGTCGGGCTCAGGCCATCGCCTTGATGCGGTGCGCGAGGCGCGACACCTTGCGGGCGGCCGTCTTGCGATGCATGACACCCTTCTGGGCGGTGCGGACGAGCGAGGGCTCAGCCGATTTCAGTGCCTGAGCGGCAGCGGCCTTGTCTCCCGAGGCAATGGCTTCCTCGACCTTGCGAACTTGCGTCTTCACGGCCGAACGGCGGTTCTTGTTGACGTCCGTGCGGCGCACCATCTGGCGCGTGGCTTTCTTTGCCGACTTCGTATTGGCCATCCAAACTATCCTTCTCTTCGGGCCACCGGATCAAGGGATGGCGCCATGACAGTGTTATGACGTGCTGACATTCGTGTCCGCGATGCGTCCGCGATGACGCGCCCGCGATCCGACCCGGCTTCGCGCCCCGCCCCAAGGCGGGCCAGCGCATCCCGGCTCTCCGAACGCACGCTCCAATGCGTCGACCGCCCGAAACAGGCGTTCCGAGCGGCACTAGAGCGGGTCTATAGCGGCGGGAGCCGCCCGCGGTCAACGGATTTGGCCGTTTTGCGCCGGTTTCACCCCAGGGCGGGCCGTCAGGCGTCCTTCCATTTGATCGAGCAGCCCATGGAGGGCACCTGGTGCTCGGGGCCGCGGCCCGTCCTGGCCACGGCCGTCATGGCCTCAACGAGCTCGCGACGGGCGCCGGCCGGGCCGGGATTGCGGCCGCTCTCGTCCAGCCGTCCCCGGTATTGCAGGGCGAGATCACGGTTAAAGCCGAAGAAGTCCGGCGTGCAGACGGCGCCGTAGCGGCGCGCGACCTCCTGGCTTTCATCGTAGAGGTAGGGGAAGGGAAAGCGGTGAGCCTCGGCGGCCTCCTTCATGCGCGGGAAGCTGTCCTCGGGGTAGGCCGATGCATCGTTCGAGGAAATCGCGACCGACGCGATCCCGAGCGCGGCCAGATCCTTCGTGTCGCGGACCAGCCGGTCGAGGATCGCCTGTACGTAGGGGCAGTGGTTGCAGATGAACATCACCAGGGTCCCGTTGGGTCCCTTGAGCTCATCCAGCGTATAGGTCCTGCCGTCGGTGGCCGGCAGGCGAAAGTGCGGCGCCGTCCAGCCGAAGTCGCAGAGGGGCGTGGTTTCCGCCATGGCAAGATCTCTCCAAAGTCTCCGTGTCCAAGGCCGCCCGTCGCCCACCCTGCGGCTCCCCTTGGCGGGTGCCGGACGCGGACTGGCCACGCGCGCCCAGTCAAGCGCCGAGCCGCTCAAAACTCAAGGCGTCGCGCCAGCCGCCCCGCGCTGCGTCGCCGGCAAAGACGCGCGCGCGCGCGCTCGCCTCCTCGGGATCGCCGGTCGTCAGCAGCACCAGGCGCGGCAGCGACGCGGGGTCTCCCCGGTAGCGGGGATGACGGGCGAGATAGTCCTCGAGACTGTCGGCGACGATCTCGGGCTGGGACAGGATGCGCGTCGCCGGCGGCAGGTGGCGCCGGAACAGATGCTCGACCAGCGGAAAATGGGTGCAGCCGAGAATGGCGCGATGGGGCGGCTCGCCGCCGGCCTGACGCAGCACGCCTGCGATACCGGCTTCGACGAGGCGGTCCAGCTCGGCTTCCGCCGCACCGGCCTCGATGGCGCCGGCGAGCTCCGAGCAGACCTGCTGGATGACCGTGACCTTCGGGCAGCGCTTTCTGATCTCCTCGGCATAGACGTTGGAGGCGACGGTGCGCGTGGTGCCGAAGACGGCGATGCGGTCGGTCAGGAACTTCTGCGGATACTGCGGCGTGGTGACGGCCCACGGCGTCTGCGTGGCCGCCTCGACGGTCGGCGCGACGATGCCGACGACGTTGTGGCCTTGCGCCTTCCAAGGGGTTGCCGGCAGCCAGGCCGTCTGCAGGCGTCGCGCGGCAACGGCGGTCGCGGTGTTGCAGCCCAGGAGAACGAGCCCACAGCCGAGCCCGAACAGGCGGTCCACCGCGATGCGCGTGAGATCGATGATCTCCTCCGACGAGCGGTTGCCGTAGGGCACATGCGCATGATCGCCGAGATAGACGAACGACTGCCCGGGAAAGCGCCGGGTGAGAGCGTTGAGAACGGTGAGCCCCCCGAGCCCGGAATCGAAAACGCCGATCATGGAGCCTTTTCGTTTCCCTCGCGCGCCGTCCGACCGATCGCGTGCGGCGGATCGAGCCGGCGCGCCCCCTATTCCGCAGCCTCGGACGGCGAGCGGCCGGCCGTGGCGGCCTCCTGGTCGGCGGCCTTCAACGCGTCGAGGCTCGGCATCGAAATCGTGCTGTAGCCGCAATCGACGAAATGCACCTCCCCCGTCACCGCCGCCGAAAGATCGGACAGGAGATAGAGCGCGGAGCCGCCGACGTCGTTCAGGCTCGGCGTGCGCCGCAGGGGCGCGTGCTCCTTCTGGAAATTAAAGATGACGCGGGCGTCCGACACACCGGCCCCGGAGAGCGTGCGCATGGGGCCTGCGGAGAGCGCATTGACGCGGATGTTCTCTGGCCCGAGGTCGGCCGCGAGATAGCGCATGGAGGCCTCGAGCGCGGCCTTGGCGACGCCCATGACGTTATAGGAGGGGACGGAACGGGTGGCGCCGCCGTAGGTCAGGGTCAGGAGCGCGCCGCCGTTCGGCATCAGCGCCCGGGCGCGCTGCGCGATCTCGGTGAACGAGAAGCAGGAGATCACCATGGTGTTGGTGAAGTTGTCGCGCGTGGTGTTCACGTAGCGGCCGGACAGCTCGCGCGGATCGGAGAAGGCCAGCGCATGGACGACGAAATCCAGGCTGCCCCAGACCTCCTTGATCCTGGCGAACATGTTGTCGACGGTCGCCAGGTCGAGAACGTTGACGGGCTCGACGATCTCAGCGCCCATGGACTTCGCGAGCGGCACGGCGCGGCGGCCGAAAGCGCCGTCCTGGTAGCTGAACGCCAGCTCGGCGCCTTGCCCGTGGAGTGCGCGCGCGATGCCCCAGGCGATCGAGCGATCGTTGGCGACGCCCATGATCAGGCCGCGCTTGCCCGCCATCAACGGTCCGGGTTTCGTGACATCGAATTCGGTCATGGGCGACCTCACACTCACATCAAACCTGCGGCCGATATCGAACCAGCCGCGTCCGCTTCTATGAACCTTCATGCCGGTCACCGCTCAGGAGGCAAGACCTCCGAGGGGGACCTTGCAGAACATCAGCCGTTGTATCGTTCGAAAATCAAAGTGGCATTTGTCCCGCCGAACCCGAAACTGTTCGACATGACACAGTTAAGGCTCGCGTTGTCGATGCGAGTCCGCACGATCGGCATATCCTCGAACGCGGGATCCAGCTCCTCGATGTTGGCGCTTTCGCAGATGAAGCCGTTGTTCATCATAAGGAGCGAGAAGATGCTCTCCTGCACGCCGATGGCGCCCAGCGAATGGCCGGTCAAGGACTTGGTCGCGGAAATCTTCGGGATCTCCCGGCCCGCGAACACCTCGCGGATGGCCTCGATCTCCTTCTGGTCGCCCACGGGGGTCGCGGTCGCGTGGGGATTGATATAGTCGATCGTCCCCACGCCCTTGCCGGCGAGGCCCTTCATCGCAAGGCGCATGCAGCGGACGGCCCCTTCGCCCGACGGCGCCACCATGTCATGTCCGTCGGACGTGGCACCGTAGCCCACGATCTCGCCGTAGATCTTGGCGCCGCGCGCCTTGGCGCGCTCGAGCTCCTCGAGAACCAGCACGCCCGCACCGCCCGCGATCACGAAGCCGTCGCGGTTCTTATCGTAGGCGCGGCTCGCCGTCGCGGGCGTGTCGTTGTAGCGCGAGGACATGGCGCCCATGGCGTCGAACAGGACCGACAGCGTCCAGTCCAACTCCTCGCAGCCGCCGGCGAAGATGACATCCTGCTTGCCCCACTGGATCAGCTCCGCCGCATTGCCGATGCAGTGGGCGGACGTGGAGCAGGCCGAGGAGATCGAATAATTGACGCCCTTGATCTGGAAGCTCGTCGCGAGGGCTGCCGAGGGGCCTGAGCACATGGCCTTCGGCACCTCGAAGGGGCCCACCTTCTTGGGGTCCTTCTGGCGCGTGGTGTCCGCCGCCCAGACGATGGCGCGCGTCGACGGGCCGCCCGAGCCCATCACGATGCCGGTGCGCTCGTTGACGACGTCGCCCGGCTCGAGCCCCGCGTCGCGGATGGCCTGATCCATGGCGATGTAGTTCCAGCCGACGCCGGCTTCCATGAAGCGCTTCGGCTTGCGCGGCACTTGCGATTCCCAATCGAGTCGCGGGTCGCCGTGCACTTGGCAGCGGAAGCCGAGCTCGGCGTACTTGTCGGCGCGCACGAGGCCGGACTTGCCCTCTCTGAGGGAGGCGAGCACCTCCTGGGTCGTGTTCCCGATGGAGGACACGACACCCATGCCGGTGACGACCACACGTCTCATCGAGAACCCCTTCCTCGCCCGCCCCTGGAGACTTGCCGACTGCCGTATCGTGGCCTCTCGGCTCACCCGGCGGCCGGTGCTTCCCCTGCCTCGAACAGACCGACGCGCAGGTCGGTCGCAGTATAGATCACCTGGCCGTCCGCCTTCATCACGCCATCGGCGATGGCCAGCTTCAGCCGGCGCAGAATCACGCGCTTCATATCCACCACATACTCGACCTTCTTGACCGAAGGGAGCACCATGCCGGTGAACTTCACTTCCCCCACGCCCAAGGCGCGGCCGCGGCCGGGCGCGCCGAGCCAGCCCAGGAAGAAGCCCGTGAGCTGCCACAGGGCATCAAGGCCGAGGCAGCCCGGCATCACCGGGTCGCCTTCGAAATGACACTTGAAGAACCAGTCCAGCCGGCTGTTGCCCTCGACGGCAAGCTCGGCCACGACCTGTCCCTTGTCGTGCGTGCCCTGGGTGTCGGAGATCAGCGCGATGCGGTCGAACATCAGCATGGGCGGCAGCGGCAGTTGCGCGTTGCCGGGGCCGAACAGCTCGCCGCGCCCGCACGCCAACAGATCCTCGTAATCATAGCTAGAACGGCGCTCGGCCATCGGTCAGCTTCGTCCCTCTCACCGGTGTCAGTCCCTTGACGGCTCAGCGTGCCTGCTGCCCGCCGGATGCCGCGGAGCGCGATCCGGTCCATTGTCCGAGAACGACGCCTTCCACCACACGCAAACCGCGTTGTCCTAGCACATCCGACCGCCGTTCAAACGATAATCGCGAGACCCGTCAAGTCGCGGCTTGGAAAAGGTGACGTAAGGTGACGTATTGTCCAACGAGGGCCGCCGCGCCGGGGGGTCCCATGCGGCTTCGGCGCCCCCGCGGCCGCGAGATGGGGAATTTCCGCCGAAAACAGCGTCTTGGCACCGGGTTGCGGTCACCCCTAAGTGCTCCTATACTAATGAAATCAAAGAATCCGGCTTCAGCGGCTGCCAGACTGATCAAGTGTCCGGGGCGTTGAGGCTTATCGAGTCGACCGTTCATGAGCGAAGACATTCTGGAAGATCCCTGCTTGGACGATCCCTGCTGCGGAGAGCCCGTGCCGACGGCAGCGGACCGTGCGCAGCATTCCCGGATCGCCGCCCGGCTGCGGGGCGCGGGCCTGCGTCCGACGCGTCAGCGCGTGGCGCTCGGCGTGCTTCTGCTCGGCGGCGAGGACCGGCACGTCTCGGCGGAAATCCTGCATGCCGAAGCGCTGGCGGCCGGCGAGCACGTCTCTCTGGCGACCGTCTACAATACGCTGCACCAGTTCACCGGCGCGGGGCTCTTGCGCGAGCTCGCCATCGACGGCGGCAAAGCCTATTTCGACACCAACACGTCGAACCACAACCACTTCTTCATCGAGAGCGCGGGCGAGCTGATGGACATCCCCGGCGACTCGATCCGGGTCGACGGCCTGCCCGAGCCGCCGCGCGGCATGAAGGTGAGCCACATCGACGTGGTGGTGCGGCTGGTGCCCGAGGACTGAGGCTCTCTTTCGATCCGGCGGAGCCGCCTTTGGCGCGCGTTGGCCGACGTTTCGCGACCAGCCTCCCCGCGAACGGCTTACTTCACGACTTCGTTCGGATAGACGCCCCAGAGCTGCTTCTGGGGCATGAACCCCCGAAAGCGA
>ERZ795041.240-NODE-240-length-21369-cov-8.301492_pt1 | contig 21369 bp, 20 predicted proteins | sample MGYA00375125_ERZ795041 | MGnify/ENA primary metagenome ERZ795041 (study PRJEB30170, sample SAMN03074214) | activated sludge metagenome | biome: Common Effluent Treatment Plant; feature: Wastewater; material: Activated sludge; isolation source: activated biomass in...
GAAGGACTCACGACTTCAAGACTGAAGGACTCACGACTTCAAGACTAAAGGACTCACGACTTCTTCTTCAGCTCGGGCAGCATGTGCTCGGCGAAATAGGCAGCGAAATCGCGCATTTGGGCGGCCATCTTCTCTTCGTTGGTCGCTCGCTCGAAGGTGTCCGCCAGCGTGAGGATGTTCTGATGGAAGAAGGCTTTCATCTCATCGGTGGTCATCTCCTTCGTCCACAGGTCGATCCGCAGCGTATTCAGGTCTTCGGCGTCCCAAAAGCTCAACAGCATGGCTCTGGACACCCCTTCCCCCCCGCCGTCGTCGGCTTTCCATTCAATGTTCTCCGGCACGTGGTTTTCGTCCAGGTGTACGCGGATGGTGATGTCCGTCTCTTTCATGTGGAAGCAAGGAAATTCAGCGTGGTTTGTAATACTTCAGAATGGCTTGGGGGTCATGCATGGCGAAAAGCTCGGCAAAGGTCACCTTGGGGTTGGCCCGCAGATAGCTGTCCACCATGCGGTAGCCGATCCATTCGCCGAGGTGCCCGGGGCTTTCCTGGGGCAACCCCTGGGTGAATGGCCCGTCGTTCAGGAATCGGTCGATCTCCTTCGGGTCCTTGGAATAGAGCAGCTGCTTGGCCACGATCTCCCGCCAGATATTGAACTCATGGTCCTCGCACCATTTCAACTGGGCCGGGGTGAATGCAAACCGCAGGCTGGCATCGGTCCCCGGCAACAGCGCGTCCAGCAGCGCCATCACCTTGCCGATGACCACCAGGTTGGTGAGCAGGTCCTCGCCACGGACGTCGCGTGTGTAATGGACCTGCAGCCAACCTTTTACCACACTGGGCACCAGCATTTCCGGCCGCATGCGGTCCTTGCGGTACTGGGGGAACACCTCGGGCGAGAGGTATTGGACAACTGGGCTGTTCTTGCCCACGAACCACTCCACGCCAAAACCCAGCACGCTGTCCGTGGGCAGCACGCCGTAATTGAACCCGGAATTGTAGGCAATGATGCGCGGTATGAGGCTGTCGGGAAAGAAAGCCTTCAAGCGGCCAAAGGCTTCATTGAAATCGGCCTCCTGCCCGGCCATGTCACCGAGCGTACTGTCGGCCAGTTGCTGCAATCGGCTCCAGTCCGGATCGTGCGTGAACTGGATCAAGGCCATCGGCAACCGGGGGTCGTCATAGGCCGCAGCCTGCAACACGTGCTCCACATAAAGCTTATAGAACGGGCCGTACGCTGCATACAGCGACTGGCTGAAATTGCCACTGCTGTCACTTGCGGCCCGGAACAGGTCCCGGTCCAGCCGCTCGATGCGGATGTGCGTGTCCACCGGCACGGTCTTTCGCGTGGCGGTCTCCCCCCCGCAACCCATCGTGGCCGCAAGGGCAGCTCCCGCCACTATGCCGATACCGCGCTTACCTTTGGCCATCATCCCAAACTGCCTGCAAACCTATGAAGAAGGTCTCCGCCATCCTTTGCGTGCTCGCGCTTGCTACGGCCACTGCGCAAGCCCAGGACAAATCCGTCCGTTTCGGCATCAAGGTCGCACCCAACTTCGGGTGGATCAACCCCGACACCAAGGAATTGAAGAATGATGGGGCCCGCTTTGGGTACACTTTCGGCCTGATGGGTGATTTCATGATCGGCGCCAACCAGAACTACGCCTTTGCCACCGGGCTTTTCCTGAACAACGTGGGAGGTAAGTCCACGTACCCTTCAGACAAGCAAAACCTGATCACGGAATCCAAATACCAGTACATCGAACTGCCGCTCACGTTGAAGCTGAAGACCAACGAGATCGGCTACATGACCTACTACGGCCAGATCGGTTTCGGTACGGCCTTCAACATCAGGGCCAAATCCGATTTTGACACCTTCAACGAGCGCGGCGAGATCGTCCGTGTAACCGATGAGGACATCATGGACAACACGCAGCTGTTCAAGGCCTCACTGATCGTGGGTGCGGGCCTGGAGTTCAACTTCAGCGGCAACACTTCGGCGATGATCGGCGTGACGTACAACAACGGCTTCACCAACATCAACAAGGACATCAAGGTGGGCGACAAGGAACTGAAGGCCAAGCAGAACTACTTGGAGCTTTCATTGGGCGTATTCTTCTGAGCCGAACGACCTGCTGCCGTGCTCCCTGTAAAGGGGGCGTGGCTTTTCTTTGTACCATGCTGAACGTACAGGGCACCATCACGCACATCACCGGATGGCTGCGCGATTATTGCACTACCAACCGGCAGCAGGGCTTCGTGTTAGGCATCAGCGGCGGCGTCGACAGCGCGGTGGTCAGCACGCTGTGCGCCCGCACCGGCCTGCCCGTGCTCTGTGTGGAGATGCCCATCCATCAGGCGCCTTCGCAGGTGGACCGCGCGCAGGAACACATGGCATGGCTGCGTGCGCAGTTCCCCAACGTGGAGGAAGTCCGCACGGACCTGACGCCGGTATTTGATGCGTTCACCCAAGCATTGCCGCCAGATCCGGACAGCCCCGTGCTGCACCTGGCCCTGGCCAACAGCCGCGCCCGCCTGCGCATGACCACACTGTATTATTTCGCCGGCATCCGCCGCGCGCTGGTGGCCGGCACAGGCAACAAGGTAGAGGACTTCGGCGTGGGCTTCTTTACCAAATACGGCGACGGTGGCGTGGACCTCAGCCCCATTGCGGACTTGATGAAGAGCGAGGTGTTCGCACTAGCGAAAGCACTGGGCATTGTGGACAGCATCCAACAAGCCAAGCCCACCGACGGCCTCTTCGGCGACAACCGCAGCGACGAAGACCAGCTTGGCGCCAGCTATCCCGAGCTGGAATGGGCCATGGCGCTGCGTGATAGTGCAAGCGAAGTGAACGAAGGCAGCCTTAGCCCGCGCCAACGCAAGGTGCTCGCCATCTATGACCGCCTACACGCCGCCAACGCGCATAAGTGGAATGCGATACCGGTGTGCGTGATACCGAATCACCTGCGATAGATCATGTGCCACCGGCTTCCAGCCGGTGGGATAGAACCTCAATTGATCGTCCACACGTTCTCCCCGCGCAGCAACGCATCCAGATCTCCCGGGCCCCTCTTCTCCTTGGCCATGGCCACCTGGGCGTTCATCTTGGTCTCGTGGGTGTGGCGGTCGTTCACGTAAAACACGCCGAAGGGCCGGGGCAACGCTCCTTCCCGGTGCGGGTCGTCGAACAGACGCACGAGGATGCTGGCCTTGAAGGAATCGCGTTCGTCATGCACCCACACCTCGTCCACGCCGTGCTTCCCTTCTGCAAGGTCAATGATCACGGGCGTAAAGCCGTCGAGTTTGATGCCCTTGGTGCCATTGGCGAAAAGCAGGGGCTTGCCGTGCTCCACGAACACCGTGTGCAGTGCCTTGCTGGCCTTCTCGGTGAAGATCTCGAAGGCACCGTCGTTGAACACGTTGCAGTTCTGGTAGATCTCCACCATGCTGGTGCCGCGGTGGGACTCGGCGCGCAGCAGTACTTCGCGCAGGTGCTTGGGGTCCCGGTCCATGCTGCGCGCCAGGAAGGTACCGTCGGCACCTTTGCACAGTGCCAACGGATTGAAGGGGTGGTCCGTACTGCCCATGGGCGTGCTCTTGGACACGGCGCCTTCGGGCGAAGTGGGCGAGTACTGGCCCTTGGTGAGGCCGTAGATCTCGTTGTTGAAGAGCAGCACGTTGAGGTCCACGTTGCGGCGCAGCAGGTGGATCAGGTGGTTGCCGCCGATGCTGAGCGAATCGCCGTCGCCGGTGATCACCCACACGCTGATGTCGGGCTGCACGCTGCGCAACCCGCTGGCAATGGCGGGTGCCCGGCCGTGGATGCCGTGCATGCCGTAGGTGTCCAAGTAATACGGGAAGCGCGAGGAGCACCCGATACCGCTGATGAAGACGATCTCTTCCTTGGGCCGGCCATGGTGCTGCAGCACGCTCTCCACCTGCTTGAGGATGGAATAATCGCCGCAACCAGGGCACCAGCGCACCTGCTGGTCGCTTGCGTAATTGATCTTGTCATTCCGGCCTTGAGCCGGTCGTGCGTCATTCCGGCCTTGAGCCGGAATCCCGGTTGTGTTCCCCGTGCTCATGATTTCAACTGATCGATCACCCCGGCCTTGATCTCCGCCGAGGTGAAGGGCAGCCCCTGCACCTTGTTCAGCCCTTTTGCGTCCACTAAGTACTCAGCGCGGAGCAATTGGCGCAACTGCCCGGCGTTCATCTCCGGCACCAGCACCTTCTTGTACTTCTTCAACAGGCCGCGCAGGCCCTTGTTCATGGGGAACATGTGGCGCAGGTGCACGTGGGCCACACTGTGGCCTTCCTGCTGCAGTTCCAGTGCTGCGGTGCGGATGGCCCCGTAGGTGGAGCCCCAGCCCACGATCAGCAGGTCGCCCTCGGGCGGGCCACTGTCCAAGCGGATGGGCCGGTACGTATCGGCAATGCGCTGCACCTTCTCGCCACGCAGGCGCACCATCAGTTCGTGGTTTTTCGGGTCGTAGCTGATGTTCCCGGTCTTGTCCTCCTTTTCGATGCCGCCGATGCGGTGTTGCAGGCCGGCCATGCCGGGCACGGCCCAGGGGCGGATGCCGCGCTCATCGCGTGCATACGGCTGGAACTTGCCTTCGCTGTCGTGGAAAGCTGCCGGATCCATGGCCGAACCGTTGGCGAACGGCGGGATGATGGGCCGCAGGTCCTTGGCCTCCGGGAAACGCCATGGCTCCGCGCCATTGGCGATGTAGCCGTCGCTGAGCAGGATCACAGGCGTCATGTGTTCCACGGCGAGCTTTGCCGCTTCGTACGCCATTTCAAAACAGTCCGTGGGGCTGCTGGCGGCGATCACCGGAATGGGCGCTTCGCCATTGCGGCCGTGCAATGCCTGGAAGAGGTCCGCCTGCTCGGTCTTGGTGGGCATGCCGGTGCTGGGCCCGCCGCGCTGCACGTTCACCACCACCAAGGGCAGTTCCAGCATGCAGGCCAGGCCCAGTGCTTCCCCTTTCAGTGCGATGCCCGGGCCGCTGCTGGCGGTGGTGCCCAGTGCGCCCCCGTAGCTGGCACCGATGGCCGAGCACACGGCGGCGATCTCGTCCTCCGCCTGGAAGGTCTTCACCCCGAAATGCTTGTTGCGCGAGAGCTCGTGCAGGATGTCGCTGGCGGGCGTGATGGGATAGCTGCCGTAGAAAAGTTCCAGGCCGGACTTCTGCGCGGCGGCGATCAGGCCGATGGCGATGCCCTGGTTGCCGGTGATGTTGCGGTAGGTGCCCTTGGGCATGGGCGCGGGCTTCACCTCGAAGCGGGTGGTGAAGGTTTCACTGGTGTCGCCGAAGTTGTACCCCGCCTGCAGCACGCGCAGGTTGGCCTCCAGCAGGTCGGGCTTGTTCGCGAACTTCTTGGCTAAGAAGGCGCGCGAGCGGTCCAGCTTGCGGCTGTACATCCAGTGGATGAAGCCCAGCACGAACATGTTCTTGCTACGGTCCTTCTCCTTCATACCCAGCTTGGTGCCCTCGAGCGCGTTGCGGGTAAGCTTCGTGATATCCACGCTCTGCAGCACGTAGTTGTCCAAACTGCCGTCGGTAAGCGGGTTCTCCACGTCTGGATAGCCCGCCAGGCGCAGATTCTTGGCATCGAAGCCGTCGCTGTTGGCGATGATGATGCCGCCGTTCTTGAGCTTACCGAGGTTGGCCTTCAATGCGGCGGCGTTCATCACCACCAGCACGTCGCAGGTGTCGCCCGGCGTAAACACGTCCACGCTGCCGAAGTGGAGCTGGAAGCCGCTAACGCCCGCCAGCGTGCCCTGTGGCGCGCGGATCTCGGCGGGGTAGTTGGGGAATGTGCTCACGTCGTTGCCGAAGAGCGCATTGGAATCGGTGAACTGTGCGCCGGTGAGCTGGATGCCGTCGCCGCTGTCGCCAGCGAAGAGGATCACGACTTTCTCCCGGGCTTCCACCTTTTTGGGCGGAAGCGTTGTGGTTGTGTCCATTTCGAGGTACAAAGGTAGTGGGGGCAAGGAGGGGTCGAACTGATGGGGGTCAGGGGCCTTCCAACCCGGCAGGTATTCACCACTGCATGGAACCCGTTACTTTGTCCATCAGATCCACAGCATGCACAAGCACATCCAACCTGGCGTTTTCCTGCTTCTGTTCTTGGCGATCGGCTGCCGTACACAATCCCCGGTGGCCACGCAGCTGCCGCAGCTGTCCCCAGCCGCCCAACTCGCCCAGCAGAACGTGGATGCCACCATCTACCAGAACATGTCCGCCGAGGTGTACCGCCTGTTCCAACAGGGCTATGAGCTGGCCAAGATCCGCCTGGACGCCAACTTGGCCCGGCCGCACACGCTGCCACCGGCGGTGATCGTGGACATTGACGAGACCGTGCTGGACAACAGCCCCTACCAAGTGACCAACGCCGCGAGCGGCCGCACGTATTCCCCGGAAACCTGGAAGCAATGGACCGCCAAGGCGAGCGCCAAGGCCCTGCCCGGCGCGGTGGAGTTCCTGAACTATGCCGCTGGCAAGGGCTGTGCGATTTACTACATCAGCAACCGCGAAACGGATGAACTCGGGCCCACCCTGCGGAACCTGGCGAGCGAAGGCTTTCCCATGGTGGACACTGCCCACGTGATACTGATGCACGGCACCAGCGATAAAACAACGCGGCGCGCCCAAGTGGCCGCAACACACTACATCGCCCTGTTGGCCGGCGACCAGCTCCGCGACTTTGACGAGAGTTTCAAAAACCGCAGCGTGGACCATGGCAAGCCACTGGTGGACGCCCAACGCGACACCTTGGAGCGTTACTTCATCATGCTGCCCAATTCCATGTATGGAACCTGGCTGGACGCGGTAAGCGGCAAACCGCTGGAAGGCAAGCCAGTGAACAAGGGAGCCGTACTGAAGAAGAACGCCAACTGATGCGTGCCGTGGTGCAACGGGTGCGGGAAGCCTCGGTACATATTCGCGGCACCGAGCATGCGCACATTTCCAAGGGCTTGTTGGTGTTGCTGGGGATCGAAGCAGGCGATACGGCCGAGGACCTGGAATGGCTCTGCGGCAAGGTGGCGCGCATGCGGCTCTTCGCGGATGCGGAAGACGTAATGAACTTGGACATCAACGAGGCCCAGGGCGAATTGATGTTGGTGAGCCAATTCACCCTGCACGCCAGCACCCGCAAGGGAAACCGGCCCAGCTACATCCGCGCGGCGCGCCCGGAGGAGGCCATTCCACTTTATCTGCGTGCCAAACAGCTCTTCAGCGTGCTGGTGCACAACCACGTGCGCAGCGGCGAGTTCGGCGCCGACATGCAGGTGGAATTGGTGAACGACGGGCCAGTGACCATTGTGATCGACAGCAAATTGAAAGAGTGAAAATTCCAAACGCCATGGAAGGAAGACCGGGAACGGCAGGCGGCGAAGTGGCCACCTTGCAACGCGAGGTGGAGGGGTGGATCACAACGGTGGGCGTACGCTACTTCAACGAGCTCACCAACATGGCGATCCTCACCGAGGAGGTGGGCGAAGTGGCGCGCATCATGGCCCGGCGCTACGGGGAGCAGAGCGAAAAGGAGAGCGACAAGGGCAAGGACCTCGGTGAAGAGCTGGCCGATGTGCTGTTCGTCGCCCTGTGCATTGCCAACCAAACCAACACGGATCTGCAGGCTGCGTGGCGGAAGAAAATGGAAAAGCGCACCAGCCGCGATGCGCAGCGGCACAGGGAGAACCCGAAGTTGAAGTAGCGAGGACTCAAATGGGCACCGATGGACGCCTTCCGCGTCCATCGGTGTCCATTACACATCCTATCGCATTACCGCCAACACCGTGCCTGCCACCCGCCCGGCCCCGCCTTTCCGCTCGTTCACATAGCGGGCCGCTGCCTCGGAAGCTTTCCTCAGCGCCTGCGGATCATTCAGCCAACGGCCCAGCGCCCCCTGCAATTCCGCCGAGTTCCTTACCTCCTGCCCTGCCCCTGCATCAATCAAGCCCTGCACTTCGGGAAATTTCTTGTGCCGCGGCCCCACGATCACCGGCACGCCCCAGGCCGCTGCTTCCAGCACGCTGTGGATGCCGTCCGTGAACCCGCCACCCACGTATGCCACGCTGCCATAGCGGTACAAGCGGGCCAGCAAGCCCATGCGGTCCACCAGCAGTGTGCCCTGCAGCGCTGCGCCCAACATGGTTTCCACGCTTTCTACCGGGCTTTGCTCCAATTCGCTCCAGCAGGCCAAGGGTTTGGGGAAATCGCGTTCGATGGCCGCCAGTTGTGCCTCGTGCAGCTCATGCGGCACGGCCATGCACTTGGGCGCACCCACACCCATGCCGCGCAGCGCCTCGGCTAGGAGCGCTTCATCCTTGGGCCAAGTGCTGCCGCACACCAGCACGGGCCCATTGCCGGCGAAGGCCCGGGCCAAGGGCAATTCCTCCTTGCCTGCAGCGATCGCCGCTACACGGTCGAACCGTGCATCACCACCCACCGCTACATGTCGTACTCCAACACCCTCAAGCAGCTTCAAGGAAACTTCATCCTGCGTGAAGATCTGCTTGAAGCAGCCCAGCATGCTGCGCCATGCGCCGCCATACCACCGGAAAAAGGGTTGGTCCTCGCGGAAAAGGGCGGAAACAAGGAATACCGGCACTTTCCTGCGCTCAAGGGCGTGCAAGTGGTGGTACCAGAACTCGTACTTCACGAAGATCGCCACAGCGGGGTTCACCAAGCCCAGCAGCCGCTTTGCATGGGCCGGGCTGTCCGGCGGCAAGTACTCCACATGCGTGGCCAGCGGCTCGTTCTTGCGCGCTTCGTATCCGCTGGGACTGAAGAAGGTGAGCAGCACCGGCAGTTCCGGGCGCTGGGCCTTGATGGCCTCCAGCACGGGCCTGCCCTGTTCAAACTCGCCCACGCTGGCGCAGTGCATCCATAGGCAACCTTGCAGTTGCGGGGCCACCTGTTCCAGCCGGTCCCAGCATTCATTCCTGCCTTGCACCCATGCCTTGGCCTTTGGGTTCCATGCGGCCGCAAGCCGGATGGCCGCATGGTATGCCCCGATGCCCAAGTCGTACAGCAAGGGCATCAGCGGTAGTATTCACGGGTGTCGCGCGTCTTGTAGATGGGCAGCGTCCAGCCGAAGCGGAACCCGGTAAGGCCGTCCACGTGGGTATCCCCATCGCTGCGGCCTTTGTCGAACTGATAGGGGTGCATGGACTTGGTGAAGGCCACTTGCAGCTCGAACCCGCCCATGAAGTTGATGAACCGGTTGTTTCCCAAATGCTGGTATCCCACGAAGAACATGCCTACCGGCCCCGCGGCAAGGCGGTCATAGCCCTTGAGGTAGTCACCTTCCAAGGCCGGCACCACGTCGTTCTGGTGCTGGATCAACACTTTGTGTGCGAGGTAACCTCCGCCCAATTTCAGCAGGATGCCGCTGTTGGGGTTGGGCCCCACGATGGGGATCACCTTACCGGCAAAGGCCATCACCGTAAAGCCCCGCTCGAACAGCAGGATGCTGGCCGGCTCGCCGTCCTGGTTCACCACCACTCCGTTTGCCGTGGTCATGGCCCGCAGCATGCTGCGATCGATCACCTTGTCGCCGAACAAATAGCCACCTTCCAGGCCCAGCGAATAATTGCTTTTGAACTTCACCGAGGCGCTGAGCCCCAAGTTGCTGTTGGCGCCGAAGCGTTGGGCCATGTCACCGCTGGGCAGCTGGTAGGCATAGCTGACGGTAAGAGGCACCAAGGTGATGGAGGTGTCCTGGATGCCGCTTTGGGCCCAAATCGGCCCGGAGAGGACGAACCCGATAACGGGTAGTAGATTCCGCGTTTGGCCCATGCCGCGCGAAGGTACTTCCGTGAACCCATGCCTGAGCAGGGGTGATGGATGATCGACGCTCCGGAAGGCTCATCGCGGGGTGGACATGGGACCATTGCATCCTTCCCTGGTAGCCACGTACTGCCCGGGCATTGAGCCTGGCTGGCCCATGGCCTGCATTTGCCGACGGCCACCTTTAGGCATGCACGTGCGGCACCACCGGTCCGAAAGCGGTTGCATGCAGGCTTGTCCGCATCTTCCGGCTGCTTCATTCAGCGGATTATTTGGCGATCTTGGCCCACCCCTTCGCATGATGCGCTTCCTGTCATTGGTGTGCATAGTTCTGCTTGGCCTGCCCTGTCTGAAAGCCCAGGACGCCACCATGGTCTCCGCTTTGCTGTCTACGTACCGGAGTGCCGGTTCCGATAGTGCGCGGGCAGTGGCATTGGCCCGCATTTCCTTCCACCTGATCCGCTCCGACCCGGACAGTGCACGGCTTACCGGCCAACAGGCGCTCAGGTTGGCCTCGGAGGGCGGGTCGCAGGGTGCAGCAGGCCATGCGTACAACAGCTTGGGCTGGCTGGATGCCGAACAGGGACGGCTGGACAGCGCCGAGTACAAGCTGCAACGGGCCCTGGCCATTTTTACCCGGCTACAGGACGGGTCCGACCAGGCCGCGGTTCTGCTCAACCTTGGCTGGTTGGCCGAGAAGCGCGGGGATGACGCCGCATCCCTGAAGCACTTCCTGCAAGCCTTAGGCAAGGCCGAAACGGCACGAGACAGCATCAAGGAAGCCACCATCACCTACTCCATCGGCGCGAGCTACCGCAAGATGGGCGAATATGCCCAAGCGGCCGACTACCTGCAGCGTGCCTTGCGCACGGAAACCGCATTGGGCCGGAAACAGAAAATGGCAAATTGCCTGATGGCACTGGCCAACACCCGCCGCGAATCCGGCGACGTGCCCACAGCCCTGTCCGACTATGAGCGGGCCGCCCACCTCTTTGCCGAAGTGAAGGATGCGGCCGGTCAAGGGCTTGTGCAGGAAAACCTCGGCGACCACTTCGCCGAGCATGAACCAGCCAAGGCCCTGTTCCATTACCAGTTGGCCCTGGACCTGTACGACATCAGCGGCGGCATGCTGGACAAAGCCTATGCTTTGCTTGCCATCGGCAAGGTGCGGCTGAAGCTGGGTCAACATGCGTTGGCGGAAGAAGCACTGAAAGAAGCCTCATCCTTGGCCGCACAAACCCGTTCGGGGGCCTTGGGCATGGCAGTGGAGCGCAGCCTGGCCGATCTGGCGAAGGCCAGGAATGATGCCAGTGGGGTATATGGCCACTTGGAACGTTACCTCTTCCTGCGGGACAGCTTGAAAGGCGAAGCCAACCAACGGGAACTTGCCCGGCTGCGCACCCTGTTTGAGACCGAACGCAAAGAGCGTGAGAACACCGAGCTTCGCGCAGAGAACATGTCCCAGCAGGAACGCCTGAAACGGCGGAAGATCCTGCTCTTTGGCAGTATGGCGTTGGCCATTCTGGCCTCGGCGGCCATGATGCTGATCTGGCGCAACTACCGGCAAAAAAAGAAGTACTCCAGGGTGCTGGAGAAACTCAACGATGAGCTGGGGCACAGCAACGTGGACATCTCGGAGATGAACGGCCTGTTGGAGATGCGCCTGCTGCGCAGCCAGATGAACCCCCACTTCATCTACAATTCGCTGGCCAGCGCGGCACAATTGGTACAGACCGGCAAGCAGGCCGATGCCTTGGCCTATGTGCAGGGCTTTGCCCGCCTGCTGCGCATGGTGCTTGAATTCAACGTGCGGGACCGCATCCCGTTGGAAGAGGAGATGGAATTCCTGGAGCTCTACCTGAAGCTGGAATCGCACCGCATACCCGGATTGCTTTACACGGTGGAGGCCGATGCCAAGCTCATCGATGAGGAGGTGATGGTGCCCGGCATGCTGGTACAGCCCTTCGTGGAGAACGCCATCTGGCACGGACTGGCCAAGTGCGAAGGAATGCGCGTGCTGGGAATCCGTTTCTCCTCTACCGCGCGGGGCGGCGTGCATTGCACCGTAACCGACAACGGTGTGGGGCGGGAAACGGCCGCCCGCGAAAACAAGGGCGATGCCCACCGCTCATTGGGCATGGACCTTACCGGCCAGCGGCTTCGCCTGTTGGCGCGGCGCTTGGGCAACAACAATCACTACACCGTGAAAGACCTGCGCAACGGCGAAGGCCGGCCCCAGGGCACGGAGGTGAACCTGGAGCTGTGAGGAAAACAGGGAGAGCCCCCGTAAGGCGCGAAAACCTGAACGGCCCGCCGAAAGCAAGCCGGGGCCGATGCCGCACCAACAGAGAAGGGGACCCGTTCTTCCGCAGCACCTGCTGCTACCACGCGGCTGCTCCTTCGATCCAGCGCCGTTCGATCAACAAGTACAATTTCTTCACCGTCTCCAGCCTTGCTTCGTTCCAGGCGATCATCCACCCTGGGCAGATCCTTCTTCCGCATTCGCACTCTTTCCGCCCCATTCAACCTATGGGCCTTGTTGGCGGCTGGGACTGGCTGGCTCGCGGCCAATGTCATTAAGTTGAGGAAGCATTTATCAACTGAGCATGGTCTGCAGGCTTGCAGCCTGCGATGTGGTCGTTCCACAGGCTGGAAGCCTGTGCTACAACAGTGCTCTTCCTCCCTTAACTGAATGACATTGGGCTCGCGGCTGCTCCGAGATCGGCAGGCACTGGAACTATGGGCCGCGCATCGGAGGTGGATTTCATAAGTCCGATCGCCACGGGCACGGAACCCCTCATGGCGGGCAACGGGTACATGGTCTTCTCGAAATCCCCCACCAGTCCGGACTTTAATTGGGAACTCACCCTGGTGGACGCAACCTCGTTGGTGCCGCAATGGAGCACCACCGTGGCCCAAGCACCGGGGGTGGTACCATTCTTCGGCCGCGAGCCGCTCTTCCGGTTAGGCGGAGACGACCTGCCGGTGCCGACCTCCACCCCCCCGGACCGATATGATGCGGCCCCGGCAGCTTGGCCTGGGGCCCAACCCTCTCGCAGGGCGGCAACGGCGACTTTGCCGCTTGCTCGAATCCTTGCCGCTTGCTCGATCATGCTGGGCGATCACATGTGCAACCCGCTGCTTTACGGGCGGAATTTACCGTGTAAGTCCGCCAAGCGAACAACGAAAAACCACATGATCATGACAAAAACCAAACGACCAACCATCGGAAGCGCGCTCGGCATGGGCCTAGGCATGCTGTTGCTGATCCCCCATGGAGCGGCTGCGCAAAGCACCGTGAATGCATCGGGCCACAGCGGCACCATCGCAGGGAACACCTTCGCCTACTCCATCGGTGAAATGACCGTGGTGAGCACGGTCGTTGCGGAGACCTTCCTGGTGACCCAGGGGGTGATGCAGGCCGGCCCCGACGCCACGATCGGCGTGCAGGAGCTGGACAACGCGGCGGCGCAGATCACCCTCTATCCCAACCCGGTTAGCGACCGCCTGTACTTGCACCCGGAGCTCAGTGCAGGTAGTGGCCTCCTCATCCGGCTGTTGGATGTGGACGGCCGCCTGTTGATGGAACGCCAAGCCCGCCTGGGCACCGGCAGCGAAGAACAGGAGATCGACATGGCCCCCTACGCCGAAGGCTCCTACCTGCTTCAGGCCGTGGTGCGCCACAACGACCATGAATTCCAAAAAACATTCCAAGTGCTGAAGGCAGCCGTCCGCCGCTGAACTGCACACGCCCTTGAAACAAAAACAACCAAGATCAACCCAAGAACACCATGAAGATCCATTCACTCCTTCTGGTCGGTGCCCTAGGCCTGGCCACTTCCATGCAGGCGCAAGCTCCGCAGAAATTCAACTACCAGGGCATTGCGCGCAACACATCCGGGCAGCCGCTGGCCAACCAGGCCCTTGGCCTGAGGATCAGCATACTGGACGGCACCACCGCCCAATATGTGGAGACCCACAACGCAACCACCAACAACTTCGGCCTGTACGACGTGCAGATCGGTGGTGGCACGGTGGTGAGCGGCACCATGGGCGCCGTTACCTGGGCCAGCGGCACCAAGAACATCAAGGTGGCCATCGACCCGGATGGAGGTACCAGCTATGTGGACATGGGCACCACGCAGCTGCTCAGCGTGCCGTATGCGCTGCATGCGGCCACCAGTGCAGGCGGCGGCGGGGCCAACATCAATGGTGATGTGAACAAGTTGGTGAAGTTTACCGGTACCACGGCCGGCGGCAACTCCCAGATCTTTGATGACGGCACCAAGGTGGGCATAGGCACCATCACGCCAGGGGCCAAGCTGGAGATCAAGAGCACCGGCAATGCAATCAGCCCCCAACTGCGCCTGATGCAGAACGGAGGAGATGGCTATGCACGCCTGCATTTCCAAAACTCAAACACGGGAGCATGGGTATTGGCGGGAAATAAAGGTGCTGATGCCGCCGCCTCCGTCTTCAATGTGTTTCACAGCGCCAATGCGGACGGGCAAATCCCAGGCAAGGATATCCTCAGGATCTCCGGCCAAGGAAAGGTTGGGGTGAATAGCGGCGCCATCACAACCATTAGCACCTCCGACGGTATGCTGCAAGCACAACAAGTAGGCGTCATCGATGCCCTCACGCTGTACGACGCCAGCGCCTCGAACAAATGGGGGTTCTATGCATCTACCAATATGAGCCTCTATAAAAACGGCAACTATTGCGGGGTTTTCAATGGCACCTCGGGCGCTTACAGCGCCACATCCGACATCCGCCTGAAGGAAAACATCGTACCGGCAGGCAGCGTGCTCAACCTGCTGAAGGAGGTGCAGGTGATGCGCTACACGTACAAGGCCGATGAAGCACATCGCCAGCAGCTGGGCTACATCGCACAGGAGCTTGAGAAGCAGTTCCCCGAGTTCGTGAACAAGCCCGAGGTGGTGGAAGGCAAGGACGTGGCCTACACGGTGAACTACGCCGGCATGAGCGCCGTGGCCATCAAGGGCATCCAGGAGCAGCAGGAGATGATCGAGGCGCAGGCCAAGACCATCGCCACGTTGCAAGAGAACATGGCGAGGCTGCAACAGCGCTTGGAGCAGTTGGAGCGCTGATCATTGCAGAATGCCGGAAGTCCGGTTCACCAAGTGGTGGGCCGGGCTTCCGGCATTCTACCAATTAGACATTCGATTCCGGCCAAAGATGCGTAGCTGGTTTTTCGTAGGGCGATCCGTGAAGGGCGTTGCGTAGCGGTGCCTACGGAACGCATGGCCAGGAGAAGCCATGCGGAAAAAGGGCAAACAGATCGGCAGATATTGAATCATTGGTGTCCGGGATAAGCATCGGCATAGGTCGGAACGCCCTGCCCTGTATGGAAATGGATGGGGCGTGCAACGAAGCTCCCCGTGTCAGGAATACCGGCTGCGACACCCTCCGGGGTCGAATACCATGTGGTGGGCAAATGCTACAAGCTGCGACCCCTCCGGGGTCAAGAACCCAGCGTCAACAAAGGGGCCTGACCCCGGAGGGGGCCAAAGCTTATAGACTAACAGGCCCGTGTGCGCACCGACCCCGGAGGAGCCGGTGTTGGGATGTTGTCCCGGACGCCAGTGGATATTGAATGTCTCATTGGTATTATACCCCGTGATGACCACAACGTCCTCGTTTCGGCAAGGGTGATGCTTTTGCCTGCTAACGATCAACCCGACCTGACGAACGCTCCCGACTAAGGTGTTCACCGTATCTTGTCGCCATGTACCGCGCGCTCCTTGTGGACGACTGTCCGCGCAACCGCGAATACCTGCGAACGCTTCTGGAACAATACGGGAATGGAGTTGCCGTGATGAGCGAAGCGGGGCACATTGAAGCAGCGGAAGCCGCCCTTGGCACAGATTCCCCCGATATCGTCTTTTTGGATGTGGAGATGCCGGGGGGCAGCGGCTTCGACCTGTTGCGCAAAATGGGTACTTGGTCGTTCGACGTGGTATTCACCACAGCCTTCGACCACTATGCCATCCAGGCCATCCGCTTCAGCGCGCTGGATTACCTTTTGAAGCCCGTGCAACCCGATGAGCTCGCCTCCGCCCTCCAGCGTTTCAAAGAGAGACGTGGTAACACCTCCATGCAGGAAGCGGTGCAAGAACGGTTCATCAGCAACTTGGCCCAGGCCGATGAACAGGGGCTGAAACTCACGCTCACCCGGGGCGATCGTTGCTATTCAGTGGGCCCGGCGGAGATCAGCCATTGCGTGGCCGACGGCAACTACACCGAGCTGTACAAGGCAGACGGCAGCCGCTTCATCAGTGCCCGAACGCTAAAGGACTACGAGGAGATGCTTCGTCCGTGGGGATTCGTGCGCGTACATCGCTCTGCACTCGTGAACCGTGCCAAGGTGGCTCGGATGACCAATGGCCATGTGACCTTAGAGAGCGGATTGGACATTGAAGTGAGCCGGCGGCGCTGGGAAGAGGCCCGCAAGGAACTGGGCGTGTGACCGGGGAGGCAACCCCTGCGCCCTCCGTTACCTCCAGTACGCCCCTTCTGACGGTGGATGGACGACCTTTCCCAACAACCCCTACGCAAATGCCGGACCCTGGGATCTGTACGCAGGTCATCCAGGATTTCGACCAGCCGCAGATCATCAATGCCGACTTCGCGGACTTCATCAACGTGACCATCTACCCGGTACCGGTAAAGGGTGGTGAATTTGCCGTGGACATCGACCTGTTGGTGCCCACCTCCGTGAACCTCACCATTGTGAACAACATGGGCAAGGATTTCTTCGCCAAGGAACTGTACTTCGACCTGCCCGGTCGCAACAAGTTCGTGGTGGAGATGGGCACCCTGTGGCCCAACGGCATCTACCATGCCATTTTCCAATACGGGGACGGTTCCTCGGTTTCACGTAGCTTTAGCGTGGAATAGGCCCTGCTGCTCGGCACTGGCCCAAGGCGCCTGCTCCTCCCGGGTGGTCGTCCTGGGCCTATGCGGGTCTATGCGCAGTGTTAAGAGGCGACAGCCCCACGCGGGTGCATTGCGGGAATAGCGCTCCCCTTACCTTCGCCCCTTGGCCCGGCGGGAATATGGCCGCTTGGCAAGCGTGAAAAACTGGCATGAAACCCATCCAAATGGTCGACCTGGTCGGCCAATACGAAAAGATCAAACCCGAGGTGGACGCCGCGCTGCACGAAGTGATCTCCACGGCCGCCTTCATCAACGGGCCGCAGGTGAAAGCCTTGGAGCAGGAACTGGCGGAATACCTCAAGGTGAAGCATGTGATCGGCTGCGGCAACGGCACCGACGGCCTGCAAGTGGCCCTGATGGCCCTCGGCCTGAAGCCTGGCGATGAGGTGATCACCGCCTCCTTCACCTTTGTGGCCACCGTGGAGGTGCTCGCCCTGCTGGGGCTGGTGCCGGTGTTTGCCGACGTGCTGCCGGGCACCTTCAACCTGGACCCCGCCGACGTGGCCCGCAAGGTGACCCCGAAAACCAAGGCCATTGTGCCGGTGCACCTGTTCGGCCAAAGCGCCGACATGGATGCCATGCTGGCCATCGCCCGTGAATACAACCTGTACGTGGTGGAGGATGCCTGCCAGAGCATCGGCGCGGACCACAGCGGAAGCAACGGAAAGCGCAAGAGCGGCACCTTGGGCGACATCGGCGTCACCAGCTTCTTCCCCAGCAAGAACCTGGGCTGCTACGGCGACGGCGGCGCGCTCTTCACCAACGACGATGAGCTGGCGATGAAGATCCGACGGGTGTGCAACCACGGCAGCCGGCAGCGGTACTACCACGAGACCGTCGGGGTGAACAGCCGCCTGGATTCACTGCAGGCCGCCGTGCTGCGGGTGAAGCTGAAGCACTTGGACGAATACGCGCGTGCCCGCAACGCCGCCGCCACGGTGTACGACGAGGCCTTCGGGGGCTTGAAGGGCCTCACCACCCCCGGCCGCAGCTCCTTCAGCAGCCATGTGTTCCACCAGTACACCCTGCGCGTGGCGGGCGGCAGGCGCGACGCCCTGAAGAAGCACTTGGAGGAACAAGGCATCCCCGCCATGATCTATTACCCGGTGCCCTGCCACCTGCAAGATGCGTACAAGGGCGACCGGTTCCCGGCGGGCTCGCTGCCCGTTACCGAGCACTTGGCGGCCGAGGTGCTTTCGCTGCCCATGAGCACCGAACTTGATGCCGGGCAACTGCAACACATCACGCGGGCGGTGGCGTCATTTTTCAATTGAACAAAAAAACCGGGCACCACGGCGCCATGGCGCCGTGCCCAAACACCGTAACATGAACATTGCTGTAGTAGGAACCGGATATGTGGGCCTGGTAACGGGCACTTGCTTCGCCGAAACGGGCAACAACGTCACCTGCGTGGACATTGATGAGGCCAAGGTGAAGATGCTCAAGGAGGGCCGGGTGCCCATTTACGAACCCCACTTGGACGTGCTCTTCGAGCGCAACATCCGCCAAGGTCGCCTGCATTTCACCACCAACCTGAAGGAGGCCGTGGAAAAAGCCGAGATCATCTTCCTGGCCCTGCCCACGCCGCCCGGCGAGGACGGCAGCGCCGATCTGAAGTACGTGCTGGGGGTGGCTAAAGAGCTGGGCAAGATCATCAACGGCTACAAAGTGATCGTGGACAAGAGCACGGTGCCGGTGGGCACGGCCGAGAAGGTCCGCGCAGCGGTGGCCGAACATGCGCGCGAACCGTTTGACGTGGCCAGCAACCCCGAATTCCTGCGCGAGGGCTATGCCGTGGACGACTTCCTGAAGCCCGACCGCGTGGTGGTGGGCACCAGCAGCGCCCGGGCGCGCAAGGTGATGGAGGACCTGTACAAGCCTTTCGTACGCCAAGGGAACCCCATCATCTTCATGGACGAGCGCAGCGCTGAACTGACCAAGTACGCCGCTAATGCCTTCCTGGCCATGAAGATCACCTTCATGAACGAGATCGCCAACTTTTGCGAGGCCGTGGGCGCCGACGTGGACAAGGTGCGCATCGGCATCGGCACGGACAGCCGCATCGGCAAGCGCTTCCTCTTCCCCGGCATCGGCTACGGCGGCAGCTGCTTCCCCAAGGATGTGCAGGCCTTGGCCAGGAGCGGCCAGGAGGCCGGCTACCACTTCCGCATCATCGACAGCGTGATGAAGGTGAACGAGCGGCAGAAGACCACGTTGGTGGACAAGGTGAAGGCGCACTACGGCGAGAACCTCCGCGGCAGGCACTTCGCGCTGTGGGGCTTGGCCTTCAAGCCGGACACCGACGACATCCGCGAGGCGCCGGCCTTGTACATGATCGATGCCCTTACGGCGGCAGGCGCCACCATCACCGCCTTCGACCCCGAGGCCATGGCCAACGTCCAAAAAGTCGTGGGCGACAAGATCAACTACGCCACCGATGAATACGCCGCCTTGGACGGGGCAGATGCCTTGTTGATCGCCACCGAATGGGCCCTCTTCCGCAATCCGGACCTGGCCCAACTCGAAACCAAGCTCAGGAGCAAGGCCATTTTCGACGGGCGCAACTTGTACGACCTGGACGAAATGAAGGAAAAGGGATTCCACTACGTGAGCGTGGGCCGCCAAGCGGTGAACGCACCGATCAAAGCCAACGCCTGACCATGGCGAAGAAAGCCGCTGCCACCAAAGCCAAGCCCGCCGCCAAGGCCAAGCCTGCCGTAGCCAAGGAGCGTGTATTGATCACCGGCGCCGCCGGCTTCCTGGGCTCGCACCTGTGCGACCGGTTCCTGAAGGAGGGCTACCACGTGATCGGCATGGACAATCTGATCACCGGCCGGTTGAAGAACATCGAGCACCTGTTCCACCGCAAGGACTTCGAGTTCCACCACCACGACGTCACCAAGTTCGTGCACGTGCCGGGCAAGTTGAAGTACATCCTGCACTTCGCCAGCCCGGCCAGCCCGATCGACTACCTGAAGATCCCGATCCAAACGCTGAAAGTAAGCTCGCTGGGCACCCACAACCTGCTTGGGCTGGCGCTGGAGAAAAAGGCGCGCATCCTGGTGGCCAGCACCAGCGAGGTGTACGGCGATCCGCAGGTGCACCCCCAGCCGGAGAGCTATTGGGGCCATGTGAACACCGTGGGGCCGCGCGGGGTGTACGACGAGGCCAAGCGCTTCCAGGAGGCCATCACCATGGCCTACCACACCTACCACGGCCTGGAAACACGCATCGTGCGCATCTTCAACACCTACGGCCCGCGCATGCGCCTGAACGACGGGCGCGTGCTGCCCGCCTTCATCGGCCAGGCCCTGCGCGGTGAAGACCTCACCATCTTCGGCAAGGGCGACCAAACCCGCAGCTTCTGCTATGTGGACGACCTGGTGGAGGGCATCTTCCGCCTGCTGAAGAGCGACTACGCCGGTCCGGTGAACATCGGCAACCCGGCGGAGATCACCATCAAGCAATTCGCCCAAGAGATCGTGAAGCTCACGGGCACCAAACAGAAGCTCGTCTACAAGCCGCTGCCGCAGGACGACCCCATGCAGCGCAAGCCGGACATCACCTTGGCCAAGAAGCTACTGAAATGGCAACCCCAGGTGAACCGCGCCGAGGGCTTGAAGATCACCTATGCGTACTTCAAGGGCCTGAGCAAGGCCGAGCTGAACGCGAAGGAGCACAACACCTTCGAGGGCTACGTGCGGAAGTGAGGCCGGGGTGGTGATTCCCTACCCCGCGACCCACGCCCAAACACCCGCCAACACCAGCACCACGCCCAGTCCGCGGAACAAGTAGAGCAGCGTTCTGCCGGCCATGTGTTCACGCATGTGGCCGCCCACGCGGATCAGCAGGAGCAGCAACCCCATGGCGCCGATGAAAGCGCCAAGGCTGAAGCCGGCCATCGCCGCCCAGCCGTGCAGTTTAATGCCCATGGCTTCCGTACCCAAACGCACCCCGCACCAGAACAGGGCCAGTTGCGGGTTCATCAGACCCAACAGCAAACCGCGGTGAAAACCGCTTCGCGGGGCAGGCTCATCCTTGATGTGGAACGGTCTCGTGGCCAAGGCGATGAACAAGCCAAGACCCACCAGCACCACAGCGGTGATGCGCTCCGGAGTGATTTGCAGCCGCTCCGTGAATGCCAGGATGCGGTTGGCCGCCACAAAGGCAATGGCCGCATACAGCAGTTCGGGCAGTGCCCCTCCCAAGGCCGTGCCCCGCGCCATTTTCGGACCGTTGCGGAAGGTGGTGGCCAATACGGCCGTGTTTACCAATCCTGCTTGCAGCGAACCAATGAAACTGGCTGCAGCGGCAATGAGCAGGGCGGGCAGGAATGCGGTCATGCGGGCCGGAAATTTAGCGCTCAGGCGAAGAGCGCCCCGTTCCCGCCCAACGCGGTGCCACCGGAACATGGCAAGGCATTACCTTCGCGCTCCGTATTTTCCATGCTCTATACCGCCCACCCTACCGCCATCATTGACGAAGGCTGCACCATTGGTGCGGGCACCCGGATCTGGCATTTCAGCCACATCATGCCAGGGGCCGAGATCGGCGAGGGCTGCAACATCGGGCAGAACGTGGTGGTAAGCCCTGGAGTGAAGC
>ERZ795041.245-NODE-245-length-21232-cov-4.235350_pt1 | contig 21232 bp, 23 predicted proteins | sample MGYA00375125_ERZ795041 | MGnify/ENA primary metagenome ERZ795041 (study PRJEB30170, sample SAMN03074214) | activated sludge metagenome | biome: Common Effluent Treatment Plant; feature: Wastewater; material: Activated sludge; isolation source: activated biomass in...
GCGACCGCGTGCGCGAGACCCTGTTCAACTGGCTCGCACCGGTGATCACCGGCGCGCGCTGCCTCGATCTCTACGCCGGCAGCGGTGCGCTCGGCATCGAGGCGATCTCGCGCGGCGCCGCGCATTGCACCTTCGTCGAGCGCGACCGCGCCCTGGCGAAGCGCATCGAGGACACGTTGTCGCGCCTGCACGTCGCCGAGCGCGCGCGCGTCGCCTGTGCCGATGCGCGCGGCTGGCTGGATCGCGAGGCAACTCCGCACGACCTCGTCTTTCTCGATCCGCCGTTCGAGGCCGGGTTGTGGGAAGAGGCGGCGGCCAGGCTCGAGCAAGGCGGCTGGCTGGCGCCGTCGGCGTGGATCTACGTGGAAACGCCGCTCGACGCGCATCCGCTGCTGCCGGCAAGCTGGCAGGAGCATCGTGCCGGCCACGCGGGGCAGGTGCGCTACACGCTGCATCGGCGTCTGCCGGCTGCCTGATCCGTGTCGCTGCGGCCGTGATCCGTTAAGCTAGCCGCGATTCGTCCGCCAGACAGGTCGTCGATGTCCGTTTCCACTTCGCGCGCGCGACTCGCCGTCTATCCGGGTACCTTCGACCCGATCACGAACGGCCACATCGACCTCGTCAGCAGGGCGGCGCCGCTGTTCGACCGCGTCATCGTGGCGATTGCCGACAGCCAGACCAAGGGGCCGAGTTTCGCCCTCGACGAACGCATCGCGATGGCGCGCGAGGCGCTGACCGGGATCGCCAACGTCGAGGTGCGCGGGTTCGCCACCCTGCTGGCGAGCTTCGTCAACGAAATCGGCGCCGGGGTGATCCTGCGCGGACTGCGGGCGGTATCGGATTTCGAGTACGAGTTCCAGCTGGCCAGCATGAACCGGCACCTGATTCCGGAGGCGGAAACCCTGTTCCTGACTCCGGCCGAGCAGTACAGCTTCATTTCGTCTTCGCTGGTGCGCGAAATCGCGCGCCTCGGCGGCGACGTGTCCGGGTTCGTCCACCCGGTCGTGCAGCAGGCGCTGCGGCGTCGCTGGTCCACCCAGACCCAGAACCGATAAGGGAGTCCAACCATGATCGACAACAAGCTCGTGCTCGCCGCGGCGATGGCCGTGATGACGTTCGCGCTCGCGGCCTGCAACAAGGAACAGGCAGCCGATCCCGCCGCACAGGCGGCCGCCGCGGCCACCGCGCCGGTGCCGCTGCCGGCGCCGGGTTCGGATGCCGCGGCCTGGAAGAAGTACCTCGCCGACGTCGTCATGAAGAACATGGAAGGGGTCAAGACCAATCGCCCGTACATGTACTTCGTGCCGGATGGCGGCGACGAGAAGGCGGCGATGGATCGCGAGAACCAGCTCGACAACGTCAAGACGGTGGTCGCCCGCGGCGTCCTGCCGGGCAACATGATCGCCTTCGGCGGCCCGGATTCGGCAACCACGGCCGATCTCGTCGTCGAGGCCTTCGCCGAGGGCCAGGCCGGCACCCTCAAGGACGTCCTCGTGCTGTTCGTCGGCGCCGAGGCCGATTCCGCGCGCGTGCAGGCGGCGCTGGCGACGGTCGGTGCGACCTATCGTTTCGCCGAGATGAAGTGAGGCGAATGTGGTCGCGCCGCCGGTCGGCGCGACCATTGCCTGCAGGACATGGCACTCAAGATCACCGACCAGTGCATCAACTGTGACGTCTGCGAGCCGGTCTGTCCGAACACGGCGATCTCGCTCGGTCGCGAGATCTACGAGATCGCGCCGTCGCGCTGCACCGAATGCGTGGGCCACTACGACCTTCCGCAATGCGTGGAGGTCTGTCCGGTCGAATGCATCGTCCTCGACCCCGACCACGCGGAGTCGCGCGAGCAGTTGATGGCGCGCTACGAGACGCTCACGCGCAAGGGAGCTGCATGAAACCCTTTGTTGTCCTGTTCGCGACGCTGGCGTGCGTGTCGCTGGCCGCCTGCGATCGTCAGCCGGCATCCACCGTCGCACCGCCGGCAATGCCGGCGGCGGCCACTCCCGGCGCCGCAAAGCCGCTGCCTTCGATCAGCGGACGCCCCGGCAAGTCGGCGATCGCCAGCTCGCATGGGCTGGCCACCGAAGCCGGCTTCGAGGTGCTGGCGAAGGGCGGCAATGCCTTCGACGCGGCGATCGCGGTCGGCGCCGTGCTGGCGGTGGTCGAGCCGCAGAGTTCGGGCATCGGCGGCGGCGGTTTCTTCCTCCTGCATCGCGCCGCCGACGGTCGCGACGTCTTCCTCGACGCGCGCGAGGCGGCACCGGCGGCGAGCCATTCCGCGTTGTGGGCCGACGCCGACGGCAAGCTCGATCGCGACAAGTCGATCAACGGCCCGCTGTCGGCCGGCATACCCGGCGAGCCGGCCGCCTATGACTGGCTGGCGAAGCACTACGGCAAGCTGCCGCTGTCCGAGTCGCTGGCCCCGGCAATCCGCATTGCCCGCGAGGGATTCCCGCTGTATCCGCGCTTCGTCCGCGCGATCGGCATGCGCAAGCCGGTGATCGAACGCTGGCCCGCCGGCAGACAGTTGTTCCTCGCCGACGGCGAAATCCCCGCCGAGGGCAGCCGCTGGCGCAATCCCGACCTCGCCGCAACGCTGGAGCGGATCGCCGCGAGCGGCGCAGCGGGCTTCTACGAGGGCGAATTCGCCGCGCGCCTGGTCGATGCGGTGAGCGCGGCCGGAGGCATCTGGACGCGCGAGGATCTCGCCGCCTACGCGGTCCGCGAGCGCGAACCGGTCGTGGTCGATTACCGCGGCTGGCGCATCGTCACCTCGCCACCGCCGTCCTCCGGCGGAGTTGCCCTGGCGGAGATGCTGAACATCCTTTCCGGCTACGACCTCGAGCGACGCAGCCGCGTCGAGCGCGTGCACCTGACCATCGAGGCGATGCGTCGCGCCTACCGCGACCGTGCCGAATACCTCGGCGACCCGGATTTCGTGTCGATGCCGATCGCCGAACTGACCAGCCCGCTGTACGCGGCCGGCCTGCGCGCCTCGATCCATCCGGCCAAGGCGACGCCGAGCGATGCGCTGCCGGGCTACATGTCGCCGGCCGAGGGCGAGCACACCACCCACTATTCGATCATGGACGCCGACGGCAACCTCGCCGCGGTGACCAAGACGGTCAATCTCACGCTCGGTTCCGGCTTCGTCGTCGAGGGTACGGGCTTCGTGCTCAACAACGAGATGGACGATTTCGCCCTGCTGCCGGGCCAGCCGAACGCGTTCGGCCTGGTCGGTGGCGAGGCGAATGCGCCGAAGGCCGGCCGCCGACCGCTGTCGTCGATGACGCCGAGCTTCGTCATCGGCGCCGACCGCGTCGGCGTGAGCGGCACGCCCGGCGGCAGCCGCATCATCACCATGGTGCTCGAAGGCATCCTCGCCTGGATCGATGGCGACGCGCCGCAGGAGGTCGTCGCGCGCCGGCGCTACCACCACCAGTACCTGCCGGACGTGGTCTCCGCCGAGCCCGAGGCATTCACGCGCGAGGAAGCGAAGGCGCTCGGCGACATGGGCCACATCGTCAACACCGGCGAGCGCACCTGGGGGCTGATGAACATGGTCGGCTGGAACCTCCGCACCGGCGAGGTCGGCGCCGGTTCCGATCCGCGCGAGCCGATGAGCCGGGCCGACACGAGGTGACGTGATGAAACTGTGGTCGCTGATGGGCAATTCGCAGCGCCTCGACGGCGGCGCGATGTTCGGCAATGCGCCGAAGGCGGTGTGGCAGAAGTGGATCCCGGCCGATGCCGGCAACGGCATCCCGCTGGCCTGCCGCTGCCTGCTTGCCGAGGGCCTCGATGGCAGGAACGTGCTGTTCGAGACCGGCATCGGTGCCTTCTTCGAGCCGAAGCTGCGCGAACGCTACGGCGTGGTCGAGGAAAACCATGTCCTGCTCGACTCGCTGGCCGCAGCGGGATTCGGCGATGCCGACATCGATGTGGTGGTGCTCTCGCACCTGCACTTCGACCATGCCGGCGGCCTGCTCGCCGCATGGCGCGAGGGCGAGCCGGCGCGCCTGCTGTTCCCGAACGCGACGTTCCTCGTCGGTGCCCGGCACTGGCAGCGAGCGCTCGATCCGCATCCGCGCGACCGCGCCTCGTTCATCGCCGAACTGCCGCAACTGCTGCAGGACAGCGGCCGCCTCGAACTGGTCGAGGGCGCGTACTCGAAGTGCCTCGGCGAGGCCGTGCGCTTCGAAACCTCCGATGGCCACACGCCGGGGCTGATGCTGGCCGAGATCGTTGCTCCCGGCGGCGGCGTGGTGTTCTGCGCCGACCTCATCCCCGGCCGTCCCTGGGTGCACCTGCCGATCACGATGGGCTATGACCGCTATCCGGAACTGCTGATCGACGAGAAGCGTGCCTTCCTCGACGACAAGCTCGCCCGCGGCGTGCGCCTGTTCTTCACCCATGACACCGGCTGCGCGATGGCGGCGGTGGCGCGCGACGACAAGGGGCGCTACCTGCCGGTCGACGGCATCGAGCACCTGCAGGGCTGGCCGCTGGCAGCCTGATTCCGACTGCAACCGCCCGGGCTCCGGCGCAGTTCCGGGGCGATCGCCGCGTCGTGCACCGGCAAACGCCGGCGGCACGGATTCCTGAACCGATGGCGTTGCCATCATCGGGATGCCCCTGGGTTCGGCCTTGACGCCTGCGCCGCACCTTGGCAGCGTGGCAGTCCCCTGCATCGATCCGGAGTTTTCCATGCGCAGCCTCATCCTCGTCGCCTTGCTGTTCGCCGGCCACGCCCACGCCCATGACGGCCAGCACGCCGAGACCGGCCACGAACGCGAACCGGCTGCGCCGGTACCCGTGCAGACGACTGCGGCTGGCGCGGTCTATGGAGCCGCCCTGCCGGACGACATGCCGCCAGCGATTGCCATCGGCGAAGCGGTGAAGAACCCGTCCGCCTACTTCGGCAAGACCCTCGCCTTCAGTGGCGAGATCACCCAGGTCTGCCAGAAGAAGGGCTGCTGGCTCGTGCTGACCGGCGAAGACGGCGGCTACGCACGCGTCGCCATGCATGATCATGCCTTCGGCGTGCCGGGCAGTTCGAAGGGACCGGCCGTGGTCTACGGCACGCTGAACGAGAAGGTCTTCAGCGAGGCCGAGATCGAGCATCTGCGCAAGGACGGCGCGACTGCGCCTGCCGCTCGCGAAATCGGCATCGACGCGTTGTCGGTGTTGATCCCGGTGGCCGGCTGAGGCGACTGCCGTGTCGGCGCGTCCGTCGCGCGTCCTTGCCGTCGCGTTGCTCGTGGCAGCCGTGGTCGCCGGCATCGCCGCGTGGTGGTCGCTGCGGGGCGATTCCGCAAGCGGCGCGCCGGCACCCGCGAACGCGCCGATGGTCGTCGATCCGGCGAGCGTGGATGCGGCCAACGAGGGGCGACTCGTGCAGGTGCACGGGCTGCTCGACGCGGACGGAGTCGCGGTCGATCCGGACCTCGGCATCAGCAGTGGTGCGGTGCTGATGCTGCGCGAGGTCGAGATGTACCAGTGGGTTGAACGCTGCATCGCGGTTGCCTGCGTGCACGAGGCGGAATGGTCGGAGGCGCTGGTCGATTCCAGCGCTTTCCAGACCGGCTCCACGCACGCCAATCCGGCCTCGATGCCGTTCGCCAGCGGCCGTTTCGCCGCCGCTTCGCCACGCGTCGGCGCCTTCCTCATCGATGCGGAGCTGCTCGCCGCGCTGCCGTCGGTGCCGCGGCCGGTATCGGTGAGCGAACTGGCGCCGAATCTCGCCGCGATCTTCCGCGACGTCGACGGTGCGTTGTTTTCCGGCGACGATCCGGCGAAGCCGGTGGTCGGCGACCTGCGCGTGCGCTACCACATCATCGCCGGCGGCGAAGTCACCTTGTCCGGCGTGCAGCGTGGCGACCGTCTCGTTCCCGCACCATCTCAGCCCTGAGGACTGCCGATGCAGATCACCGGAATCTATGCCGCGCTTGGCGCCCTGCTGCTGGTCTTCCTTGCCGCGCGCGTCATGCGACGCCGTACGCAGGCGCGGATCGGCATCGGCGACGGCGGCGACCATGAACTCCTCAAGCGCATCCGCGTGCATGCGAATGCGGTCGAGTACCTGCCGATCAGCCTGATCCTGCTGCTGCTGGTCGAACTCGGCCAGACCCGGCCGCTGCTCGTGCACGCGTTCGGCATCCTCGTGCTCGCCGGCCGGGTCCTGCACGCATTCGGGCTGTCGAAGACCTCGAAAGCCAGCTTCGGCCGCGTCGGCGGCATGCTGCTCGGCCTCGTCGCCATCGTCGGCATGGCCGTGCTGCTGCTGTGGCGGCAGGTCGCCATGGCGACGATGCAGTGACCGGCGACGCCGCGCTGCCGGCGCCGCGTCCGCTCAGGCGCCCTGCATGAGCGCCTCGTTGTCGAGGAAGTACATGCCGGCGAACATCTTCGGGTCGACCGAGCAGCCTTCGGCCATGCGCTGCACGAGCCAGCGCGTGGCCTCGCGGCGCGGGATCTCGTGGACGACGATGTCCTCGGTTTCGTCGCCGCCGCCGGCTTCGACACGGCGCAGGTCGTGGGCGCGCACGAAGGCGAGGATCTCGTTGCTCATGCCGGCCGAGGTCGGCCCGGCCATGATGAACTCGATGCGGCCGGCGGCATAGCCGGTTTCCTCGATCAACTCGCGGTGGGCGGCGGCGATCGCGTCCTCGTTGCGCGCGTGGGCCTGGTCGCCGACCAGGCCGGCCGGCATCTCGATCGTCCGGCAGTCGAGCGCAGGGCGGAACTGCTCGACGAACAGCACCTTGTCGTCGGCGGTGACGGCGATGATCATGACGCCGCCACCGGGATTGGTGCGTTCGGCGTATTCCCAGCGGCCGCGCTTCATCAGGCGCAGCCAGATGCCGTTGCAAAGGGTCGTGGTTTCGTTCATTTTAGGCGGCTTCCCGAACTTTCGCGGGCGCGAGAGGTCTGTTCGCGCCAATCCCGCAAGCATCCAGGGTTCCCCCGATGAAGATCAAGCGATTGCTGTGTTGCCTCGTCCTGCTGCTCGGCGCTGCGGCACTCCATGCCCAGCCGGTGGCGCCGCCGCCCGCGGCGGCCGGAGCCGAGAGCGCTCCGCGCGACGTGCGCCAGCTCAACCGCGAAGAGATCACCGGCATCGCCGACGGCGGCCTGCTGAAGCGACTCGCCGCAGGCTACGCGAAGATCGGCGACGGCGAGCGCCTGACCTGGACCTACGAGCGCCTGCACGAGCTGTACCCGAACGTCGGCGACTACGCGTTTTCGCTGGCCGCCCTGCATGCGCGCAAGGGCGACAAGACGCGCACCTACGACATGCTTTTGAAGATGAAGGAGCAGGGCTACGGCTACGACCTCGAGAACGACAAGCGCTTCGAGAAGGTCGCCGACACGCAGCTGTGGAAGTACCTCTCGCAGAGCCTGAAGGCGAACATGCAGCCGTTCGGCGAGGGCAAGCCGGCCTTCGAACTGCCGGCAGGCGATTTCCTCCACGAGTCGCTGGCGTGGGACCCGAAGCGCCGGCAGCTGCTGGTCGGCAGTGCCCGCGACGGCAGCATCCAGCTCGCCTCCATGGACGGCAAGCTCAAGCCGTTCATCAAGCCGGACGCGGCCAACGGCCTGTGGGGCGTGTACGCGATGGCCACCGATCCCGGGCGCGACCTGCTCTATGTCGCCGCCACCGCCTCGACCTATTTCAAGGGCTTGCAGGCGGACGACCTCGGCAAGTCGGGCGTGTTCAAGTTCCAGCTGTCGAGCGGCAAGTTCCTCGAGCGCTATCCCGCACCCGGCACCGGGCCGCACCTGCTGACCTCGCTCGCGGTCGGCAAGACCGGCGCGCTGTTCGTCGCCGACGGCGTGCGCAACCTGATCTACAAGATCGAGGGCAAGGAGCTGAAGGTCGCGGTGGCGGACCCGAACCTGAGGAGCATCCGCGGCCTCGCCGTCAGCGATGACGGCAAGCTGCTCTATTTCGCCGACTACGAACTCGGCCTCTTCGGCGTGCACCTCGCCACCGGCAAGGGTTTCCCGGTCACCTTCAATCCGAAGACGCTCGTGCTCGGCGGCATCGATGGCCTGTACTGGTACGACGGCACCCTGGTCGTGATCGAGAACGGCATGCACCCGCAGCGCGTCCTGCGCCTGACCCTTTCCGCGGAAGGCTCGACGATCACCAAGGTCATGCCGATCGACGTCGCCCATCCGGCCTTCCGCCTGCCGACCTACGGCACGGTCGCCGGTGACGCGCTCTATTTCATCGCCAACAGCCAGAAGGGCAGCTACGGCCAGTACGGCGAGCTCAGGGCCGGTGCCGAACCCGAGCCGGTGAAGGTGTTCCGCAGCGACCTGCGCTTCGCCTGGGACCAGAGCGGCATCAATACGTCGGCGACGCCGGTGCGGGCGGCGCCGTTCGAGGAAGGCAAGCAGCTCATGCAGACACGACCGAGCCTGCTCGACGGCGGTGCGCCGCGTGTCGAACCCGATCCGGCCACGCCGCCGGTCGAAAAGAAGGGCGACTGACCCCGCTCAGCCGGCGAGGGCGCGCACCCGCGCCCTCGTCATCGGCCCGATGCGCAGGCGGTCGAACAGGGCTTCAACGGCGCCCCATTCGTGCGCACGCCGCGCATAGTTCCCGATTTCCGCCGGTACCGGCGCATCCGGCGATATGCCGGTGAGTTCGCGCGAGAGGCGCGCCAGCGCGGCATGTTCGCGCAGTCGCGCCGAGGTGGCCGCGGCGCCGCGCAGGCGCAGGAAGGCGACCTCTTCGGAACGGGCGAGCAGGGCATCGAGCGAGCCGAAATGGGCGAGCAGGGTGGCTGCGGTCTTGGCTCCGATGCCGGGCACGCCGGGAATGTTGTCGACCGCGTCTCCGGTCAGCGCCAGATAGTCGGCGACCTGCTCCGGCCTCACCCCGAGGCGCTGGCGCACGCCGTGTGCATCCCAGCGCTGGTTGCGCGAAAAATCCCATTGTTCGACCGCATCGCCGACCAGTTGGCCGAAATCCTTGTCGGCGGAAACGATCACCGCGCGCCGCTGGTGGCGGGCGAGGCAGGCGACCGCGCTGCCGATGAGGTCGTCGGCTTCGTAGCGGGTGTCGGTCAGCACGGTCAGGCCGAGCACGGCGGCGACTTCGCGGCAGTAGTCGAACTGGCGCACCAGCTCGGCCGGTGCCGGTTCGCGATTGGCCTTGTAGGCGGGGTAGATCTCGTTGCGGAACGAGGAGGTCAGCGATTCGTCGAAGGCGATGGCGGCGTGCCGAGGCTGCACGCGTTCGAGCAGATCGAGCAGGAAGCGGGTGAAGCCGTGCACCGCATTGACCGGATGGCCGTCGACGTCGGTGAAGTCCGGCGGAATCGAATGCCAGGCACGGAACACGTACAGGCTGGCATCGACCAGGTAGACGCGGTCGGGCATGGCTTCAGCCTTTCCACTCGGACAACAGGTCGGCCAGCAGCGGGCGCGGGCGTTCGCCGGCCGGCTGCAGGATCGTGCCGATGTGGACGAAGCCGACGATGCTCTCGTTGCCGGCCAGGCCGAGCAGGCGGGCGACATCGGCGTCATAGGCCGCCCAGCCGGTCAGCCATTGCGCGCCGAAGCCGAGCGCCTGCGCGGCGTGCAGCAGGTTGAAGGCGACGCAGCCGGCCGACAGCAGCTGTTCCTGCAGCGGCACCTTGTGCCCGGCGGTGGTGCGGGCGACGACGCCGACCACCAGCGGTGCCGCGGCGAAACGCGTGCGGTCCTTGTCGAGGGCGGCGGCGGGGGCATCGGGTTCGTTGGCGGCATGGATGCGTGCGAGCGCCTCGCCGAGGCGGATACGTGCGTCGCCGCGCACGAGCACGAGGCGATACGGCGCCAGGCGGCCGTGGTCGGGCACGCGGATGGCCGCCGACAGCATGGCTTCGAGTTGCGCCGCCGAGGGACCCGGCTCGCCGAGTTGCCGCGAGGGCACCGACAGGCGCCGGTTGAGGGCTTCGAGTGACATGCTGGCTCCGCGTGGCAAGGCGCCAGTGTAGCGTCTGCACGGACCGTTCCGGGGCACGCATCCGCCGCGGCGCGACCCGCACCGCTGCATGTCGCCCTTGCGGAATGCAGCGCAACATCCCTAGGATGCGCGAGGTCATCGTGTCCGGGGAGGGGCCATGCCGGTTTCCGTTGCCGTGTTGCGCGAATCCGTTGCCGGGGAGCGGCGCACCGCCCTGACGCCGGATGTCGCCAAGAAGCTCAAGTCGCTCGGCGCCGACATCGTGCTCGAGCAGGGAGCCGCCGCCTCGGCCTGCTTCGCCGACGCATCCTTCGCCAACGCCGAGATCGTCGCCGATGCGGCCACCGCGCTGGCGCGGGCCGACGTGCTGCTGCGCGTGCAACCGCCCTCGCTGGAGGAGATCGCCGCGCTGAAGGAAGGTGCGGTCGTCATCGCCCACCTGCAGCCGCATCTCGCCCCCGAACGGGTCAAGGCCCTGCGCGATCGCCGCATCACCGCCTTCGCCATGGAACTGCTGCCGCGCACGACGCGTGCGCAGGCGATGGACGTGTTGTCTTCGCAGGCTGCAGTCACCGGCTACAAGGCCGTGCTGATCGCCGCGGAGGCGGCGCCGAAGTTCTTCCCGATGCTGACCACCGCGGCCGGCACGATCCGCCCGAGCAAGGTGCTGATCGTCGGTGCCGGCGTCGCCGGCCTGCAGGCGATCGCCACCGCGCGCCGCCTCGGCGCCCAGGTCGAGGGTTTCGACGTGCGCCCGGAAACGCGCGAGCAGATCGAATCGCTCGGCGCGAAGTTCCTCGATCTCGGCGTCTCCGCCGCCGGCAGCGGCGGCTATGCGCGCGAGCTCACCGCGGAAGAGCGCGAGCAGCAGCAGGCCGCGCTGGCCGATCACCTGAAGGGCATCGACGTCGTCGTCACCACCGCCGCCGTGCCGGGCCGCAAGGCGCCGCGCATCATCAGCGCGGCGATGATCGCCGGCATGAAGACCGGCGCGGTCATCGTCGACATCGCCGCCGAATCCGGCGGCAACACCGAACTCAGCGAGCCCGGCAAGACCGTGCTGACCGCCAACGGCGTCAGCATCATCGGCACCGTCAACCTGCCGGCGACGACGCCGATCCACGCCAGCGAGATGTACGCGCGCAACCTCTACAACTTCCTCGAGCTCTCGCTCAAGGACGGCGCGCTGAACCTCGACTGGGACGACGAACTGATCGCCAGGACGTGCCTCACGCACGCCGGCGAGATCCGCCACGAGCCGACCAGGGCGTTGGTGGACGGTCAATGAGCCAAACAGCTTGAAACACGGAGCACACGGAGCACACGGAGGAGCAAATGACGAGAGGGATTTCGTCGGATTTCGATGCGTTGTCTCATCGGGTCACAGGAAGCGCGATCGAGATTCATCGGCAACTGGGGCCGGGATTGCTCGAATCGGTCTATCGCAGGTGCCTTGCGTACGAGTTGCAGGCTGGGGGTTGCGTCTGTGAGTTGGAAAAACCGGTGCCCGTCCGTTACAAGGGTGCCGAACTGGAATGTGGTTTTCGCATGGATATGCTGGTGGAGCGGCAACTTGTCGTGTAATTGAAGGCAGTGGAGACATTGATGCCGGTGCATGGCGCGCAGTTGCTGACGTACCTGAAGCTCTCCGGCTTGCGCAAAGGTTTGCTGATCAACTTCAACGAGAAGATTCTGAGAGATGGCATCCGCCGCATGATCCTGTAGTTTTCTCCGTGTGCTCCGTGTGCTCCGTGTTTCAATCTTCTGGCCGTTGGCTTGCAGGTGACGAAATGACCGATGGTTTCCTGTATCTGTACATCTTCCTGCTCGCTGCCTTCACCGGCAAGGAGATCATCGGCCGCGTGCCGGTGATCCTGCACACGCCGTTGATGTCGGGATCGAACTTCGTGCACGGCATCGTCCTGGTCGGCGCGATGATCGCGCTGTCGCACGCCGATTCGACGCTGGCCAAGGTCATCGGCTTCATCGGCGTCGCCCTCGGAGCCGGCAATGCGGCCGGCGGCTACGTGGTCACCGAGCGCATGCTCGAGATGTTCAAGTCGAGCAAGGACTCGAAGTAGGCGCGCGCTTCGCGCGTAGTCGACGTCCTGCTGCAACGAATCCGGGGGCAAGCGCATGGATCATCAGGAACTGCTTTCGTGGGTCGCCAAGGCGAGCTATTTCCTCGCCGCGGTGCTGTTCATACTCGGCATCAAGCGCATGTCCTCGCCGGTCACCGCGCGCAAGGGCATCGTGCAGGCCGGCATCGGCATGGTCATCGCCACGCTGGCGACCTTCGCGATTACCGGCGCGCACAACCTCGGCCTGATCGTGGCGGCCATCGCGGTCGGCGTGGTGCCGACCTGGCTGTGGGGCAAGAAGGTCGCGATGACCGACATGCCGCAGATGGTCGCCCTGTTCAACGGCATGGGTGGCGGCTCGGCCGCGGCGATCGGCGCCGGCGAACTGCTGAAGTTCTCGGCACCCGGTGCCGCAGCGGTACCGCTCGTCACCATCGGCCTCGCCGTGCTCGGCGCGCTGATCGGCGCGGTGTCGATGACCGGCTCGGTCATCGCCTGGGCCAAGCTCGACGGGCGCATGGACAAGCGCTTCACCTTCAGCGGCCAGCAGGCGGTCAATTTCCTCGTGTTCGCCGCGGCAGTGGCCGCCGGCATCGCCCTGATCGCATGGCGCGTCGAGCCGTGGCTCGTGGTGACGTTCTTCGTGCTCGCCCTCCTGTTCGGCATCCTGATGACGCTGCCGATCGGCGGCGCCGACATGCCGGTGGTGATCTCGCTGTACAACGCGTTCACCGGCCTCGCCGTCGCCTTCGAAGGCTACGTCATGCAGATCGAGGCGCTGATCGTCGCCGGCATGGTGGTCGGCGCGGCCGGCACGTTCCTGACCCAGCTGATGGCCAAGGCGATGAACCGGCCGATCAGCGGCGTGCTGTTCTCCAACTTCGGCGGCGGTGGCAGCGGCGAGGCGATCGCCGGTTCGCAGAAGCCGATCGAGGCGGCCGATGCGGCCTCGCTGCTGTACATGGCCGAGAAGGTCATCGTCGTGCCGGGCTACGGCATGGCCGTGGCGCAGGCCCAGCACAAGATCTGGGAGCTCTGCCAGCAGCTGATCAAGGCCGGCAAGGAAGTGCAGTTCGCCATCCATCCGGTGGCCGGGCGCATGCCGGGCCACATGAACGTGCTGCTTGCCGAAGCCGGCGTGCCGTACGACCTGATCGCCGACATGGACGACATCAACCCCGAGTTCAAGACCTGCGACGTCGCCATCGTCATCGGCGCCAACGACGTGGTGAATCCCGCGGCGAAGACCGACAAGTCCTCGCCGATCTACGGCATGCCGATCCTCGACGTGGTCAATTCGCGCCAGACCATCGTCATCAAGCGCGGCAAGGGCACCGGCTTCGCCGGCATCGAGAATGCCCTGTTCTACGCCGACAACACGCGCATGCTCTACGCCGACGGCAAGGAAGCAGCCAACCAGCTCGGCGCGGAACTGAAGGCCATCGAGGGTGGTGGCGGGCATTGATCTGTGCGAAACGTCGTGTTTCGCTGCACGTCGGGGATTGGTTCGGGTGTGAAGGCCGCACATGGTGGAGTCCAGATGCGGCCATCCGTGGCCGCACTTCCGGAAAGGAGCAGCCGGCTTCGGTGGATACCGGGATCGCTGGCGAAAAGCGTCTTGCGATGATGCCTCGGTCCTGAGGAAGTCGCTCCGTCTCCTTCTCCTGCGAAGCAGGATCGAAGGCCGAAAGGGGTGCTTTTCGGGACGTGAAAGGACGGCAGCCAGGCGTTGCGGCGGCTCGCAGCGCGAACGCCGCCGCGCAGTCGCCTACACCTTCGCGAACACCAGGCTCGCGTTGGTGCCGCCGAAGCCGAAGCTGTTCGACATGACCGTGCGCAACGACGCGTCGCGGCTCTGGCGCACGATCGGGAAGCCTTCGGCGCGCGGGGCGAGGTTGTCGATGTTGGCGGAGCCGGCGATGAAGCCGCCTTCGAGCATCAGCAGGCTGTAGATCGCCTCGTGCACGCTGGCGGCGCCGAGCGAATGGCCGGTCAGCGCCTTGGTCGAGGACAGCGGCGGCACGTCGGCGCCGAGGGCCTCGCGCACGGCATCGAGTTCGACGATGTCGCCGAGCGGGGTCGCGGTGCCGTGGGTGTTGATGTAATCGACCGGACCGGCGAGGTCCTTCATCGCCATGCGCATGCAGCGCACGGCGCCTTCACCGGTCGGCGCGACCATGTCGGCGCCGTCGGAGGTGACGCCGTAACCGACCAGTTCGGCATGGATGCGCGCACCGCGTGCGCGGGCGTGTTCGTATTCCTCCAGCACCAGCATGCCGCCACCGCCGGCGATGACGAAACCGTCGCGGCCACTGTCGTAGGGGCGCGAGGCGGCCTGCGGAGTGGCGTTCCAGGCGCTCGACAACGCGCCCATCGCATCGAACTGCGCGGTCATGCCCCAGTGCAGTTCCTCGCCGCCGCCGGCGAACACGGTGTCCTGCGCGCCGTGGCGGATGAGGTCGGCAGCGGCGCCGATGCAGTGCGCCGAAGTCGCGCAGGCGGCGGCGATCGAATAGCTGAGTCCGAGGATGCCGAATGCGGTCGCCAGCGAGGCCGACACCGTCGAGCACATCGTGCGCGGCACCATGTAGGGGCCGACCTTGCGCACGCCCTTGTTGCGCAGCAGGTCGCCGGTTTCGATCTGCCATTCGGCGGAACCGCCGCCGGATCCGGCGATCACCCCGGTGCGCGGATGACGCACCTGTTCGAGCGCGAGCCCGGCGTCGGCGATGGCATCGCGCAGCGAGACGTAGGCGTAGGCGGCCGCATCGCCCATGAAGCGCTTGAGCTTGCGGTCGATGGCGGCGACGAGGTCGATCGTCGGCTGGCCGGCGATCTGGCTGCGCAGGCCGCGTTCGACATGGTCGGGCATCGCGCGGATGCCGCTGACGCCGTCCCGCAGGGACCTGGCCACGCCGGCGGTGGCATTGCCGATGCACGACACCAGACCCATGCCGGTCACGACGACGCGGCGCATCAGAAGCCCTCCGTGTTCTGGAACAGGCCGACGCGCAGGTCCTTCGCGGTGTAGATGAGGCGATCATCGACATAGGTGCGGCCATCGGCCACCACCATCTTGAGGCGGCTGCGGATGACCCGGCTGATGTCGATCACGTAGCGGACGAGCTTCGCGCCCGGCAGCACCTGGCCGGTGAACTTGACCTCGCCGACGCCGAGCGCGCGGCCGCGCCCGGGCTCGCCGAGCCACGGCAGGTAGAAGCCGGCAAGCTGCCACATCGCATCGAGGCCGAGGCAGCCCGGCATCACCGGGTCGCCGGCGAAGTGGCAACCGAAGAACCAGAGATCCGGGCGGATGTCGAGTTCGGCCTCCAGCACGCCCTTGCCGTGGGCGCCGCCGGCATCGGACACGTCGGTGATGCGGTCGAACATCAGCATCGGTGGAAGCGGCAGGCGGGCATTGCCGGCCCCGAACATCTCGCCACGGGCGCAGGACAGGATCTGCTCGTGGTCGAGCGAGGTAGGTCGGGACATGGAAGGGGAGTCCGGGGAGGGAGGAATCTGCGCGGCGACGCTAGTCGTTTCCAGTGCCTGAATCAACCGCCGGGCTGCGGTCGGGCGACGCAGCCCGCCGCTGCGGTCGTGGCGCACGTCGTCTTTCTGCGCCCCGCGCGGTGCGCTTGCGGGCCGGTCCGGTCACCGCCGCGCGGGTCGCCAGACGATCCACCCGGCCAGCAGGCACGACAGCAGCAGCACGCCGGCCTGCCAGGCGGTGAAATCGGCGCGGGCAATCGCCGCGGCCATTTCCGGGCCGATGGCGAGCAGGGTCGAGCGCATCGGCAGCCCGAGGTGGCTGGCCACCTTGGCCGCGGCCAGCAGGTAGGCCGCGTAGGCAAAAGCGAGCACGGTGGCAGCGACCGCCAGCACGATTCCCGACCCGCTGCGGGCGAAGCCGTGGCTGCGCAGCACCCAGGCGAGCAGGGCGGCGATCGCCAGCAGGAAGGCGTCGAAGTCGAAGCGCGTGTACAAGGCAAGCACGCACCACACCGCACCGCCGGCGAGCGCGCACATCAGCACGGTGATGACGCCGGTCGCGCGGGTCATGGCCGAGGGCCGGCGCGGCCTCGTCGGTCCGCCATTCACGGAAGCGGCGCCGGACGGCGGAAAGGCTGGGGCATCGACGACATCCGCGTGCACGGGGGATCGCCGATCATAGCCGCTGCTGCGCGGCGGGCGGAACCGCCTGCTCAGGCCCCGAGGCGTTGCACCGAGGCGGGCACGGCGATGCCGGGCGTCGCATCGGCAGCGGCAAGCGGCGTGCCGTAGCGCGATTCGATCGGCACGATGCCGGACCAGACCGGCAGGCCCGCATCGGCCGGATCGTCCTTCGGGCCGCCGCTGCGGATCTTGGCGCTGGCCGCCTCGATGTCGAAGCGCAGCAGGGCGGTGGCGGCGAGTTCGTTGCGGTCGGCGGCACGCGATTCGACGGCGCGGCCCGGCAGCATGCCGTCGACGAAACGGGCCAGCGCGTCGGCCTTGCCTTCGGCATCGAGCACCGCTTTCGCGCGGCCGAAGGCGACCACCGAGCGGTAGATGACCGAATGAAGGAAGTGCGACCGGGCGAGCACCAGGGCGTCGACGACAGTGACCGCGACGCATGCCTCGATGCCCTCGCCGAGCGCGCCCATCAGGCGGCTGGCGATCGAACCGTGCAGCAGCAGCGAATGGCCGTCGCGGACATGCAGCATCGGGATCACGAACGGCTGCCCGCCGTCGCCAACGAATGCCACGTGGGCGAGCCAGCTCGCGTCGAGGATGGCATGCACGTCGGACGCGTCGTAACGGGCGCGCTGGCGCACGCGGCGGACGTGGTGGCGTTGCGTGCGGGGCATGGTCCCTCCTCGTTGCGCGCCGGATCTCGCGGGTTGCGGTCGATGGCGGCTTGACAGGCGCATGCTCGCCGCGAAGATTGGCTCCCTGTAGCGCCACCGGAACGGGTTTCGACGGAGCCAATCGTGTACATCGAGCTGGACGGCCAGGGGCCCCGCTACGCACAGCTGATCCGTGCGCTGAAGACGCTCATCCTCGATGGCCGCCTGCCGGCCGGATCGCGCCTGCCGGCAAGCCGCACGCTGGCGCGCGAGATCGAGGTGTCGCGCAACACCGTGCTGGCCGCCTACGAGCAGTTGCAGGCCGAGGGATTCCTCCTCGGCAAGGTCGGCTCGGGCAGCTATGTCGCCGATGTCGGCAGCCGCACGAATCCGGCGCGCCGCCCGGCGCCGGCCTTGCTTGCCGCTCCGTTGTCGCCGTTCGCCCGGCGCGCGCTGGCGATCACCGACGGCTCGCGCATCCCCGGCCGCCAGCATGCCGGCCTGCGCTACAACCTGCAGTACGGCGTGCCGCTGACCAATCCGGCCCTGGCGAGCGCCTGGCGGCGCGAGGTGAACCGTGCCGCCGAGCGCGCCGGGTTCGACTATCCCGACGCGCAGGGCCTGCCGGCCCTGCGCGAGCGCATCTGCGACTACCTCTCGCGCCGGCGCGGTGTCGATGCGGTGCCCGAGGACGTGCTGGTGGTGTCGGGCACCCAGCAGGCCTTCGCGCTGGCGGCACGCGTCCTGCTCGAGGATGGCGCCGCGGTCGCCCTCGAGGACCCGCATTACCGCGGCGCGCGCCAGATCTTCGCCGCACACGGAGCGCGCGTGCGCGGCGTGCGCGTCGACGACGAAGGCCTCGTGCCGGCCGCACTGCCGGCGCGCGCGCGGCTTGCCGTGGTCACGCCCTCGCACCAGTTCCCGACCGGTGCGCTGTTGCCGCTGGCCCGCCGGATGGAACTGCTGCAGTGGGCCGGCAGCAGCCAGGCCTGGCTGATCGAGGACGACTACGACGGCGAGTTCCGCTACGGCGGACGACCGCTCGCGGCGCTGAAGTCGCTCGACCGCGACGGACGCGTGATCTACATCGGCAGCTTCTCGAAAACGCTGTTCCCGGCCCTGCGGCTCGGCTACATGGTGTTGCCGGCGGCCCTGCGCGAGGCGTTCCGCGCGGCCAAATGGCTGGAGGACCGCGGCAGCAACACGCTCGAACAGGTCGCCCTCGCCCAGTTCATGGGCAGCGGCGGCTTCGAGCGCCACCTGCGCCGTGCCGCACAGACGCTGCGCGCGCGGCGCTCGGCGATGCTCGCCGGCCTCGACCGGCATGCCGGCGGCGCCTTCGACATCGTCGATTCGAATGCCGGCATGCATCTCGCCGCATGGCTGCGCTCGCGCAGCCATGCCGATTGCGAGCGCCTCGCCGCACATGCCCGCGCGCGCGGCCTCGGTCTCTATACGGTGGCGCCGTATGCGCTGAGCGCGGCGTTGCGTCCGGGCCTGCTGCTCGGCTACGCGGCGCTGCCGCCGGCCGACATCGAAGCGGCGATGCGCCTGCTCGGGCGCTGCCTGCTTGAACACGCGCCGCACGGCCTGATATCGGTCCGTGCGGGCGGTGTCCTGTCATAATCGCCGATTGCGCGCCGCCGCTGCAGCCGAATTCAGCATGAGTACCTACCACTCCACCTCCGAACCCGTGCGCTTCGAGCGCGACTGCGCCGCGATCATGGTGCCGCAGGGCGACGCGGTGACCTTGCCGGCCGGCCAGGCCGGCTACATCACCCAGGCGCTCGGCGGCAGCTTCACGGTGTTCGTCGAGGGCAACCTGTTCCGCATCGCCGGAGCCGATGCCGACGCCATCGGCAAGCCCGTTCCGGAACCGCTCGAACTCGCCGAAGGCGCCGGCGACGACGAGGTCGAGAAACTCGTCTGGCAGCAGCTGCGCACCTGTTTCGATCCGGAGATCCCGATCGACATCGTCGAACTCGGCCTCGTCTACGACTGCGAACTCGAGACGCTCGACGACGGCCGGCGCAAGGTCAACGTGCGCATGACCCTGACCGCGCCGGGCTGCGGCATGGGCGAAGTGCTGGTCGATGACGTGCGCACCAAGATCGAGATGATCCCGACCGTCGCCGAAGCCGACGTCGACCTCGTGTTCGACCCGCCGTGGAACCACACGATGATGTCCGACGCGGCCAAGCTCGAGACCGGGATGTTCTGAGGGCAGGCAATGGGGATTGGCGGGCGCCGGTCCGACTCCGTGTTCCGCCGTCAGTCACCACAACGGCCGGCCGAAGTCGAACTCCGGCTGGACGAGCGGGGGCGAGAAGGCGGGGCCGGCTGCGTAGTCGACGCCGATGCGCAGCAGCAGGTGGGCGCGGTTGACGTGATCGACGGCGGGGGCGACGACAGCGGCTCCGGCGGCGTGTGCCTTGCGCACCAGGGCCATGACGGTGTCGGCGGTCGAGCGGGTCGAGCCGAGTTCCTGCACGAGGGCCGGATCGAGGCGCACGACGTCGACTGGCAGCAGCTTGAGCGCATGCACGGCGGCCCAGTCGCGGCCGAAATCGTTGAGGCAGATGCGCAGGCCGAGCGCGCGCAGCTCGGCCATGCGTTCCCGCGCGCGCGCTCCGGCGTCGATCAGCGGTGAACACGGCAGGCACAGGGTCAGTCCGGTGCCGGAGAGGTGGCGCTCCTTGAGTTCGCGTTCGAGCCACCAGGCGAGGTCACTGCCGAGCAGCGACTCCACCGATTGCGGCACGAAGATGCGCAGCTGGCGGCCGCGCTTGAGCTGCTGCTCGCGCATCGTGATGGTGTGTTGAAGCAGCAGGCGGTCGACCTGGGCGAGCTGGCCGGTCTCGGCGGCGACCGGGGCGAGATCCTCGTAGCTGACCGTCGCTGCCGGATCCTGCGTGCTGCGCACGCGGAAGCGCAGGTCGAACTGGCCGACCAGCTTGCCGGCCAGCGGCACGATCGGCAGGAAATCGAACATCGCCTGATCGGGCTTGAGCGGTCGCTCGACGACCGCACGCACGGCCAGCAGCGGATCGGTCGGCAGCAAGGCGGCTTCCTTGGCCTCGTACCAGAGCACGCGGTTGCCGCCCATGTGTTCGGCGGCGAGCTGGGCGGCCTCGGCATGGCCGACCATGGCGTCGATGCCGGCCTGGTCGCCGCCGAGCAGGGTCAGGCCGATGCTCGCCGTCAGCGCGTGTTCGCTGCCGAAGGTCCAGGCATGGCGGGCGAATGCCGAGCGGATGTCCTCGGCCGCCAGGGTGATTTCGCTGCGCGAGTGCCGGTGCAGCAGCACGAAGTAGTGGAAGTCCTGGTAGTGCGCGGCGATGTCGGTCGGCTGCAGCTGCGAGCGCAGCACCTGGCCGACATGCGCATCGAGGGCGGCGAGGCCGATCAGGCCGATGCGTTCGCGCAGGGCCTGGGCATGGTCGATGGCGATGCACATCAGCGCGGCCGAGCGGTCGCCGGATGCGGCCGCGAGCTTTTCGATCAGCACGCTGCGCGTGTGCAGGCCGGTGCGTGCATCGCAGGCGCCGCTGACGCCGATCAGTTCGCGCAGGCCGCGCACGCGCGACAGCCGCGAACTGATCGCGTGGGCCAGATGGCGGGCGCGCACCGGCTTCAGCAGGACGTCGTCGCAGCCGGCGGCGACGGCGTCGAAACGGTCGGCGACGTCGCCGTTGGCCGACATCAGCACGATCGGCAAGGCGGCCTGTTCGGGCTGGGCGCGCACCAGCTGGATCAGCTCGATGCCGCGCACGTCCGAGAGTTCCTGGTCGACCACCAGCACGTCGGGGCGGAAGTCCGCGAGCGCCGACAGGGCGGCCTGGCCATTGCTGGCCAGGCGCACGGTCATGCCGCGACCGGCCAGCCAGCGCGCGCGCTCGGTGGCGCTTTCCCGGTCGACTTCGGCGAGCAGCACGCGCCACGGCGTCTGCGTGGTGTGCAGCAGCACTTCGTCGATGCGCGCGATCACCCGCAGGCCATCCACCGGTGCGCTGAAGAAACCGGCCGCGCCGGCACGCATGGCCAGCAGGCGGTCGCCGAGGTCGCCGTTCGGCGAGAACACGAACAGCGCCGTCGGCGCCTGCGCATCGGGCGCCGACTCGGCCAGGCGCGCGCGGATGCGGCCGAGGTGGCGCAGCATGCGCACGTCGAGCAGCAGGGCACCCGGCACCGCCACGGCGAGGTAGCCGAGGAGGTCGTCGATGTCGTCGAAGGTGTTGACCTGGTAACCGCGTTCGCGCGTCAGCTTGAGATCGCTGAGCAGCGCCTCGCGCAGATCGTCGGTCAACGGTGTGTTGCGGCGCGCGATCCATTCGTCGACTTCGTGTTCGGACGCCCAGGCCAGG